>ERZ724526.1954-NODE-1954-length-10250-cov-5.201373_pt1 | contig 10250 bp, 8 predicted proteins | sample MGYA00376059_ERZ724526 | MGnify/ENA primary metagenome ERZ724526 (study PRJEB28724, sample SAMN07190883) | activated sludge metagenome | isolation source: activated sludge of sewage treatment plant in Hong Hong | place: Hong Kong | collected 2016-03-17 ... | reverse complement strand
AATACCGGCCTGTCACGCCGGGGGTCGCGGGTTCGAGTCCCGTCCACTCCGCCATTTTTTCAGTCAGCTGTTTAAAGCTGATAAGTGTTAACGCTCCAATATACTTCCATTACTTCTTAATTAGGTTCTAGTCGTGTTTGATTTTGTCCATCGCAAAAAAACGATCGTTCAGATTATCCTCTTTTTAGTCATGTTGCCCTTTTTGTTTTGGGGCATACAGTCGTATCGCAATGAAAGTCAGAGTGCGGTTGCCACGGTTGAAGGTGAAGAGATTCCCCGTTGGGAATTTGATCAAGCGATGCGCAATCAACATGATCGCTTACGTAATATGCTCAAGGACAATTTCAATAGCGCCATGCTGGACAGCCCAGAGATGCGCTTAGCCGTATTGGAAGGATTGATTCAGCAAAAGATAATGCATCGCGAAGCTGAAGAGATTGGACTTACGGTTTTAGATTCTCGGTTAGCGAGTGAGATTCAATCGATTTCTGCTTTTCATGATGAAAATGGGAAATTTTCTTATCAGCGCTATGAAGAGTTATTGCGTCGTCAGCAGATGACACCTGTCATTTTTGAGGATAAGGTGGGTGCTGAAATTTTACAACAGCAACTTCTAGAACCACTTTCGAGTAGCGCAATGGTTGCTGATGCGATTGTGCAGGCAGTTATCCGTTTGAGCGAAGTTAAACGTGAAATTAATCAAGTTGAAATTGCGCCTGATCAATATTTGTCCGAGGTGAACCCGGATGAGGATGCGATAAAAACCTATTATGATCAGCATCAAGCTGAATTTTTATTACCAGAACGGGTGCGTATTGAATACTTGGTTCTGTCACTTAACGACTTAGCGCGGCAAGAAACCGTAACTTCAGAAGAAGTTAGAAATTATTATGAAGATCATCAAAGCGATTACGGTCAACCTGAGGAACGGTTAGCGAGCCATATCTTGATCGCAGTAAAAGATACGACATCAGAAGAAGCACATGCGGAAGCTAAACGTAAAGTAGAAGATATTCTGGCTCAAGTCACGCAAGACCCTGATAAATTTGCTGAGCTTGCAAAGGAGTTTTCCGATGATAGCGGTTCTGCAAAATCGGGTGGTGAGCTGGGCTTCCTAGGCAAAGGTGTGTTGGTGAAAGAATTTGAAGATGCGTTATTTCAAATGGAGCCCAATGAAATTCGCGGACCGGTTGAAACTGCTTTTGGGTTTCATATCATCAAGCTTTCTGAAATAAAACCAGCTCAAGTCGCTCCAGTTGAAGAAGTAGAAGATAGCATCGAAGAAATGTTGAAACGCCAAAAAATTACCAGTCGATTTGGTGAAATTGCAGAGGAGTTTTCTAATATCGTATATGAGCAAAGCGATAGCCTATTGCCTGCAGCAGATCGTTTCAATTTAACGGTGAAACAGTCAGATGATTGGATCAATAAAAAATCGAGAGAACCAGTAGAAATTGCGAATGAAAAACTTATGCAAGCGCTTTTCTCTGAAGATGTTATCAAAGAGGGACGGAATACCGATGCAATTGAGGTGATGCCCGATACCTTTGTTTCTGCCAGAGTGCTGGAACATAAGCCAGCAACGGCGCAATCGTTGGAAGTGGTTCGGGATCAGATTGTTGAAAAGCTCAAACTTCAGCTAGCTGCTGAGAAAACTGTAGAAGAAGGGAGTGATAAATTGGCCCGACTCATTGCGGGAGAAACCGATCTCGTTGATTGGGGTGATACACCGAAAACCGTTTCGTATATGCAGTCACAAGGATTGGATATCGAAACGTTACGTGCGATTTTTCAAGCGGATGTAACTCAACTACCGACTTATGTCGGTGTTACTAATTTGCAAGGCAAATACAATTTAGTTCGTATTAATCAAGTGATCGAACCTGATGCTGCCGATAAAGAAAAATTGCAGTCTTTTAGCGGCCAACTCAAGCAAATGTTATTGCAGGAAGAGTTGGCAGCGTACCAGGCGAGTTTGAGACAACGGTATTCAGTAAAGATACGACCTGAAAGCTATTGATCTAAGTCAAATGCGACAGTATTGAATCCTGCGTCAACATAAGTGATCTCTCCAGTAATTCCGCTTGCGAGATCACTGCATAAAAAAGCTGCGACATTACCTACTTCTTCTGTCGTCACATTTTTGCGAAGTGGCGCAACTTTTTCGGCATAGCCGAGCAGTTTTCCAAAATTTCCAATACCTGAAGCAGCTAACGTTTTGATCGGACCCGCTGAAATGGCATTAACGCGGATTCCTTTCTTACCAAGGCTTGAGGCCATGAAACGGACATTGGCTTCTAGGCTAGCTTTGGCAAGCCCCATTACGTTATAACTCGGCATGACTCTCACGGCGCCCAGATAGCTCAATGTGAGGAGCGCGGCATTTCTACCTTCCATTAGCTTTAATCCTGCTTTGGCAAGTGCTGCAAAACTATATGAACTGACGTCATGCGCGATATGGAAAGCCTCACGATTGACGCTTTCGAGATAATCCCCTGTTAATGCTTCTCGCGGTGCGAAGGCAATTGAGTGCACGATACCATCGAGACTATCCCAGTGTTTACCCAGATCTTCAAAGCATTGTGTGATTTGTTGGTCATCTTGCACATCACAGGAAAATAGCAGCGTACTATTAAATTCGTTAGCAAGCTTTGCCACACGGTCGCGTAAGTCTGCACCTTGGTAGGTGAAGGCAAGCTCAGCGCCTTCTCGTTGCATTGCCTTGGCGATACCGTAGGCGATAGAGCGATTGCTGAGTAATCCCGTAATTAGTATTCGTTTATTTGCTAGAAACCCCATACTCATACCTTTTTAATTGATAATCGAATCATTATAGCGCAACGTTCCTAGAATGCGAGGCTCTGCGAAATCATTGTAGAACTTAAGCGCTAAACTCAGCTCCATTTTGAAGTAATCCAACAAGATTGATGTTGGTTTCATTGACGACTGCATTGGCAGCAAGAATTAATAATTCTGCTTGCGTTAATGTGCCGCCACTGCCTTTAAGCATGCCAACATAGAGATCTCGCTCTGTAGCAGATGGTGATTCTCCAACTACATTTTGATAAACATGATTAACAAAGGCTTCGTTACTGGTTGAACCAGTCATAGACAGGAAAAGTGCAGAATTGACAACCAATTCACTCACGTTGAGCAATGATTGACCGCTATCAAATAATTGCAAGCCAATGGCGACATACTCAGGAATGCTATTGTTAGCATCAAAAGCAGCACCAATGATGCGCACGGTGTTGCCCGCTGATTGGCCCTGTGCAAGATCAAAAGCGAGGTTTTTATTCTGGAAATCAAGACGTTCAGTATTGATAAGCGTATCGCTACCTTCGGGTCCTGAAATGCTAATGCCGTCTTTCGTTGAATTAATAGTATATGCGCTGCTGTTATCACTGTAGATAGCGGTATCGACTCCGGTTCCGCCGTTGAGCAGATCATTACCGAGTAGCCCGTTTAATCGATCGTTTCCATCGCCAGCTTCAATCGTATTGTCTGCATTAGTTCCAACAAGCTGATCGGGTCCACTTGTTCCAAGAATAGTATTACTGGGTACGGTTCCCGTCACGCCTGCAAAATTTTTGGGTGAGTTGATCTGAATCGTTCCATTACGATCAATGGAATGAACGCTATTAATTGGCAGATTAGTATAGGTGACTGCATCAGCACCTGCAAAATTAACAGTAGCACTACCACTCGTAAAAAGAAATCCGTCAGGTACGATGTAATCTGGTGTGATGAAGTTTAAATCTGCAAAGCCTTGAGTGGCAATGAGTACCGATTTATTCGCTGTGTTAGGATTAGGTAAATTGGTGGTAAATCGAAAAGAATGGACTGCATTGCCCTGTATTACATCGATAGATTGACCTTGCCAAAATGATTCGCCATTGATATTACCAATCGTTAGCTCAATGAATTGGATTGAGCCATTAGCATTCGAATAAAGCTCATTGATATGAAACAGATGGAATGACATATTATCTCCTTCTAAAAAGATATGGGGTCAGATCTTGCATTAATATAGACATTATATTTCTGCTTTTTTAACAATACGACTGACTGTAGCATAATGCACGCCAAATTCATCTGCAATTGCTTTCATAGTGTAGTTGCCTGTTTGATAGGCTGCGACGATCGCTGTATTTCTTTCTTTAAACGATGAATAGTATGAAAGTGGTTTGGCTTGAGTACTTCTTTGAATACGTGGAATTTCACTGATATTTTTATCAAGCTGAACATGTTGCTGCATTTTTTTTATAAATGCTTCCTTGCCAAGATAAATCTGTCCTTGCAAATCATTCCATATGCTTGGTAGTCCAATACCCGCGTGTACAAAATTGATATAAGCAGCAATCGCTCGCTTACGTTGTTTGCTAAATTGACTTAATACCCATTTCGTTTGAAGCCAGTTGGAGCAATCGCTTTTTCCGATCATGGCAGAATAGCTGCTCCAGGGCCATTGATCGACATTTTTTACCATACCTGCCCGCACTGGATTCAATACAACATAACGCGATAATTCAAGCAGATAGTTATCCTTTTCAATGAGAATGGCCTTATAGCGTCCTTGATATACATGTCCGATACGATCATGCCTACGATTAAAGGCTTGCGTATACACGCCATTTAATTGCCGCATTCCCTTGGACAAATTTCCATCGATCGTTTCTACAACGATATGATAGTGATTATCCATCAGACAATATGTGTGGCAAATCCAGTTAAACCGTTGACAGACATGTCCAAACAAAGCAAGCCAGTTGATTCGATCGGCATTGTCGAGATAAATCGGCTCATGGCGATCACCTCGCGAAGTTACATGATAAATGCCTCCCGGAAATTCAATTCTAAGGGGTCTAGCCATCGTTATCTTCCAAATTTTAATATTGCGTAAATTTTATTATATAACAAGACCTGACCCCATTTTCCTGTTTTAACAACTTCATGCCATAATGTGCCATAGGTAAGTTGTTATTGATAAATCTATCTGATAACTATGCTAAGAACTGTACACCGATTACCTGTCAAAATTTTACCTCAGCCAGATGAAACGACCTGTGGGCCAACTTGCCTTCAAGCAATCTATGATTATTGGGGGAAGCATGAAGCGTTAGAAAATATTATCGCACGTACCCGCAAACTTGAAAGTGGAAGTGGAACATTTGATGTTTTCTTGGCGTGTGATGCCTTATCGAAGGGGTTTCAGGCAACGATTTATACTTATAATCTAATGGTTTTTGATCCGAGCTGGTTTGCTGCTGGTGTGGATATTGCAGCACGATTAAGGCAACAACAAAAAGCTAAATCGGATCGTCGACTTAGCTATGTGACGGAAGGGTATTTAGAATTTCTAAAATTGGGGGGGAGAATCAGATTAGTTGATCTCTCTCATACGCTGATTCATGGATTACTTCGAAGAGGATTGCCGATTTTGACAGGGTTGAGTTCAACATTTTTGTATCGTGTCGCACGGGAATACGGCCCAAACGATACGCCGGATGATATTCGAGGAGTGCCCGCCGGACATTTTGTGATTATTGCCGGCTATAATCGTGCAAAGCGAACGTTGCTAGTGGCTGATCCCTATGGTCCTGTTCAGGAATATTGGAGCAATATCGATCGAGTACTCAGTGCCATCTTACTTGGGATTGTGACCTATGATTCAAACTTGTTAGTGATTCATTCTTCCAATGCATCACAGATCTGACAAAAAATAGTATGAGTACCCTCGTCATTGTAAACAATCCGCATGATTGGCCACTGCAAATTCCTGATGTTTCAGTTGTATCAGCCAGAGCGTATCTAACTAACCCAGCCTATAACGGGCAATTAAGGGCGCGTGTGGTTAACTTGTGCAAATCATATCGCTACCAGAGTTTAGGTTACTATGTTTCTCTACTTGCGGAAGCGCGTGGTCACAAACCTTTTCCGCGAGTCAATGCGATCGAAGATTTACAAACACCGAGTTTAGTTAGATTACTGACGGAAGATTTGGAAACGTTAGTACAAAAATCACTCTCATCCATCAGAGCAGATCGATTTGAGCTTGGTATCTATTTTGGTCGGAATGTAGCGAAACATTATCATCAGCTTAGTCGACAATTATTCAATTTACTTCAAGTACCACTATTACGCGTTTTTTTCGATCGTCACGAAAATCAGTGGCGAATTCATCGAATTTCAACGATTGCGGCCAATGATATTCCAGTACAGCACCAAGCCTTTGTTCTTGAAGCGGCAACGGATTATTTCTCAGGTCGTAAACCGTGGCCACAAAATAAGCTAATACCAGCACGTTATGATCTTGCCATTCTGCATGACCCGAATGATCCTGAACCCCCTTCAAATGCGCTTGCCTTAAAACAGTTTGAGAAAGCTGCGGAAAACCTAGGGCTCCACGTTGAGTTTATTACGCGGGCTGATTTAGCAAGGCTTTCCGAATTTGATGCACTATTTATTCGGGACACAACGTATGTTAATCATTATACCTATTGCTTTTCTCGGCGTGCTGCTGCAGAAGGGCTCGTGGTAATTGATGATCCTAATTCGATTTTGAAATGCAATAACAAAGTATATTTGGCTGAGCTACTAACTCGTCACCATATCCCTATCCCTAAAACGTTGCTGGTACATCGTGATAATGTTGAGCAAATCATTCCTTTGCTTGCTTTGCCCTGTGTGTTGAAGCAGCCGGATAGCTCTTTCTCAGTGGGCGTGACTAAAGTCAAATCTGAAGATGAGTTGCAGCAGAAAGTTGAAAGCTTACTCAATAAATCAGAATTGATCGTTGCTCAAGAATATTTACCTACTGAATTTGACTGGAGAGTGGCCATTCTCGATCGTAAGCTGCTATTTGTTTGTAAATATTATATGGCGCCGGGTCATTGGCAAATTATTAAACATCGTGAGCAAAGTCATGATTTTGTCGAAGGAGCGACTGCGGTTGTTCCCCTTACAGAAGTTCCAGCAAAGGTCACTCGTTTAGCGCTTAAAGCAGCGAATCTCATCGGTGATGGATTTTATGGTGTGGATATCAAGCAAATTGGTAAACATTGTTACGTGATTGAGATTAATGATAATCCCAATGTCGATGCAGGTAACGAAGATGGATTTCTTAAGGAAGCGTTATATCAACGAATCATGGAGGTTTTTTTGCATCGGATCGAAGCACGTAAGCACGGAGATCGGCGATGAAGGCACGCATACCAGCTTTCTCGGGGTATGGAATTGAACTCGAATATATGATCGTTGATCGCGATACACTGTCGATTAAACCCATTGCAGATAAATTGTTACATCAGTTAGCAGGAACTGATACGGATGAAATACAGTGTGGAAAGTTGGCTTGGTCGAATGAGCTTGCGCTACACCTTCTTGAGCTTAAAAATAGTTATCCTGAGTCGACTTTAGCGAGCCTACCCAGCTATTTTCAGAATGAAATCAACCGCGTCAATGCAGAACTCGGGGTGATGAATGCTCGATTAATGCCAACCGCCATGCACCCTTGGATGAATCCTCGTATAGAAGCGCAACTATGGCCCCATGCCCATGCGGAAATTTATCAGACTTATGACCGCATCTTTGATTGCAAACGCCATGGTTGGGGGAATTTGCAAAGTATGCACTTAAATTTACCATTTTCGGATAACCTGGAATTTGTTCGCTTACATTCAGCAATCCGACTGCTATTGCCCATCTTACCGGCTTTGGCAGCAAGCTCGCCAATTCTCGAAGCGCAGTTTACAGGATTCCTTGATCGTCGCATGGAGCAGTATTTGACCCATCAAATCAACATTCCGACGACAATGGGAAAGGTGATTCCAGATTCCATCCTAAGTGAATCTGATTATCAGACTCAAGTACTTAATCCAATGTATCAGGAAATTGCGCCACTCGATCCTGATGGAATATTGCAGCATGAATGGTTGAATGTTCGAGCAGCTGTTCCCCGTTTCGTCCGCAGCGCCATTGAAATTCGAATTATCGATGTACAAGAATGCCCTTATGCTGATTTGGCGATCGCAGCTGTAGTGAGTGGTGTGGTAAAAGCGATTTATCAGCAAAAAACAGCCTCTCTTGTTGATCAGCAAGCCATCCATACCGATTCAATTGTAACAATCCTACGGCATTGTATCCAGGATGCAGAGCAAGCAACGATCACGGACCCTGAATATCTTCGATTACTGGGTTTTGCTGCAAATCGATGCACAGCAGGCCAATTATGGCAGCACCTGATTGAGTCGCTGATCGAAACTAAAATCATCGATCCCTGGCGGAAAGCGTTAAAGATAATTCTTGAGCAGGGTTCGTTGGCCAGTCGTATTATACAAGCGCTTAATCAGGATTTTAGTCGCCAGCACCTTCAGTTGATTTATCATGAGTTGTGTAACTGTCTAGAAACAGGGCAAATGTTTCAAGGAATGAATCATTGATCGAATTAGCATGGCAATGCGCAATCGAATGACTCAATTTATTATTACCTGTGAACACGGTGGTCATCGAATTCCACATCAGTATCAATCCTATTTTTATGGGTTTGAGTTGCTGCTACAGAGTCATCGCGGTTATGATCGTGGCGCCCTAACGATGGCAAAAGAGCTAGCAACGCGACTTAATGCGCTTTTGTTTGTTGCAGTGACCAGTCGTTTACTGATTGATCTCAATCGATCTATTGGTCATCCACATTTATTTTCTGAGGTGACTACATCGCTTCCACTTAATATTCGGCAAGCAATTGTTGCGCACTATTATGAACCTTATCGCAAGCGAGTTGAACGTGCGATCATTGAAGCGATCGATTGTGGAGATAATGTCATTCATGTTGCTTCACATAGCTTTACGGCTGTTTTCAAAGGGCAAGAACGTCTTGCCGATGTTGGCTTGCTTTATGATCCATCGCGGCTTGGTGAACATCAACTCTGTTGTTACTGGCAATCAAAGCTCAAAGAATGTTTACCAGAATTGACGATTCGGCGTAATTATCCTTATTTAGGTAAAGCAGACGGATTTACCAGTTATTTAAGGCGCCAATTTCCAGCAGATCGATACTTAGGAATTGAATTAGAAATTAACCAGAAACATGTTGTCAGAGGCGGAAAGTACTGGCAGCAGTTGCGCCAGCGGTTGATCAACGCTATGGGTATGCTTCCTTGATCACAATTAGAATTTGATAATCACGATACTCGATCCATTAACTTTTAAAATGCTGTCTGTGAAAATGAGTCATAGCAAAAAATTATTCACACGATTCCTCCCATCATGGGTTTTGTGCCTTGTTTTTACATTAATAGCTACTTATGCGCATTCCAATGGTTTTACGCTTAAGATTGGCGTTATCTCTCCAAAAGGGGAAGGCAGTAGCTCTATACTCTCCGGTGAATCTCATGAAGAAAGTATCAAGCTAGCATTTAGCCATTTGCCACCACTACAAATAGGTGATTTACAAATTAAGCTTGAGCTGATTCCTTGGGATGACAAAGGTAACTCTGAGAAAGCTGCAGAAGTCGCATTACACTTGGCTTATGAAGAGCAAGTGGTTGCGATCTTAGGGCCTGTTAATAGTGGTTCAACAAAAGCAGTACTCGCTAAACTGCGTGAACAACAAATTGACTTACCAGTAATTTCCTCACTTTCCACAGCACCGGAACTTACAGCCTCTGGTTCTCGCGATAAAAACTTTTTTCGTTTGATTTTTGATGACGCCGATCGCATGGGGCAATATGCGACATTTATCAAACAGGAAAAAAGTAAAGAAGGCGAACAGTTTTTTTTATTTTTGTACGAAGATAGCCCCTATGGTGAGGGGTTGAATCAATCGCTCAAGGACCGATTTTATACACCTAATATTGTCGTATCATCTTGGAGTAACGTTTTCCAACCCAACTGCTCTGACTCGAATAATCAATCTCTAGTCGATCAGGATCGATTTTCCAGTGGAGCATGTCTTAGCGAAGAGTTTAAAAAGCGATTGGATCAATCGAATATCAATAATATCGTGTTACTGGGCGATACATCTGGCGCATTATCTATAGTCAACGAATTAAAATTAGCGGGTTTGGCTACAAATCTCGATTATTTTTTTGTTGGTTCTAATAAGCGACTATTTGATGAAGCGCCGGCTGGATCCCTGACAATAGGTGATCCTATGCTTGATGTGGCAAGAGCACCAACTACTGAGTTAGGTAATCACTGGCGTAAAATCTTGGATGGATTCGAGGAGAGGGCAAAAAAAGATCGGGCAG
>ERZ724526.1951-NODE-1951-length-10254-cov-6.472301_pt1 | contig 10254 bp, 9 predicted proteins | sample MGYA00376059_ERZ724526 | MGnify/ENA primary metagenome ERZ724526 (study PRJEB28724, sample SAMN07190883) | activated sludge metagenome | isolation source: activated sludge of sewage treatment plant in Hong Hong | place: Hong Kong | collected 2016-03-17 ... | reverse complement strand
TCGGCGCTTGAATACTTTGTTCAAGCAGGACGGCATCGTTGCGAACAGTGCCGAAAGTACCGCTTGATCCGTTCCGCCGCTATCGGTCGGAATCCGATTGGCGGAAGCCGCATATGCGTAGCGGCCGCAACCGGCCGCAGGACGCACCCTTGTGGATCAAGGCTCTCCAGCCGACGAGCGCCCGACAGTTGCTGCCCTATTGGCTTTTACGGCAACTGCCGGACGGTGAGAGATCCGCGCGATCGCGCTTAAGTCGCGTGAATTCGCTCAATCCTCGTCGTCGTCATCGCTTAGAAAACCAAGCAACGACGGGGTTTCGCGCACCACGATCACGATCGGCTGGGCGCCCGATTTAATCGTTCCAGCTTCGCCCAAGTCCGCGACGACACGCTCGACGCGCGCCATCAGCTTTCCCCGGCCCTTGCGCAGGAGTTTAACAAGCCGGGCAGGCTGCGCTTCATCAATATCGACGACAACGATTTGAGGAGCGTTTTCGTCTTGGCTAGACTCTGGTGCGGCCGCAGTCGTTCCAGAAGTTGCCATTGCTGATCTCCTTTTAGTCTTCGTCATCATCGGATTCGAATTTCATCAGTTTGAAGGGAGCTGCTTTGCGCGCTTCCTTCATCGCTTTCTTGCGCGCCTTCATCATATTGAACGGGTCTTCCAAGAGCCAGGAGTTCCCGCCCTTTTCCGCCGATTCGATATGACGCTGATAGGCTTCCTGAGCAGCAATAACCTGCGCTTTCAGCAAATGACGGATGCTTTTTTCGAGCGCCGTAAAGCGCGGCATCTCGAAACCTTCATCCTCGTCTTCTTCGTCTTTGCTGTAGACGACGTCTGCCTGGCGGCGATCCCCGGTACCCTTAACAACGGTAACGCGTTTGACCAGCTTATCCATAGCTCCAGCTCCTCCTATCGGACTTGGTGGCGAAGGTCGCGCGGCGTCTGGTCCTCCAGGATGCCTCGCTCAAGGGGAGGCAGCCATTTCGAGAAGGCCGCGTCCTGCCGGCCGGTGCTTTCTCCGAACGCGCGGATATTTCGCGCGGCTGAAAAACCGAAAATCAGCATATAGCACGAGCGGCGGGTTCGGCAACGAGCATTCGCGGAAAATTCGGTTTCCCGGCTCGGGCTACCGTCATCGAAACTTCGGCGCCCTGTCTTGCTGACCAAATAGCTGCAAGGTTTTTCTGCGGGCGATGGCGGCGATCGTTCGGGAAATAACGAGACCTCAACATCCTGTGTAGTGGTGCGTTAAACTTGCGCACGGCCACCGGTTGCGCAGTGGCCGTCCCGTTTCGGGGGCGTGGGTGCAGGAATTCGCGGAGACAAGGGCGCCAAGTCCAATCCGAACATCAAATCGACAAGGCTGGTGACCCCTCGCTGCCAGGCTTGTATCGGCCGTTTCGCCAATTCGGTCGGGCCGTGCGATCGCAAATGACAAAAGGTCATGACGTTTTGGGAGGATAGTAACGCTATGGTGATAGAAATAATGCCGCGGCCAGATGCACTGACATCGTACAGACGTCGTGTCTGCGTACCGGCACGCTGATCCGATCAAATAATTTTCATACGACAAGACCATGAAGCCATCGCCGCAATTAGCGCTCGCCACGACCGTCTCGACGCTCGCCTATCTCGGACTAGCCATTCTTGGCAAAGGCGGTTTTGAGGCGTTTTTTTCTCAGCCCGCGCTGATCGCTCTCACGATCGCGCTCGTGGTGATGGCGTGTGTGTCCCTGTTTAGCCGCGGACATCTGGGGGCGGGCGTTCGCGAAGACCGCGCCAACCGCTGGGTCATCCCCGCGTTGGGAGTGCTCGGGTTCCTGCTCGCCTTCATACCCGCCTACACGGATCGGCGGGGATGGTGGATGCTCGACGGCGATGGCATCCGCTGGTTCGGCGTCGCTCTCTTCGTCGCCGGTGGCGCGCTGCGGCTCTGGCCTGTCTTTGTGCTCGGCCGTCGGTTCAGCGGCCTGGTGGCGATCCAGCCCGGGCATACGCTGCAGACCACCGGCGTGTACCGCATCATCCGTCATCCGAGCTATCTCGGACTGCTGGTCAGCACGGCAGGATGGGCCATCGCATTCCGCTCGACGATCGGCGTGCTCCTCACGGCGCTGTTGATCATTCCGCTGGTCGCGCGCATCCGTTCGGAAGAAGCAATGCTGCAATCCCAGTTTGGCGCCGAATACGATGCCTATCGGGCGCGCACTGCGTGGCGGCTGTTTCCGGGACTCTATTGAGGCAGGCGCCGATGACGGCCTCGGTCGAAACCAGACAATGAATTGCACCGCCACGGTTTGCGATATATAAAACGGGTGTGATGACGCCGCGGCCTTAAGCTCAGCGTGAGCGCCCTGTTCGCTCATTTCCGTGAAGGAGAAATCCTTTGCATTTTTGGAGACCGTTTTCAGCCCCCTCTTTCTCTTTGAACAGTGCTCGGTCTCGACAACGTCGATGGGCTTCGCTTCAACTCCTCCAATCCAGGATTTGTGGTCCCGCTGTTTCAGCCGACGGACCCCGCCCCGCGCAGGACACGATGAACATCTTCAGACGGCTCGGCGCTTCATTGCCGTATGTGGTCCTGTTGGTTCTCGCGATGGGACCGCTGCATTCGATCGCGGGTCCGGCTGATGCTGACATGGCGAATCGCTACTTGCGCGCGGCGGAACAAGGAGATCCGGCTGCTCAAGTCTACGTGGCCGCCTTGTATTCCGCCGGTGTAGGGTTTCGGCAATCGGATCGCGACGCCTTTCAATGGTTTTTGCGGGCCGCCGACCAAGGTAATGAACGGGCCGAACTCGTCGTCGCCGGGTTGTATGCGATCGGGCGAGGGACTTCCAAAGACAACGTATCCGCCTATCGGTGGGCCTACACGGCCTCAAACGCGAGTGACGCGAACGTCCGGGGCGGCGCCAAACAGTTGCTGGAGGCGCTTGCGACAAGGATGTCGGCCGATGAACGGTCCGCAGCGATCAAGCAATCGGAGACCGGGTCGTCGGGAGGGGGGGCGGCACCTTTGCCGCAGACACAAGCGAGCCCGGCTAGCCAGGCGAGCGGAAGCCCGCGGGACGCCGTCGCCTATTACAATCGCGCGTTGGCTCGGGTGAGATCGCAAGAATATGCGCTCGCGGTGGAAGATTTCGGCAAGGTGATCGAATTGAATCCAAACGATGCGGAGGCGCTCAACAATCGTTGTTGGGCTCGCGCGGTGCTCGGCCGATTGGATGGCGCCTTGAGTGATTGCGACGAGGCCTTGCGGCTCCGGCCGAATTACGCCGACGCTTTGGACAGCCGCGGCTTGGTCAATCTAAAACTTGGCAATCTCGATCGCGCCATATCCGATTACAACGCGGCGCTCCGGATAAAACCGGATCTCGCTTCTGCTCTCTACGGCCGGGGAAAGGCACGGCTTCGCCAAGGAACCGATAGCCGCGGAAATGCAGACATCAAGAATGCCAAGGAGCGGGATCCGAACATTGAAAAGACGTTCTCGCGCTACGGCGTGAATTGATTGCCAAAGTATTTTACGATGAAGCATGCCCGCGGGCCTGATCCGGCGAACCGGTTCTCACGTCGCCGGAAAATGCTCTAGCGCGGGGTGTCTTTTCTCCGGGCCTCGTCCACGAGGGTCAGGATGTGGGCGTCAAGCGCGGACGAGATAGCCTTATCCCAGCTTGTCTCGAGAGGAACCTCACCGGGCTTGAAAGTGTTGGTGGAAGCGGCCTTGTTGAGACCGGCGGTTTGCGTGGGCGACTCCTTCGACCCTTCCGTTTGAACGCGGGCGCCGTCGGCCAATTCGGGGCGAGCAGGCGAAACAACCGGCGCGCCCGGCCCAACGTCGCCAATGATTTCCACGAACTGCGTGCCGCGAACCCCTGTCGTCACAGGCACCCGACGGATTTGCCCGTCTTCAACCACTTGCACCGCGCCGGACGATACCGCGGCAAACGGAACGACGATGGCTGCCGGCTTCTCGTTGAATATGATGTTCACTTCGACCGACATCCCGATGCGCAAGGGAGTGTCGGCGGGCAACTCGAGAAACACGCGGAACGTCTTCGTGGTGGGATCGCCTTTCGGCGTGATCTGAGAGATGGTCGCGCGCAGGGACTTGCCGCCGAACGCCTCGTTCGCCACGAACGCAGCCTGGCCGACGGCGATTTTCGTGATTTCTTCCTCGTTGATTTCCGCAACGATCTGCAAGGGCGAAGGCTTGCCGACCCAGAAAAGCACGTCCGTCGGTCCCACGATCTCGCCGATCTCGCCATCGCGCCGCAAGATCAGGCCATCCATCGGCGACCGAAGAACCAAAGTTTCCATACGGCTTTGCTGTGCGGCGATACGCGAATTCGATTCCTTGACCGCGGTTTCCTTCTGTTCCAACTCCGCCTTGGTAATCTTGTCGTCCTTGCGGTCCTTTTGGGCGCGGTCGAGATCCCTTTGCAGCTGCTGATGTCGGATTTCCATTTCTCTCAGAACGGCGCGTTCCTCTGTATCGTCCTGCCGCCCGAGAACTTGCCCTTTGGTGACCTGCTGCCCCTCGCATCGGCAAAGTTCGACGATGCGCCGCCGCTGCAACGGAACGACCTTCGCCCATTGAACCGGCTCGATGGTCCCCGTCGCGTAAACGATTTCCGATACGGGCGCGACCCGCGCCAGGGTGACGTTTACGTGCGTCGATCGGCCAAAATAATAGAAATACGCCGCCCCGCCCAAACCGGCCACGACAACGATCGCAATGATGCCGCGTAAGATTTTTTTCGCCGAGATCTTCAACGTTGGTGCTCCGTGCCCAGCCCATTACTGGCCGGCATTTCTACGCCGTTGCAACGGTCGGGGGTGGGGCAGAGTGCAGCAATTCACCACCGTGCGAGACAGATTGCGGGTTGATCGAGATCTCCGCGATTTTTCCATCCACGACATGCACCCGGCGATCCGCGCGCGCCGCAAGCGCCATGTCGTGGGTAACGCAGACCACCGTCGTCCCGCGATTGGCGACGTCCCGGAGGATCGAGAATACTTGCTCGGTCGAGACAGTGTCGAGGGCGCCCGTCGGCTCGTCGGCCATGATGATCTCGGGCTCATTGGAAAGGGCGCGAGCGATCGCCACGCGCTGACGCTGACCGCCCGAGAGCTGATTGGGCCGCTTGGGGATCTGGTCGCCGAGGCCAAGCGACGTCAAGAGCGAGGTGGCTCTATCGCGCATATCCGATTGGGAGAGGCGGCCCAGAGTTCGCATGGGCATCATCACGTTGGTCAGCGCGGAGAACTCTGGCAGCAAGAAATGAAACTGAAAGATGAAGCCGATCGATTTTAAGCGAAGTTCGGCCCTCTGCGCCTCGCTCATCTCGGACGTCGCCTGTCCAAGAAGGTAAATCTCTCCCTCGCTCGGCGCATCCAGAAGACCGAGCAAGTAAAGAAGCGACGATTTACCCGAGCCGGAAGGGCCCGTGATTGCGACGAACTCGCCTTTTTCTATCGAAAGATCGATGCCGTTCAGCAACGTCGCCGTGACGGCGCCTTCGATGCGCTTTACGAGATTAGTTGCTTTGATGATCGTGGTCACGCTGCGCCGCGAATAATGTCAACTGGGTGGACCCGAGTGGCTTTTCGAACGGGAATATAAGCTGCTCCCGTACACGAAATCAGCGCCACCCCCGCGATCGCCAGATAGTAAGCCAGAGCATAATATATGTAGATGGCTTGCGTCTCTCCGTTCAAGGGATTGGTGTAAGTAATTTTCGACACAGCCCAGCACAACAGATACCCCATCACCCAGCCCGCAACGATGCCGAGGCCGCCGATAATCATCGATTCCACCAAAAATATACTTCGGACGAATCCTTCTTTCATTCCAAAGGATTTCATGATGGCGATGTCGTGCCGCTTCTCGTTGATGATGGTCGAAATGATGCTGTAGATACCGAAGGTTGAGACAAGCAGCATCGCGCCCATGACCAGATACATGATCATGTCTCTGATCTTGAAAGACGAAAGAAGATCGGCGTTGGCCTCCTGCCACGAGACTGCCCGGTAGCCGATTTGTTGCTGAATCCGGTTCGCAACGTCGCCGGCGTCGAGCGCATTGTTAAGATGCACTCTGATTTCGTTCACGAGGCTTTGATTTCCGGCAAGAATCTGAGCAGTCCGCATCAGGCTGTAGACTTGCCCTTCGTCGATTTCGCGCAGGCCGGAGCTGAAGGTGCCCACGACCGTTCCCGAGATCTGGACGTCTCCTGCCGATACGATGACGTTGGTTCCGACCCGGGCGCCAAACTTCTTTGCCAGCGCGACGCCGACGATCAACCCGTTGGAGGCCTTATAGAGGTCGTTAAGCTGCCCGCTGCGCATTTGGCGGGCCAACTTGGAAACGCCCTCTTCCTCGCGCGGATCGATGCCCATCACGGTGACGCCAACACGTCCCGATCCGAATTGCAGCATTGCCGACGTTTTTGTCGACGGCGCGATACCGCCAGGCACCCACGATTTCAGCAGCGCCATGGCTGCTCGCGGATCTTTGATCCCGGACCGCTTTTCCCCAACGACCGGATTTCGCGCCTGTACGACCGCGTATTCCCCCTCCGCCGCCAGGCGGGAAGCGGAGACGCGCTCGTCCTTGACGGTCACGTGGGGCATCGTGTCCACGAGCTGCCGGACGAAGTCTTTTTGCGAACCTTGCATCAGGCCCGCCATCAAGACGGTGAACCCGACGCCGATAGCCACTCCCCCGATCGCGACAGATGTCTGTCGAATGCGGCTGGTCACGTGGACCCAGGCGATCTCCAGAAGGAGGTTCATCTGTACCGACCTCGCAAAAATCCTTGGTCAATCTATCTCAAACGACAGGTTCCGGCTACCTGATCATAGCAGTCGTCCGGGCTCGGCTTCGATTGCCCCATCCGGAAACGCACGGGCAGGATCGAGATGGGATGGCCCCTGTATTGAGGCAACGCCGCGAGGCGAGGCCGGCGCCCGGTACGCCGGCTCGGCGCGGCACGCATTCGATCAGAACAAGTCTTGCCGCCTGGCGACGCCTGGCCGGCGCCGGGTACGCGCGTCTCGGAAATTCCGAGGCCGCCACGGTCAATCGTTGCACTTTGCTCTGAACGAGGTCTCAGCCTCGGCAATGCGCCACACCCTGGCGCACGACAAGGCTCGCCAAAAGGCGCTGCCGATAGGTGCCCCCGCGGCGCAGGAGAGCCGTTTTGAAGCGGCTCTCCTGGTACAAGGGATGTCTGAATGACATTGTCACCGTCCGGCGGTTTTCCGCTCGAGATTGACGATTTGAACGCGGCGGTTTTCCGATGCCTCCGGATCGGAGGTGTTCTTCAGCTGCTCTTCGCCGTAGCCGACGGCCACCAGGGTGTCGTCCGAAATGTCGAATTTCTGCTTCAAGAACCGCTTCACCGAGGCTGCGCGCCGCTCGGATAGCTTCTGATTGTAGTCGTTATCTCCCTTGGCGTCAGTGTGTCCGCCGACCAGGAACACGTTTCCCCGGACCTCCGGATTGGTGAGGGCTCTGCCGAGCGTCATCAGGTCAGTCTCGGCGCGCGGCGTTATCGCCGAAGAATCGTAATCGAAGTAGACCTCCAGATCGATGTTCGGCTTGCCCTTCGCGATTTCGGAGACCCTTTGCCGTTCGTCGGCGGAGAGGCCGCGGGTTTTGGTCCGAATTCGGTCGATGAAGCGCTGCTCGTCATCCTTCTTACGCGATTGGTCCAGCGTGAGTCCCCGAGATTTGGACTCGGGAGCGGATTTCAGCGCGTCGAGAATCTGTTGCTCGGTCGGCCCCTGCGCGAGCGAGGGAGCCGCTGCGGAAAGTACGATGCCACTCGCGAGCGCCAGGCTCGCGAAGGCGTATGTAATCTTCTTCCACTGTGTCATAGCCACGTCCTCCGGCTTTCGGTATCTTGTTTCTGCATTAGAATGATAACGTAGCGGCCGCCGCTACTATAACGCATCGCGAAGGGATTCCGCGACATCCGTCGGGTGAATATTCACCCGACTGCTTTGGCCGCCTAGCCTGTCTTCTCGTGTTACTTCTTCAGGCCGACCTTTGTTTCGGCGTCGTATTGCGCCCGGCACCGCGCGCTGGTCGCCGACCTTTTGGATTTCAGACACGAAGCGACGGCGTCCATGCTCATGAGCCCGTAGCAGAGCTTGATGGCATCGCTTCGGCAAGCGGAGAACAGCGCGGCTGATGGTTTGAAATCGGCAGACGCCATGCTCGGAAACGCCACGAGAGCGATGCCGACGGCTCCGATAAACGCATTCCTCTTCGTGTTCATGACAGTCCCTTTGTTCGACGACGTTCCTAGCGTCTGCGCGTTATCGCTCGGTGGAGAGAAAACTACTGTGAGGGCCGTCACAAAGAGGCGGCTCGACGGATTTTGCAGCCGGCGCGCGCACTCTTCGACGCGTACGCATGCGCGCTGCAATGGCTGTCTGCTCCGGCCATTACCGGTAACGCTAAAGCGGTTGGCGGTCGTGTCCGGCGAAAAAAATCGGGCTAACATCCGGCATCCGCCATTCGCCATCCGGCGTGCGCAGCCGCGGCCCGGTGACAGGCTCCACACGCGAATTTCAGCGGAACGCATTTGAACTTGAGCGAAAAATCTGGATGAATGCCGATCTACGCTGGAGGAGGCGATGACGGAATATTTACGGAAAGATTCGCCCGTTGCAGGGTCGAAGTGTCATCCCTCTACCTTTTTTGTTGATGGTGGGGAGTGCAAATGAAGTTCCCTCGCGCATTAGCGTTGCTGTTCCAACGATCCGCGCAAGGAGAGCAAAGCAGAACGACATCGAGCGTCGTTCGCCCGATGCCGCGCAGAGAAATTTCTTACTCGGTCAACACGGCTGCTGTTGCCCTTCCTCGAGCCCGTCCACCTGTCACCTTTCGATCCGGCGTCTTCAGTGCAGCCAGCCGGCTATTCGTCTGGCTGTGGATCCTCATACGGTTCTATGCGGGCAATCTGTTCGACGCCGTGACGCGACAAGACAGCGAAAAACGCCGCGCTGCTCGCCTCCGTCGCGTATTCGAAAGTGGCGGCCCGACCTTCGCCAAGCTCGGGCAGCAACTATCAATGCGGGCCGACATCCTGCCCTATGCCTACTGCGCCGAGCTCTCCAAGATGTTGGACCAGGCGGTGCCCATGAGCCCGGATAAAGCGATCGAGATCATCGAGCGCAATCTCGGGCAGCCGCTCGAGAATGTGTTCGAGATTTTCGACCCGACTCCAATCGGCTCGGCATCGTTGGCTTGCGTCTATCAAGCGCGTTTGAAGAACGGCGCACGCGTGGCGGTAAAGGTGCGGCGCCCGGGCATCGGGCCGCTCATTGCCGCGGATTTGCGGGCGGCCTACTGGTTGCTGATTTTCGCCGAGACGCTCACCATCATACCGCCCGGTCCGTCGCGCCAGTTTCGCGAGGACTTCGAAACCATCCTCTTCAACGAAATGAATTTCCGCGCCGAAGCGCGATATACGGACATATTTCGCCGGCGCGCGGCCAAGCGCAAGAAAGACGTCACCGCACCGCGGGTCTATTTCGACTATTGCACCGAAGAAGTGATGGTCAGCGAATTCGTGTCAGGCGTGTGGATGTGGGAGGTCCTGGCGGCGGTCGACAGCAATGACCAGCAGTTCCTGGCGAAGCTGCGCCAACAGGGTATCGAGCCGAAAGCGCTGGCAAGACAAATCGTGCGGATCATGAACAGAGAGGTGCAGGAAGAGCTGTTTTTTCATGCTGATCCGCACCCGGCCAACCTCATCATCATGCCGGGCAACAAGATTTGCTTTATCGACTTTGGCGCCATCGGGCGGTTTTCGACGCAAACCCGCAAATTATTCCGCGAGTTGCAATACCATATGCAAAAGGGCGACATCGGGAGGGTTGTCAACACGGCCCTGGCGTTGCTTGGACCGCTTCCACCCATGGACGTCGAAAGAGTGCGCTACGAAATGGAGAAGATCTACGCCGACGCGATTTACGCGTTCAACAGCGAGGACGCCGAGTGGTGGGAGAAAACGCAAGCGCACAGTTGGCGTCGTTTTCTGGAAGTCGCGCGGCAATTCTCCTTGCCGGCAAGTTTCGAGTCGCTGTTGGTTTTCCGAACATCGTTTGCCTACGATACGATTGTTCACCGCCTCGACAGTAAGATCGATCTGTTCAGGGAAGCGCGGGCCTATCAAGCCGAACGGGCTCGGGAAGCGCGCAAACGCATGACGGTCGCATTCAAGCGCCGACTTC
>ERZ724526.1946-NODE-1946-length-10267-cov-4.338621_pt1 | contig 10267 bp, 10 predicted proteins | sample MGYA00376059_ERZ724526 | MGnify/ENA primary metagenome ERZ724526 (study PRJEB28724, sample SAMN07190883) | activated sludge metagenome | isolation source: activated sludge of sewage treatment plant in Hong Hong | place: Hong Kong | collected 2016-03-17 ... | reverse complement strand
GGCTGCGACGAACGGTATCGCGATAACGGCCGTTCCACTCCGACCAGCCGCTGGGAAAGCCGCCGACCTGGTAGGAGTTGCCACCGATCGCCCAGGGTTCGGCGATCAGATCGATGCCGGCGCCGCCGCTCGACGGACGTGGTGGCAGTTCGCGGACGATGCGGTTGAGGGCCGTGCCCGGGTCCATCTTGTCGTAATTGAAACAGCCTTCCTCGCAGGTGTTGCCAAGCACCGGCGCGAGATCGAAGCGAAAACCGTCGACACCCAGCGTGTCGCGCCAGTAGGCGAGCGAATCGATGATCAGGTTCTGCGCGATCGGATTGTGCGTGTTGTAATTGCCGCCGACGCCGGTATTGTCCCAGGTCGATTGCCTGTCGCTGGTCAGCGTGTAATAGGTGGGGTTGTCCAGCCCGCGAAAGCTCAGCACGTTGTACGTCCTCGTGTCGTCGGACTTCCACGCACCTCCCTCGCCGGTATGGTTGTAGACGACGTCGATCAGTACCTTGATTCCCTGATCGTGGAACGCCTTGACCATCGCCTTGAATTCGCGTGTCGGTCCGCCGGGGCTGCGATCCGCGGCGTAGCGGCGATCCGGGGCAAAGTAGTTGAGCGTCGCGTAGCCCCAATAGTTCGCGCCTTCCGTACTCGGGGGTTGCGTCGCGTCGTTGGTATCGTTCTGTGTTTCCTGCACCGGCAGGAACTCCACTGCGCTGATCCCCAGGCCCTTCAGATACGGTGCTTTCAGCGCGGCGCCCCGATAGGTGCCGCGATACGCCGCGGGAATGGCAGGATCGTTCATCGTGAGGCCACGCACATGCACTTCATAGATGACTTCGTCCTTGAACGCGCGCGTCGGCTTGCTGCCGATCGACTGCTTGTCGCCACCGAGGACGATTCCGCGCGGAGCGACGAAGCCGCTGTCGAGGTTGCGATAATCCGGTCCCGACGCATACGGTACCCCGCTCGGATCGGTCGGCGTCAGCGGGTCGTGGCTCAATTCAAGCGCGTACGGGTCGACGAGCAGCTTGTTCGGATTGAAGCGGTTGCCCTGCGCGTCGACATCGCTGACAAAACCCAGGCTGGAACCCTTGCTCCAGCCAGCGTCCCAGGTCCAGTTTGGACCCCAGGCGCGGTAGCCGTAGTAGACCGGGCCGGTAATGCCGGCGCGCCTCAGCGTCGCCCGCGAGACGACCGTCGACCAGACGTCGCCGCTGCCGCGCGTGAGCGGAATCCGCGCCACTTCCGGCGTTGCACTGCCCGTGGCATACAGCCACAGTTCGATCCGCGTGGCGCGCGAGGAATAGACCTTGAAGGCGATCGCGCTGTGGTTGGCGTTGTAGCTGGCGCCGAGTTGCGACGCATTGATCGCGGCGTTGCCCGGAAAGCTTGCAAAGGCGCCGCAGGCCAGCGCGAGGCCAAGCGATTGACGAAAAAAATGCATGGTTGGATCTCCTTGATCGTTGTCTTGACGGTCAGCACGCGAAATGGCCATCGGCGCGCACTTGCGCCTCTGACGCGCAGGTCGAGAATTCGCGGTTGCCGCTGCCGGTTGCCTGATCCCACTCCCCGGCGGCGCGGGGGCCGTCCCACTTCACATACTTCTATCGAGATTGACGTAGTTTAACGGCTGATACACGCCCCAGCAGCTGTTGACCTGCTTTGTCGCGCCCGGCGGCCAAATCTGGACCGTGCCAAGACCTTGCGGCCCGAGCCACTCGGTGCATTCGGTGGCGATGTCGTTCCAGCTCCACTGGAACATCTGCAACGAGGTGTCGGGCGCGTTGACTCGGGCGGCCTGGGTGGTGCCGGCGATAGCCAGCAGAGCTGACCGCAGCGGGCTTGAATGCCCGATCTGCTCTCGCGGTCCACGGATCGCTTGTATCTCGGCCTGCTCGCCACGATTTCTTCGGAAGCTCTCAGGCCGCCACGCCATTGGCGAGCAGCGTTGCCGCGTCCGCTTCGACCAACTCGATGCCGAGTCGCTGGCAGAATCTTCGCTCCTTGTCGTTCGCCCCGGCGATCAATGCCCAGCCGGCCGGATCGGCCGCCGCATCGTGGATCAGGTTGCTGAGGATCATCCGTTCGGTATCGCGGTCGAGGCGCATGCCGAGCAGCAGATAGCGCTTGCCGCGCCGGCGCGCCTTGAAAAAGGCGGGAAGCGCGAAGCCGCCCATCAGCTCGGTGATGTAGTCGACATAGTCGGCGTCGGAGGCGACGTAGCTGGCCACCGGCCGCGCCGTGCCCATCGGCTTGAGCAGCACCGGCAGCGTCGGGTCGGCTGACTCCGGAGGAATCTCCCGGTAACCGTCACCGGCGGAGTGGTACAGCCGGAAGCGGTGATCGGAGCCGCCGATCCGCGCACAGCCAACGATCAGCAGGTGAGGAATCGCGGCATACGAGTCGAGCAGCTGCGTGTCGCGGTTGATGTCGATCACGCAGGGCGGGCAGAGGCGCGCCAGCCAGTCGTGCAGCGCGGCCCGCGTCCACTGGCTGGCGCCGTAGGTGGCATCGAGGAAGCGCGTGACCGCTCCCCTGCCGCGCTTGAGTTCGACGTTCATCGCCGCCCGCGGAAATTCGTACATCAGCTTCGGCGCCATCGGCCGTCCGCCGTTCATCGCCAGGATCAGTTGCTCGCTCGTCGCGGGAATTCTCCGGCCGTCGGCCAGCGAGGTCACATCGGCCAGAACGCCGGGGCCGAGATAGGGAACGATGCTGCCGTCGGCAAGGCCGGATGGCCAAGCAGCAAGCAAGTCGGTGCGGGGAATTGTCGGCATTGTGCGGATTCCGCATGGGTTTGTCCTACCCGAGCAAAACTCGTGCCGACCTCGCCAGCCAGTCGTCAAGGTCTGGCCGGCGCCTGCGTCAATCCGGATGTCGGGTTCGCGACAAAGCAGTCCGATGCTGGCGACAGCGGATCGAGCCGATGCCATGCCGCGTCACGCCGGTTGGCGTGGAGACTGCCCTCAGCCCGGACTTCAAGGGACAGTCGGGACGCGGTGTAACGACCGCGGAAGGCAGCGGGCCGCCACCGGCGCCGGCATGGGCGCAGGATTGCTGCTGGTCTGGCGCGTTGCCGCGATCACGGTCGTCCGGGCAACAGCCGTTGTCGGCACGCCGGAGCAGCCGCACGGGCCAGTCCCGGCTGGGCGGACATTCCGGGAAGCCGCTGAGCGGTCTTACAGTCTCCGGTAGAAATCCTGCTGGACAACCGCGATACGCCTCCGGCAATTGTCCGCCTGCGTCTGGTACAGTTCCACTCCGGATCGTGTTGAACGTTTCCCGGCGCCGCACCCCGCGACCCCGCGGCGCGAAGTCATGGCCGCAGCGGCGGGACGCGATGGAACGGGCACGCAATCCATACCGTGATCGCCATCGACGCCTGCGTCGGAGACGCGACCACGACCGAATCCACGTCTGTCACCGAATAGCACGATGAGGCCCATGCGGACATGCGAAACATCGTGACAAGACTCCGCAGCAAGATGCTGTTCATCTTTTATGAGCTGGTGTTCGGCCTGTTCACGCCGGCAAAGGTCTCCTGCGTCAATTTCGGCTATGCCCCGGCCACAACCGGGCTCGCCGATCTCTACCCGCACCCCGAAGAGGGCTGCCAGTACGAGCTCTATTGGCAGACCTACGCTCAACTTGCGCGCCCGCTCGAAGACCACGAGATCCTGTGTGAAATTTCCTGCGGACGGGGTGGTGGATTGGCCTTTCTCCGCGGCCTCACGCGCGCCCGGCTGATCGGCCTGGAACGCTCATTCTTCGCGCGCCGCACCGCGCGCAAGCGCTTCGGCCTCGACGTGCGTTACGCTCAAGCCCCGAGCCTGCCCCTGGCCGACCAGAGCGTCGACGTCTTCCTGTGCATCGACTCGGCACACATTTTCCATACCCCGCAGTTCGTCCGGGAACTACACCGGTGCCTGAAGCCGGAAGGGCTGGTACTGCTCGCCGACCAGAATGACGGCTCCGACGGATATGTTCGTCAATTCCTGGAAAGACGCTACGCCAGGGCCGGCTTCCGCCTCGAACGCTGGCGAGACATTCGTCCCAACGTGCTGCGGGCGCTCCATTGCGAACAGCCGCGCAAGCAGCAAATCCTGAGCGCACTTCCGAACATTCCCGTAATGAGGGCAAAAGCCGCGGCCTTCATGAGCATGGAGGGGAGCAGGAAATACCGCGAACTGGAGCAGGGCCAACGCACCTGCTTCATCATGCAAGCTCGTAAACTTTGATGAACTGGCCACCGGAGACACTGAGAGCAGTGCAGCGGGCACCACGCCAGCCGGCTGCGGGACGCCGGAACACCCGAGTTCGACAGAAAGACGTGTAAGTCATTGTTCATGAGCAATTCACCCATGCGAAATTGGCACTACACGCGTCTGCTTGTAGGCTCAGGCAAGGCGAGGGTCTCGAACAGCTCCTTGTGGTTGGGGGTGACGACGGACAAGCCGGACGCTGGCTGGCGTTGATGCAGCGTCACTTGGTGATACTGGATGCGGCGGGCGATCTCGATCTCAGCCTTGAGAACCCGGAAACCACGCTCGATGTTGGCCAGCGCCTAAAGCATGGTATGAAAATATGCGATATCACCTTGATGCCCGATCTGTTTTCGCGGTCCTTGGATCGCGTCCCCGGCCCCTTGGCGTCCAGCAAGCAGGTCGCCGTTCGCCTCTGGTGCCCGACTCGACCGCGGCTGAGCCTGCACCCGTGACGCCGATTCACTCCGGCCACTCAACAATCGTGGCAACCGGCTCCGGCCTGCGCTAAGATCATGGGCTGAAGTGGCACCCTCCTGCGGGCGATCATCGTCTCGACCAGTTGATCTTGCCGAACCGGCGCGACGGCTGCCCGATCCGCCGAAGCGCAACTGCCTGCGGCTTCGATCTGCACCAAAGACCAACGAGATTCATTCGCGAAATCATACAGAAACATGCTCTCGAAATTCGCCAACCAGAAAATCTGGGTGCGCCTGCTCGTCTCGATCGGCGCAATGACGATCGCCTCGTGGACGATCATGATCGTCTGGATGGGTCACCTGAGCGAGAAGACGGCCATCGGGCAGGCGCAGGAATTCGCGCGCAGCGCGCACGACATGGTGCTCGCCGGGCTTACCGGAATGATGGTGACGGGTACGATCCAGCAACGAGAGGTGTTCATCGACCAGATCAGGCAGTTGCCCAGCATTCGCGACGTCAGGGTGTTGCGCGGCGAGGCGGTGATCCAGCAGTTTGGTTCCGGCTCCGAGGATGAAAGGAAACACGATGCCGCGGAGTCGCAGGTGCTCGCCACAGGAAAGGAATATTCCATCGTCGAAACCGCGGCGACTGGCGAAGAGGAGCTTCGCGTGATTCGGCCGGCGGTGGCGCAGGAAGACTATCTCGGCAAGAACTGCATGATGTGCCATGCCGTACCGCAGGGCACCGTCCTCGGCGCGGTGAGCATGAAGCTTGCGCTCACATCGACCCAGAAAGCCGTCGCACGACAACGCATGCAGACGATTGCAGCAGCGGCCTTGCTGACCCTGCCGATGTTGTTCGTGATCTTCCTGTTCATCCGCAAGGTGGTCACACGGCCGCTCGCGCACGGGATGGATGTGGCGCATGCCGTGGCCGGCGGCAAGCTCGACAACGAGATCGAAGTGGTCTCGGGCGACGAAGTCGGCGATCTGCTGAAGACGATGAAGCTGATGCAGGAGCGTTTGAATGTCGTCCTGCACGAAGTCGAGAGCTGCGGATTGAGCATGGGCCAATCGTCCTATCAGATTTCGGCGATTTCGAATGAAATCGCGAAGGTGAGCAAGCAGCAGGAGAGCCGCTCCGGCGAGGTGAGTGGAGCGATGTCCCAGCTCGACGAAATCTCCCGGCAGGCGCTTGCGCAGGCAATTGCCGCCGTCGGGCGCTCGAACAACGTCGAAGGCCTGGCGCGCGCCGGGATCACCAGCGTGGAAAGCAACGTCGAAGCGATGAAGACGACCTCGGCCAGGGTCGAGCAGGTCTCGGACGAGATTCGCGATCTGCAGCAGTCGGCACGAGAGATCGACGATATTGCCAAGGCAATCAAGGAAATCGCGGGACAGACCAATCTGCTGGCGTTGAACGCGGCGATCGAGGCCGCCCGCGCCGGCGAACAGGGACGTGGCTTCGCGGTCGTTGCCGACGAGGTGCGCAAGCTTGCGGAGCGCACCACCAAGTCTGCCGAACGCGTCGGAGCGATCGTCGGGCAATTGTCCGGCAAGGTGGAGCAGGTCGTCTCGACCATGGCTACCCTGATCGACTCGGTCAGCGAGACGCGCGAGGAATCCCGGCGCATGGCGGAAACCATGGAGCACATATCGAATGACGTCGCACAGACGGTACGAGCGAATGAAAGCATTTCCGCAGCGAGCACACGACAGCTCGATCGCTTCAGGCTGCTGCAGCAGACGCTCGATTCGCTGTTCCAGACTTTGCGCGAATCGAGCAACAAGCTCAAGGTCACTGCGGCGATTAGCGACGACCTGACCGCAGTCGCCGCCCGTCTCAACGCTATCATGGCCAATTTCTCCTTCACCCATAGCCCGGACATCGACAAGGCGGAGAACGAAAATCGTCGAGCACCACGGCTGCAAGGCAACCTGCGGGTGCTCGTCGAGCAGGGAAAGGACACATTCGAGGGGATCACGCGCGACGTTTCACTCGTCGGCGCTCGGTTGCGGCTGGCACGGCCAATCGCTTCCGATCGTCCAATGACTGTGTCGATCTATCTCCCGGCGGAGGAGATGGCTGCATACTCCGGGCAGGTTCCGCTCAAGGTGCGTGCGCGTCTGGCCTGGCGTCATGGCAAGAGCGGCGAAGATTACGTCTGCGGGGTGGAATTTCTCGAGCTCGGCGAGCAACAGCGGGCGGCCTTGGTACGCTGTTTCGAATACTTCGGCAAGAACCCCACGTTCAGTGAATGAGACACGGGCAGCACACCAAGTCGCCCGCTGTCTACGCGCTACGCATCTTCCACCAGCAGCAGCCGCACGAGTGGCGTAAGCGACGTCGCCTTGTGGCCCGACTGTGGCCCCCCCAGAATGAACAGGCCGGAGCCCGCGGGATAGCGCACACACCGTCCTCGGTAATCGACTTCCAGCGTACCTTCCAGGACGTAACCAATGTGGCCCTTTTCGCACCAATGCGGTTCGACGAACCCTTCGGTGAATTCAAGGAGCCGAATCTGTTTGCCGCCTTCTCGATGGACCTTGAAGCGAGCCCCCGGGACCGTGGATTCCCACGGCAATGCGTCGAAGTCGATTCGATCCTGTGACATGGTCTAGCGGGCAGGTGCTCGACATCGCCCACAAAGCGGTCGAACAGGTCTGCGAAGCCGGCAGTAGCGGGGCCGGGCCATCGGCGTGTCAGGCGTCACTTTCCCTGGCTGCCAGCAGCACTATCGGTCTGGCCTGGCAAATGGGACTGTTTCTCGGTGGTTCCGAGGATTGACATATGGCGCCGCAGGAGAATTTCACTGAGCTTTTCGTAGTATTGCCGTGGATTTTCGCCACGCTTGCCGAGAAACTCGTAACCGAGATGTTCAATATCGGCCGCCGCCGCTCGATTCGCCTGCCACTTGCGCTGGAAATCGCCACCTGTCGAAACCGTTATCATGATCGCTGCAGCTACCGTGAAGAGCGCCGCAATGTCTTTCTTTATCTTCTCGTCAGCGATCAGGGACTCCAGCTTCAGTACCAGCCCCGAGAGGGCGCCGAGAACTGCAGCCGCCCAGGCGAATCCCCAGTATAGGCCGCTCCAGAGCGCGGCGATCTACCGTGTCTCTGTATAGTTGCCAAGAATCGCTTTCGCCGCCATGGCCTTTTCCGGGTCCTTGCTCTCGATTACCTGTTCCAGAGCAACGGTCAGCGTTTCGCCACGCAAATGCTCCTTCGTGCCGCTGAAATATTCGATCGCCACAGCCGCCAGGACGATCGCCGAGAGGAAAATGATGGCGTATCTTTGCATCGTACTCGGCCTCGCTCTTGACCCCTGATCGGGATCTGGAGGAGCCTCATGGCTCCCCCAGCCCGCCACGGTGCGCACGGATCACCTACACGACGCTTCGGCAGGTTCATCGACGTTCACCAACGACTAGCGTGCACCGGTCACGCCGAAATCTCCGGAGCCGGGTGCTGGTGCCTCCGCGGCACAAAAATCTCCCTGAAAGGAAGCAGTACGACGGCGGCAGTTCTCGAAATTGTAATCGTGCCGCGAGCAGGGTCAAGTCGCCGGCACGCCTGGCAGGTAGAACACGGAGGAATGCTGCCGGTCGAAATGCTCGTGCACAACCGGCGCCAACGACTGCAGCCAGGCGCATTCGCGTGCGGCGGGCAGGTCTTCGTCATTGACGATGACGTAGGTCGGTGTCGCCGCCAGCGAGTCGAAATCGGCGCAGCCATCGAAAAACTTCGGCTGCAGATCGTAGTCGAGATTCACCAGGTATTTGATCGCGGTGGCGTCCCTGCCGACACGAAAAAATACGACCTCTCCCGGTTGCCGCTGGCGCAGCGCTTCCACCTGCCTGACAAAGGCGCTGGTATCGTGCAGTTGCAGCCTGGCCGGCTCGACGACCAGCAGGTTGAGCAAGAACACGGTGGCCACGGCACCCAGCAGTTCCCCCGTCAATGCAGTATCCGCAGAGCCTCGCCAGCGCAGGCAGAGCATCGTTCCCTGAAGGACGACCAGCAGGGTCGCCATCGGCAGGAATGGCACCTGCATCGCTACCGCCAGTGTCCTGGTGTGGTGAAAGGACTCCCACAGGCCGATCAGGGCAACCGTCGGCAGAAGCAGCAGCAGCCCTTCCAGTGCCTTACGCAGGAACACCAGGACGCGCTGCCTCTGCGGATCGATCCCCGCATGCAGCGGATACGCAGCCAGCGCCGCAATCGCCGGGACGATCGGCAACAGATAGCGCACTTTCCTCGCGTCGGGCACCGACAGACCAGCGATGACGATCAGCGTCCACCCGATCAGATACCGCAGGAACGATGCGGCATCGTCCTCTGGTAGCCGACTTCGCCCGAGCATGCGGGACACTGCCAGCAGAAACACCACCAGCACGGCAAGCGGATAACTCAGCGCGTAGTTGCCAAGACTGCTGGTGAAGTAGTACCAGCGCCCGGTGTTCTCCCCCTGCGTCATTCTACCTGCCATCTGCATGTCGATCACCTCCCTGCGAAAATCGGCGCCATGGAAATAGGCGGCCAATTCCAGCAGGCCGAACCAGCAGACGAGCAGGAGTGCCGCCGAGGCAAGCGCAAAGCGCAGCAGGTTTTTCCACTCTGCCGACAGGAAGTAGTAGCTGCAAACCACGCCCGCCGGAATCACCAGACCCAACGGTCCGCGAATCGCAAACCCGACGGCCAACAGGAGCAACAGCATCGTCAGCGGGAAGCGCCGCGAGTGATCTTGGCCGGTATGGGCCACATAAAAGCCAAGCAGGGTGACGGTGGCCACCATCTGGTCCAGCGAAATCGCGCGCGCCTCCGCCAGGAAGCTCACGGTCAGCAACTCGAAACAGACCGTCGACAAGGCCCAGCGCCGCGAGAACCGTGCCAGCAGGCGGTAGGTAATCGTCAGATTCAGCGCCGACGCCAGTGCCGTCGGCAAGACCGCAGACAGCTTCGTCACGCCGCCGGAGAGCAGGGAAAAGCACCAGATCAGGAAGGTGGAGGTCGCCGGATAGTCGGGATAGGGAGCACCATAGGTCGTGGGGAAGAAGGTCGGCCCGTGCCGCCACATCTCGTGCGCAAACAGGGCGAACCGTGAATCGAAATCGACGAAGGGCTGCCCCCGCAGACCCACGGTAAACAGGAACAAGGCGGCCAGGCCGATGTAAAGCGACTCTTTCCGGACGTCGACGCCCGTACGGGAGATTTGCATTCGTAATTCCATGGTCCTGAATTCGGCTTCGTTTCACGAGTTGAGTGAACGGTCGCTGCGCACGTAAATGAGGGTGTCTTCGGCGCTGCGGCGATCGGCAGCAATGGTACCGCGGCAGCACCGGCAACGGGGTCACCACCATCGCCTGCGCGATCTGCAAGACGGGCGCAGGCCAGGCGTGCACGGACAGGCCGCAGGCGGCAAGGGTGCTCCGAGGATCGCGGCGAGCGCCTGGCACCCGGCGTGCAGGCCTTCATCCCATGCTATAGTTGCAGCCCCTTGTTGGCAGGACGCCTCCACCGTGGCGCTTCAATTCGACGTTCTCATCATCGGCAGTGGCCTGGCTGGGCAAGCCGCAGCGCTCAGGC
>ERZ724526.1944-NODE-1944-length-10278-cov-4.711239_pt1 | contig 10278 bp, 8 predicted proteins | sample MGYA00376059_ERZ724526 | MGnify/ENA primary metagenome ERZ724526 (study PRJEB28724, sample SAMN07190883) | activated sludge metagenome | isolation source: activated sludge of sewage treatment plant in Hong Hong | place: Hong Kong | collected 2016-03-17 ... | reverse complement strand
GTAGTGGCTTGGAGTGGTTGGATTATGGGGCGAGGATGTATGATGGGCAGATAGGGAGGTGGCATGTTAAAGATCCATTATCAGAAATTAATAGAAGATGGAGTCCATATACTTATGCAGCGAACAATCCTGTTCGTTTTATTGACCCTGATGGTATGAAATGGAAAGACCCAAAGAAAGATGCTGAAATAGCAGAGCGGTTGCAAAATCAAATTAAAAGTAGAAAAGAAGTTGAGTCAAAGAATTTAGATAGAGCGAATAAAAAAGTTGCGAAGATCAACAGTCAAATAGCAAAGAAAGGGACATCGGAAAAACTTGAAAGACAATTAAATAATGCAAATGCAGAAGTGACTTCGATAACAGAAACAATCACCCAGCTTGATGCATCATCAAGTGAACTCACACAAATGGGCAGTGACGATGTAGCACAGCAATTTACTTTTAAAGAAGTTGGCGGTTCAGAGGGCGATACTTATTTAAAAGATGGTGTAATTACAATGGAAATAGTTGGCGATAATAGCGCAATCCATGAAGCCGCTCATGGTTTTCAAATTCATACAGGCCAAATAATTGGTGGAGAAAAAGGAAAGAATACATATCCAGGTGGGGCGGAAACTGTATTTAAAATGGAAATTGCAGCATATCGAAGGCAGTTTGCATTTAATGCAGAAAGTGTCCAAAAAAATGTCCCTTCATATTGGGGAACTCCCAATTCCCTATCTGATATTAACCGCAATTGGATATTAGGAATAAATAATAACCGGGATTACATTTATGCAAGAATACTTTTAGGTTCAGGCTATAGCGCCAAATGGATTGAGAATTATTTAAATGATGAGAAAAAGAAATCAACCCACTAACAATGAGAAAATATTGTTTGATTAGTTACTGTTTTTTGGCTTTAATTTTCTTTGTGAGATGTACTTCTGTAAAAGCGCCTGGAACATATCGTTCAAAAGATGCTTTGTATAAATTATCGTTAAACAGCGATTCAACTTTTTTGTTCGACTATAAGTTTCAATTTGATTATAAATATTCTTATGGTTTTTTTAAAATTGTAGATAATAAATCTATAATGCTTCGCAGTTCAATCAGGAGTAAAAAATTACCAATAAGAGTTAAGACAGTAAATGAAAATCAGACTTCTGAAGATAACTTTCTAAGAATTAGTTTTAACTTTCCAAAAGATGAGAGCCGATACTATAAATGCCAGTTACTCATTAATGGAGTAGTTATAGAAAACAAATATTGTGATTCTTTATCCGTAGTAAAAGTAGCCAGGCCGCTTAATAGTTTTTCATTGGGTATTAGCGCAGATGAAAGAATGCCAGGTCGATTTCTTGATACATTATACACTGAGGTTTTTACTACGGCTGTGAATCGAAGAAACAATTTAGCCGTGGAGGTATTGATTAATGATTCATTGTTTAATTATCGAGTTTTTGATGATAAGGTTATAAAAGCATCAAATAGAAAGTTGGCAATTTTTGATGCCAATAAAAATTTATTGCTGTTTAGAGAAAGATAACAGAAGTGATGAAGTTTAAAGCACAAAAGGCTGTCTCAAAAGGGTAGCCTTTTCTTCCTTCCCGAGTGCCCGTTCAACTTCCAACTTTCCCAGACGATGTTTCAGATGGCCAAGTGTGCAGGAGCGTTGTTATGTCAGAAGTTAGTAAATTAACCTATGCTCGTAAAACGGCAGATAACCGAACCGGATGGTGTTTACTTTATTATTTCCCTCCCATATTTCCATTCCCCCCACCTGCTTACTTTTGCACCATGCACATTTCCTGCTTAATCGTCGGGCAAGGCATCAGCGGCACCTGGCTTTCCTATTTTTTACAAAAAGAAAATCAATCTTTCCTCGTTATAGACGATCATGCACCCCATACATCATCCCGGCTTTCCGCCGGCATCATCAACCCCGTTACCGGCCGCCGCCATGTAGCCGTGTGGATGGCCGATGAACTGCTGCCCTATGTCCGGAATATTTATACAACGCTGGGACAAGAGTTAAACATCCATGCAATTTCACAAAAAGATGTTATCGACTTTTTTCCCAATCCGCAAATGCGACTCAGCTTTGAGCAAAGAGTAAACGAAGACAATCAATATGTTTCTTTAAAAGAAAACGAAAACCAATTTCATCATTCCTTTCAATACGATTTTGGCTTTGGAAAAATAGCGCCCTGCTACACCGTCCATCTTCAAAACATACTGCCCGCCTGGCGCAGCCGACTTAAAAAAAACAATCAACTGCTTGAAGAAAAATTCAATATCGCCGATTTAAAAATTCACAAACATCAAGTCAATTATAGAAACATCACCGCCGATAAAATAATTTTTTGCGATGGCAATGCCGGCACTACCAATCCCTGGTTTCGGCTACTCCCCTTTGCTCCCAACAAAGGCGAAGCCCTCATTCTTGAAATTCCCGATTTGCCACCCACGCATATTTATAAAAAAGGAATGGTGCTCGTGCCCTTAGCTACACCACATCTCTGGTGGCTGGGTGCCAGTTATCAGTGGAGCTTCACACATGAGCTGCCTACCGATGCTTTTAAAACTCAAGCCGAATCTACCTTGAAAAACTTTTTAAAACTTCCCTACAAAATTGCAGATCACATTTGCGGCATACGTCCAGCTACGCTTGAGCGCAGGCCCTTCGTAGGTTTGCATCCCGTTCACTCGCAGATAGGTATTTTAAATGGCATGGGCACCAAGGGCTGCTCGCTGGCTCCCTATTTTGCAAACCAACTCACGCAACACCTCGTGCATCACACTCCCATCCTGCCCGATGCGGATATCAAACGTTTCTCTTCACTGCTCACCCGCAATGCCTGAGTAGTACGATTTGACAAAAGCTCCCTGCATCGTTATCTTTGCCGCTCTGGGAAAAAAATGATTTTGGTACCGGCAGCATTGCTACTATCATCGCCTGTTGTGTCACTCACTTCATCGTCCCGTAATTCTATTCACCATTTGCGAAGATTAAAATTATGTACAGAACTCATACCTGCGGCGAGCTTAGATTAGAACACAAAGAAACCCAAACCACCCTTGCCGGTTGGGTGCAGACCGTTAGAAAATTTGGCGCCATCACATTTGTTGACCTGCGTGACCGTTACGGCATCACCCAATTACTTTTTGGCGAAGCCCATACCAAACAATTAGATGAAAACCCACTGGGACGTGAGTTTGTACTGCAAGCCACCGGTATCGTAAACGAGCGAAGCAATAAAAATCCCAACCTGCCCACCGGCGATATAGAAATTATCGTTTCCGAATTTAATATATTAAACAAATCGGCCGTGCCACCATTCACCATACAAGATGATACCGATGGCGGCGATGATTTGAGAATGAAATATCGCTATCTTGACCTTAGAAGAAATGCAGTAAAGAAAAATCTGGAGCTGCGCTATGCAGTAAACCGTGCCGCAAGAAATTATTTGCATACACAGGGCTTTATGGATATTGAAACTCCTTTCCTCATCAAATCCACACCCGAAGGTGCCAGAGATTTTGTTGTTCCTTCCCGTATGAATGGCGGACAGTTTTATGCACTGCCACAGTCGCCTCAAACATTTAAACAATTGTTGATGGTAAGCGGTTACGATCGATATTATCAGGTAGTAAAATGTTTTAGAGACGAAGACCTGCGGGCCGACCGTCAGCCCGAGTTCACACAAATAGATTGCGAAATGGCCTTTGTAGAGCAGGAAGATATATTGAATATGTTTGAAGGCATGGTAAAACATATTTTCAAAGAAGTAAAAAACATAGACTACACCGAAGCCGTGCCCCGCATGACCTGGGAAGATGCCATGTGGCAATACGGCAACGACAAACCCGATATTCGTTTCGACATGAAGCTGCTGAATCTCAAAAAACCTGCCACGGTTTATACTGAGAAAAAAGATGATGCAACGCTGATAAACGGTGCCGACTTCAAAGTATTTGATGAAGCCGAAACTGTACTGGCCATTTCGGTACCCGGTTGCAGCGAGTACAGTCGCAAGCAAACCGATGAACTTACCGAATGGGTGAAGCGTCCGCAAATAGGCATGAAGGGTTTGGTTTTTATAAAAGTAAATACGGATGGCAGCTACAAAAGCAGTGTAGATAAATTTTACAGCGAAGAAAAATTAAAAGCCATAGCCGAAGCGGCCCATGCACAGCCCGGAGATTTAATACTCATACTTGCCGGTGCTGAAGAAAGAACCAGAAAAGCCATCAGCGAACTGCGATTGGAAATGGCTGAGCGTTTGGGGCTTCGCAAAAAGGATGAATATAAATTAGTATGGATTTTAGACTTCCCCTTATTTGAATACGATGAAGAAGGCAACCGCTGGGTAGCCCGTCATCATCCCTTTACATCGCCCAAGCCTTCGCAGATAGAAACTATGATAGGCAACAATCCTGTAATAGAAAACGCAGCCGAATATTTAAAACATCCTTATGCCAACATCAAAGCCAATGCTTACGATATGGTGCTGAACGGAAATGAAATTGGCGGCGGCTCCATTCGGATTTATCAGAGAGAATTGCAAGAAAAAATGTTTGCTGCACTGGGCATGAATAAAGAAGAGCAACTGCACAAATTTGGTTTTCTGTTAGGTGCTTTTGAATACGGCGCTCCGCCACATGGTGGTATTGCCTTCGGCTTCGATCGGCTTTGTGCCATCCTCGGCGGCAGTGAAAGCATTCGCGATTTTATTGCCTTTCCAAAAAACAATGCTGGACGCGATGTAATGCTGGATGCTCCATCAACCATTGATGAGAAGCAGTTGAATGAGTTGCAGATAAAATTAGACTTGAAAAATTAGTTGCGCAGCAATTGATTTATTATCATAGCTACTTTCTCCGCATTGGGCAACATGGCCTGTTCCAGTCCCATGTTCATAGGAACAGCAGGCAGGTCAAGTGCACCCAATACTTCCACCGGTACATCCAGCCATTGAAAACAGTTTTTAGAAATACGGCCGGCCAATGCTTCGACAAAAGAATTATTTTGTTGTTCCTCGGTCAGCACCAGGCATTTACCATGTACCTTTACTCTTTCAAAAATCAACTCTTCATCCAATGGAAATAAAGTGCGGAGGTCAATAACCTCTACCATGCCGGAAAACTGCCGTGCAGCGGCTTTTGCCCAATACACACCCATACCATAAGTAATCACTACACAAGAAGTTCCGTTCTCAATTTTTTCGGGGGATGCTTTTACAACGGTATTCGCCTTGCCGAAAGGCAAGATATATTCATTATCCGGTTCAGGGGTTTTTGCATCATCAGTACCGGGCACCTTACTCCAGTAAAGGCCTTTATGCTCCAGCATCACCACAGGGTTGGGATCGTAGTAGGCGGCCTTCATCAATCCCTTCATATCTGCCGCATTGGAAGGATAGGCAATTTTGATTCCTTTGATTGAAAGCAAAGTTGTTTCCACACTGCCGCTATGGTAGGGGCCACCACCACCATAAGCACCGGTGGGCACACGCAGTATCATAGATACCGGAAACTTGCCACAACTGAGATAACAACTTTTAGAAACCTCGGTCACTAATTGATTCAACGCTGGATAGATATAATCTGCAAACTGTACTTCTACTATCGGCTTCAGCCCCACGGCACTCATACCTACACAGGAGCCTACCACATAAGCTTCTTGTATGGCAGTATTAAAAACTCTTTCATCGCCAAACAAATCGCCCAGTGTAGCCGCTTCCCGAAAAACACCGCCCAGTCTTTTGCCTACATCTTGTCCATACAATATCGCTTCCGGATGTTGTTGCATTATTTCACGTATGGCAAACAAAGCCGCATCTACCATTACTATTTTTTCGGTGCCCTTTGTATTTCTATCACCTTTCTCTTCGGTAATCGTTTCGGGTGCAAATACATGATGAGAAACAGTATGTGCATCAGGCTCCGGCGCAGCTACTGCCTTTGAAAATTCTTCAGCAATAAACTCTACAGCTTCTTCTTCCATTCTTTGCAATTCACTTTCCTCAATACCCGCTTTAAGAAGTTTGTTTCTTAACAAAGGAAACGGGTCACGGATTAAATGCCTGGCCCAGTCTTCTTCGCTTCTATAAAAATCTTTTCTTACGCCACTGGTATGATGCCCCAGCAAAGGCACTGTTGCATGTACCAAAAAAGGTTTACGTTCTTTCCGCACCCATGCTACGGTTTCGTTCATTACTTTATACGATGCTTCAAAATCACTACCATCCACTTGCACCCGGTTCAATCCTTTAAACCCTGCTGCAAATTCAAAAGCATTCATTGTTCTAGCCTCATTTGCTGTTACGCTGATGCCCCAGTTATTATCCTGCACCAGATAAATAATGGGCAATTGTTTTAGTACTGCAAATTGAAATGCTTCACTTACTTCACCTTCGGTAATGCTGGCATCACCAAATGAACAAACAACCACCGGCAGTTCATCATTATCACCTTTCTTCAATTTTTCGGGTAGATTCCTTTCTAAATATTGTAAGCCCTGTGCTACACCGGTTGTTGGTATAGCCTGCATTCCTGTTGCACTGCTTTGATGAATGATGGTGGGTTTATCATCTCCTTTGTAATTAGGATGCGAATAATATTCACGGCCGCCGGTAAAAATATCATCACCTTTCGCCAACAATTGCAGCATTTGCTGATAGGGAGAAAAGCCAAGACCCATTATCAGGCTCTCATCACGATAGTATGGGCTTACATAGTCTTGCGGTTGCAATTGAAATGCCGTAGCCAATTGTATTGCCTCATGCCCTCTTGATGTAGAATGTACATATTTACAAATGCCTCTGTTTGCTTCATAAATTTCAGCCATTGCTTTGGCCTGACACATCAGCTTAAACGCTTTTAGCAAGAGAGTTGCATCCATCATTGACGCAAATTTAAGGCAAACGATCGCCTGCAAAAAAGAAAAGCCCTGAATTACTTCAGCGCTTGCATTGCAGAAAGTTATGATTCCTATTTTACATCCAGACTAAACATACTATCGTCTTCGATAAATCCTTCCAGCTCGTCGCCTACTACTACTTCACCTACACCGGCCGGAGTGCCGGTAAAAATCAGATCGCCAATGTTGATGGAGAAATAGTTTGAGATATAGGCGACAATTTTATCAAAACTGTGAATCATCAATGAAGAATTGCCCTGTTGTACAAGTTCTTTATTCTTATACAAGCAAAAATTAATATCCTTTTTATTCTTTATTTCGGAAAATGGAATCCACTTACCAATGACAGCAGCGTTGTCCCATGCTTTTGCTAATTCCCATGGAAGCCCTTTTTCTTTAAGTTCATTTTGTATATCTCTGGCTGTAAAGTCAATACCCGCTGTTACAGCGTCATAATATTTAGAAGCAAATTTTTCCTGTAAATATTTCCCGTTCTTACTTACCCGAAGCACTAACTCACATTCATAGTGCAGTTCATTTGTAAACTCCGGATAATAAAATGGAGCATTGGGTTGTAGCAATGCGCTTTTAGGCTTCATAAAAATTACCGGCTCAGCAGGCACTTCATTTCCCAGCTCCTGAGCATGTGCTACATAATTTCGGCCTACACAAAAGATTTTCATAAACTGGTGGGTGTTATTGTTAAATACATCGGATACAGGGCAACATTGTTCATCCCATATATTCTTGCTTCAATATGTCTATTGGATTTTAAATATCCCGATAGCCATCGGGTAAAGTCGGACTGCTAAAGTAGTTAATGAATTTGATATCTCATAGTGAAAAGGTCTGATTATTTGTTTGGTTCATTGCCGTAGCAATTCCCTGTAATACAAAGGTTTCAATTGCACTCACTGACTTTTCAATCTTTAGCTTTACAATAGGCTCTTCGCTGGTTTTCCATTTTCCCAGTACAAAATCGGCCTGTCGTCCTTTTGGATATTCATTTCCCACACCAAATCGCATCCTTGGATAATCAGTAGTTCCCAGCACTTCTTGAATACTGGTAAGCCCGTTGTGCCCTGCATCACTGCCAGATGGTCTTATTCTTAACTTCTCTAAGGGCAAAGCAATGTCATCTAACACTACCATTATATTTGATAAATCGATTTTCTCTTTATCCATCCAGTACTTAACAGCTTTCCCACTCAGGTTCATATATGTGGTAGGCAAAATGCAAATACAGGTTTTTCCTTTTATTTTAACCTCAGCCTTGTAGGCATGTCTGTCGCTTTGCAGGCTTCCTTTGTGTTTAAGAATAAAAGCATTTACAACATCAAAACCGATATTATGACGGGTATGTGCATATTCATCACCCATATTGCCAAGACCAACTATTAGAAATTTCATGGTTGTGCAAATATCGGATTAATGAAAAAAACCCGTTCAGTATTTACACTAAACGGGTTATATAATTTTTTTAAGAAATTATTTTTTTGCAGCGGCTGCAGGTACAGCAGCAGGCGCAGCAGCTCCGGCAGCAGGAGTTGCAGCAGCTTCTTCCTGCTTCAATTGCCTTGTCATGGTTACTGATGCAATAGGAATACGAGGAGAATTCAGAATTTCAAAATTTTCTGCCTTCACATCTTCCACTCGTATATTGCCATTCAATTCAAGATTATCAATGCTTACCTCAATTTGCTCTTTCAGATATTTGGGATAAGTTTTTACTTTTAATGATTTTATTTTGATAACTAACTTACCACCATCCTTTACACCTGGAGAAGTACCCACAAACTTCAGCGGAATAGTAGCAATTACTTTTTTGTCATCAACTAATTCCAAAAGATCAACATGCGTCAAAGCATCAGTTATTTTATCAAACTGAAGATCTTTCAATATGGTTCTGTAGGTTTTCCCTTCTAGTTTTACTTCAGCAATTTGAAAACTGGGTGTATATACCAGATTCTTAAATGCAGCTGCAGGAGCTGAAAAATTGATTTCTTGTGATCCGCCGTAGATTACACCGGGCACCAGTTCCTGAGAGCGGAGTTGTCGGGTGGCTGTTTTCCCGAATCCGGTCCTCAGACTACCTTCGATTGTAATTGATTTCATTTTGTTATTTATTTATGGTTTAAAAAATACATGTTTCATCCACCAATGGTGGTACCTTCTCCCCTGTTTCTTTTGCTGTCATCCTTTCGCTGCGAATGAATAAACAAACTGGTTATACTTTTGTTTTCAAATGCATTGCGAATAGCAACTGCAAATAATTCCGCCACACTCAACACTTTAATTTTATCACATCCCGGTTTTACAGGTATGGTATCACATACCACTACTTCTTCCAGCACACTGCCTTGAATATTCTCATAGGCTTTTCCGCTCAATACCGGGTGTGTTATCATTGCTCTCACACTTCTGGCTCCTTTCTCCTTTAAAAGACCTGCACTTTTTGCCAATGTACCGCCAGTGTCGCAAATGTCATCAATTATTACTACGTCTTTACCTGTTACATCTCCTATTACTACCATGCTGGCTATTTCGTTGGCTCTTTTACGATGCTTATCACAAATAACCATTTCTGCATTAAAGTAGCTAGCAATCTCCCTGATGCGATTGGTAGCTCCTACATCGGGGGCGGCAAAGGTAAGGTTTTCAAGCCGAAGGCTCTCTATATAAGGGATAAAAACTGCATGACTATCTAAGTGGTCAACCGGAATATCAAAATATCCCTGAATTTGTGGTGCGTGCAAGTCCATGGTGATCACCCTATCGGCTCCTGCTGCAACTAACATATTGGCTACCAGCTTGCTACCAATTGCCACACGAGGTTTATCTTTTCTGTCTTGCCGTGCATAGCCATAATAAGGAATTACAGCAATTACTTTATCGGCAGAGGCTCTGCGGGCTGCATCTATCATCAGCAACAATTCCATCATATTATCAGCAGGCGCAAAAGTGCTTTGTACCAGAAAAACATAATCTCCACGAACACTTTCCAGAAAAACAGGGCAAATTTCTCCATCGCTAAATCGCTGGATATTTACTTTTCCCTGTCGGGTGCCATATCTTTTACAAATTTGTGCGGCAAGCTGCTGAGAGCCTGTACCTGAAAAAATTTTGGCTGCTTCCATGGTGAAATTTGAGGGTAAATACCAAAGACCGCCTTTGGTGCAGCGAAGATACTATTTCACCTTTTTGGGTGCTTAAAAATTCCCGGAATGTGGAGAATCGATTGATAAATTTTTAATTGTATAGCTTCCATTAGCCCTTATGCTTTTGGCCAACATATTCACTCAAGTTTTTGGTTTCTTTTGCCTGACAACTGTAAAACAATAAAGAGCAAATAAAAACCGCCATTAACAATG
>ERZ724526.1939-NODE-1939-length-10294-cov-11.913761_pt1 | contig 10294 bp, 5 predicted proteins | sample MGYA00376059_ERZ724526 | MGnify/ENA primary metagenome ERZ724526 (study PRJEB28724, sample SAMN07190883) | activated sludge metagenome | isolation source: activated sludge of sewage treatment plant in Hong Hong | place: Hong Kong | collected 2016-03-17 ... | reverse complement strand
ATCTTGAAGCCCGAAGTTCTCCTTTGGCAGTGTCGCCTTGACGGGGGAGCTTACAAGTGCACGATAGCAGTGCTCCTGTTTGCCGGCACTCCGATTGACTTGCCTAGCATACTGGTCACTGGAAAGGGACAACAGTTTTGTTCACTAGCGTATTAGGTTGACTCGCTTTGAATGGGGTGACCCTTGGCAGGATTCCCTCTTGCCCGGGCTGCACTTCGTCTACTCCTCCCTCGTGTATGCCCTTCCGGCCGTCCTGGTCATGTTGGGTGAGACCCTCGTCTTTCCCAATTACCGCCTGGCCAGAGATGCGGAGGGCAGGTCGATTGCTTGTTTAACATACCCCTTATCAGTCCTGTGGGAGAAACGTAAATTCTACATCTTTGTCGGTATAGGGAAGGGAACGGGGTTCGAGCACGAGCTTAGTTCGCAAGGGTGCCATGGCAGGGTGGGTTAGCATCTGATGGTAAAGATCTTTTTGTGTGACGATAACCTTTTGGATCTGTTTTTGTTCAATGATTCCAATGAGTGCACCTTGGTCGCGAAACTTGGTGTATTCACCTGCCAACTTGAAGTCATATGAGTCTGTATCATCATATTTCACGTTCGCTTGTATATATATATGCCCCGAGTCAAGCAATGGTATCACGACGATGGCAATTTGTTGCTTGTGTGATCCCAGAATTTCTTTTCCCAATTGGAGCTCATCCTCGTATCCATCGATCATTCTTAGCCGGCAGAGCATTCCATTTTCGAATAAGCACTTCGTTCGTTTTCCAGCACTTTGAACCGCAACGGCTTCGTGTTTTTGCTCAGCTGCATCCTGTTTAGTCGTGTGGGACTGAACACTAGATGTTGTTTCAACCGGAGTCAGTGTTTTCAGTACATATGAAGCTTGTCCAATAAGCGGCATCACCCATACCGGCAGAAAAGGATTAAGTGTTGCTGTCGCATCCAACACAATCCATCCGAGATCTGCCTCACATTTTCCTTCTACAAGATAATCCAAATGTGCTTTGCATGCATTGACTTCGTTGTTCAACATAAATAGCCAGAACCGAATCTGCATATAAGGGACATCTGTTCCGGGCTCGAGTAAGGCTTGAATCTTGCCCGCTCGCGCTTCGGCAGGTTCCTGTTGGGAAGAGTGTTGGAGAAATAAGCCAATAGTTTCCTCCCGCGCGGTTAACTTGTACGCGGCATCGAGGGACAACAGAAAAGTTAGTGCTTTCTCCGTTCCATGAAGGCCTAGTTCATTCTGCAAACGTAGCGTGACCCAACCATTTTCTCTTGAGAGAATGTCTTCCATTCCTTCGATCAGTGTTTCGCTGTCTGCCCACCTTCCGAGAGATGAAAGGCAAAGAGCTTTGAGCAGATGAGCTTGGGCATGGCTCTGATCGCGGGCAAGGACGGTTTCTAGATCCTTTATTGCTTCTTCTAACAATCCTAACCCAAAATACGAGCAGGCCCGCCTCTGGTAAAGTCGCAATTCAGAATTGCCACTTTTCTCCGCCGCGTCAAAACTTTGAATTGCAACTCGATAATTATTTTTCTCAAGAAAGATGACGCCCTTGAGATAGAAACCATACCGATGATCCCCCTCACACTCCAATGATTGATCAATGTCATCGAGAGCGGCATCCGTATCTCCACGGAGGTATCGGACGTTAGCCCTCCACTCAAGAGCATCTCCATCATGCGGTGAGCTAGAAATAATAGCAGTCCAGTCATGCTCAGCCTCCTCATAGCGCTCTAGTTTAAGCAGCATCTCTGCCCTTGTCTTGAGCATGGAAATGTCATTGGGCTGCTCCGACAAATGTTCGCTGCAAAGGGACACTAATACAGTCCTGCATTCCTCCTCATCACCTGCCTCGCGCTCAAGCGATTTCAACGCAAGTATTCTTATCCCTCTTGACGCTTGCTCTCGAAGGCCAACCTGCAATAATCCTGAAAAGGCCCGCTGCTCCATGAGGGCTGTGACAATAGCCGCGGCAAGTTTTTGATGTGTATCCGGATGTGCTAATTCCTCCAAAAGGACTGGTGTTGGAACACTCGATAGTGCGTGACCAGAGACCCCTACTAGGTTGAGTAAGTCCGCCGCCATCGAGAGGGAATATTGTCCCCATAATTGAGGCACATTGTCAGCTTTATCCTTCTGTGGAAGTAACACGTACCATTCAATAAAGCGCCGCAATGGCGCGGGGGTCTCCTTGTTGATACTGATCAATTTAAGAATATGAGGCTCAAAGCTTTCAATCGTGACCAAGAGGGGATAAATTTGGTGACGAGATGTTTTCCACACGGCAAGCACCCGTTCCGTCCACATTCGACCTACTCGAGACTCAAAAATATCTTGCCATTGTTGAGGATCATGACGTTGGTCTTTAATAAATTTATTTGCAACATTCACTGCTTCGAGGGTTTTCATAAATGTTGATAGCCAAACGTGATCGGAGAAGGGGTTGATCGTCTCTGTGACAGTATGGCCTGAGAGAAAACGGGACGGATCTTTGATGCATTCTGATATCGAACCTAGCTCCCCAAGAGACGTCAAATCATCGCAGTTTTGTTCGCGTAATTTACTGATAGCAATTCGTTGAAGGTGAATTGCCGCTTCCTCCCGTTCCCAGCGATGATGCGAATGCAGGGTGTGCAAGAGAGCGTGGCACCAAGCAGGTCCAAGAGGCTGTTGCTGAAGGAGAGTCTCGATCTCTTTTTCACGCCGACAAAGCCAGAGCAGTCCAAACTCTTTTAGGCCATTCCCAGTTCGTGAACAGAGATCTTCGAACCATGTTTTTACCCATGGATCGAGTCGTCTGTTGAGCCGAGGGATTTTGGCCCAGCACTCCAGCAGGCGGAGTTTCTTATTAGCAAAAAAATCCGTACTGAACACAGCTGCACACGGGTCGCTCATTGCTAGCTCGATTGAGCTCTGATTGGCAAGCAGCGATCTGAGAATGTTCTCTTCTATATCTTGTGGAGCTGCTCCAATCTCTATGAGTGCCTGTACTGCGAATACCTCACTGCGGGAAGAAAGGGATGGTTGGGAGACATCTTCCTGCTCTACTGGCGCATTCCCTAACAACTGCGAAATTCCAATTATCCACCTGTGGATGATTCCAGGAGCTTTTTTAGATTTCCCAATGCATGCCTCAAAAACACCTCTGTATATCTCGATCTCTCGATCACTCGACTTTGAAGCATCTGATGACCAAAGACTAAACAGGAACAACAATAGACTCTGCCACTTAAAGTCTCTGTGCTTTTTCATCAGCTCTAGGACTTGCAAACTGTCTGGTTTGCTTTCTCCAAACAAATACTGGGCCGCCAGAAACTCTCTAAAAGTTTCGTGTTTCCATTCAGCACCACCGACAAAAATGCCAGATCGTTCTGTTAAGACTCTGTAAAGCTCTTCACTTCGCGCCTTTGCTTCGATGGAGGGCAGCGACGGATCTTTCTCTCGCAAAACAGCTTGTAGTTCCTTGAGCGCTTCTGCTTCTGATATTTGCCCAAATTCAGTAGATCGATAGGCCAGGCGCTGAAGCAAATACAGTAACCCATCAACTTTCAGATCAGTCTGAGTATCCACGCCTTGGCGCATAGCCTCTTCCAGGGCTATTTTCACATATTCCCCATACAAACCTGCCCGATATTCCGGAAGGATCCGGCGCTTTAAAAATACCGACGCAGAAAGAGCAATACCCAAAGGCGTTGATAGTGTGCCTTCAAGCTCTGTATCCCTAACCCGCTGTACGAACTCGCCCGCTCCATTCGCTATCCATGACGATGCCACAGCGACAGCCTGTTCTCGAGTTGGGGGGGTGAGTTGGACATACGCGGCCAATCCTCGATCGGCTTTGAAGCTGGTGTTGGTAAACAGAGCTGGATCTCTGGAAGTAATTACACACTCTGCCTCGGGAAACCCTTCCAGTAGGCTCTTCAGCCAGAGAGCCAGATCTTCTCGTTCAGAGTCAGGTACTTCATCGAATCCGTCGAACAGGAAGAGTAGCTTGGATCTTGTTTGCTCTGGCCACGACTCCAAGAAATCCTCGGAAATTCCGGATCCTCCCATCGCGGATGTCTTATTACAAGCCATTGCACGACGTATCCTGTCACCGGCTGTCCCACCAGTGACTCGGGCCAAATCACGCAGGCGGCATAAGATCACCAACCGGCGCTGATCAAAGCCAGCACGCTCAGGCTTATCCCAAAGGACTTGTGCCAGGAAATGGTACAGGCTAGTCTTCCCTGCACCAGGAGGTCCAACTACGATAACGACTCGATGTGTCTTGAGCCCTTGAGCTGTGAGTTCTATCGCAGTTCCATTGATTGGATCTTTCTGTCCCGCTAGCGTAGTTGTTGCAGGTAGATCAATGTGGGCAGAACCGATGTCTAGATCTTCTCGACCAGGAAGATGGTATGGCAAGGTGGCGGAATAACTGTGTAGTGCGCTTTGATAGTATTGAAGACTTGCGAGTACTTCTTCTTCTCGTTCGAGTGAATGATTGAGGACTTTGAACGTGAGTTGAGTCGGTGACGGGATCAACCCGACACATCGTGATGCAACCGTCTCAATGGAGCAAGCAAACAAAATCCCATTCCGGACAGTATAGTTTGTGCTAGATCCAATCAATTCCTCTTTTACTGGATGCGCACGGACAACCCCGACTACGTATGATCCAACAATGCATGGCGCGCCGGATAAACCATTCAACGGGTCTCCCTTGCCAGCAGCCGCCTCTTTGGTGAAAAGCTGAAGCACACTTGCGTCATAGTAACTGGCGCGGGCATCCGTGACCTCCCCCCCCACCATGAGCGAGCCGTGCTCAATCGGGTACCCAAACGCTTCAAATGGCGGTTTGGCCCCGTCTGGCAAAATTCCAAAAGAAGAGATTGGCGACACGCCCTCAGGCATTTTCTCCAGTTTCAATAAAGCCCAATCTTCATCGCCGTCCCAGCAATTGTCTACAACATCAGCAGCGATCGGACTCGTTGCCCCTTTGAAAGTGATACTTATATGGTTTAGCACTGCCTTCTCGCCTTTGAGCATCCGTGCACGGTCTGCCACAACATGCAATGCCGTAAGGGCGTAACGTTCCGCGACCAAGAAAGCGGTGCCGATCCGCCGTTTTGAGCCTTCTCCAGCGGTCACACGCCCAATTCCCTTTTTCATTTGTTCCTTCATATGAGCTGCCTCTCCATTGAGAACTCGTGGAGATCTGCCGTGAGGACAACTCCATCATCGGACAAATCCACGTGCGCATATGTTGGAATTCTTATGATGTGCTGCTCGATCCGTCCAGATTCCAATTCACGAGCAAAACCAGTCAGCCAATGGAGGGCCCGGGTCCGGTCCTGGGAAAGTTGTTCGTAGGGAAATCGAATCAGGTCTGCCCAGGTTCCAGTGTTCAAGTACAGCCCTTGGCTAATCGGGACCTTTTTAGCCAAGTGGGTGTGTCCAAACAGGACTACCTTAAACCCCCTCTCTATGAGCCGCTTTGCCGGCTTTAGGTATTCCTCGTTCTCTTGGGTTATGAGAAACGGCCGCTCGTCTCGAAGGGTAATAAGTGCGGTCAACAATGCAGGCAAACGTTCACTCAAGGGCGTTGAGGATGAGCCCGTCACTACGGGAAAGAGCGAAAGAGCTCCAGCAAAAGTCATTCCTGCGATTTCGTCTTGGAACCTTCCTGTGTGCGATGGAAGAGCTTCACCCAGTAGCCCAAAAAACTCTCGAACCTCCTCCTTGCTTACATGGGATTCCAATAAGTTCGAAAGTGCAGATTCAGCTCCTTCTCCAGCGATATCGCCGAGATAGGGGTGTTCTCCATCGCGATTGGGTGTATGCCTGTACGCCTGTACCCCAAGTTTCATCACTTGCATGAGATGATCACGATATTCGGGGGCAAGAGTTAATAAGAGAGGTATGGTTGCCTCGTTTTCTGGCTTAAGCAAGTCAACAAAAGGGTACCGTGATTTGATGTGATTCATCACATTTGCCACCATTAGGCTACCTGCTGGAGGGCAAAACGAGCGATCCTGGGAAAGGACCTCACCACGAGACTGCGCCGATCTGGTCCTTCGCAGACCATCATGGTCAATTACATTCCAGCCATCGTACCGGTTTCCGTGTTCTATGATGACTGGCCCGATTACGTAAGCTTGTCCATCCGAGATAAATCGAAAGCGCTTGCCATCCGTATCTAGGACCCGTTCAAGTCCTCGTTGCACGGCTGGCAAGGACAATTCAACATCGTGATTCCCGAGGAGAATAGTCAACGAATGTCCCGCAGCCAAAAACTCTCTCAGTGCGTCAAAAACAACTTGATCGCGCGCCACGATTTCAGACAGGCGAGCTGCCGCAGGCTTATCAGCAGACACGAAGGGTACCCAGCTGCTTTCCCCACCCCAGTCTTCGGCTAAGAAATCGATAAAGTCTCCATTGATAACTAGCTCGCATGTCTTCGCACCAATATTGCCTTCTTGGGCAAGCCGCTGGATGAATGAAGCCAATCGAGGAGTTTGCGTGCATAACCGAAACCCACGCTCGCCAGCCTTATCGGACGTCGCATAGTTGCCGCCTAAGTGCAGATCGGAAATGCAAAACACGCGATGGGCTACAACCGACATTCTTAGCTCCTTATCGAGTGAACTTCTTACTCATTGAATTGATGGCCTAATAGCCGATGGGAAAGGCGGTCTATACGTAATTGAATGCTTATCTGCAGCGCACACATATCCTTCGCGCGGCATGTCCAAAACAGGCGGTGCGGCTGAACTAGGTTAGCCGACCGGCCTGGTTGCAGCTGATATAGGAGATAAGGATAACGCTTAATTTACTCACTCCCCGTAGGTTGATCATCGTTAGCTCCTGTTAAAATATTTGGCAGATAAGGTAGACCACATTAGTGATCCCAGGTCCTCTGCTTATGTCCCATCGCCCCCTCATTTCTATGGAAGAAGGGCAACGGAATGGCATTGTGAACTAGCTCTATACTCTCGGATGTTACCTGAGTCAATTGATGACTATGTGATTATACTCAATAAATGGTTGTATTTAATCAACGACGCAGATGAGTTAGCTAAGTTAGACTACTCATGCTATTCTGGAAGAACATCCACAACGGCGAAGGGATGATTTGGCGGCGGATTACTGATCAATAATATGTGCATTTAAATCACACTGTGTGTCTGTCTAAAATTTGTGCTTGCTAAGCATGAGTTGATCCTCGGGGAGAAGCCAGCTGCTAATCCTTCCACTGAAGATGGTTCAGCAGGTCTGCGAGCCGCACTGCGGCCTTGATCAGTTGAATGTCTGCATCCGCCTTATGCGTTTGTAGATATGCAGCCTTTGTCGCGGGAGCCACCACTCGACTCTGAACATGCACCGGTGGGTGGGGCCGTTTGGAGTCGAGAATCACGCAGCCGGAGTCGAGTTCCGACGGAAAGACTCTCGCCGCAGCCACATGCACGGAATCGGTGGCCCATTGTTCCGGCCACCCGTGATAGTCGCCCTGCAGATGAAAAGCCTGGGAGGCAGGGTCCCGCATGCGCGCCTTCAGATGGTCCGCGACTCTGGCCACCGTTTTGTCGGTGGTCTTGCTCACGCAGCCTTTCGCCCCACCGACGACATCCACCAGGCAGTCATCCCAAATGGCATGCAGGTTTTCGTGGGTTGGCTTGGTCGGACAGGTCGGGTCAGCGAGGAACAATAAGACATTCCCACCTCGATCGTTCTTTCCGTGCTGCTTGGTGACCTCGCTGGGATCCGTCAGCATCGTGGGATGGGAGAGCGTGTTGGCCGCCGTCGAGTAATAGCCAGAGGCCACATGCAGGGGCTGATGGATGTCTTCACTCAAATGCAGCAGCCAACGAAGGGCCTGGAGCTTCGAGAACGTGGCTGAATCGGCTCGGCCTTCGAGAATGTCCATGCTTTGATGGATCATATGCACTACGTCCGTGTCACTCGTAAATGGTAGGGCGGGGTCTGCGGGATCCGGATGCGCGAGGTCTGGGTAGTGAACGGCACCCGGCGGGAGATCGACGAAGTGCCAGTTGGTGTTGTCTGGATGGGCCGTGACGAACTGTCGCGCTTCTTCTATTTCAGCCGGTGAAAATCCCGCAATCGTGGCATGCGGATTCTTGGTCAGCGCACGAATTTGATCTGGCCAGACGGACAGGCGCGCAAGGGTTCCGCTTGGCAGGTCGCCCTCTGTTCCCACAATTCTCGAAATGGCGTTCGCCGTCGACGCCGTGAGGTGTCCTTGCACGGCTTCGGCAATGCCTCGGTGCCCGTCCTCTCCCCAGGCATGAGCCTGTACGGCTGTCGCGAGAAGGCACAAGAGCGCGAAGATGATGTTCATGGCTGTCCCTCATGATGGATAGTGGTGTCGTGGATCCTCTTTCAAAACCTCTTGAAAGGAAGCAGATGTCATGCCGCCTGTGCGTGCGCACCTATCACACAAATTCAGTGGGTTATGAAAAGGAAAAAGTAGAGGGCGTATCGAAACCGATACGATGCCATAGCTCGCCGTTTCCGGCAGGGTGAGGAGATTGCTCCGTAAGGCCTGTTGCGCTTTAGGAGGCACACATCAGGACCATCAGAAGCACAGGGTGTGAGTAGGCTCATGCCGGTAGCAGTCGCTTCACGATTGAGTCGCCCCAGAATCGGTCACAAGAAAGTCTTGGCTCCATCGGTGCCGCTGAAACAGAAAGTTGCTTAGACAAGAAGTTATGTAATGGGGAAGTTTTCAGGACTGTCTATATAGGCGGTCTCATTGCTAAGTGCTGGTAAATGCTAGCAGTTGTTATAAGTGCCAAAAGTCTTAACTAATTGAAAAGATTGATTTTGTGCTGCCTTGCCAAGGCGAGGATCGCGGGTTCAAATCCCGTTTCCCGCTCCAACTTTCTCAAGCACTTGCACAACACTCTCCGACGGTTCCACCCTCATTGTGATAGTTTTGTGATATCTGAGGGTGAACGCGCTCCAGAATCAACACTCCCTCTCTTAAACTCTCCGGCGAATGATGCGCGTAGCGCTGCGTCATAGCTGCTGTTTTGTGGCCCAATAGACGTTGCACCTTGTACAAATCGACACCAGCTTGTGCGAGCCGAGTGGCAAAGGTGTGTCTCAAATCGTGAAAACGGAAATCGCTTAACGCTGCTTTCGTCGCCGCGAGTCTGAATGCTCGCGTGAGGTTTCGCGCGTCGAATAGCGTCTCAGCTGAACTCGCAAACACGAACGAGCCTGCTGTCCTCTTTGACGCCTTTTTCTTCAGCAAGTCCGTTAACCGACCGTTCAGCGGGACAGTCCGCTTCTCGCCGTTCTTGCTTCGCATCACCACCAGCACCTGCCGATTGAGGTCGATGGCTTGCCACTGCAGGTTGAGAATCTCGCCTCGCCGCATGCCTGTGTTTAAGGCGAAGACAATGATGTCCTGTAGTCACGGTGCCGAATGAGCCAGTAATCGGCCCTCTTCATCCGAAGACAGCCACCGGTCTCGTTCGTTACGCACTTTCTCCATGCAGACTCTCTGCATGGGATTGTCCCGACACCATTCCCACTCTCGGATGGCCACATTGAAGCTATGCCGAACCAAGCCGAGTTCTTTATTGACCGTTGCTGGCTTGGCCGTCTCACGTCTCTTCGCCTTGTAGGCGGCAAGAAGTTTCGGTGTGACTTCTGCAAGATTCAACGAGCCAAACGCACTTCGTAAATGCGTGAGGCATTGTTTGTCCCGCAGTCGGCTTGCCGGGGCCTTGGTGATTGATCGCTCTTTCAGGTATCGATCCATCATGTCGTTGAACGTATGGTCTTTGGCTTCCAACGTGTCAAAGAATCGGCCCTCAACAATCTTCACTCGTACTTTCCCGAGAATCGCTTCCGCGAGGCGCTTGTCCGTTGTCCCTGTGGACCGCCGGACCTGCTGTCCCTGATGAATGAACGTCATCCACCATACTTTGTTACGTCTAAACAGCCCCATCTGCATCCTCCTTCTGGATGAGGCTTGACTGAATGGTTTCCCCGTGCAAGGAAGTATAGACCTCGCGTTTTGAGGCTTCAATGAGGTGGTCAAGGTCGCGGGTATCGTGGCGAGTCGGCAGGGAGAACGGTTTGACGGAATTAGTCTCAAATCCCTTTAGCCAGGCCTGGATCGCCTCAGGTTCAAAGCGGACAAGACCATGAATACGGCGGCAAGGAATCTTATTTTTGGAAACCCAGAGATAGAGCGTGGATTCTTTGACATTGAGCCAAGCCGAGAGTTCTTTGACGGTAAGCATATGCAGATACACCGGGGGA
>ERZ724526.1937-NODE-1937-length-10298-cov-6.066777_pt1 | contig 10298 bp, 17 predicted proteins | sample MGYA00376059_ERZ724526 | MGnify/ENA primary metagenome ERZ724526 (study PRJEB28724, sample SAMN07190883) | activated sludge metagenome | isolation source: activated sludge of sewage treatment plant in Hong Hong | place: Hong Kong | collected 2016-03-17 ... | reverse complement strand
GCCTAACCCCGGCATGCAGCGGACTCGCTGCGCTCGCCGCTGATGCTGCGGTTAGGTGGCGTTCCTACCATGCATGAGAGCTCTCCCTTCCTGCTCGTCGACGACATCTTGGCGTCTCACAAAGAGGCGCTCGGTCCGGATTTCCTCGGGTATCGCAACCACGTCACCCGCGTGCTGCACTTTCTCTTCGCCATTGCACCGCAGCTCCGCGCTTCGGAAGAGCAGGTTCTCATTGCCGCGACCTTCCATGACCTCGGCATCTGGACCGCCCGTACCTTCGACTACCTGGCCCCTTCCTCCCGCCTCGCCCACGAGTACCTGCTGGCGCACAGTCTTCAAGCGCACTGGCCAGAAATCGACGTCATCATTCAGCAGCACCACAAGCTTCGTCCCTACCGCGGGCCTTTCTCACTCTCCGTCGAGTCCTTTCGTCGCGCGGACCTCGTGGACCTCTCGCTTGGCCTCTTTCGCTTCGGCCTCGCGTCCCGCTTCATCCGCTCCGTTCGCGACACCTTCCCGAACGCCCACTTTCATTCCCGCCTCACGGCGTTCACGGCGCGGCACTTTCTCCGGTCTCCTCTCAACCCTCTGCCCATGGTGCGGTGGTAGGGCACAGCGCCCCGCGCCAACCCGCCACCTAACCCCGGCGTGCAGCGGGCTCGCTACGCTCGCCGCTGACGCCGAACGTTGGGCGGAGTAACCCAGGGCCACGCTCACTTCTCCTCCACACCATCGCCAGAAGGGGGCATTCATGACCGCAACGACCGCCCACATCTGCCCAAAATGCGCCTCTCCCATGGAGACCGGCTTCATTCTCGACAAGGTCGACGACAATCGCCTCAAGATTCCTGAATGGCTCGAGGGCAATCCTGAACGCGCATTCTGGACTGGTCTCAATGCCAAGGGACGGACTCGTCTCAACATCATCACCTATAGGTGCGAGCGCTGCGGCTTGCTTGAGTCGTACGCGACGTAGCGCAGAGCTTCAAGCGATCTCGCCAGCTACAGCCCCGACAGTTCCGCCCAGCTCCAGGCCTTCCCGCAAGGGCCCCTCGCTCCACCGAGAGTGCCCCTTTCGGGCGTCGTCTCGCGGATGTCTTCTCGTGAGCGCCCTCTTGCGGTCGGGTCTTTGCGGGCAACGGTCTTGCGGCCCGTTTCTTGGTTCGACATTCGCAGCAACCGCATTTGCCACACCGTGGTCGGCCTCATCGCTCCCCCTCGCGACTCCCATCGCTCCGCTGCGGCACTCCGGGTGTTTCGTCAACCGTAGGACCCTCCAGAGGAGCAGCTGCGCATAGCCGTCCCGAAGAACCATCCCGGCTCATCCACCGCTGTTGCCTTCTCGGCAGCCCTTCGCGCCTCAACACGCCGCCCAGCCCCGGCATGCAGCGGACTCGCTACGCTCGCCGCTGATGCCAGCGTTCGGCCACGGTGGGCAGGCCTCCGGCAGGTTATTGAAGCGTCGTAACGGCTACCGTGACTATCCACGCGCGTGATCCGCACCTTCCGCGACCCCGACACGGAAGCGCTCTCTCAACGTCGCCTCCCGCGTCGTTTGCCCGCCAGCCTTCAACGCGTCGCGCTTCGGAAACTCGTCATCCTCGATGCGGCCAACTCCCTCGCTGACCTTCGCGTCCCGCCCGGCAATCGGCTCGAGCCTCTCGAGGGCGATCGTCCTGGCCAGCACAGCATCCGCATCAACGATCAGTGGCGCATCGGTTTCGTCTGGCGCGCCACCGATGCCTTCGACGTCGAGATCGTCGACGACCACTCATAGGTGACCGCCTTGGCAACGCTCGCACCCATTCGCCCTGGCGAAGTCCTCCTGGCCGACTTCCTCGAGCCTCACGGTCTCAGCCAGTACCGCCTGGCCAAGGACATCCGTGTTCCTGCCCGGCGTGTCAACGAGATCGTCCTCCGCAAGCGCGGCATCACCGCTGACACCGCTCTTCGGCTCTCGCGGTACTTCGGCACTTCCGAGCGCTTCTGGCTCAACGTCCAGGTCCGGTTCGAACTCGAGACCGAGCGCGACCGGGCCGGTGCACGCATCGTTCAAGAGGTTCCAGTCCTGTCGAAAGCCAGTTGAGCCGTGCCCTATCCCGTGCAACGGACTCGCACAGCTTCGCTGTGCTCGCCACTGACGCCCACGGTTAGGTGGCCGTGGCGACTATCGTTGGAGGCGCCATGCCAAAGAGAATCAAGTCCCTCCGCTCCCTTCACGTGGCCCTGACCGGTACCTGCTCGCGTTCCAGAAGCGTACTTACCCAGCAGATCATCCGGCGTGGCGGAAAGGTGACAGGCGAGCAGGCCGACGTAACGCGTCGAACGAACCTCCTGGTTCGTGGGGCATCGCCCAGTTGGAAACACGGCCTGTTCGGCAACAAGGAGGCTCTGGCGGCGAACCTGATCCGCTCGGGTTCAGACCTCGCCGTAATCCTTGCCGAAGACCTCGACCGCCTGCTCGAAGGCAGAGCTGTGCTCGAATATCCATACGTCGCCGGGTTCGACGTCGAAGCCCTCAGAACCGACGCGACGGTCGCCGGGCTTCCACCCGCCGCCACCCGCTTCCCCCAGCGGCGGCCTGTCGACGCCCTGACGGTATCTTCTCGACGCCTCGAGCAGGCACGCCTTCGTCAGCTGCACTTCGGTTCGAGCGCGGTCGTCGCCTGCAGCCTCTGTGGGCGCCGTTTCCCGACCTCCCTCATGGTCGTCGGACACATAAAGCCCCGGGCTCGTTGCTCTGCAGCTCAACGACGCGACCTATCGAATGTCGCGATGCCCGTCTGCCTGGCAGGCTGCGACACCCTGTTCGAGCGCGGATTCGTGACGGTGTCGTCCACAGGCCGCGTCGTCACATCTCGTCGTTTTCGCCGTTCATCCGATCTCTCGAGCCTACTCGCGCGACTCGACGGGCGCCAATGTCCAGCCCATACCGAAGGGACTGAACCTTACTTCGCCTGGCATCGGCAGTACGCGTTCCAGACCGGGGCCGCGTGACCCGACACACGGCGGACTCGCTTCGCTCGCCGCTGATACCACGGTTAGACACCTTATTGAGATGACTGATTCAGAGCTTCTCGCTGCATTCGTCGCCGCATTCGAGCGGCATGACGACATGCTCGTATCTGATCCACTTCTCGACCCCGCCGCTCATTCCTTGCGGATCGGCAACCCTGGCCCTCGCGGCGTGCGGTGGAGAGTCAAGCCCGTTCACCTCACGCATCGGGCCCTTGAGCGCTTTTATTCCCACGTCCCGGGACGGCTACCGCGTCTGTACGAGCAGCTCATCACCAGCTATCGGTGGGCCGACGTCGACATCGGCGCGTGCACTCTCCTCGGCAACCCTCCCGCCGAGGGCCTCTCCGGCCTGACCGCAAGCATCCTCCGCGACCGCATCCTTACGGACACGCTCTTCCCGAACGGCCTCATACCCTTCGCCCGCGCCAGTGGTGGTCGGTACGATCCAGTCTGTTTCGCGACTCGTCGGCCACAGCACGGCACCGACGTTCCGGTCGTTCGGGTTGACCACGAGCAGGTGCGTCGATTCCGACGGGTTCACATCGTGGCCGAGGTCGCACCGTCATTTCGGGCGCTCGTACAGAGCACCATAGAGACCGGCGCCTAACCCGGCATGCGGCGGACTCGCGTCGCTCGCCGCTGAGGCCCACGGTCAGGTGCCTTCGCATCACACGATGATGGAATCTCCTCTCACAGTCGGCGAGGCACTGACGACGTTCGAGGAGACCTCGCACCTCGATTTCAAGGGTTCGTTCGATACCCAGAGCCTCGGCGAGTGGCTGGCACTCATCGAGAACTTCGTTGCTCTCGCGAACTCCGGAGGTGGAGTCCTCTTCATCGGCGTTGATGACGACGGGCAGCCGACAGGAACCCCATTCACAGCGCGAGCAGCTCTCGATCCGGCGGTGGTCGTCGACAAGGTGCACGCCTTCACCGGGGTCCACTTCTCCGGGTTTCGACTCGCGCCTGCGTTCGAGGACGGCATGCCCGTCTTCGCCGTCGAGGTTCATGCCGCGGAGATTCCTCTCGTCTTCACCGAGGCCGGTAGCTACACAGTTACCGGACGGGCGAAGTCGGCCTTTGCTCCGGGCACGGTCTACTTTCGCCACGGGCCCAAGAGCGAGCCCGGCACGACCGACGACCTCCGACAAGCCATCGAACGACGCATTGAATCCGTCCGAGCGGCATGGACGGCAGGCATTGCGCGTGTCATCGAGGCCCCTCCCGGCTCCCAGGTCTTCGTCCTCCCGCCCGAGATGCCGCTATCAAGCGACCCGGCAGCCCAGCCGTTTCGGCTCGACAGCGACCCGAACGCTCCCGGCGTCGTCGCGCTACCCATTGATCGCACACACCCGAATCGACAGAGAGACGTTCGCGACAAGGTCAACGAGGCCCTTCCGGGCAGGTGCAAGATCACCGGGCACGATGTCTTCTGCGTTCGTCGGGTCTTCGCCATCGACTCCAACCCTTCCTTCTGTTTCATGCAGCGCCATGCCTCACCTCAGTTCAGCGACGGGTTCGTGACGTGGCTGCTCCAGGAGCGCGAGAAGAACCCAGCGTTCTTCGCCGAGGCGCGTCACGTCATGACCACCCGACGACCGGCAACACCTGACCCGGCAGCGGACTCGCACAGCTTCGCTTCGCTCGCCGCTGATGTCACGGTTTGACGTTGCCCGGGGGCTCCCCATGTGCGGTACAGCAGATTTGTACGGGAGCGCACATGCCCACTGAGACGACCTACAGCCACGCCCGCGCCAACTTCGCAGCTCTTTGCGACGAGGCGGTCTCGTCCACCGAACCGGTCATCATTCACAGGCGCGGCGCGCAGGACGTCGCTCTCATCGCCGCTTCCGAGCTGCGGAGCCTCCAGGAAGCCGCTCATCTCCTCCGGTCTCCGCGAAACGCCGAGCGCCTTCTGGCGGCACTGAATCGAGCCCGGGCACGTACAGGTTCACACCAGAGCCCCGATTCGGTCCGGCGTGAGTTCGGCCTGTCCAAGGAGGTGTCCCGTCGCCGTCGCGCGAAGTAGGGACTGCGTCCTTCAGGAAGAGTTCCGAGAAGACCTTCGTTACTGGGTCGAGAACGACCGACGGGTCGCTCTCAAAGTCGTAACCCTTGTCGAGGCGGTCATGACCGACCCGTTCTCTGGGCACGGGAAGCCGGAACCCCTTCGGCCTCTCGGCCCCAGCGTCTGGTCCCGCCGTCTGACCCAGGAACACAGGCTCGTCTACCTCGTCGCTCACGACCGCATCGACTTTCTCCAGGCCCGATACTCCTACTGACCGCTTTCCGGCTCAGCCACGTCCAACCCGGTATGCAGCGGCCTCGCTGCGCTCGCCACCGACGCCGAACGTCAGGCCACGGCGGTCAGGCCATCGGCGGTTCCTGACGCCCCGTAACGGCTGCCGTCACCATCCCGTCGCGTGATCCGCAGCTTCCGCGACTCCGACGCGGAAGCGCTAGTTCCGCGTCGCCGCTCGCGCCGCCTGCCCGCCCGCCTTCAACGCGTGGCGCTTCGGAATTCGTCATCCTCGATACGGCCGGCTCACTCCCCGACCTCCGCGTTCCGCCCGGCAATCGGCTCGAGCCTCTCGAGGGCGATCGTGCCGGCCAGCACAGCATCCGCATCGACGACCCGTGGCGCATCGGCTTCGTCCGGCGCACCACCGGTGCCTTCGACGTCGAGATCGTCGACGACCACTCGCAGGTGACCGCCGTGGCCAGGCTCGCGCCCATACATCCTGGCGACGTCCTCCTGGCCGAGTTCCTGGAGCCCCACGGGCTCAGCCAGCACCGACGGGCAAGGAACATCCGCGTTCCGGCCCGGCGTGTCAACGAGATCGTCTTCGGCAGGCGCGGCGTCACCGCGGACACCGCTCTTCGGCTCTCGCGGCGCTTCGGCACCACCGAGCGCTTCTGGCTCGACCTCCAGGCACGATTCGAGCTCGAGACCGAGCGCGACCGCCGCGGGGCACGCATCGCTCACGAGGTTCCGCTCCTGCCGCAGGCCGGTTGAGCCATGCCCGAACCCGCGCCTGCAGCGGCCTTCGCTTCGCCACGCTCGCTCGCCGCGAACGTCCACGGTCAGGCCGTCCGCCCGATCAGGTACATTGGTGTCCCATGGGCACGATCTTCGACGCTGCCGAACGGAACGCCCTGCTTCACCGCATCGAGTCCCTGTCCCCGTCCCGTCAACCTCGGTGGGGGCAGATGACCGCCCACCAGGCGATCTGCCACTTGTCCGCCGCCATTCAGTCCGGCATCGACGCCCCCTCGGCCTCCGCGCCCCCCGCAGCGTCCGGTCCGTTGACGCTCCGTCCCCTGAAGTGGCTCGTCATTCACGTTCTCCCCTGGCCGAAGGCGAAGCTCACGGCCCCTCCGGAACTTCTTCATCGTCCGCCAGGCTCGTGGGATGCGGATCTCGACACGTTGTCGGCCCTCCTCATTCGCGCGGCCGAGCGCGGTCCATCTGCGCCGTGGCCGGCCAGTCCTGTTTTCGGGCCGCTCTCCGGCAGGAGCTGGGGCGTTCTGCTCCGAAAGCATCTCGACCATCACCTTCGTCAGTTCGGCGCCTGACCCCGGCGTCCCGTGGACTCGCACAGCTTCTCCGTGCGAGCCGCGGACGCCAGACGCCGGGCCGCTCGAGGCATCACTCTCACCTGCGATGGAAGGGCGAATTGCATGAGCAGACAGGTCTTCCTCAACCTGCCGGTCTCCAACCTCCCCAGGTCGATCGCCTTCTTCAAGGCGATTGGATTCACGGACGACCCGCAGTTCTCCGGCGACAACGGCGCGTGCATCGTCATCAGCGACACGATCTTCGTGATGTTGTGCACCCGGGACAAATTTCGAGACTTCACGCCGAAGGCGATCTGCGATACCAGCAAGGCCGTGGAGGTGCTGATCAACCTCAGCTGCGAGAGCCGCGAGGAGGTCGACGGTCTCGTGGCCAGGGCGCTCGCTGCCGGCGGTTCCACCTACGACGAGCCGGAGGACCTTGGGTTCATGTACTCGCACAGCTTCCTCGACCCCGATGGCCATGGATGGGGGCTCTTCCACGTGACGGCCACGCCAGGCCCGAAGTGACTCGTGAGTGCCCGTCGTTGCGGCGAGGCGGCCCAACCACTCCGTGCACCCGACGACGCCGCGCCGCGGCACCGCCGGTGATTTCGACAGACAGGCCACGGCGCGGTCCTCTCCCGTCCATCCGGGGCACTCTCAGATGACGGATCCTGTGCTGCCACTCGGCGATCCCCGGCTCCGGCGCCTCTGCGCCCCGATCCTTGACGTGCACGCCCCGTCCTTTCGCCGCGACAACGAACGGCTCAAGAAGGCCCTCGACGCCTTTCGCCTTCAGTACGGGTTCGGCCGCGGCATCGCAGCGCCCCAGATCGGCATCCCGTCGTCCTTCATCTCCCTGAACCTGGGTGCCGGCACCCGATCGCTGGTCAACCCGGTCCTCACGTGGCGGAGTCCCGAGACCTTCACGCTCTGGGACGACTGCATGTGCTTCCCCCACCTGCTCGTCAGGCTTCGGCGGCACTCCTCCGTCTCGGTCGAGTACCTCGACGAACAGGGTCGGCCTCACGCCTGGGAGAAGCTTCCCCAGGCCGAGGCAGAGCTCCTCCAGCACGAGCTCGACCATCTACAGGGCGTCCTCGCGATCGACCTCGCTCTCGACGCCCGGAGCATCATCTATCGCTCGGCATTCGCGGCAGACCCTGCGTACTTCAGGTCCCAGGTCGACGACGTCATCCAGCCGACCACCTGACGGCCTTCTCGAGACCTCGGCCTGACCCCGCGAGCCGCACGTCGCTTCGCACGCCGTCGGCGCTGCTTCCGGGCGGACGCCTCACGTCGCATGATGCCGAGGCCCGGACAAGAGGACACCCGAAGACGGAGACCCGAATGAGAAAGCTGAAGATCATCGAGCACATCTCGCTGGACGGCGTGATCCAGCACTCCGCCGACGACGGCGACTTCCCGTACGTCGACTGGACCGCGCCCTATCGCACCCCCGCGGGCCGGGACGCGATGCTCGCCGCGCACGGCGAGGGCTTCGACCTGCTGCTGGGCCGCCGCACCTACGACATCTGGTCGGGCTTCTGGCCGAAGGCGCCGAGCAGCCCGATGGCGGACCGCCTCAACGCGGCAACGAAGTTCATCGCGACCCATCGCCCGGAGAGCCTCGAATGGGGCCCGTTCGTGGCCCTTGGCCCGGACCTCGTCGAGGACGTTCGCCGCATCAGGTCGCAGGGCGGCCCGGACCTCGTCCTCTCGGGCAGCTCCACGCTGACGTCGACGCTGCTCGAACACGGGCTTGCGGACGAAGTCCTGCTGGTCTTCTATCCGGTCCTGCTGGGCACGGGGAAGCGCTTCTTCGCGGAGGGAACCCCGCCACGCTCGTTCGAGCTCGTCAGCACGAACGCGACGCCGTCCGGCGTCGTCCTCAGCACCTACAGGGTCGGCGGGCCGCTGAAGACCGTGTAGCTCCACGGCGCGACGTCGTCAGGGAGAGCCGGGATCCCGGGAGCGGGCAGGCACGGCCCACGGCTCGCTCGATTCGCGGCGAAGACGGGGCGGACCCGCCGCGCTCGCCGCGGACACTCCCGACGAGAAGGCTCATGCGCGGCGCACCGATGCCGCTTCACTTCGGAGACGACAGATGGAACACGCACTGACCGGCAAGCGCGCCCTCGTCACCCAGGCAACGGACTTCATGGGCCCGGTACTCTGCGAGGTCTTCGCCCGGCAGGGTGCCGAGGTGGTCGCCAGCTCCGAATCCCTCGTGGAGCCGGGCGCCGCCGCGCGTGTCCTCTCCGGGGCGGGACGGATCGACATCCTCGTCGCGAACCTCGCCATCAGGGCCCCGTCCACTCCTGCCGTGGATTTCACCGAGGCCGAATGGAGACAGGTCTTCGCGGCGCTCGTGGACCCTCTCCCCCGGCTGGTGGCGGGCGCCCTCCCCGGCATGATCTCCCGGCGCGAAGGGAAGATCCTCGTCGTCGGCAGCGCCTCCGGACTGCGCGGGATGAAGAGAGCGTCCTCCTACAGCGCCGCACGCGGCGCCCAGCTGGCCTACGTCCAGGCGGTCGGCGTGGAAGCCGCGCCGCACAACGTCCAGGTCAACGCCATCGCCCAGAACTTCGTCGACAACCCGACCTACTTCCCGCCGGAAGTCCAGGCGAACCCGAGGTTCCAGGAGCGGCTGGCGCGCGAGGTCCCGCTCGGGCGCCTCGTCTCCGCTCGCGAGGACGCCCTCTTCGCGGCGTACCTCTGCAGCAGCGCAGCCGACTGCTTCGTCGGGCAGGTGTTCCCCGTCTGCGGCGGCTGGGTCGCGCGCTGAGGGAGTCGCCCGGGCCCGGACACGCCCCGGACGTACCGAGAGGAGAGCACGATGGGCAACGAGAACGCAGCGCCCGAGTCGAGCGGCGTCACGGTGAAGCTCCTCGCAACGGTGGACCTGGGCCCCGAGATCGAGGGCATGACGGGGCGCCAGCTGCGAATGCGCATGGTGACCATCGAGCCCGGAGGAGTCTTCGGCCCGATTCACGACCACAGAGGCAGGCCAGGGACCGTCTACGTCCTGCAGGGAACGATCACCGACCATCGAAATGGAGTCGCCACGGACTACGGGCCGGGAGTGGGCTGGCCCGAAGACAGGAACACCACGCACTGGCTCGAGAACAGGGGGTCGATTCCGGCCGTGGAGATCTCCGTCGACATCGTCCGGCAGGAGTAGGCTCCGGCCCGACATCCGACGCGGTCGAAGCCGTCTCGCGCCGCCCCGCGGACGCACCCGGGCATCGAAGGGAGAACCGGACCACATGGAAGACGCACCTCGCCGCCTCTGCTGGCACGGCATGCTCCTGTTCCTTCTCGGTCTCGTCACCGGCCTCTTCGTCCCGCAGCTCGTGAATCCCCGCATGGGGCTGGCGGCTCACCTCGAGGGCCTCATGAACGGCACGTTCCTGCTCGCGCTCGGATCTGCCTGGCCGCGCGTCCGGCTGTCCCGACGCGCAGCGCAGGTGGCCTTCGGCGCGGCGATGTACGGCACCTACGCCAACTGGGCCGCCACGACCGTCGCGGCCGCGTTCGGCACGGCCGCGCTGACCCCGCTGGCTTCCGGCCTCCACGAGGGTCGGCCGTGGCAGGGCGAATCGGCCACCTCGCCGAACGGCAAGTTCCGCGTCGTCCTGGATGGAGATCGCTGGCAACGAGTTCCGTTCAACGGTCGCCGCTTCCCCGCTGGCTGGATCACCAACGACGCCATCGTGCTC
>ERZ724526.1935-NODE-1935-length-10303-cov-5.391003_pt1 | contig 10303 bp, 8 predicted proteins | sample MGYA00376059_ERZ724526 | MGnify/ENA primary metagenome ERZ724526 (study PRJEB28724, sample SAMN07190883) | activated sludge metagenome | isolation source: activated sludge of sewage treatment plant in Hong Hong | place: Hong Kong | collected 2016-03-17 ... | reverse complement strand
TGGATGGGGTCGCGACCGACCTCGCGCTCAACCAAAGAGATGGACTGCATCCGAGCGCAGCCGGCGTCGATGTGATCGTCAAGCAGATCCTGCCCAAAACGGAGGAGTTGATCGCGCAGGCCAAGCTGCAACGCGGGTCGTGAGACCTGCCGATTCCGGGCCCCGAAGCAACGCAAGAGCTGCCCAATGCCGCGACTCTTCACCGCCATTGAGATTCCGAGGGAGATAGGCGACGGCCTCGCCATGCTGCGTGGCGGGTTGCCGGGCGCACGTTGGATCGATCCGGAAAACTATCATCTCACGCTGCGCTTCATCGGCGATATCGACGATCGCCTCGCGCGCGACATCGCCTTCATGCTCGGCGACGTCGACCGCGCCCCGTTCGCGCTGCGCCTGGAGGGTCTCAATTCGTTCGGGGGGCGCAAGCCGCGCGCCGTGTTCGCGGCGGTCGGCGCAAGCACCGCCCTGTACGATCTCCAGGCCGAGCACGAGCGGCTGATGCAGCGGGTCGGCCTGGTCCCGGAGGGCCGCAAATATTCCCCGCATGTCACGCTTGCGCGCCTGCGCGATTCGTCGGCGCGGCAGGTGGCCGACTATCTCGGCTCCCGGCAGCCGTTTCGCTCGCCGCCGTTCGAGGTCACGCGCTTTGTGCTGTTTTCGTCGCGGGCGTCGGTCGGCGGCGGGCCTTACGTGGTCGAGGCCGCGTATCCGCTCAGCGAGCGCGCGCCGTCGCTGCGCATGCGCTCGCGCTGAGACGAAGCCGGCGGAGCAGGTTTTCGGGAGAGGGCGTCCGGACAGGACGAGACGGGGTGAGCGGGTGCACGCTCACCCCTTTGGTTTTATTGTAGATTATGTCGTCGCCAGGGCTTTTGCCGGCGGCTTGAAGAGACGGGACTGGTAGTCGACGCAGGCGGCTGCGAAGCTGTGGCCGTCGACCACCATCTCCCGCATGACCGACAGCGGCGTCGGGAGCGGGTTTTCCACCTTGCCGACCACCGTGCCGAAATCAAAGCTCAGCTCGGCTTCGAACTTGCGGGCGAGTTGCTGCATCCGCTGATTGTCCGTCAGGCAGGAGACATGCAGATGCTTGATGCCGCGGTTGCGCGCGGCCAGCAGGCTGCGCTCGAGCAGCGCCGAGCCGATTCCGTGGCTCTGCCACGGCTTCTCGATGCTGAAGGCGGCCTCTGCCTCGCGCCGGTAGATCGGCCCGATAATGCGCAGATCGGCGACGCCGCGCAGGACGCCGTCCACGAAGTAGCCGTGGAGAACGACATTGGGGCCGCGCGACATCGAGGCGTACTTTCGAATCGTCTCGTCGGCGATCGCGCCACCGAAGCGATTACGGCGGCTTTCAGCGTCGAGCCGAAGCAGATGATCGCGATATGCGTTCGTCTCGACGCTCCATAACTTCCGGATTAAGCCGCCTTCTACAAAGACTTCGTGCATCGGGGGTCTCCTGCTCTTTGCCTTCGTACGTTCCGCAGTCCCCTCAGCGCATTTCCTCGCTGAACGCCGTTCCGTCCAGTTACTGTTGTTGCAACGCAGCATTTAGTTGTTTTAAGCAATATTTCCAGGTCGAAATGAGCCTCGCACGGGTGCGTCCGCGAATTTTGATCTATGCCAAGGAACGCCGCGAAGGCCACTTTATCCTTTCGGACCATCGGGGCACATCATTGAAAGAAAAGTGGTTTTGTCAGTTTCTGCGACCAAGTGTCCATGCGATTTTACCGCTGGAGAGTTCGCGTCTCGCGACGTTGCGTCGCACAATCCCGTATGTAGAATGACCCGACGCCCCGCAAATTGGGGGTGTACTAACGATGCGAGTTATCCGGTGTGGTTGTGATCGACATCCATTCGCCGTCTGCCGGTGTTCAGGAAAGAGGGGGTGGGCCGGATCACGCGAGCACCGGAAAGCCGGCCTCCGTCAGCGGCCGCTATGCGGCCATCGTCGAGTCTGGCAAGATCGAACGGGACCTCGCGCAGGAAACCGTGGTCGCCCGGCTGGACGCGCTGCTGGAGCGTCTCAAAGAATCTGAGCTGGAGCGCAAATCGTCGGTATTGGGTCGGCTGTTCTCGCGGCGTGCGAAGACTGCGGCGTCGACGCTCGTGCGCGGCCTCTATGTTTACGGCGAGGTCGGCCGCGGCAAGACGATGCTCATGGACTTGTTCTTCGCGACCTGCACGCTCAAGCGCAAGCGGCGCGCCCATTTCCACGAGTTCATGGCGGACGTCCACGACCGCGTCCACGCCTATCGTCAGAAAATCAAGACAGGCGCGATCGCCGAGCAGGACCCCATCACGCTGACCGCGGCAGACCTCGCGGCGCAGGCCTCGGTGCTCTGCTTCGACGAGTTCCACGTCACCGATATCGCCGACGCGATGATCCTCGGCAGGCTGTTCACCCAGCTTTTCGCGCGGGGGGTGGTGGTGGTCGCGACCTCCAACGTCGTCCCGGACGATCTCTACAAGGACGGCCTCAACCGCGCGCTGTTTCTCCCCTTCATCGGCCTCCTCAAGCAACATATGGAGGTGATGAAGCTCGAGGCGCGCACCGATTTCCGCCAGGAGAAGCTCGTCGGCGTGAAGGTCTGGCACGTTCCCGCCGACCGGGCGGCCAAGGCCGCGCTCGATGAAACCTGGCGGCGCGTCACCCATGGGCGGGAGAGCCGCGGCCACGAACTGGTGGTGAAGGGCCATATCGTCCGGGTGCCGCGCGCGGCGATGGGGGCGGCGCGCTTCACGTTCCACGATCTATGTGGCCAGCCGCTCGGCGCCGCCGACTACCTGCGGATCGCGCAGGAATTCCATACCCTTATGCTCGACCATATCCCGGTTATCGGGGCCGAGCAGCGCAACGAGGCGAAACGCTTCATCACCTTGATCGACGCGCTTTACGACTACGCCGTCGAACTGATCGCTTCCGCCGAGGCCGCGCCGGCGGATCTGTATCAGGGCACGGATGGCTACGAAGCGCACGAGTTCAAACGCACCGCCTCGCGTCTCACCGAGATGGCGTCGGAAGCCTATCTTGCTCTGCCCCACCGTCAGCGCGGCGCCTCGGGCATCGCCGAAACCTGACTTCAGACCCTTTTTGCATGATTCCTTACTCAATTGCGTAACGCGACTTGAATGGCCCGTCCGAAACCGCTAACACCCGCAAACCCCCGCTGTCTTTTCAGCTTAAGGACTTTCCCCAAATGGCACGTCCTAAAATTGCGTTGATCGGCGCAGGCCAGATCGGTGGAACGCTGGCGCATCTTATTGGGCTCAGGGAACTGGGCGACGTCGTCTTGTTCGACATCATGGAGGGCATTCCCCAGGGCAAGGCCCTGGATATTGCTCAGGCCGCGCCCGTGCATAATTTCAATGCGCGGTTCGCAGGAACGAATTCCTACGAAGCGCTGGATGGCGCGAGCGTCTGCATCGTCACCGCCGGCGTTCCGCGTAAACCCGGCATGAGCCGCGATGACCTGCTCGGAATCAATCTGAAGGTCATGGAGCAGGTCGGCGCGGGCATCCGCAAATATGCGCCGAACGCCTTCGTCATCTGCATCACCAATCCGCTCGACGCCATGGTGTGGGCGCTGCAGAAATACTGCGGCCTGCCCAAGCAGATGGTGGTCGGCATGGCCGGCGTTCTCGACTCGGCGCGCTTCCGCCATTTCCTCGCCGACGAATTCAACGTGTCGGTCGAAGACGTGACCGCCTTTGTGCTCGGTGGCCACGGCGACACCATGGTGCCGCTGGTGCGTTACTCGGGGGTCGCCGGCATTCCGTTGCCGGACCTCGTCAACATGGGCTGGACCACCCAGGCCCGGCTCGATGCGATCGTCGACCGGACGCGAAACGGCGGCGCCGAAATCGTCAGCCTGCTCAAGACCGGCTCGGCATTCTATGCGCCCGCCACGTCCGCGATCGCGATGGCGGAAAGCTTCCTCAAGGACGAGAAGCGTGTGGTGCCGTGCGCCGCCTATCTCAATGGCGAGTTCGGCATGAAGGACATCTATGTCGGCGTTCCCGTGGTGATCGGCTCCAAGGGCGTCGAGCGGGTGGTTGAGATCGACCTCGACGGCGCCGAACGCGCCGCTTTCGAGAAGTCGGCTGATTCCGTGCGCGGGCTGATCGACGCCTGCAAGAAGATTGCGCCAGACCTCGCCGCGTGACGCGGGGAGGCTGACCAGAGTTCCAGCACGCGAGCGGGCCTGACACTTCCCCGTCAGCCCGTGTCGCGCGCTAATTTGCGATCCGGCGACGCCGGAGGGAGCGGGGATTTCCCATGAATATTCATGAATATCAGGCCAAGGCGGTGCTTCGGGAATTCGGCGTGCCGACGTCACGCGGCATCGCCGCCTTCTCCGTCGAAGAGGCGGTGAAGGCTGCGCAACAGCTCGAAGGGCCGGTTTACGTGGTCAAGGCGCAGATCCATGCCGGCGGCCGCGGCAAGGCCGGCGGCGTCAAGGTGGTGCGCACGATCGAAGACGTGCAAAAGGAAGCGCAGCGGCTGCTCGGCTCGGTCCTCGTCACTCACCAGACGGGGCCGCGCGGCAAGCAGGTGCATCGCCTCTATATCGAAGAAGGCTCCGCCATCGACCGCGAGTTCTACCTCTCGGCTCTGGTCGATCGGGGCAGCTCGCGCATCGCCTTCGTCGTTTCGACCGAGGGCGGCATGGACATCGAGAAGGTCGCCAAGGACACGCCGGAGAAGATCCACACGGTCACGGTCGATCCGGCGACCGGGATCATGCCGCATCACGGCCGGCGCGTCGCCAGCGCGCTGAAGCTGACCGGCGACCTCGCCAAGCAGGCCGAAAGCCTGGTGGCCAAGCTCTATACGGCTTTCATCGCCAAAGACATGTCGCTGCTCGAGATCAATCCTCTCGTGGTCACGAAGGGCGGCCAGCTCATCTGCCTCGACGCCAAGATCGGGTTCGAGGGCAATGCGCTCTATCGCCATCCCGACATCGTCGCGCTGCGCGATCTGACCGAAGAAGACGAGAAGGAGATCGAAGCCTCCAAGCACGATCTCAACTACATCGCGCTCGACGGCACCATCGGCTGCATGGTCAACGGGGCGGGCCTCGCGATGGCCACCATGGACATCATCAAGCTTTACGGGGAATCGCCCGCGAACTTCCTCGATGTCGGCGGCGGCGCCAGCAAGGACCGGGTGACGGAGGCTTTCAAGATCATCACCTCCGATCCCAATGTGAAGGGGATCCTCATCAACATTTTCGGCGGCATCATGCGTTGCGACGTGATTGCCGGCGGCGTGGTCGAAGCGGTCAAGGAAGTCGGGCTGAAGGTGCCGCTGGTCATCCGGCTCGAAGGCACCAATGTCGATCTCGGCAAGAAGATCATCGCCGAGTCCGGTCTCAACGTCGTCTCGGCCGACGATCTCGACGACGCCGCGCAGAAGATCGTCAAGGCGGTGCGGGGCAACTAGCGCCTGACGCGGCTTCGCGTTCGCGCTCACGACCCGTTCCGCCATTCCCGCTGACCGTCAAAGGCAAACCCATGTCCATTCTCATCGACAAGAACACAAAGGTGATCTGCCAGGGCTTCACCGGCAAGAACGGCACCTTCCACTCCGAGCACGCCATCGCCTACGGCACCAAGATGGTCGGCGGCACCTCGCCCGGCAAAGGCGGCTCCTTCCACCTCAATCTTCCGGTATTCGACACGGTCGCCGACGCGCGCGAAAAAACCGGCGCCGACGCGACCGTGATCTATGTGCCGCCGCCGGGCGCGGCCGATGCCATTTGCGAGGCGATCGACGCCGAAATGCCGCTGATCGTCTGCATCACCGAAGGCATTCCGGTGCTCGACATGGTGCGGGTCAAGCGCGCGCTGACCAACTCGAAGTCGCGCCTCGTCGGGCCGAATTGCCCCGGCGTCATGACGGCGGGCGAATGCAAGATCGGCATCATGCCGGGCAATATTTTCAAGCCGGGCAATGTCGGCATCGTCTCCCGCTCCGGAACGCTCACGTATGAGGCGGTGTTCCAGACCACGCAGGTCGGGCTCGGACAGACCACCGCCGTCGGCCTCGGCGGCGACCCGGTGAAGGGGACCGAGTTCATCGATGTGCTCGAAATGTTCCTTGCCGACGACAAGACCGAGTCGATCATCATGATCGGCGAGATCGGCGGTTCGGCGGAAGAAGAGGCGGCGGAGTTCCTCCGCGACGAGGCCAAGCGCGGCCGCAAGAAGCCGGTCGTCGGCTTCATCGCCGGACGCACGGCCCCTCCCGGCCGGCGTATGGGCCATGCCGGCGCAATCATCTCCGGCGGCAAGGGCGACGCGGCCTCGAAGATCGCGACGATGGAAGCCTGCGGCATCCACGTCTCGGTGTCGCCGGCGCGGATGGGCACGACCCTGATGGACGTGCTGAAGAAGAAGTAAATCCACGGCTCGGGCGGCCGCTCTTGAAGCATCGAAAGCGGTAAAATGAAACCGATGGCGCGCCGGCGCAGGATGGCCTGCTCCGGCGCGCTGCCGTTTCCGGCGCGAGCCGGCCGGCCCGCGGATGCTGCCTCAGGTTGAGCATTGTGGAGTGCGCAAAGAAAAAGGCGTGGCTGACGAAAAGTCAGACACGCCTTAGATGGCCGGCCGAGCACGGGGGGAGGGGGAATGGCGGCCGGTCAGTGACAAAACGTGCTTTTCGGCGGTTGGTTCCCGTCGGATGCAAAATTTTTTAAGAATGTGTTGATTTGCACACGGCGGCGCTGAGCCCGATGGTGCGATTTCCGCACCGCTGGACGATGAGAAGGAAACACGGAGCTTGTTGCGGCGTTCGCCCTCAGCTCGCGTCGGTAACGAAAAGCGTCCGGAGCCGCCGTTTTCTGCAACCAAAACACGAAGTTGGGAGCCCGGTAGGCAAATTCCATTTTTGCCCGAAATCAACGCGACGTTATGAACCGGAGGCCTAGCCTGACGCGCGAGCAACAAGGGAACTGAAGGGATGAGCGCTGCGACCGACTGGCTTGTCCCTGCTGCGTGCGGGGCAGAGGCGTGTCCCCCGCCCGGCGCTCTTTATGTCTTTCTCGCCCGTGCGGCCGATCTCGCCATCGCCGTCGAGCTGCTGGCCATCCTGGTCGGCCTCCTCTGGATCGCCGGGCGGCGTCGCGGCTGGCCAGGTGCGGATCGGGGCTTAGCGTGGACGTCCGGCGGCTTTCTGCTCCTCCTCGGGGCAGTCCACGGCGCCAATGCGCTCGGTCCGCAGACGCTTTCCTTTGCATGGGTGCTGCCGGCCAAGGTTGCCGCCGCTCTTCTGGGCGGGGTCGTCGTTTGGCTGGTATGGCGCTGGACCGCGCAGGGCCGAGTCGCCGCGACCGGCTTCGCGAGCCTGGCGGCAGTGGACGTGCGGGAGCGGGAGCCCGCAGGCCCCCAGATGGCGGCGCAACGACTGGAACCGGCCCCCGATGCGTCCCGCCGCGAACTCGAGGGGCGGCTCGATGAGCGGACGCGCGAGTTGGCGCTCGCGAAGGCGCGGCTGGAAGCGGCGCTGCATGGCGCTCATATCCACGCATTCTCCCAGGACCGGGAGCTGCGCTACACCTGGGCTTACAATCCCGACAGCGCCGTCGCCGCGGCGGATATGATCGGCCGGACCGATGACGACATCTTCCCGGCGGACGTCCGGAATGCGCTCACCGCCGTCAAGCAGCGCGTGCTCGCCACCGGACAGCCGGAAATCTGCGAGGCCTGCTCGGCCGACGCCGACGGCCAAGTGCATTATTCCTATCATATCGCGCCGTCATTCGGCGGCGACGGCGCGATCGACGGGATTACCGGCGTCGCCATCGACGTTTCGCGCATTCGCTTGCTCGAGAACGAACAGCAGCGGCTTGGCGACGAACTGCGCGGCGCCCTCCAATGCTACGAGATCGCCTTGCGCGGCTCGCACGTCACGCTGTTTACCCAGGACCGCGATCTGCGCTTCACCTCGATCAGCAATCCGCTGTTCGGCCGCGAGGTATCCGACATCGTCGGCCACACCACCGCCGACATCCTCCCCAAGGACAGCCGGGATCAATTCGGCGCGCTCGTGCGCGCATCGCTCGCAAGCGGTCACGGCCAGGGCGGCGAAGTCAGCGTGAAGGAGGCGGACAAGACGCGCTGGTATGATCTCCATGTCGAGCCGCTGCCCGACTCGAAAGGAAACATTGTCGGCGTCACCTGCGCGCTGTTCGACATTACCGATCGCAAAACCAACGAAGGTCATCTTCGCCTGCTGATGCGCGAACTGACCCACCGCTCGAAAAACCTTCTTGCGGTCATCCAATCGATGGCGCGCCAGACCGCGCGCCATGCCGGCACGATCGATTCCTTTCTCGAAACCTTTGGCGACCGGCTGCAGGCGCTCGCCACCTCGCATGATCTGCTGGTGCAGGAAGGATGGTACGGCGCCTCCTTGCAGGATCTCACGCGCCGCCAGCTCGCGAAGTATCTCGACGGCGCCGCCAACAGGGTCACCTTGTCCGGACCCGCCATCCATCTCAAGCCTGCCGCTGCGCAGAGTTTCGGTCTCGCGCTGCATGAGCTTGCGATGAACGCCGAGCGCTTCGGCGCGTTGTCGGTGCCCAAGGGGCGCGTCGAAGTCGTCTGGCGGAAACTCCCATCCGATCCGATGCCGGCGTTGGAGCCGGCCACGAAAGGCGGCGCGGAAAAAGCCGAAAAAGAGGGCGTCGAAATCGTGTGGGCCGAGCATGGCGGGCCTGACGTGACGACGCCGAGCCGCCGCGGCTTCGGCAGTCTGGTGGTGGAAAAGAACTTGTCGCGCGCGCTCGACGCCGACGTCGCGTTAACTTTCGAGCCCGCCGGCGTGCGCTGCCGGATGATGATTCCCGCCTCGCACCTGCTCGGCGAGCGCTGAGCGCGCAGCCCCGGCCTGCCCCCGGCAAAAAAACCGTCGGCGCCCCGCGCGGCCGGACGGAACCAAATGCTTAAGAATGCGTTATTGCGACAGATCGTCAGGGGGACGGTCTATGGCACGGGGCCATTAATCAGCAAAAGATCGGCGCACTCCGATGTTCAAGCTGAATTCTCTTTATGCTGCCGGCATTTCCGCGCTTATCGCCGGGACCGCCGTGGGCTTTTCGGGGGACCTGAGCGCTCGCTTCGTCGGCGTGGCCGACGCATCGGCCGGCGCCAAGGGCGTGGTCACCTCGGTCGATCGTACACAAAAAAGTGATCGGCTGACGGCAGCGCAGACCGCCCGCAAGGAAGCCCGCACGATTTCCGCCGTCGAAGTGGTCGGCATCCGCGATGCAGCCATCATCTATCGCGACCGCGATGGGCGCGTGCTGTACAAGTCCGATCCGCTGAGCAATGCGACGCTGGTGACGAAGGGTGTCGTGCTGCCGGAGGTGACGGTGCGCGATACCGCGGGCAGCACGGTGCGCCCGGTCAACCCGACGGTCGACTCGCAGAACAAGCCCGCTGGCGTCGCTCCGCAGAGCAACGAGCGTCGCCCGCGGATCCCGGAAGGTTGCGACGCGGCGGCAAGCCCGATCGCAGCTCCGCAACTCTCGCATATCCTGAGCAAGTGCCTGGTCTGATCGCAGCGGCGGGATGCCCCCCTGCCTTGCGAGGAGACCGAAGACGTAAACTCCATATCGAAGCCGTTGATGCAAATGGCCGGGCCAAAAGCCCGGCCATTTGATTTGATGCCCAACTATTATTCTACCCTGCTTAACTCGCTAAATTTGATGCCAATTTGTTGCCGTATTTGCGCCTGTTTCCATGTCCTTTTGCCTTACTCGTCAATACTTTATGCGGAACCTTTTCGCGCCTCCCACGTTGTTCGAGCGGCAACGTTATGCCGAGGGGATAATAACGGGGGGTCTGTCATGACTCGCAAAACGAACCTTTCTCTCGCAGTCAGCGCTGCATTGGCGTTCGCGTCGATCGGCTTGGCGACCACGCCGAGCCATGCTGATCCTCTTTTCTGGGCCTCGCCCCGAGTGGCTGTGTCGTCGCCGGTCGACCGCTATGTGCGTGACGATCGCGCGCGCGAGGAGGAGCCGGCCGCCGTGCCGGCGCGGCTGCGCCGCCAGGTGGTCAACTACCCGAGCAGCGAAGCGGCGGGCACGATCATCATCGATACCCCCAACACGTATCTCTATTACGTGCTCGGCGGCGGCAAGGCGATCCGCTACGGAATCGGCGTCGGCCGCGAGGGCTTCACCTGGTCCGGCGTCGAGCACATCACCCGGATGAACCAGTGGCCGGATTGGACGCCGCCGTCGGAAATGATCGCGCGCCAGCCCTATCTGCCGCGCTTCATGGCGGGCGGACCGGG
>ERZ724526.1931-NODE-1931-length-10316-cov-7.137998_pt1 | contig 10316 bp, 8 predicted proteins | sample MGYA00376059_ERZ724526 | MGnify/ENA primary metagenome ERZ724526 (study PRJEB28724, sample SAMN07190883) | activated sludge metagenome | isolation source: activated sludge of sewage treatment plant in Hong Hong | place: Hong Kong | collected 2016-03-17 ... | reverse complement strand
CGCCGCGTGATGGGACTCTGCCTGGATCTCGCCGCATCCTCGCCCGTCAAGGATAGCCATGCGCCGGTGTTTCGTATGTGAGCAGCCAGAGGAGGTGCGAATGCGGCCATTCACCACGCTCATGATTGAATCGAATGGCGCCATTGCGCGTGTGACGCTCAATCGACCCGACCGTCGGAATGCCTTCGACGGCCAGATGGCGACGGAACTTCGGGAAGCCTTTGAAGACCTGGCGCACGATCCGTCGATCAGAGGGATCGTGCTGGCCGCTGCCGGCTCCGTCTTTTGTGCAGGAGCCGACCTTCAATGGATGCAGTCCGACGGGCCGGCGTCGGAAACTCCGGCGATGCGGGACGCCCATCACCTGCTGCGCATGTTTCGCGCCATCGATGAGTTTCCTTGTCCGGTCATCGCCCGGGTGCAGGGATCGGCATTCGGAGGCGGACTTGGTCTCTTGGCCGTCTGCGACATCGTCGTGGCGACCGAGGAGGCCACCTTTGCCTTGAGCGAACCCCGGCTTGGGTTGATTCCGGCCGTCATCGCGCCGTTTCTCTTACACAAAGCGGGCGAATCGTTTCTCCGACGGTACGGCCTCACCGGCGAAACGTTCTGCGCATCGACGGCCCAGCGATACAACCTGGCCCATGACGTCGTCCCACAGAGCAGTCTGGATGACCGTATCAATGAATTGAGCGACGCGCTCATGCAGCTGGCGCCCTGTGCCACCAAGGAAAGTAAACTGTTGTTTCACCGGATGCGGGCCCTATCCGATAAAGAACGCCTGGCCCTGGGGCCGGAATACAATGCCCGCGCCCGTTGTGCTCCGGAAGCAGCCGAAGGGCTGCGCGCCTTTATCGAAAAACGGCCGCCTGCGTGGGCCCAGCCACGTGAGCGGAAGCCGCAGGAGGCGACGACGTCGGACGATGTTGTGCTTCGCCACAGATAAGACACGCCGGTTGCCTGTCCGGATCATTGAGGTCTCACCTCGTGACGGACTGCAACACGAAGCGATCTTCGTGCCGACGGCGCGGAAGATCGACCTGATCAATGCCCTGTCACACAGCGGTGTGACAGAAATCGAAGCCGGTTCCTTTGTTTCGCCGACCGCCATTCCGCAACTGGCCGACTCCGATGAAGTGTTCCGCGCTATCGACCGGCTTCCGGATGTGACCTATTCCGCCCTGGTGCCGAACGAACGGGGCCTGGAACGGGCACGGGCGGCCGCAGTGCAGAAGATCGCCGTCTTCACGGCCGCCTCGAACAGTTTCACGCGCCATAACATCAAGGCAACTGTCCAGGAATCCCTGGTTCGCTTTACCCCCGTGATCCATGGAGCGAAACGGGACGGGATGTTGGTGCGAGGCTATATCTCCACCGCCCTGTGGTGCCCCTATGAGGGGCGCATAGCGCCCAAACTGACTGTGGACGTCATGCGGCGGTTGCTCGATCTCGGTGTGGATGACATCTCTCTGGGAGACACTATCGGCAGAGCGTCGCCGGCAGATATCCGCGGCTTGCTGGATGCCGTCATGCCGCATATCGAACCGACTCGCCTGTCGCTCCATGTCCATGACACCTACGGAATGGCCGTGGCCAATGTGCTGACGGCCTGGGAAGACTATGCGATCACGGCGTTCGATTGTTCAGCCGGCGGTCTGGGCGGTTGTCCCTATGCGCCCGGTGCGTCCGGCAACGTCGCGACGGAAGATGTGGTGTTTGCCCTGAAGGCCTCCGGGGCGACGGTCGCGGTCGACGAAGAACTGATCGTCGACTGTGCGCGTCAGTTGAGCGCAGTGATCGGACATCCCCTCCACTCGCGGCTGTCACAGATATCGCGGCCCCGTATCGGGCAACCGGCCCTGAAGGTGTGATGTGAACCACGTCACTGCGCATCCATCCTTCTTCCGACACGATGCCGCCGAGCTGGCGAGACAGGTCGAAGCCGGGGAGGTTCGAGCCGTGGCGCGTGTCATCAGCTTGCTGGAAAACCGTGATCCGCTCGGAGCGGCGGTGCTGACTCATGTGGCTCCGTCTCTGAATCGCGCCTTAGTGATCGGGATCACCGGGTATCCCGGCACCGGAAAAAGTACGGTGATCGATCAGCTCATCACCGCCTACCGCCGACTGGGAGAGAAGGTCGGCGTGCTGGCGGTGGATATCAGCAGCCCCGTCACCGGCGGCGCGGTCCTCGGCGATCGCATCAGAATGCAGCGCCATACGGATGATGCCCGGGTCTACATCCGCAGCATGGCGACACGCGGGCACCAGGGCGGGCTCGCCGCCGCCACGCGGCAGGCAGTACGGGTCTTGGACGCCGCCGGCTTTGGCGTGATTCTGATCGAGACGGTGGGCGTCGGCCAAAGCGACGTCGACATCATGCAGGTCGCCCATACGGTGGTCGCAGTAGTCGCGCCGGGGCTCGGCGACGATGTTCAGGCCATGAAGGCGGGACTGTTGGAGGTCGCGGACATCGTCGTGGTGAACAAGGGCGATCGCGAAGGGGCGGATGCAGCCCTGCGGGATTTACGTGAATGGTGCAAAACGGTGATTCGCGCCGTGGCGGTGAAGGGGGAAGGGATCGCGGAACTGATTGCGGTCATCGCCGAACACGAACGGTGGCGAGATCTGGACAGGCCGGCACTCCATAATCGGAGAGGGCCCTCCATCGACCTCGGCTCGCGAACGGGATAACGCTGCTGCTGTCATTGCCATGAGGTGATGCATGCTGGCCGATCGACTGGCTCACTATACGCAATCGCTCCGGTTCAAGGATCTACCCGGCGACGTGGTCCATGAGGTCAAGCGCCGCATTCTGGACAGTCTGGGCTGCGCATTCGGTGCATGGACTGCCACCCCCTGCCGGATCGCGCGGGAGATGGCGCTCGCAGTGAAGGTCCCCGGCGGGGCGACGGTGTGGGGAACGAATCACAAGACCCTTCCCGACCTCGCGACCTTCGCCAATGGCGCCATGGTCCGCTACCTCGACTTCAACGATACCTATCTGTCCAAAGAACCGGCCCATCCCTCGGACAATATCGCGGCAGTCCTGGCTGCGGGGGAAACAGCGCATGCCTCCGGCCAACTCATCATACAAGCCCTCACCCTGTCCTATGAAATCCAATGTCGGCTCTGCGACGCAGCGGCCTTGCGGCCCCGGGGCTGGGACCATGTCACGTATGGCCCCCTCTCGTCCGCACTCGGCATTGCCAACGTCCTCAAGCTGACGGACGCGCAGACCCGCCAGGCCGTCAACCTGGCCGGCGTGGCCAATGTCGCTCTGCGCCAGACACGGGTCGGCGATCTGTCGATGTGGAAAGCCTGCGCATTCTCCAACGCCGCACGCAACGGCATGTTCGCCGCCCTGCTCGCCCGGCGCGGCATGACCGGCCCCGCCCCCATTTTCGAAGGCGAGAAAGGGTTCATGAAGCTGGTCTCCGGCCCATTCGAACTGCCGATGTTGGGCGGGGAAGCGATGCCGGGCGGAGAGCCGGTGCCCTTCAAAATTCTGAAGACCTGCATCAAACACTTCCCCGTGGAATACCACGCACAAAGCGCCGTCGAAGCCGCATTGGCGTTGCGAGCGGAGCTGCTGGCGACAGAAGGAAAGACCTGGATCAATAAGGTAGCCGATGTCGAGATCGGCAGCTACGACGTCGCCATCGAAATTATCGGACGCGATCCGGAAAAGTGGCAGCCCGCGACGCGGGAAACGGCCGACCACAGCTTTCCGTACTGCGTGGCGGTCGCTCTCCTCGACGGCCGCGTAAGTATGAACTCATTCAGCCCGAAACGGCTGCGAGACCCGCGTCTCCACGAGCTGATGAAGAAAATCCACGTCGTGAAACTGGCGGATCTCGAACATCGCTACCCGACTACCATGCCGACTCGCCTCACGATCAGAACGTCACAAGGCTCGACGCATAGCCGGCAGGTGGATCAACCACTCGGGCATCCAGGCCATCCTCTGTCGGATCAGGAAGTGGGGGACAAACTCCGGCGGCTCACGTCCAGGCGCATTGATCGCGCGCAACTGGATCGCTTGCTCGCCTTCGTCTGGCACCTCGAGGACCAGACAGATATCGCCGCTTTCATGCCGCTGTTGAGGGTGCGATCATGACGTTCGATCACTCGAGCGGCGACAAAGGACGGCGATTGCAAGAGATAGTGGCCAGGCGCACAGTGGCCATCCCGGGAGCGTCCAATGCATTGACCGCCGTTCAGATTGAACGAGCGGGATTTGACGCGGTCTACGTATCCGGCGCCGCCGTGTCTGCTGCGCGCGGCCTGCCGGACATCGGCCTGATTTCCTTGTCGGAAATGGTTGGCGAAGCAGGAATCATAGCCAGAGCCGTAGCCATTCCAACCATTGTCGATGCCGACACCGGGTATGGGCCTCCTTCGACCGTGATGAATGCAGTCCGTGAATTCGAGCGCGCCGGCATCGCCGGCATGCAGATCGAAGATCAGGAGGCGACAAAAAAATGCGGCCATCTCGAGGGCAAACGCCTCATTCCCCTCGGCGACATGGTCGCCAAAATTAGCGCCGCTGTGAAGGCCAGGCACAATCGGAACTTTCTGATCGTGGCGCGCACCGATGCGCGGACCGTCGATGGACTCGATGGCGCGATCCAACGGGCCAAGGCCTATGCCGAGGCCGGCGCAGATATGTTGTTCCCGGAAGCGCTGCTATCACCGGAGGAGTTTGGAACCTTTTCGCTGGCGATACGAAACGCGGGCATTCATCTCCCGCTGATTGCGAACATGACGGAGTTCGGCCGAACGCCCTATCTCAGCGTGGACGAGTTCCAAGCCCTGGGCTATCAGGCAGTGCTGTTTCCCGTCAGCTCGTTACGGGTCGCGGCGCGCGCGGTCGAAAAACTCCTATCGGAGCTGAAGTTCTTTGGCTCCCAGCGGAATTGGCTCGACCACATGATGACCAGGCAGGAACTGTACGACCTGATTCACTACGAGGATGGCACCACATCCATGCGGAGGTCACATGAACCAGACCATGCAGGAACAGTCAACGGTGAAGGCTCACGACCATCCTGAATACAGCCCGGGCCTGGAGGGCGTGATTGCCGGGGAATCGGCGATCTGTCAGGTCGATGAAGGAGAAGCGGGGCTGCGGTATCGCGGGTATGCCATCGGCGACCTCGCCGGACGAAGCAGCTTCGAGGAGGTCGCCTACCTGCTGCTCTTCGGCCACCTCCCTGCCACAACGGAATTGGAGGAATTCTCTCGCCTCCTGGTTCGCAATCGTCGGCTTCCTCAGCAGGTGCACCACTTCGTGGAGAGTCTCACGCCCGACATGCATCCGATGGATGTGTTGCGAACCGGGATTTCACTGCTCGGGCTGCATGATCCTGATGCGCAAGACGGATCCCGCGAGGCGAACCTTCGCAAATCGGTGCGATTGCTCGCGCAGATCCCTCACCTGGTCGCCGACAGCTACCAGATCATGGCGGACCGGCAACCCGCCACGCCGGTTTCTCACGGAAGCTTTGCCGAAAACCTTCTGAGTCTGGTTGCAGGGCGCCGATATGGGGAAATCGGGGCCGCCATGGCAGAGGCGCTGAACGTCTCGCTGATTCTGTATGCGGAACATGAGTTCAATGCCTCCACCTTTGCCGCCCGGGTCACCGCGTCCACACTCACCGACCTGCATGGCGCCATCACGGCGGCAGTGGCTACGCTGAAAGGTCCACTCCATGGAGGCGCCAATGAAGCGGTGGCCGCGATGTTGATCGAGATCGGCCGGCCGGAGCATGTCGAGTTCTGGCTGCGAGACCAGCTGGCGCACAAGCGCCGCGTGATGGGATTCGGCCACCGCGTGCTCCGGCAAGGCGATGCGCGGTCGGCCATCATCCAACACCACGCCGAGCGATTGAGCGATCTCTGCGGCGATCGCAACTGGTACCACATCGCCACCACCCTCGATCGACTCATGTTGGAGGAAAAGGGACTGCGCCCGAATCTCGATTTTTATACAGCCGTGGCCTATCTCCTCATGGGCATCCCTCGCGAACTATCCACGCCGCTGTTTGTCTGTTCGCGCATCACGGGCTGGTGCGCACATGTCATCGAGCAGCAGGAGCACAACCGGTTGATGAGACCACGGGCGCTCTACACGGGGCCCGCGCCGAAAGCCTATGAACCTCTTGAACGACGTACGTGACCATATCGAGCAGGCTCGCGACGTATCTGGACGCGCAACGGATGTGCCTTGGGCGTCGTTCGCGGAATTCCTTCGTTCCCGCGTCTACGACCCGCAGCTCGCCACAACGCATGCGCTAACGTTCTGCGACGACGATCGTGCTCTGCGCCGAACCTACACCTATGCCGAACTGGGAGCGATCGTCGAACGGCTGGCCGGAGTCTTCCATACCAGATTCGGCCTGACCCGTGGAGACCGGGTCGCCACGTTGCTCTTCAACCACGATGTGACGGTGCTCACCTACCTCGCAGCCTGGACGCTGGGAGTCGCAGTCGTCCCGATCAACATCGAAGAAACGCCGGATAAAAAGCGATACATTCTCGAACATTCAGAGGTCTCAACGGTCTTCTGCTGGCAGGACGGCTATGAAGAACTCTGCGCACTCCAGTCGGACATCCCCACGTTGCGCCAGGTCATTGCGCTGGGTGATGGCGGTGTGCTCGATAGTCACAGGAGCGGTAAAAAATCTCTACCAAACGGATCCGTCCGCTCGCTTCGCCGCTCTCCGTTCACGTCAGGGCTCGACGATCATGCGCTGATCGTCTACACCTCCGGCACGACCGGCCCACCGAAAGGCGTCATCCTGACGGTGGCCAATCTTCTGATCGATGCGGATGCGATCGCTAGCTGGCACAGCTTCGGTCTCCATGATCGCCTGATGTGCGTCCTGCCCATCCATCATGTGAACGGTATCGTCGTCACGCTGATCACGCCGTTGTACTGCAAGGGCAGTGTGGTGATGAACCGCAGATTCAAGACCACCAGCTTCTGGCGACGGATTCATGAAGAGCAGGTCACCTCGGTCAGTGTCGTCCCCACGCTGCTCGAATTTCTGCTCGATGCCGATGAGGATCTCACCTCCTACGATCTGAGCCGCCTCGGCGGGTTGATCTGCGGCGCCGGGCCTCTCTTGAAAGATACGGCCGCGCGTTTCGAACATCGCTTCGGCGTCGTCATTCGCCATGGTTATGGCCTGTCCGAAACCACCTGTTACTCCTGTTTCCTGCCGAACGATCTGACGCAGGAACAGCACCGTCACTGGCTCACCGGCTATGAGTTTCCCTCCGTGGGAGTGCCGGTTCGTCACAACCTCATGACGGTCCTCGACGAACGTGGACGCACGCTGCCCCCGGCCACCCGCGGAGAAATTTGTATCCGTGGACGCACCGTCTGTGCCGGCTATTTTAAGCGCGATGACGCCAACGAAGCCGCCTTCCAATGGGGATGGTTCCGGTCAGGAGATGAGGGATTCTATCTCCTCGATGACAGCGGACGGCCGTTCTTCTTCGTGTCGGGACGATTGAAGGAACTCATCATTCGAGGAGGGGTGAACATTTCTCCGCTGGAAATCGATGACGTGCTGAAGACGCACCAGGCCGTGAAGTTTGCGATGGCCCTGCCGTTCGAGAACCGCTACTACGGCGAGGAAATCGCGGCCTACGTGGTGCCCAAAGATCCCGCCTCCATCCCGAGCGAAGCTGATGTGCTGGCGCATTGCCGGATGCGGTTGCCTTTTTCCAAGCAACCTAAGGTCGTACTGTTCGGTGATGATGTGCCCTACACCTCGACAGGCAAACCCAAGCGGCTGGAGTTGAAAGCGAGGTTGGCAGGAAGGCTGGCGCAGTATCGCGACACACAGTTCAGAGATCAGTGAGTTGAACAGGCCGTGTGAGGTCATTCATGAGCACCCTCATCAAAGGATTCGAACGGATCGAGGAAGCGCGGGAGCGATTGACCGGGGCAAGTTTTCTCGCCGGACTCTTTGACGGCCGGCCGGACTTCGAGTTCCTGCTGACGCCCCCCGAACCACCGGAGGAACGGGCGGCCGGCATGGCCTTCTGTAAACAGGTCGAAACATTCCTACGGCAGGAGGTGGATCCGGACGAAATCGAGCGTGAGGCGAAAATTCCTGATGCGGTGATTCGAGGTTTGTTCAAATTGGGAGCCTTCGGGATGAAAATTCCGAAGGCCTATGGCGGGCTGGGCTTCTCCTATACAAACTATGGCCGCGTCCTTACGTTGATTGCGAGTTGGAGCAACATTCTCGCCTTGACCGTGGCCGTGCCGCAGTCCATCGGCATCGCCATGCCGATCCTCTTGTTCGGCAACGAAGACCAGAAGCGGAGGTATCTTCCGCTGGTGGCGACAGAAGCGCTCTCCGCCTTCGCGCTCACGGAACCAATGACCGGGTCCGATGCCGCGAATGTCCGGACGGAAGCGACGCTCGATGCGAATGGCAGCCACTTCCTCGTGAACGGCGAAAAACTCTGGTGCACCAATGGACCGATCGCGCGTTATGCCACGCTCATCGCCCGTGTCCCGGCTCGACGAGTGGTTCGAGAGGGACAGACGACCTGGATGCCGGTGCCTGAAGGACAGGGAGCCGACGACCGGGTGCATACGGCGTTTATCCTGGATATGTCCACGCCGGGCATGCAGGTCCGTCAACGCTGCCAGTTCGAAGGGTGCCGGGGAATTGAAAACGCCCACATGACGATGCAGGAGGTCCGGATTCCGGTCGAGAACGTGATCGGCGAGGTAGGGAAAGGGTTGAAATATGCCCTGACGATTTTAAACGTGGGGCGCGGCATCAGCATCCCGGCCATTTGTCTGGGCATGGCGAAGCAGGCCTGGCAGCCGACTTTGGATCGGGCCAACGGTCGGGTGACGTTTCACAAGCCGCTGGCAGAACGTCAAACCCAGCAGATTCGCCTGGGCGACATGGCTGCGCATTTGTTTGCCATGGAAGCGCTCTCCATGCTGGTGTGGCGACTGGCGGATCAGCATCGTCATGACATCCGTATCGAGGCGGCCGTCGCGAAGATTTTCTGCTCCGAGCATACGATTCAATTTCTCCGGGACGCACAAATTCTGTTCGGCGGCATGGGGTATGAAACCGCGGCCTCCAAAATGGCGCGCGGCGAAGCGGGATTCGGGATCGAACAGCTCGTGCGGGACGCGGAGATGTATCGCATCGGTGAGGGAGCCACGGACATCCTGCGCCCCTTTATCGTGCGTGAAGGGCTGAGTCACCATCTCGACCGCGCGAAGCCGTTCTATTCCGGCGACCTGTCGATTCTCGACCAACTCAAGCAGCTCGTGAAACTGGGGGGATTTTATGGGCCCTGGTACCTGCGGCACTGGGTACGGCACTCCCTGCCGACGGGCTCGGCCTTTGCGCATCCGCAAGTCCGGTCCGTTGCCCGGTATGTCGAACGAACCAGCCGGCGCCTGGCGCGGGAAATTTTTTATGCGATGGTGCGCTTCCAGGCTGCGTTTCAAGATGAGCAGCGGGTGCAGAACCGGATCGAATCCATCGGAGAAGACCTGTTGGCCATGATCGCCACGGTGCTGTATGCCGAGCAGCAAACCAGATTGGAGGGACGCACGACGGTATGGGAGCTCGCAGAGGCCTTTCATGTCGCGGCACGGAAACGGATTACGCAACGCCTTCGTGAAATCCGGCGCCATTGCGACGGCGTCACCGCGGAGACCGGACAACAAGCGCTGAAGGGATATTATCCTGGCCTGTCGGACGGCATCGTGCATCGACGTTTAGATGATTACCGTCGCAAGCAGGCCGTATCAGAAGCGATGCCACTGGCCATGGCATCCGTGTCCCTAGACGTGAAGGACCGGTCTCTCTTCGCGCCTGTCAAGGCGAAGGCAGGCGAGAGATCCACGTGATCGCTCACTGAGCTAACTTTTTCCAAGCCCCAGGCCGGCGATCACCTCGACCTTCAAGGGCTGGTCGGTTTCTCCCATCAACAGGGTGCGCATGGGGAAGGGAATGTCGATCCCCTGAGCATCGAAGGCCTTCTTGAGACGGCGTCGGTATTCGCGCCCGATTTTCCATTGTTCAGCCGGTTTCGTTTTGATTCGTGCGCGAATGGTCACGGCGCTATCGGCAAAATTTTCGACGCCCACGATTTCAATCGGCTCGATGATCAGCGAACCGAACGCCTGATCCTGGCGCAACCCTTCTCCCACTGTCCGCATCACTTCGACGACCCGGTCCGTGTCCTCCCGATAGGCCACGCCCATATCCAGAACAAAGGCCGACCAGTCTTTCGTCATATTGGACAACGTCGTGATGCCG
>ERZ724526.1930-NODE-1930-length-10321-cov-3.345607_pt1 | contig 10321 bp, 7 predicted proteins | sample MGYA00376059_ERZ724526 | MGnify/ENA primary metagenome ERZ724526 (study PRJEB28724, sample SAMN07190883) | activated sludge metagenome | isolation source: activated sludge of sewage treatment plant in Hong Hong | place: Hong Kong | collected 2016-03-17 ... | reverse complement strand
TAATGGACACGTACACACTCCTCTTAAACGATCATCATCAAGTGTGATGCATCCTTGTCGGATAAATCTTGCGAAAAGTTAAGGGCTATTGGAGCTTGAGAAGAAGAGATTGTCCTACATTGACTTCTTTCCCCTCACTGCTAACCCCAGTATGCCTGTTGTTTAAGGGACGACTTTGAGTCACGAGACAGAGCAAGCTTTACGCCTATCATAATTGCAAAAATTTCCTGTTTCCCCGCCACTTTCAATGACGATGATTTCTGCCGATAGGACTAATGGTAAAGGCCAAATTTGACAGCTAGCCTCCATCTACGTCTTTTATGCCAGTAGTGAGCAATATCTGTATAGCCGTTAATATTATAAAGGATCTTGACGTTTTGTCATAAGGCGACTACAACCCTACTGCCAATCATACCTTTAAGCCAGGCGAGCCACTCTATATAGGTGCCGCATGGTAAGAGTGGATGGACAGCATAGTGAAGCAGTTATCGTCACTGTTGACACGGAAGTCGACGGGACGCTCGGGACGCTGTTCATTGATCTCGATGCCCCCACCAGTGAAATCCAACAATGGAAACATGGCCAACGCGTCCGACTCGAAGTGAAATGGAAGCCGAGGTACATCCTGTTCCCGATTCATCCGACATTGATCGAAATAATGGGGTCCGGTTCCGTGAAAGGTTTATTCATCGCGCACACACATATTAATCAAGATCGGCTCTTCATTCTGTTGCAATCTGTAGGAGTGTTAAAGCCGTTGCCAACAGAAGAACAAGTTACATAGCAAGCCAACGACAGTCGGATGGCACCGATACACGGGGTCGAATAAAAATCCCGCGTGCTCGATTCCGGCATGGGCGCCGCATAAGAGGTCCTTACATAGCGCTATGCTCGGGACATGAATGTGGTTGCATGGAGCCCTGTACACACGGACAATCGCGATGATCCGCGTAAATGACCAAGAAAGTCTAGCAGTGGTGATTCATCAATGGTGTGATGTTCAAAGCGGAAAAGCAGAACTGTATCTCAATTTAAACGCCCCGATAAGCGAGGCGGGCATTTGGATGCTCGGCCAACGCATGAACATCGAGGCCAGATGGAATCCCCATAGTATCAGCTACCCGTCACATGATGGATTGAAACGGATACTAATAAGTAATTCAGTCAAAGGCTCGTTCGTTGTAGAGGGCATCGAGATTCTTGACGAGGGCCGGCTAGCGGTAAGGCTCAAATCGGCGAGCCCCCTCCAGCCGCTCACTTCGGAGCGATAATCAACAAAAAAGACAGCCCCAACCTCCGACATACTCGAGCGACATGCCACGATTGATTTACTTGCGTGCCTTCACTAACAGAAAAACCGTTTTCATTGAGTGATGACCGGCTCGTGAGTGCAACTCAGGTCATCGCAAATACGGATGGTACAACAGAACCGTTGAGGCAACGGTCGGCGCCGCAAAGAATGTGATTCCCGCCTGAGGAAGCTACCATGCACAAGGCCGTTTTGATCTAGCTGAAATGTAGCAGTCAAACCCTCTCAGACTCTGATTCAGCGGCCTGCTGGAATACTAAGTTATTCCGGTAACGGAGGAAGACCTAACCCTCTACGAATGGCATGATACAACTCCGCGACTGCTGCTTCCTTAGGTATCAATTGTGTCGCACCAGCTCGCCGCATTGCTTCCTGATTATCAGTCGCGGCATTCACCGATATACCAATCACACAGATGTCTGGATGACGAGCTTTAATGCACGAGGTGGCTTCGATGCCACTAAGCCCTGGCATGTTGATATCCATAATCACAACATGTGGATGAAGCGTATCCACGAGCGCTACCGCTTCTTGTCCATCCTTCGCTTCGCCTACGAGGTGGATATCCGCGTAGTGCTCTAACATCGTCCGCAGCCCCTGTCGTACCATGGCATGGTCATCAACCAGGAGCAGTCTGATGACCGCTGAGTGAATATGCGTTGGCAGGCTGGATATGGCAGGTTCAGATATAGAATCGATAACATCCTCCAGGAAATGGACTCGATCCCCCACTCGATGGCTGGCTGGCAAGTAGAGCATAGCTGTCGTTCCGCTTCCCGGAGCTGATTCAATGGTGAATGATCCGCCGAGAGCATTCATTCGTTCCCTGATGCTGAATAACCCAAACTTCGATGATTGATTGTTAGGACTCGTTGGCCTTGATCCGTCATATCCCCGCCCGTCATCGCGTACATCGATCACAATTCCTTTTCTATCATGTTTCAATGTCACCCAGGCCTGATCGGTTCCTGCGTGTTTGGCTGCATTGATGAGTAGCTCTCGTACTGATTGAAATAACAGTACCGCCTGATCCTCTGGCAAGGAGAGGCGGAGGTGTTCGGGCACATTTACTTCGACGCGCAGCCCATGTTTACCCATATATTCAGCCAACCAGCGAAGAGCGGCCGGCAAACCATGGTCGCGTAAAACAGGGGGGCTCAGTTCCGCAATGAGTGTGCGTGTATAAGTCAGCGCTTCCGTCAAGACGTCATCAAATTGCTTAATCACGTCGAGAGATTGAGGAAGATTCTGCAGGAGGCGCTTGGCATGTCCAAGCTGAAGTTTGCCCAGAACCAAAGTCTGCTGAAGATGATCATGCAATTCTGTAGCCAATCGCTGACGCTCACGCTGTTCGGCGAGATTCAGCTCCGTCGCGAGGGCTCGCAGGTGGTTTTGCGTCTCGACGAGCTCAGCGGTCCGAACAGCTACTTGGCGCTCCAACTCGTCTGCCGATTCTTTAAGACCGAGCTGTGACTGCTTCAACTGCGTAATATCCATGCCTTCACACAGCAAATATTCGACATTGCCGTGATCATCACGCAGCGCAGTGACCGTGTTCATGGCATACCGCTGCTCCCCATTGGCGAGTCGATACGGAGATTCGCCACGCGCAGGCCCTCGTCGATCCAGAGCTTCAGCAATTTGTCGGCGCCATTCAGCAACGGTGTCGGGTAATCCGTCCCACCATGGCGCCTCAAGAAAATTCGTACCGATGAGGTCATGGGGACGGATGTTAGTCCCTTCATTGTTTCGATACACAGATTGGCTGAATCTCACAATCTCTCCAGTCGGCGCAAGCAAAGCACTGAAAGCAAACTGCTGGTTAAACACGGCTCGCATGAGCCGTTCACTCGCACGCAGCTTTTCTTCTGCTCGCTTTCGCTCGGTAATATCACTGCAGACACCGACCATCTTGGTAGCGATGCCCTCTGGCGTCCGGCTGAGCGTCCCCTTGCCTTCAACCCATCGCTCACTGCCATCGGGCAAAACGATGCGATATTCGAGATGGTGTTCGGTACCCATCTCCATAGTTTTGGCAATGGTTGCCAGCACTCGGGCACGGTCTTCTGGATGGATGTCGTGTTGATACGCCTCAAATGAGCCACTAAAAGATCCTGGGCTCAGCCCATGAATTGCTTCAAGCTGGGACGACCACAGAACCTTGTTTGTCACGAGGTCCCATTCCCAGGTGCCCATCCGGCCAGCTTCCAATGCTTGCCGCAGCTGGTTTTCACGTTGTGTTACAATTTCCTCCGTGCGTCGACGCTCAATACCTAAGGCCAACGTATCAGCGATAGCTTGGGCTAGTTGGAGTTCACTCTTGTCGAGGAAGCGTGGCTCAGGGAAATACACCATAAATTTCCCAATGAGACGCCCTCCGTACATCAACGGGATGAAGGCAAGGGCACGGATCTCTTCCGCCTTAAGGACGTTTCTAAATTCACCCGCGAGATCATTTGTCTCAACTTCACCAATCATAATCGGCTGAACAGTCGTTGCTTCAGGTTTCCAAGGTGAATGCCCCTCTACTGCTCGACGGTACCCATCCGACAAACCTCTCCACGCGTTGAATCGCATGATGCCTTCAGAGTCGAGAAGAAGTATTGAAGCCCGGGTAGTGTTCAAGGATTCCATGATCGCATGCAAGGCTTGTTCGAAGAGATCAGGTAGCGCGTGTGCGCGGTTGACGGCCGTCGCAAGTTTGAAGAGCTGTTGATCGCGATGTTGCGCCAGTTTCTGCTGCGTTATATTCCGGGCAATTTTCGATGCTCCCATGACATGTCCCTTGCCATCCCAAATAGGAGAGACGCTCAGGGACACATCGATCAAATTACCGTTCTTGTGGCGTCGCACAGTCTCATAGGGCTTGACTCGTTCACCGGAAAAAGCGCGCTGGAGGATACGAGGCTCAACGACTTGGACCTGAGGGGGAAGGAGGAATGTCACCAGCTGCCCTACCGCCTCTTTTTCGGCATAGCCGTAGAGATGTTCTGCTCCACGATTCCAAGACAGGATTCGCCCGTCGAGATCTGTGCTAATGATGGCATCGTCAGAGGAGTCGACAATGGCTGTTAGATGAGCTCTCGTGGCCTCGCTTCGAGCTTCATCCCCAATGCCAGTAAGACCTTTTGGTAGCGGGTCGCTCATTCGGATGTCCCAGTCCCTCTATTAGAGCGTAAAGTTTAGGCAAAATCTAGGGGAGCGTCCTGGTCTGATAAAGTGCGGAACAAGCAGACAGGGGCTTGGCACTATGTGAACATCGAAATTGATGAAGCCAGTACGAGCCCGATCGACACTGCGCCGCTCGGCGGTGTGTGATCGCGCAGATCGAACGGTTTCGACAGACACTCGCCGACACCTCAATCGCATCTGAGAAGCGGCAGAAGGCCCTGAAGTACCTCGTCCACTTCGTCGGCGACCTGCATTTCATGAAAGCGCGCGATGGTGGAGAATGAAGCGGAAGGAGTCGACCCACTACTGTCCCGATTGTCGGATTCCGGTCATCCCTGAACGCCTATTGATCAAGCCGGGTGCTCCAGGGCGGCCTAATAAGCCTGAACGGCCGGAATGGCATTGTAATTAGTGCGGAAGGACCTTCGCCCCAGATTATTTCGATCCCCAGGATGAGTGAGGCGGCAGGATGGTGACACCGCATTCCTGAACCGTTCAATCATGACTGTGTTGACTCGGCACTGCAGCATTTACTAGACAGATAGTGCAATACCATCTCGGGACCCATGCGACAGGCTAATCCATCACTCACGTACCATGAGGTGGAATGCTATTGACTATCGCATCGTACAGCTCCCGAGCCGCAGCTTCTTTGGTGAGTAACAACACGGCGCCAGCCTTGAGCATCGCCTCTCTGTTGACGGCTCCTGCATTAACAGACAACCCGATGACAATCGTCCCGGGGTAACGCGCCTTAATATGCGCTGTGGCCTCGATACCGTTCATTTTAGGCATATTAATATCCATGACCACCAGAGCGGGGTGGAGCTGTCGTGTCATGGCCACCGCCTCCTCGCCATTGCAGGCTTCTCCGATCACTTCCAAATCAGGATACGAATCCAGGAGACTCCGTAGACCTTGGCGGACCATCGCGTGATCATCAACCAAGAGTACGCGTATGCGCCCTTTCTGAGAATGGAGAATGGCAGCTGGGTGCGGAAGCGCGGGCTCTACGGACGATGAGGGTGGGGGCAGAGCCCTCTCGTACTCGAACCCATCGCCAATCCCAGGTGTGCGCTCGCGAATGGTCACTGGAAGAATCAGGAGGGCCTTGGTGCCACCGCCGGGACTCGATTGCAGGTCAAATTGCCCGCCTATCGTGTTCATACGCTCCCGGAGACTGAAGAGGCCAAATCGGGAGGGAGTATGATCTTTGTTCATCGCTCGTAGCGACGCCATCGCAAAACCGACTCCGGAGTCTGCCACTTCGATTCGGAGATCACCCACCCCTTTGTATATTCGTATATGAGCGTTTTCAGTCTTTGCGTGTTTGAGAATATTGAGGAGCAATTCGCGGACTGACTGATAGAGTAAGACGGCGGTATCGTCGGAGAGAACTGAGCCGACAAGTTCTTCCTCCTCCACCGTGACGTGTAACCCATAGTGTTGAAATTGCTCTGCCAACCATTTGATGCCCGCGACTAACCCAAAATGCTGAAGGACCGGAGGACTTAATTCCGCCATCAAGGTACGGCTATAATCCAACGCTTTGTGAAGGATCTCCTCCGTCTCACCTATGACCTCATCCGCTCTTGGAGACAGACCTTCCTTTCGAACGCGCCCGAGGTTGAGTCGGCACACCACTAACGATTGCGCTAAATAATCATGCAGTTCGCCGGCAAGACGTTTGCGTTCCCGCTGCTCAACAAGGTTCAGTTCCGTCGTCATAACACGCAGACTATCGCGTGATTCTTGAAGTTCTTGCGTGCGGTCCTCGATCCGTCGTTCAAGATCTGCGGTGAGAGTCTGCAGTCGCTGTTCACTCTCAGATAGAGACGCTTGGATCTCTCTCAGACAGGTGATATCGGTGTTGGTGCCGAACCATCCCTCAATGCGTCCACCGGAATCTCGGATCGGTAGTGCACGTGAAAGAAACCAGCGATAGGTGCCGTCTCGCCCCCGCAGTGGGAAGGTGTCCTCCCATGGCTCGCCGGTTTCGTGTGCTTTACGCCATTTGTTCTCGACCCGGTTGACGTGCTCGGGATGATGCACTTTCTTCCAGCCCCATCCCTGCATTTCGTCAAACGTCGTTCCAGTATATTCGTACCAGCGCTGGTTGTACCAAGAAATCCATCCGGTCGAGTCAGCCATCCAGGCAAATTGCGACATATTGTCTGCGAGAGTGCGAAACCGCGCTTCGCTCTCGTGCAAGGCCTCTTGCGTCTCCTTCCGGGCCGTGATGTCCTCGATGATGGAAATAAAATTTTGGATCGTTCCGGTCTCATTTCGCAACAGTGAAACGGTCAGGTTGATCCATCTCTGGCTCCCATCCTTCCGAATATATCGCTTCTCCATGGCATATGCGGAAATGTCCCCTGCCATGAGTCGTCGCGCATTGGCCCAGTCAGGCCCGATATCTTCCGGATGAGTGACGTCCTCGAAAGTTTTAGAGAGCAGCTCTTCGCGTGTATACCCTGTGATCTGGCAGAGCCGCTCATTGACTTTGAGCCAACGTCCATCCAGACTCACATGCGACATGCCAACGGCAGCATTTTCAAATGTAGACTGATATTCGAGTAGGGAACGTCTGAGTCGCTCTTCGGCTCGTTTCCAGGCTGTCATATCTTCGCCAAAAATGAGCAAACCTGGCGCACGTCCTTCACTCGTGACCCACGGGTGTACCTCCAACTTCATCCACTGCATTGTGCCATCGGCTCGTACAAACCTCTCTTCTAGCGCCTGAGTCGTTTCACCCGCGAGTATTCGATAGTAGACCGTGCTCCAGTGGTCAGCCATTTCAGGGAAAAATTCGTAATGGGAATGTCCCGTGAGATTTTCTTGCAGACCATAACATTGAATCCACCGTTTACTCGCGAGCACATAACGCATATTGGAATCAAACAACGCAATCGCGGTTGGAGCGTGCAAGATAAGCAAACGTAGGCGTTCTTCACTGTCGCGTAATGCCTGCGCTGTCGCGCGTCGGGTTGTATCGTCACGGAACACGACGATGGCGCCGGCCACGCTTCCTTTGTTGAAGATGGGGACGGCGCTCAACACCACGGGGATAAACGTTCCATCCTTGTGGATGAAGGTATCTGGATGGTGGCTGAGTGGCGCTGGATTCGACAACAAGTTGAACTTGGGACAATTGCTGGCAGGAAACGGTGAGCCGTCGGGATGCTTGTAGTGCGTCGCGTCATGCATATTGCGACCCACGAGTTCCTCGCTGGTCCAGCCCAATAACGCCTGGGAGGCGGGATTCATATACGTGACTCGGCCGTGGGCATCAACGGTGTAAAGTCCCTCCATCATATAGTCAGAGATCGAATGAGTAGACTGCGACCAGGATGCGTGGCGGTTTTCGTCGCCGGAAGGTACACCTTCAGAGTCCATGGCAACTCCTACGAATTCCAATCACGACTCTCGTGTCCGACACAGTACGTAACCATTTAAGGAGACATATTCAAGCTGCAAGCACCTCAAACACGTGACTAACAACCTCGGACAATAGGCGTCCCATCGGCATTCTCATTAATGAACTACATAGAATCATTCGAGTATGCATTTTCCTCTTTAGGAGATCAAGCGATTGTAGGTCAAGCTACGATAGCAGTTCGAGACAATGGTCTATCAAATGCTCCATGCCACCAATTTGACGCTGCAGTCGAAACTATTACGCAAACTCCCTTGACGTTGTGACGGCAATGCGAGTAGACACATACGGGGAAACCACGGCATTAAGCCAGGTGCACCACTGGTCTGAGTTGCATCATGGTGAAGGTGAATGGACAGGACAGCCGTGCACATGTCGTCACTGTCGAAACAGATGCCGATGGGACGTCGGGGACACTGTTTATCGACTTATACACCTCGGTGTCCGAGATTCAACAGTGGAAAACCGGCCAAAAAATTCACATAGAAGCGACCTGGCAGCCGAACTACATTCTCTTTCCGATTCACGAAACATTGCTCCCCATACTTGGTTCCTCGTCTGTGCAAGGTTCATTTTTCGCACACACCTATATCATCGGTACTCGTCTCGTTGTTCTCTTGCAATCCACGGGCGAATTAAGGCCGCTTGAGCGGTGAATAAATGAATGAGAACGACAGGTTGGACGGCCGGTTCGCTGCAGAAGAGCGCTACTATTCACCGATCGAATAGCATATCAGCGTGACGATGATGGTATGGTTATTCCCCAAAGAAGTCCGATTAGATGTGGCCTATTTCGCAGTGCGTGAAGTTGCCATCGGAGCCGTTTGTTGGAACACGTCCCGTTGCGCCGCTTCAAACACTGGCCTAGATCAGAGTTGCGATTTCACGCATTCTTGTCCCCACTCCCCAAAGTCGTGGGTTGCTGCGAATATGTCAATCCGACGAGGTTAGTTAGAGTACTGGGTAAGAGTGGCGTTATCAATTGCCGCAACTCGTCCCAGGGAGCCTAATCCTCAGCCAAGAGCGACATGTACCTGGTGCAATGCTAGGCCGTTCGCCTTATGCTCCCAAGGATTTCCACCGTGCCAAATCTTGAGGAAGATAGCATGATAGCGGTGCTGTCCTCACTGCAACCCAGGGATACTGATGGCTCCAACACTAATCCTCCTTCTGATTTTTTGGCTTTCCTCGTCTCTGCTCTGTTGTCCATTTCTGGCGTCTGCTGATGTGCTGCCATTCGTCCCCTGAGTTTTGACGCGATCCTGCGAGATCAGAAGTTTGTCTCCAACGAGCCATTGAGCTCCAAGGGATCACGGCTTTGTGGTAGCGCGATCTGGAAGTATACTTATAGGATTGTCGGCTTTGCGAGTAGGCGTCGAAGGGCATCGATCAAGGCTTCTTTCTGAATGGGTTTCTGGAAGAACGTGCTAATGCCTTGAGGTCGAGCCTTCGACTCCAGTCCTGGACTCGTCTCGGTCGTCATCACAAAAACGGACATCTTTGATCTACCGTAATTCGTTTTCAAGCGATCGAGGATAAGCAGACCCCCTTCTCCTGGCAAATCAATGTCGAGTAGGCTCAAATCGTTTTACCGTAGGGTAAAGCCGGGTTAAATAAGTGTGTGTTGAATCCGTTCTTAACTAGAAGAGAGCCACCCCTATGAAAAATGTGACAAAGAACGAGGCCATTATCGACGCACTGAGGTCAGCCGGTTATCAACAGATCACACTAAGGGTAGTGCCGAAGCTGTTCCAATTTAACGATGGCAGTTGTGAATCAGAACTCGAATTCGCAAGAAATTATTTCGAAGACATCACGCTGGTGGCGCTTCAAGGACAGATGCGAGAGAATATTCTGACGGCCATCAAGCAACATTTCGGCAAAAGAATATACGTGAGTGCAGGGGGTCTCACCATCATATCGCCGGACGCACTAGCTTAAGAGTTCGACGCTAGAGGCTGCTTGAGAATGGCAATCGGTTAGTGGCCTGAATTGGTATCCTACTCGTCACATATCTCCTACCAAGTCATCCGCGCTCGCCAAATGAGCTCTGAATTGATGCTGTTAAAATCCCAAACCTTAGTGAAAGGCTGTCCAGCTTATAGGGTCTTCCGACGTAGGATTTCCCTCCAACCTGGGGATTAACTGACAAGCACCCATCCGGCATCAACATAATAGCCTCGCCTACAGTTATGAGACGAATTGTTAATGCGAAACTGTCTCACTAAAGGGGTTCACCCCATCCGCCTGTGCTAAATTTGTGCTAAAAGCGCTCAGAAATGACACAATTCAGCCGAACCAATAGAATCATTAAAGTCCCCACAAGGTCTTGTTTTTTAACTATAAAATGGGGAAACCATTGCAACAACGAGCATTTCCAAATTTGACCTTTTCACGCTCTTAAT
>ERZ724526.1925-NODE-1925-length-10325-cov-4.137001_pt1 | contig 10325 bp, 8 predicted proteins | sample MGYA00376059_ERZ724526 | MGnify/ENA primary metagenome ERZ724526 (study PRJEB28724, sample SAMN07190883) | activated sludge metagenome | isolation source: activated sludge of sewage treatment plant in Hong Hong | place: Hong Kong | collected 2016-03-17 ... | reverse complement strand
TCGGTCTGCCGCTGACCAGTGGTTTTATCGGGGAGTTCAATATTTTGCAGGGATTATCTCAAATACGTCTCGTGATCGCGGCGCTTGCAGGTGTGAGTGTAATATTGGGTGCGCTTTATACATTCAGAATGTATCAGCGTATGATGTTCGGAACACCAAATTCTATAACCAGTGCACTTCCTTCTTTAAAAATGAATGAAGATTATGTATTGATCGTTTTGATGATTCTGGTCCTTGTCCTTGGATTTTATCCGGACACCTGGCTTGATTTGGCAGACCAGGCAACGGCTTCTTTTCTTCAATTAAAACCTAAAGGTTGATCATATGCTGTCTATCGTCATATTAACAGTTGTAGCCACCGTGGTGTTGTACCTGGGCTTTACGCAATATAAGAACGTCATCATTCCCTTCGCCGTAACCGGCATTGTACTGGTTTTGTTTTGCCTTCTAACAAATCAAAATCTCTGGAATAACTGGTTCATGAATATGATGGACATTCAGGGCAGTTCAAAAATTTTCAGTGTTCTCATTGTCGGCACCACCGGATGTCTGTTGCCGTTTATCAATCTGTTCAGGCAGCGCGGTGCAGAGGAGGTGGCGGATTTTACAGGGATTCTGCTATATGCCATTATTGGCGGTATGATGATGGTGAGCTACAGCGATCTCATGGTGCTTTTTCTGGGGGTAGAGATATTGTCCATCGCGATGTACATTCTTGCCGGAGCTAGTAGAAAACGTGTGGCTTCGAATGAAGCAAGCATGAAATATTTCCTGCTTGGATCTTTTGCCAGTGCGATACTACTCTACGGAATTGCCTTGTATTATACTTCTACCGGATCTTTCAGGATGGACATACCTGTTACAGCGCCTTCACCACTGCTCAATCTGAGTTATCTTTTGTTATTTGCAGGACTATCGTTTAAAATAGCGCTTGTGCCTTTTCACTTTTGGGCACCGGATGTCTATCAGGGTACCCCAACAATTTTTACTGCGACAATGGCGACAGTTGTCAAAATTTCTGCAGTCGGCGCATTGTATCAGTTTATCCGTTATTGCGGCGTCAACATGTCAGACTGGTTATTTGGTCTGATCAGTATAACAGCCATCGCATCGATCCTCATTGGTAATATTATGGCGGTAACCCAACATAGTGTAAAACGCCTTCTGGCGTATTCCGGAATTGTGCAGGCAGGTTTTATCATCATTGGTTTTTTAAATTTTGATCCCAAGGATAGTTGGATAATTATTTATTATCTCGTCGCTTATACACTTGCTTCGCTGGTCACTTTTCTTGGAACACATTTTATCGAAGAAGTCAGTGGAACGGATGACCACAGCGCCTTTAAGGGCTTGTATTACAACAATCCATTCCTGGCGATTGTAATGTCTGTAGCTTTAATTTCTCTTGGCGGCGGCCCACTTACGGCTGGATTTATGGCCAAATTTTTTGTGTTGAGTCATGCGGCGACAGCAGGCAATATGGCACTGGTTGTGCTGGCACTGATCCTGGCTGTGATTTCATTGTATTACTATTTCAGGATTATTAATACCATGTTCAGCCGAACCAACGAAACCCGTAACTGGGAAATCCACTGGACTTATCGCGGCATCTTTGCAATACTATCTCTTGTTACACTGGCAGCGGGTATTGCGCCGTACTGGCTTGTGAATCTGCTCCAGTAAGTCGCGAGTCGAGAGTCGCGAGTCGAGAGTCAAAAAGCATTTTATTAATTTTCTGAATACGTCCCGAACTTTACTATTGACCATTGACGCTAACTATTGACTATTGTCATGAGTCGCGAGTCACAACTCAATAACATTTCGATGAGCTCAAAGGGAATATGCTAATTCATTTTTATGGTCAAGAATTATAATAGCAATAGGTTAATCGGTTATCAAAAGGGCATTCAAGAAGACTTACCAGCTTGGTCTCAAATATTGCTGATTGAATTAACTTACTTATCGTAATTGATTCATGAGGATGGGAGAAAGGAAAATATAGATTAAATTAAGACCGCGCCAATTGTTAATAGTGAGTTAAATCTATTTTTTTTTTGCATAATAATTGGTTTTATTAATTTTAACTTGCTGTACATTTAAAAGTAGGTTTAATTTAACATACAGTGGGTGTGCAACATTAGTCTGCTAAGCAAACCCGGATCAAAGCTTTGCAGTATTCATTAATTGAATAATCTGAATATCTATGAAATCAATAAATAAGAAAAATCAATTAATAATATCAGTCCTATCCAAATTAAAGGACTTAATTAATATAATTCCTTATAATAAGTTTGAACAAAGTATTATTTGGTTAAAAATTTATTTAATTTCAGCATTGATCTTTGGGTGTGAAACTAATAGTCTATTATCAGATTCAATAAAAACATCTAAAAATAGTTTACAATTAAAAGAATTTGGAAATTCTTCAAATGAACTTAAAGATTGCGGGATTAATACTACAATTGATGCTTGTAATTATACTGATATTAGAGCATTTGCGGACGCATTGCTTGAAGAATTGAATTATCGATTGGCTAATTGTCCTTTTCGAATATGGGAGTGCAATCCTGGACCTTGTTGCCTAACTACGAAAGAATTTAGTATTGGATCTCATAATTATACTGTAGATAATACGAATAGAATGCCATTTGGTTTCTGTTTAAATAGAGTTTCTTGTGCTCCGTTTTTTTGTCAATTTGCCGGTGGTACATTCCATAGTGTTGTAGACCCAACCTTCATGCAAGCAATATTAACCTTTTTAAGGAATTTAGCAGAAAATAACAGGCCAGAATGTACAAATTCTGCAGGTGGAAAATATTTAGCAGAGGTTTATAATGTTCAAATCGATAAAGGCATTGATTCGAGAGAAAGGTGTGACGAGACAAATTCATCAGATTGCCATAACAGGCATTGGTCTCTGATAGTGAATTATACATGTGGAAGTTGTACAAGTCAGAACTAATTCACTTCAGTTTATTAAAAAATAAAGGATGAATTGGGGGTTATTAAGGCAATGAATACTTGAGTTATATCTTGTTTATAGGTAGAAACATGAAATTTCGGAATGAAAGAAGTTGTTTGCAAAATAAAGTAAATACAATAGCTGTATTTTTAATAAATCATTACAAAGCATCAGGCATATTTATCTTCCTGTTTTTATATACATTCGAATTATATCCACAAGGTGACTGGAAGAGAGTTCCTTCGAGCGGTATTCCGGAAATAGGTGACATGTTAATATCCAACAAAAATGAATATTTTGTTAGTTTATTGAATAATTCTGAAATATTCATATCTAAGGATGAAGGGAATTCCTGGTCAGAAGTATCGAACAGAAACATTAAATTCAGAGGAGGAGCACAGACAAAATATCTTTTAAACATGGGTGATGAAGTTAGTTACAGTCTGGGTTTTGGCAGAGGCAGTTATTGTATTTATAGAAATGACAGCTTTCACCTGATTTCCACAAGTTCAAGTTCATTTCAAAATATGAAATGTTTGAATAGTGGCGATTGTTATTTCTATACTTATTTCGGGGTCTATAACACAGATAGCAATAAGTTGGTAGATTATAACAGGCCGGTTTGTGAAATTGAAAATATATCCAATTTTTATTTATTCAGTGATGAAGAGGCATATATTATTGCGAGCCCGATTAATAGATCAAGTATTGATACAGTCATAGTTTATAAATTGAATATTTCTAAAAAGGAGTACCATTTATATTCGATGATTACAGGAAAAAATTTAGGAACTCCTATTATTAATAAATATGGACGAATAATTGTTTTCAATGATGGATATAAAATCTCAAATGAAAACAATCCGGAGTTATTTGATGAGTTGATATTAAACACTAATAGTACACTGAAGGATTTAGTTCATCTTGATCTAACAAGCGAAAATAACTTTTATATTCTATTTAAGAATGAATTAATTATTAACTATGCTAAAAGTATCAAAGATAATCAATGGATAAAAATCTATAAATTGGGATCAAATCTGCCAATCATAAGCTCAGATTTCGTTCATAATATATTCAGGATTAAGGACAGTTCCAATGCCATCATCAATTTGTCTACAGATTGCGGATATTCTGAGTTATACCTATACTCAAAAAACAAACAGACATGGCATAAAGGAAAGCTACCTTTATTTAGAAATAATTGGCTAGATCTAAAAAAAGATAGGGATGGAAATTTATTTGCGTATCACTCTTGTAATACAAATAAGGAGCGAAAATATTCGATAAGTAGTGATTCAGGGCTTACATGGCAACAAATAATTATTAATGGCGAGTTTGTAACCTGCCTTGGTATTAATAATTCTGGAATTCCGGTTGCAATAGCCAATGGTAATTTCTTTGAATTTGATAGCAAATTGGAAGTTTGGAACCAGTTTCACACATCAATACCCATAATACCAAAGATCAGATACCTCTCCTTTTTTAATACCGGGCCATATTTTGTTCTTAATGGCGTGCTGGAAAAACAAGGAAGTAATGAAAAATATATTTTTGTATCAAGAAATAATGGATTAGACTGGAATATCAGTACATCAATAGATTTTGTGATTAATGACTTGCCAACTTTAGATGTTTTAACTAAGCAAGATGGCAGCCTGTTGCTATATAGTTGGGATGGAGCCCTTAGGTTGCCACTTTGCAGTAAAGATAATGGGAAAAGCTGGAATAAAGATTTTGATTTCTCTGGTTTTAATACTGTTTATAAAATCAGTTTAACAGTTGACGGTCGCTATATTGTCGATGGTGATCTGGGTTCGAGCTATGGAACTTTTATTTCAGACTCAACTCATTCAGCTTTTAATTTGTTATCACCTTACTTTGAAAACAGGTCTGCTTTAACGTATTCCGGATTAAAAAATGAGCTGTTTGGACATAGTCAGAATGATTCTGATCCATTCTACAGTATTAATTTGGGACAAACTGTAGCAGAAGTTGGTAAAGGATTATCGTCATATGATGTAGATTCAAGGTACTTTACAAACACTCTTTTTGAATCACTGAATTCAATCATTTTAACGGTTCAATTTGATGGGATTTATTATTTAGTAAAGAATTTGTCCAGTAATGTTAAAAATTATACTGCAGATAATAAAGATGATCTGGTAAATGTGATCATCAAACGATATGAATTATGTTTATTTAATTTATTAAATTTAACAGGGAAGGAACAAGTCTGCTACAGTCTTTTCAACTCATTGGGGGAGGTATTGGAATCAAATGTTTGTATTGATGTATATGATAATTTGGATTTCAATTACTTGGCAAGTGGAGTTTATTATTTAACAATAAAATACGACAGAGATAAGTCTAAAACTATGAGAATTACGAAAGTGAATTAATGTGTTTTTTTTCGTATGATCCCGCAATATTAGAAAGAAAATAGCTGTCCTTTTTAGCTCCTTTCTGTAATAGGCAATTTGCGGCGACTATCAATCTGCATGTTAAGATTAAATCAATGGGATATTCAATTATCCTATTAATAAAACTCAAAGATCTTTATATCCCCACAGGTACTTGTAAGATCATAGGATTTGGACACCGGATTCGAAACTGAAATTTGTGATTCTGCAATACGGATATTGTTAGATTTTGCAAGTACTGTTATAGATTTCGTGTTTTCAGGATTCATATCAAAGAGATATTGTCCGTTTAAAAATACACTTCTCTGGTTGCCTGTCCTGTTCTTTAAGACAAGCGTAGATGTCTGTTCAATTTGACAGGTCACCTGACTGTTGGCTTTGATCAATTTTGTATTATTCGATATATTGCCGGCATAATCATTCGAACTACATCCCTTGTAAGCATTTAATTTATGATAGTCCCGGCATTCAGGATTGTAATTTATTTTCGCATGACCAAGAGAATCGGTCTGTGCATAAGCGATGACTACCAGTCCCTGTTCTTTAGACGAAGATGCGTAAGCTTCAATGAATGCGCCGTTAACTGGAGTTCCTGAGGAATCAACTACGTTTACCTGTAATTCGCAATGCTCATCAAATAAATTACAGGAAGATGCGAAGACACTAAGTAGCAACAAGGAAATTGTAGCGTAAATATTCATGTTATTCTTTTATAAACTAAAATTTAGGAATAAAATACTGTATAAAACGAAATTATATTAAATTTGTGAACTGCTATTTGATTTTTGTTTCTAATTAAATGTACATAATATGAAATCTGCAGTTTTCTTTGTTTTAATAGGCTTGATAATATTTGGATCCGGGCAACTTGCTGCGCAGGGTCTTCCTGCTCCGGCTTCAAAGTCATACCTGCGAAATGCCAATGCGCAAAATTACCTGAGCCCGTTTGTTGATCTGGTCGGAGCAAGTCTGCATAGCTTGAATTTTTCTTACCATCATCCTGACAGCAATAAGAAATTTCATCTCCACCTCGGGGTATCCGTAGCAGCTTCTATTGTTACGGACCAGATGAAGACATTTACCGGTGTAACCGAAGCACCATTTACTCCGGAAGCCAGGGTTGAAGTTCCTACAATATTTGGTAAAAATGAAAGTCTGACCGCTTATGATAAAAACGGAACCGGATATAGTTTTCCGGGTGGCTTTGGCATAAACCAGGTCAATCTGCTCATTCCTCAACTTCAGGTAGGTACTCTTTTTCATACTAATTTTAATGGCAAATTTGTTGCATTGGATGTAGGGGGTGAATTAAAGAGAATTGAAATGTATGGCTTTGGTATTAATCACTTCATCAGTGATTACTGGCATGCCCAAAAGTATTTTGTCAGTGTTGGTGGTCAATTTGACGCATTTAATCTTGGCGATTATCTGGAAGGCAAGAACTGGCTCGCGCAGGCTTCAGTAGGACGGCAGGTGAAGAGATTTAACTGTTGGTCCTATTTGCAATATCAAAAAGCATCCTATGACTTTCATTATGCTGACGATGAACAAGGTGATGGTTTTGTCACTGTCAAAGGAAAAAATAATGTGAGGTTTGGAATAGGTGGTTCTGTCAGGTTGGCTTTTATCAAGATACAGGCTGAAGCTTCAATTCTTCATCCGATCATGGCGAACCTTGGATTGGGAATTCAATTTTAAAAATAAATTATTGGTAAAATGGCAAAAAATGTTGCATTAATTTTTATCCTGGCCACATTCATTTCCTGTAAAACAGAATTAGTTAAGTGGGAATACATTTCTGAAGCCGGAATTTACGAACAGGGAAATTTTGAAAACAACGGATTGATATTACATAAAACAATCAGTAAACAAGATGTTGCAAGCAAGCTCAAATTGAATGGGAGTGAAGAATTGAAATCAGTCAAGATTCTGACGGCTTCCGCTGAAGCGCTCATTGATCAGACGACAACGGCTGATAGCGTATCTTATGAATTGTTTTGTGACGCTATTCCCCTTGTTCCGACGCATAAAGGTGTAGCCAAGATCAAGAAAGGGGCATTGGATTTTAAGCTGCCTCAATCGGTCAAGTTGCTTGGAGTCAATTTGGAAACCGCCGTATTGTTAAACAATGCATTAGACGGCGTTATTAACAATAAAAAGACTGTAAAATTCAGTCTTATTGCCAGAGCAATACCTTCTGGTACCAAACTTATTGGCACTGCTAATCTTAAAATTAATCTGGAGACAAAAGTCTGGAAGTGTGTTGAAAAGCCAGAGATTACGGTATTCTCGGATGAAAATAAAGGTCCTTGTAATTAGTCCAAAGCCATAGGATAAAGCTGAATAATCGCTAAATAAAGACCTCTTTGATTCAAAAAATGTTATCAAATTCTGATAAGATTCATGCAAGTCAATTGCTAACAAATGACTTGCATGACTAATTATCAGAAGGGAATTTTAAGCATTGAAGTCATCAAAACTTCTCAAAAATATTATAATCAATGTCCCTTCTTTCTAAAGCTTGTAATCATTCTGACCGCTTCATCTTCAGCTTCTTTGTCGTCATCTTTGAAGCTTATGGTTGCGAAGAAATTTGTATCTGATTCCTCATCAATAAATCCAAGAATAATTATTCTAAGTCCATCTTTGTAACCTTCAACATAAGCTCCTTTTAAGCCATTTAATTCTGCGACATCCACATCGTCTAATTGCTCCATCTTAATGGACTTGGCAACCTTTATTGTATATGCCGTAATATCTGAATGATCGATTTCCTTATCCTTAAATGGGAAAATACCAAATTCCATTCCATCGCCAGAGGCAGTAAATTCATCTTCAGTATTGGTTTCTTCTTTGAAATCAGCTGCAAGCGTGAACACCAACTTATACTGCTTCCATTCGTAGTCGAAAGATTTCTGAGCCCCAAGGGACTGCATCGTCAAAAAGCAAAGTAAAACACAAGAAAACTTAATTAAATTCTTCATTTTGTTTGATTTATAAATTAAATATATTTAAAATATTTGTATTGTTGTTACAAATGAGAAGCAAATCTAAGTTAGATTGAATTTAAATATTCAATTGAACGATATTATTTATGTAATGATTTGCTTTATTGCGGCTGGTGTAATGTTTACAAATTAAATTTAATAATTCGCACAGAATAATTAAACAAGCAATCGCAGGATATAAATATTTGTGATAACAGAATTTCGAATTCAATAATATTACCCACATACTGAATAAAGATCGACATTGAAGTAAAATAGACTTGGTAATCTCGTCGCAAGAACTCAGAGTTATCAAAATAGCAAGAATCTAATCAAGCCTTATGATTTTGGAGTTGGACTACTGACAATCACGGCTACTGATTATTTTTGCTTCTATTTCAGTATTTATGAAGCAATTCTGGACAATACTATTGTTGATTATTTCCAATATTTTTATGACGCTGGCATGGTATGGTCACCTCAAATTTGGAGAGATGAAGTGGTTTAGCAAATTGGGTTTAGTAAGCATCATCGGCATCAGTTGGGGTGTGGCATTTTTTGAATATTGTTTTCAAGTACCCGCCAACAGGATCGGGTTCCAACAGAACGGGGGACCATTTAGTCTTGTAGAACTTAAAGTTTTGCAAGAAGTCATCACGTTGTTGATATTTACAATATTTGTTACTTTGGTACTCAAGCAACAAGCCTTGCGATGGAATCACCTTGCAGGTTTTGCTTGTCTTGTAATGGCGGTCTATTTTGTGTTCAAGAAGTAATCAAGGAAAGGATATCTCGACCAGGTGATTCAGCATTCAATATCTTTACGGCATGTTATTCGGTGAAGCATCAATACCAGTTGAGAAAGCAGTCTTCCCCAGAGCACTTTGGCTAGACCGACTCATCGATATCCCGCCAGCTATTAAGCAGATCAACAAAGTGCTGACTTCAGGTCGATTCCCGCATTTCAGCATCATCTCCGGCCCTCCGGGAGCCGGTCAGCTGATCGCCGCCTTGCATGCAGCGCAGTTCTTATTGTGCGGCAGCGAGCATAAGCCTTGCGGTGAATGCCTGTCCTGCTATAAAGTCAACGGATTGATTCATCCAGACCTGCATTTTAGTTTTCCGCTGATTGGTGCCGGGGCTTTGGCCATCGATCACTACGGTCCATTCAGGGAAGCAGTCAAAGAACAAGCCTATCTGGATCTGCCTTTTTGGCAAAGAAAGTTTGATGCCGACAACAAGCAATTTAATATATCCAAGGCAGAGACATGGTCAGTAATCGAGCGTATGTCGATGAAACCCAATGAGGGTGACTGCAATGTCATGGTGATCTGGATGCCTGAATTCCTGGGCAAGGAGGGCAATGTATTATTGAAATTGCTGGAGGAGCCTCCCGGCAATTCCTATCTCATCATGGCGACGGAGGACCCCAGCGCAATCCTGCCAACCGTCCGATCTCGCGCACAGGTTTTTCAGTTGCCTCCGGTTGATGAGGGAGTCCTGGCAGATTACCTGTGCAGGCAATTCAGTATGGAAAGAGATCGAGCCATGGAGTATGCTATCATCTCGGCATCAGATGTGGCTACCTGCATCAATTGGGCTTCTCAACAGAGTGTCCGATGGTTGGATTTGGGAAAAATGATGTTTCAGAAAGCATTTATTGGAGATCCAATGGGATTTCTTGAGTGGAATGAACGATTGATCGCCCTAAGCCGGGACGAACAGAAGCAGTTCTTCTCTTTTGTTGAGCGATTACTCAGTCTGAGCCTCCGTACCCGACATGGCCTTCTAACCGTCAGAGAAGGCGTGGAGGTGCTGGAATATGCTGCCAAAATATCAGGCCGGATGGATGCGCAAACCATTGATAATATGCAGATTATGATCACAGATACGATTTATGCAATACAGCGCAATGCAAATATTCGTATCTTGCTGCTGGATTTTATGATCAAA
>ERZ724526.1910-NODE-1910-length-10369-cov-3.287473_pt1 | contig 10369 bp, 22 predicted proteins | sample MGYA00376059_ERZ724526 | MGnify/ENA primary metagenome ERZ724526 (study PRJEB28724, sample SAMN07190883) | activated sludge metagenome | isolation source: activated sludge of sewage treatment plant in Hong Hong | place: Hong Kong | collected 2016-03-17 ... | reverse complement strand
GATATCGCCCTCGACTCCGACGACGCTTCCGGCTCCGAGTTCGCTTGCATCGTCTGCGGGCGCGGTCTCCACTACGGCGGGCGCGGTCGTCACCCGAAGTATTGCGATGAGCACAAGCCGCGCCGTTCCAGCGGTTCTCCGCGTTCCACTTCTCGCGGTAAGGGAACCGCGCAGATCCGCAAGGATCTTCACGACACGTTCCTCGGAGTCGGCGCGCTTCTCGTCTCCGTCGATCAGTACGACGCCGCTGTCGTCATCGCTAGCGCACCGCGACTCGCTGACACTCTCGGAACTATGGCGGACCAGTATCCCGAGTTCCGTAAGTTCTTGGAGGAAGGCAACAAGTCGGTTGTCTGGCTCCAACTCGGCATCGCTGTAAGCGCGCTGGCTATCCCGATCATGGCGCATCACGGAATCCTGCCGATGGATGAGCGTGATGCATTCGTGCGCTTCCACGGCGACCCGTCGCGCGCCGCTAACCCCAACTAGGAGAAGTCATGGCAACTGCTAAGAAGACTGCTGCGCCGCGCAAGCGCGCCGCTGCTAAGCCTGCGGAAAAGCTCCCGGCTATCGCGGACGGTATCGCCGTCTACGTGGAGCCTGAGCCGCGCCGCGAGCCTGCCGACGGTATCGCCGTCTATGTCGATCCGGACGCCGACTGACCTATGTATGAGTTCGTCCCGTGGTCTGAGTTCCTGCCGCGCTTCCGTTGGCGGCAGGGAGAACACGTCGTTGTCATCGGTCGTACTGGCAACGGCAAGACGACGCTTATCTCTCGCATTGTCGGGAAGCGTAAGCATGTCGCAGTCATGGTGACCAAGTTGTACGACCCGACGTTCCGCCGCGAGTTCCCTTCTCACCAGTGGGACATTCAACGGGCGTGGAAGCCGTCCGGTCTCACGCCGCGTGTCCTGCTATGGCCGGATCACAAGGGAGACCTACGGGAGTCGAAGGAAGCGCAGCGCGGAGTTTTCCGCGATGCTCTCAACAAAATCTATCGGGACCGTGGATGGTGCGTCGTCATGGATGAGGCGCATTGGATGACCACGGAACTCGGTTTGGGACCGGAACTCGCCATGTATCAGCATCAGGCGCGCAGTTCTGGAATCTCTGTCGTGACAGGCGTTCAGCGCCCGTCGCATATCCCGGTCATCACCTATGGCGCGGCTTCTCACGCGTTCATCGGCAGACAGAACGAACCGGGCGACTTGAAGCGCCTAGCGAATCTAGGTGGCGTCAATGCGAAGGAACTAGCAGCGGCGGTGCTGTCCCTTCCTAAGCATGAATGGATCTACGTAGACAACGTGTCTAACACTCCGCCTATCCGTACCCGTGTCGAGTTGTGAAGGGAGGAATGATGCACGTTCACATCAACGCAGTTACCGCGCTGTATGTCTTCCTGATCTGCGTCGCGGGTTTCGGTATCGCAAACCTTCTCGCTATGAAGTTCGCGGGACATCCTGCGGCTGACGCGTGGCGAGACATCTACGGCAACGGCAACTAAACCCGTCGCCCCAAATCCGTTCTAACACAAGCGAAATGGAGAACCTATCATGGGTGCTGTCACTCTCGGTGCTAAGCCGCAGAGCACTCCGGGCGGTAACGCCGCTCCGGCTCAGCCTGCTATCCCGTTCACGCGCGCTGCGCGTATGAAGTCGAACGTTGCTTTCCAGACCGGTAACACCACGCTGACGACTTCTGCTCAGCCGCTCCCGCCCATTCAGATTCCGGCTGCGGGCTATCTCGCGTCGCTAGAACTTCTCGTGACCGTTACCTCCACGGGTAACTCGGCAACTGTCGCGTTGCAGGCTGACGCTCCCTGGACCGTTTTCAATCAGGTCTCTCTCGTCAACTCGGCCGGTGACAACATCATCACGCCGCTGTCCGGCTATCAGTTGTATCTCGTCAACAAGTACGGGAACTTCCGTGGTCAGGCTCCGTTCGTCGATCCTAAGCGAGACCCTGCCTACACGGCTCTCACGACGGGTTCGGGTGCCACTGCCGGTTCCGGTGCGTTCCGTCTGTTCATCCCTATCGAGATCGACCCGTCGCAGGCGTTCTGCTCGCTGCCGAACCTCGCGGCTAACAAGTCGTACCTCTTGCAGTTCCAGTTGTCGGCTCTCGTGTCGACGTTCTCGACTGCGCCTAACGGCACGGTGACTCTGTCTATGCAGATCATCGCTCACTACTGGTCTCAGCCTGCCGCTGCCAACGCCGCTGGCGTCCCGCAGCAGACGGCTCCGACCGGTGTCGGCTCTGTCTCGCTCTGGCAGTTGGAGACCATCCCTGTCACGGCGGGCGACCGTATCGTGCAGTTGCACAACGTCGGCAACGTCATGCGAGAGGTCATCTTCGTTCTGCGTACCGCTGCCGGTGCGCGTACGTCGGCTGACTGGCCCGCGCTGTCGCAGATCCTTCTCAACAACGATCTGCTGTTCTACAAGCCGACTGCCGCTTGGCAGGGCGGTATGGCGGAGTCGTTCGGCTACGACACGGGCGCTATCGACGCCGCTGGCGGTCTCGACACCGGCGTGTTCGTTCTCTACGACTTCATGTCGCCCGAGAACGGTCATGTGTCTCCGTCGTCTATGCGGGACCAGTACCTCCCGACCCTTGACGCGACGCTGTTGCAGTTCCGTGGGACGAACTTCGGTGCGTCCGCTTCTACGCTGGAAGTCATCAGCAACGCGGTCAAGCCGATCAGCGCTGCGGCTCTCTATGAGCCTCACGTCCGCTAAGGAAGGGACTTCTCATGGATGACTACGGCCCGGGTCTCCCGGACGGCGTGGACCTCGCTCAGCACGCTGGCGATGGTCCTGTCAAGGGTCACCAGAAGATCAGTAGCAACACCTATGCGTGGCTGTTCGTGGCTGGCGCTATCGGTCTGCTCTGGCTTCTCGGCTACATGTTCCGCACGGTTCAGTCCTAACAACGAAAGGTAAGACAATGGGTATCCTCGCTTCGGTGTCGTGGCTCTGGCTGATCGTCGGCGCTGTCATCGGCTGGCTTGTCGTCCCGCGCTTCGTCAAGTAATGGGGACCGTTCTCAACACGCAGGCTGTCCTTGGATTGCTGGCTTTCGTCGCAGTTATCGCGGACACTCTCGCGTACTTGAAGACGGGTGCTATTCCAGACACTCTCACCCTTACGACCACTACGGTTATCGGTGGTCTTCTCGGCTCCACTATCCCCGCAGTTGGAGCGACCAAGAGTGTTGACGTAGCGACCACGGACAACACGCAGTAAATGCAGATGGATTACGACCGACCGGCGTACGTTCCCTATTCCGTCTTTCTTGAATGGTCGGACAGATTCCGTAAGGAACTGACCGAAGCCATTACGAAAGAGAATCAGGAAACACGCGACGCGTTAGACGCAGTACGTCGGTCGGTCGTATCCCGAGAGAATGACAGCCGCCTAGCGCGGCGAGAAGTGATTGCAATACGGGTCGCTCTATTCAGCGGGGTAACGTCGCTGGTTGCTAGCGTTCTCTCCTATCTCCATCAATAGAAAGGAACGGCAATGGACTTTCTCGCGTGGCTCTTGTTGGGCGCGGGAGCCTTTCTGTTGTATGCGGCTCTCACGGGTCGTAATCCTTTGACGCTGCTCTCCGCGACGGTGAGCAAGAAATGAGCAACGGAACGGTTATCACGCAAGTAGTTATCACGGGCGGCTCTACGCTCGGTGCGCTGCTTGCTAACGGCGTCTCTCATACCAAGCCGCGATCCGGTACGTATGACAACGGCGTTGGACCGTACGTGAAGGTATTTGTCGGCGCTTTCGGAATGGGTCTCATGCTGACTGCCATTGCCGCAGCGTCGCCGGATATCGCGTCAATGTTGGGATGGGTTATCGCTATCTCAGCACTTCTCATCAATGGCGAGACAATCGCTCGCGCTGCTACTAACTCCCTGAAATGAGGTTCCGATGATTTCCAAGGTCTCTGACATCGTGGTTACGCTTCTCGGCGTGGCTCTTGTCACGACTCTTGTTCTCCCCAATCGCCAGACGGCTAAGGTGATTAGCGCGACCGGTTCCGCCGGTTCGTCTCTCATCAAGGCTGCGACGGGTCGCTAATGGGTACCACCGATGTAGACCTCTATTCGCACGGTCTCCGTGCGGATAACGTCGCGCCGTCGGATGAGGTATTCAATCCCGCCGACGGTAACAACATGGGTGCTCGCCCGGACGACTCGCTCCCTGGCGGTATTGCTTATCCCGCACCGGATTACGCGATGCTTCCCGGCTATGTCACTCGCGGCTATCAGGAGACTGGTTCTCCGGATTCGTTCGCTGGTCCGTGGGATGACATCCAGTCTGCTGCGTACTCGTTCCGCGAGTTGTCCGCGCTGACGACCGACCCGTCTATTGACGGTAAGGTTGGACAGGCGAACCGAAACCCTTACGCCGCATATGGTCCCGCCGAGTCGAACACGGTTGAGGATTTCGAAATGCGCGGAGAGTGGTACAAGGTTCGTCGCGCTCCCGACTCGCATCCCGGTCCGGTCGGTTATTCCGACTACTCTGGATATCTCGCCGCTGCTCTCGCATCGGACGCGTATCCCGCTATCTCGGATAGTTCGTCTCAGTTCTCTATCGCTACCGGGGTCTGACCATGATTGACGTAACCGAAAGTCTCGGAAACAAGATCGGTCCTATCCCGGTCTATGCCTGGATCGGTATTGGAGTCGCCGGTATCTATGGATACACAAAGTTCCGGAGTCGTGGCACGTCTGCGGCATCGTCTAGCGACTCTCCGGTTTCGGATACGTCTACTGCTAGTGCTGAGCAGTACGGTAGTGCTGATGGGTCAGCCGGAAATCCGGGGAGTGCGTCTGTCGTATCGTCGGGCGCTATTCCTTCTGACACTCCATCAACGCCGACGACTAATGAAGAGTGGGGTCGGATCGTTACCGACTGGCTCATTTCCCACGGGCGTAATCCCGCAGATGTCAGCAACGCAATCACTAACTATCTCGCGGGAAAGCCGCTGACCACTATTCAGCAGGCAATCGTGAACATCGCCATTCAGGCTTACGGCGTGCCTCCTACGGGCGCTATCCCCATCGTGGCTGTCCCTAAGCCGGGACCGCCTGCCGGGGGCACAGCGCCCCGCCCTCGCCCGCCTGTGCCTAAGACTGCGCCGCCCAAGGGTACGCATTGGGTGTATCGGTCGTATGACAACAAGTGGCATGCCGTCCCGATTGGAAAGAACTAATGAAGCCGCTATCGATCACATCGGATATGGCGGTCGTCGCAGTTCTCGGATTCTCTATCTGGGAAGTGCATAAGGCATATTCCGCAGCAGTTCCTAACATGAGCGTTCTGCGGGAATGTCCGCCCGGCGATAAGGGCGCGCTTTTGCAGCACTTGGTAGACGCAGATATCACGGTCGGTGGTATCGCTCTTCTCGCCGGTATTGCCGCGTCCGTTATGACGCGCTCGTTTGTCCCGCTGATTCTCATTGGCGGTACGTATGGAATCCTCGCTTATTACCACCATGCCGTACTCGCGGCTCCTAACCCGTAAAGGAATCTGTAATGACTGACGCAGAGCGCGACGAACTGCTGACCACTATGGCGGCTCAGATTGCAGAACTGCACGCGCTGTATCTGGCATTGAAGCCGCTTATCGAAATGGGTATGGCGGGCGGCGTCCCGGCTATTCCGTCCGTCCGTCCCTGGTAATAGAGAGGCAATAGCCGTGACCAAACTCCCCGATGATGCAATCCGTGACGTTGCTCTTATGGCGGGATTCAAGGGTGATGCTTTGGTCACGGCTATTGCTGTCGCTCTGGAAGAGTCCGGGGGTAATCCGGATGCCGTCAACGTCAACAAGGACAAGTACCGTTCTCGTGACCGTGGTCTCTGGCAGATAAACGACCACTGGCACCCGGAGGTATCAGACGCAGTTGCGTTCGACCCTACGCAGGCTGCGGCTGCCGCCTATGCGATCAGTCATCAGGGGAGCAACTGGACCGCGTGGAGCGCCGTCAAGTCGGGCGCTTATCTGATGTATCTCCCCCGCGCTAAGGCATCGGTTGCGAAGTTGGTCAACGGCGGTTATCTGCCGCCTACCGGCTCCACGGATCAGACCGATACGGGAGACCCGATCAATCCTGATCCCAACATCAAAAACCCTGACCTAGTGAATCCCGATGTCAAGAACGTCGGGTCGTCTATCACGGATTGGATGGGAGGGCTGTCGGCTGTGTTGTCGTGGCTCAGTAACGCTGACAACTGGAAGCGTATTGGACTCGCAGCGGGCGGCGTCGTCTGCATCATCCTTGGAATCATCATCACCAAGGAAGACGACATCAAGTCCGCTGCTATGGCTGCTGCCAAGGTTGCGGCTGTCGCATGACGAATCCCCGTGGTCCCGCAGACGCTGCCGCCTACGCAATCGCGCAAGTCGGTCAGCCTGTCACGCCGAACCGGTGTGACCATTTCGTCGGCGTATGCTGCGGCTATGCTCACTCCGGTTTCCCTTCTGCCGCAGCGCATTGGGCGGCTCAGCCGGAGAAGCACCGCAACGACTACAACGCTCCCGTTGGTGCGCTGGTGTTCTTCGCTCCCAATCACGTTGCTATCAGCATCGGTGGAAGTGAGTGTGTCTCAACGGATTTCCCGCATAGCGGCGTGATCGGTCGGGGCACTATCGCAGACGTGTCAATGAAGATGGGCGTCCGGTATCTTGGTTGGTCTCCGCCGTGGTTCGGTGCTCAGGGAAGCGGCAACGTCGTAGAGGGATCGGCGGGATTCACTCCGCAGCAAGGGGATACAGCGTCCGTGTCCGACCCCGCGTCGCCGCGTGATTGGAAGGCATCCGTTGGCTCTACGACTGCGTATCTGGTGGACGCGTCTAACTGGCACCGTATCGGCATCGGTGCTGCGGGCGTCGCGCTCATGCTTGCCGCTGCCTATCTCCTCATCGGCTCCAACGTCAATATCTCTACTCTCACAAAGGAACTCGCATGACTGTCAACAACGACGCGTACCCGTTGCAGACGGCTCCGGACACGGACTGGATCAACGCGCCCGACTCGTACGGCATCAACGAAGATGAGCAGGAACACGTAACCGGAGTGTCGTCGGGGATGTCTCTCGCGGCTCTCACGGACATTCCTACGCCGTACGGTATCGACGTTGCCAAGGCTGACGACACGGGTCCGCAGACTGCGGATATGGACGACCAGAGCATCGTTGTCGGCTTTGAACCGATCGTCGCTGCTATGGCGCGGCTTATGTCGATGAACGATGGAGCGGTGAAGACGCGAGAGATTGCGCCGACTCGCTTCTCTACTCAGCGATACGTCATCACTCCCGGTCAGTCTCCGATCCTCGCGCTTGGCGATGACCCGTACCGGCGTCGTCTGTCCATCGGCTACATCGGAGCCGTTGGGGATCAGCCGACTATCTCCAATGAGGCTAGCGGCGGTGAGGGTTTCCCGATCCCTCTCGCTACGACGTATCTGCTGGATATCACGTCGTGCGATGAGGTCTGGGTACAGCCTGCGTCCGGCGCGACCGGTAACGCGACTGTCGTCCTGCTCTTCGAGCGCGACTCTGACTGATGGGCGCTCCTGATGTAGCGATCAACGGTTCCGGCAGTACCACGGTGCTGCCGGGACCGCATCGCGGCGTGGTCATCGCTAACACCGGTACGTACTCCGTCTATCTCGATCACGACGCGTCCGTCTCTCCCACGTCGTACGACTTCCGTCTCTTGCCGGGGCAGACAGTCTCATGGGAAGAGAACCGACCGTGTTACGGCATCTGCGATGTCGGCTTCAACTCGGCTCTATCGGTGTCGGTCTCTGTCGGTCAGTTCACGTCCCCGCCCGGTGTGTCTGGTGGCGCGCAGACCAACTCTGATCTGATCTATTACGACAAGATGGACAAGTTCCCGCAGTACCTACTTGGTCAGCCGGGACTAGACGTATCGGCGTATCAGTCGTTGCGTATCCGCACGATCCCTCACGGCGCGCTCACCAATGCCAACTGCTCTCTGCCGTTGTATTGGGGTAACAAGCAGTCTCCCGCTGACTACGTGATGAGCGACAGTTTCTATCCGTCGTCTCAGGCTCAGGCTGCTATCGAAATCGTCTGCGACGTCAAGGCTCCGTTCCTATGGCTCAATCAGCAAACGACGTTGTTCTCTGGCGCGACGCCGATCATTGACCTTGAAATCACGGGGTACACGCAGCGGCGATCCCCTCTCGCGTATGACGTTTACGACCCGATCAATCAGACTCCCGTGAACGGTTCGCGCATCGTGCAGATCACGGATACGGCGCACGCTATCGGTCTCGCCAACTATGCGCTGCCGATGTGGTCAGGGAAGATGGACGTTGCCGTAACTATGATTTTCTCAGCAGCGCCAACGCTTCTGCCGACTATCGTCTTCAATCAGTCGCTTACGTTGGGGACCGTGACCGTGCAAGGATTCGGAGACCCGTTCGTCTCAATGCCTGTCAACACAAGGGATTACCGGTCTATCACTAAGGGTCTCAACCTTGGGCGCGGCGGGGGTAACCTCCGCATCTTCCAGGGAGCCGGGTACGTGTCGTCTGACAACTACATCGCAGTTACTCTCTACGGGAATGAGGATTCATAATGACTGTCGTTCGCAACCCGCGTAGCGCGACGGAAGCGGACATCGCTGCCGCTTCTCTCGACGCTCATAACGTCGGCGGTTTCAAGGGTCTGTGCGATCACGCGGTAGGGCTCTTCTACGGATGGGGACACACGGGCGCGCCGACTGCGTACGACCATTGGCTCTCCATCCCTAGCGACTTGAAGCATCCCGGCAATCTCGACGCGATGGATCATGCGCCGTTCGGTGCGCTGCTCTTCTACAAGGGCGCTAAGAACGCAGAGCCGGGACACGTCGGCTTCAAGCGCCGCGCTGTGCGTCGCATGTTCGCAACTGACGGCGTTGTCGTCGGTCAAGTCGCGGACACGGACATTCATCAGCCGCACGACGTATGGGGGATGATCCCGCTTGGTTGGGCGGCTCCGTACTTCCCGCATGGGACGGCTGCTATCCGTACTGCTAACCGTGTCTGGCCCGAGCCGGTAACGACTCCCGCTAAGCGCGTGCCTATCTGGTACGTGGTTCACAGTGGCGACACGCTTTCCGGTATCGCCAAGGCTCACGGACTGACTCTCACGGCGCTTCTCAATCTCAACAAGCCGCCGTATCGCAGCACTCCGCTGCGAGCCTCTACGCCCATCTACGCCGGTTCTCGCGTGATCGTCGGTCTCCACTAAGTTCATAACGGTTCGGTAACGGACGGGCGATGGGTCTAGCATCGCCCGTCCGTTCCTGTATTGTCTTCCTTGTGAGCGAGGGAAACGCCCCCGCTAAGTCCGGAAGGAACGAACTACCATGACCGCTCAGACCACCACCACTGTCCCCGCTTTCGAGTCGGCGGAGTTCCCCACCACGTCCCGCGAGTCCGCGCCCAACCCGTACGCCGCTCCCCTTGCCGCTCTTGTCGAGAGCCGTCAGGGAGCCGCTATCACGATCAAGGGTGCGGCTGACAGCGACGACGTGAAGTCCGCTGTCAACCTTCTCCGCCGTGCCGCGAACGGCTACGGCGTGTCGTTGAAGGTGAAGACGGTTGACGCCGGTACCGCCAAGGCTCCCGCGACGCGTATCCACTTCATCGTCGTTGACAAGATCACCCGCGAGCGCAAGGCTCAGAAGACGGACGCCCCCGCCGTCTCTGAGTGATCCCCGCAGCGCCCGCCCATGACCTCCCGATGGGCGGGCGCTGCTCCACTCCATACCCGGAAGGATGGACCCGCTATGACGCTCCAAACGCTCGTGAGCATCGCTCTCGTCGTCGGCCTCATCTGCGTCGCTATCGCTCTGTTCGTCAACGTCGGCGGCAACCCGTCGTGCGTCTGCGGACACCGCTGGTCCGACCACAAGCACAGCCCTAGCGACAGCGAGTGCTGGGACTGCGGCTGCTCCTACTACACCCGATACGGCGGGCGCTGGCATGGCTGACAACCCTCCCGTAACAGAGGAACAGAGACGGGCGCTAGGAGAAGCATCCATCAGCCTCAAACTCGCCGCAGACAACATGGAACAAGCCGAACACTACGGATGGGACGCACTTCGCACACGCCGGGCGCTAGACCACCTAGACCGGCTCACAGAGAAAGTCGATACACTCACCTACACGCTCCGAGTTATGAGCGTCAGTCTCCGGAAGGACAAGTCATGAGGGTCTACGACACCACTCCGACGCAGCGCATCAGCGTCCGGGATATCCAGCCGGGAATGCATCTCGTAGACGGGAAGACAGCCAATGCTGTTGTGGCTGTCAGCGTCGGTGCTTGCCAGCGTGATAAGACTCA
>ERZ724526.1909-NODE-1909-length-10373-cov-6.684920_pt1 | contig 10373 bp, 6 predicted proteins | sample MGYA00376059_ERZ724526 | MGnify/ENA primary metagenome ERZ724526 (study PRJEB28724, sample SAMN07190883) | activated sludge metagenome | isolation source: activated sludge of sewage treatment plant in Hong Hong | place: Hong Kong | collected 2016-03-17 ... | reverse complement strand
TTACACAGCGGAAATCAGTCAAATCTGCGTCATCAGTGTGCTATTAACCTGCAATCATGAAATGGCACGCTGATAACACAGATGTAGCAGAGTGACACAGATTTTATCACTTTTATCACTTTTATCAGTGAAAATCTGCTAAATCCGTGTCATCTGCGTGCCATCGACTCGCGATCAGTTGTTTACCGGCAGGAACGAATATTCCTTGCCATAGCGCAGCATTTGCTGTACAAAGTCGAGTTCCAGTTCGACTTTTACGTCGGTAATATTGCCGGCAGCGTCTTTTACCGCAACCAGTTTGGGCTGAACAAAACCGGAGTACGCCTTGGTGGGCAGTGCGGCGTAGCGCGCCTTCACCTGTTTGCCGATGGCGGCATCTGTTTTGACGCCGTAGGTTTCCACGAGTTCATGGGCGGCGTTGTAGTCGCCTTCCGATTTGATGCGCTGGATCTCCGACAGCAACTGTCCGAACAGTTCGCGCAGTTTGGCGTAGTCGCGGATGTCGTAGTACGTTTTGCCATTGCGCTCTTCCCGTACGATCACGTTATCCTTTTTACCTTTTTCAAAGGCCCAGGCGGCCACCAGTTGGCGGTTGCGCATGTGGTCTTCTTCTATATCCGCGCCGGGCGGCAGGCGGCGGAGTTGTTGCAGCAGGCCGTTGCGGATGTAATTGTCGTATTCGGCCTTGTAGGCATTGGCATCGGGCATGAGACCCCATTCCACGAGTTTGGGGTCGGGCATGAAGTAGAGCGCCACCAGATCGGCCCGGCCTTCTTCGAGGGTACTGGAATACTGACTCAGTGTGACATTCGGTTCAGCCACGCCTTTTTTGAGCTGGCCGCTGGCGTGACCGATCACCTCGTGCAGGGCAGTATGCATCTTGCCGCAGGCTTCGCCGTATTTCCTTGCATTCTCGATCTCTTCGGCGTCGTTGGCGAATTCGGCCGTAGCGAGTGCGCCGCCGGCCTTGCCGTAGGCGTTTTCGATGTTGTTGAGGCTGATGGACTTGGACCCCAGTTCGCGCACCCAGTTGGAATTGGGCAGGTTAATGCCGATGGGTGTGCTGGGGGCACAGTCGCCACCTTCCATCGCCACATTGATCACTCGGTAAGAAACGCCCTGCACTTCTTTCTTTTTATAGGCGGCGGGTATCGTACTGTTGTCTTCAAAATACTGGGCGTTTTTGCTGACGATAGCCATTTTTGCGGTGGCATCGGGGTCGTTATACTGTACACAGGCCTCCCAGTCGCCCTTGTAGCCTTTCGGGTCGTGGTACACCTCGATAAAGCCGTTGATGAAATCGATCGTGCTTTCCGTCTCTTTCACCCAGGCGATATTGTATTCGTCGAATTTGCGCAGGTCGCCCGATTTGTAGTATTCCACGAGCAGGCCGATGACTTTTTTCTGTTGATCGTTCTCGGCAAAGGGAATGGCCTTTTCGAGGTTTTCGACGATCTTGTCGATGGCTTTGCCGTACATGTTGCCTTCGCCTGCTTTCCAGACCTTTTCGGTCAGTTGGCCCGATTGGTCGCCGACAAGTTTGGAGTTGAGGCCGAACGAGGGCGGGTTGACGCCGGCTGCGGCGAGTTGTTTCTTGTAAAAATTGTCTACCTGATCTGCCGTGACGCCTTCATAAAAATTCACAGCCGATTGCTTGATCACATCGACGCCTTTGTCCTTGTTGGTGCGCTTGGCAAGAACGGCGGGGTCAAAAATAACGGGAACAAGTTTTGCGATCAGGGCGTCGGCGTTTTCGCCTGCGGCGAGGGGCAATTTGCCGGGGTCGGCGTTTTGTACCAGCGTCGTGAAGTATTCCCTGGAAAAGCCGGGCAATATTTTCAGTTCGTTGTAATGGTGGTGTATGCCGTTGCTGAACCACACGCGTTTGGCATACACCTCGAAGGCTTTCCAGTCGGCGGCGTTGCGGTCGCCCTTGTAGCTCTCGAAGATGCCTTCGAGCGTTTTGCGCACGGCGAGGTTGTATGCGCAATGCTGATCGTAAATAATATCACGCCCGGCAAGCGTGGCTTCGGAGAGATAATAGATGAAGGTCTTCTGGCGCAGGTCGAGTTTGTCCCAGCCGGGCAGTTCATAGCGCAGTATCTGAAGATCGGCAAAAGTGTCGAGCAGGACTTTGTCGGTCGGAGGAGGGGTCGTTTTGCCCGGTACGTCTGCTTTTTTTTGCTCGCATGAAACGGTCAGGAAAAGAGCGGCGCCGAACAGCAATAGTGCGGAGAAATGTGTATTTTTCATGGAATGTGTTTGCGTTATCCCGTCATTTTTTGACGAGCTCGGAAAGCTGGCGATACAGGTCCTGGATATTGGGATCGACAGGCATATTGCGCTCGCCCCAGGTGATCCGGTGGACGGCGTTGTTTTTCAGCACCCCTACAAAACTGTAGATATTACCGGGATGCTGGAAGTCTACCTCGCCGAGGCGAAGCGATTCGGCAGTTTTGAATATCTGACCGGCCAGTTTGGGTTTTGTGCCGGCAATCTCCGCCACCGAATCGCCTGTCTCGTGGGTTTGCATAAACATTTGCCCGTTTTCCAGCAGCAGATAATTCGTCTCACGACCGGTATATCCACCGCCACTGCCCCAGTAAATCCGTTTTTCGGGCAGATTTTCAGCGGCATAGCGAGGTTGCTTGCAGGCAAAAACGATAAATATTGTTGCCAGTAGTGTCAGCGCCAGGATGATTGTTTTCATGGATTTTCGATAGTTGGAATGGATGATAATCGGTTAGCGGCGACAAAAACAAAGCAAAAAGCGCCTTACACTTTCGCCAGTACCCTGGGCGCCACTGCAAGTATTTCCGCTTTGGCCTGGTCGGCGTATTTCGAAAAATTGTTCACGAACTCATTGGCAAGGTGATTGGCCATTTTATCGTAAGCGCTTTTATCTGCCCAGGTATTGCGCGGGTTGAGTATTTCAGAAGGCACACCCGGACAAGCAGTCGGGAATGCGAGACCGAACACCTCGTGGTTTTCAAATTTCACCTGATTCAGCTGGCCATTGAGCGCTGCGGTGATCATGGCACGGGTGTACGAGAGTTTGATGCGACTGCCGGTCCCGTAGGCGCCGCCGCTCCAGCCTGTATTGATGAGCCAAACCTTTGCTTTGCTTTTGCGCAGTTTTTTGCCCAGAAGGTCGGCGTATTTGGCGGGGTGCAGGGGCAGAAACGGTGCGCCGAAGCAAGCCGAGAAGGTCGACTTTGGTTCTTTTACACCTACTTCCGTACCGGCGACCCGTGCGGTATAGCCGCTGATAAAATAGTACATGGCCTGCTCGGGAGTCAGGCTTGAGATGGGCGGCAGGATGCCGTATGCGTCGCAGGTGAGGAAGAAGATATTTTTCGGATCGCCTTCGGCGCGACTGGGCGATACGGCATTGGCGATATGGTGGATCGGGTACGACACGCGGGTGTTTTCGGTGATGCTGCGGTCGGCATAATCGACGGTGCGGGTGCCCGGGATGAATTTTATGTTTTCCAGAATAGCGCCGTGGCGGATGGCCCGGAAGATATCAGGCTCTTTTTCCTCGGTAAGGTCGATGGTTTTGGCATAGCATCCGCCTTCGAAGTTGAACACTTCATTGTCGGCCCAGGCATGCTCGTCGTCGCCGATCAGCGGGCGGTTGGGGTCGGCGCTGAGGGTGGTTTTGCCGGTGCCGGAAAGACCGAAAAACAGCGCGATATCGCCGTCCTGGCCCACATTGGCGGAGCAGTGCATGGGCAGCGCGTTTTTGGCGCGGGTGGGCAACACAAAGTTGATGACGGAGAAAATGCCTTTTTTGATCTCGCCGGTGTAGCCGGTGCCGCCAATGAGCAGGCGGCGCTTTTTCACGTTGACGATAGCGAAGTTATGCTGCCGGGTGCCGTCGACGGCTGGATCGGCCTTGAAACCCGGCACACAGAGCACCGTCCAGCGCGCGTCGAAGGTTTCCAGGTCTTCGCGGTCGGGGCGCAGGAACATATTGCTGGCAAACTGATTGCTCCAGGGGTATTCGGTTACGACGCGTATGCGGAGCTGGTAATCGGGGTTTGCGCTGGCGTTGGCACGCACATCGCGCACATAGAGGTCTTTCTTTTTCAGGTAGTTGCAGCACTTGCGCCAGAGGGCGTCGAATTTGCGGCTTTCGAAGGGGATGTTGACCTTTCCCCAGTTGACTTTGTTGACAGTGTCGCTGTCTTTTACGATAAAGCGGTCTTCGGGCGAGCGGCCGGTAAATTCGCCGGTGTAGATCACCAGGGCGCCGCTGTCGGCCAGTTGGCCCGAGCCTTTGCAAATGGAATGCTCAACCAGCTCCTCGGGGCTGAGATTCCAGTATGCGGTTTTCCAGTTTTTGAGTCCAATTTCCTGAAGGCTGGCTGAGGGGTTCCTGAGTCCGATTTCTTGCATAAATTCAGTTTTAAAATCAGGTTAGGCAAAATGTATTTTGCAGGTGCCGCCGGGCAGGTGTTGACGGAGTGTCGGTGGTGGTCGCAGCGGCGGGGCAAAGATACGGCGGGGCGTTTGCTTTCCTGCAAGTACCGGACATTTTTAGATTTTTTCAGCATCGGGGGCTGTCGGAAAAGGCTTTTGAAGGAGTTTGAGGCGTACAACTCAGCGCCGTTTCCTTTTTTTCAGCCACCAGATCAGCAGACCGGCAAGACCGGCGACAGCCAGGGCATACCACCACCAGGGTTGCGGCGGATCTGTCAGATCGAGTGCGCACATATCGCCTGTGGCCATGACGCCTGCCCAGTAAAAGGGATGCGTCATGTCAAAATTTTCATCATCGGCGATGAACTCCAGTTTAGCCAGTTGCAGGGCTTCATCTTTGGTTTTATGTGCCTTGAGGTGCCGGAAAAAGGCCTCCACCAGCTTTGGCGCGGTGCTCTCGTGCAGCGGCCAGAGGCTCATAACGGTGCAGGGCACCCCCGCCGCAGCGAAGGCACGCGCGAGGCTATATACACCTTCTCCCTTGTATTGTTTGCTGAAACCGGTATTGCAGGCGCTCAGTACAGCCAGGTCGGCGTGCAGGCGCATCACCTGAATTTCAGAAGCATACAGCACATTATTGCGGATCGAGTCGCTGGTGGGAATGCCAAACAACAGGCAGGATAATTCCGGCTGTTCATTGTTGGCAAAGCCGTGCATGGCCAGGAGCAGGATACGGCACTCTGCGGCCACCTCCTTAAAGACCTGCTCCTCCGCCTTTTCTTTGTAGTAGGCCAGGCCGCCTGTCATCGCATGCACCTTGCGCAGTTCATCCTGGGTGCTTTTGATGTCGTAAACGGGATATTCAGGCAAGGGGCTAATGCCACGGGTGCTGCTGCTGCCCGAGGCAGAGTAAGAGGGCGCAAAACCACCCAACTGATAGGGGACCGGTTTATCGCGCTTGTGGCCGGCGCTGATCTCCTGCTGCCGCTGCAGGAGCGTTGCAGAATAGGCGTATCCGATGCTATAGTCGCGCAGGAGCCAGGGCAAGCCCCGCCAGTGTCCGCCTGCGGGGTGGCGCAACAGCGTTTCGAAAGGAATAAATACGAGGGCATCGTCCGGTATGATGAGCAGGCTGCTCAGGTCTTTAGCTGCAGCGGCCAATTCGGGTGCGAGCAGCAGCTGGTAGCATTCGGATGCCGTATGGAGAAAAGCCGCGCGCCGAGCCTTGTCTGTTTCGTCGAGGTTGAAGAGAAAATTCGAGTATTCGGCGACCCGGTCGCGAAAACCTTCGGGCAGATCAGCCTTTCGCCAGCTGAACATCCCTGCTGCATCGAAGTAAAAAATGTAGGCAAATTTTTCGGTCAGGAAATAATCGACCATAGCCTGTCGTGGCCGGAGCAGGGAAGGTACGCCTGCAACCGACAGAAACGCGATGTCTTCGGTGAGCCGAACATAGTCGGGGAATTTCTCGCGAAGCGTGGCTTTCAGGCGTTCCTTTTCTTGTTTGAGGTCGAACCGCTCCTTGTCGAGCTGGGCGAGTCGTTTTTTGTCGGCTTTGGCGCCTCGCCCCTTTTCCGCTGCAATTTCGTGGTCGTACCAGGCCAGTTTTACCTCGAGTTCGTGCTCCTGCCGGCGGATGGAGTCGGGCAGTTTATACTCGAGCTGTGCCTGTACGAGGCTTTCGAGCAGGAGCATGCCGCGTGCCTGTTCGCTGAGCAGGAAGGCGCGGTCGGCGTACTGCCGTTCGTGGCCCGAGCGATCGTACAGCTGCCAGGCGATATCTATGGCTTCATCGAAGCGCTTGCGGCTTTCGCCGAGGGCCAGCAGCGATGACGATTCGTAGGCGTGGGTAGCGCGGAGTTTGGCTTCCACGATGGGGATGAGTTCGTAGCAGCGGAGGGCATTTTCGGGCTGGTCGAGGGCCAGGAAAGCGCGGGCTTTACCGTGCAGGGCTTTGTAAATGACGTTTTCTGCGAATAAATCTGCAACTTCGGGGTTCCGAACAACCGGGCCATTAAAACTCGGAATAACCGTATTCAATGCATTGTGGAATATCTCCAGGGCTTCTTTTGCCTTGCTGCATTTAAGCAGCGCATTGCCGATCTCGAGTTCGATCAGGGCCTCTTCCCGCTTCATGGAAAGATGATAGTTCCTGGCAGTTTTTAAGGCTTTTTTATACCAGAGCAGTGCGTTTTCCCAGTCATTTTTGCCGGCGTAGATGATGCCGTAGTTTTCATACAAACCGCGACGAAATTCGGGCAGTTTATCCCGAATCTCTTTCGATAGATGGGCCAGTTGTACTTCCAGTTCCTTATTGGTTTTCAGGGCGCCCTCAAAGTCATTCATTCTGGCCTGGCATTCGGCCAGACTCAGTTTAGTGAAGATAAAATCTCCTGAAGGTAAGCCGGGGTAATCGATGCCTTCCAGAAATACCCGCTTGGCTTCGGCATAGTTGCCCATGGTAAGATACATGCCCCCGTGGTCCGGAAATTTGGCTGCCGGAGGGTAGTTGTAACGCTTGCTGTAGGCAAGGCCTTCCTCAAACATATGCTTCGCACTCTCGAACTCGCCAAGGCGTACGTAAGCATTCCCCAATTGAAAAAACATAAACGCGGCGATGTTATCCTCCCTGCCCTTAAGAGATTTATAAAAAACCTGATAGGCTTTTTCGAGGGCGTTTTTTGTCCGTATGAAATCCTCTGCGTATTGTTTTGAAATATATGACTGATCCAGGTAGAAATAGCATTGTTCTACATATTCGTTCTCGTTGTGAGGCTTGCGCCAGGCCTCCAGTTCTTTTTCAGCTGCATCCATTTGTTCCAGGGCAGGAAAGGGCTGTTGAAGGTCCCTGGCTATATGCATGGCTAATAAAGATTGCATATAAAGCCAACGGTCGACTGCTCCGGCGTTTTTGAAAAGGGTGATCGATTTTTTCAGGTATTCAGACGCATTAGGGTATTGCTTCCCTTCCATTGCATTTTCATACCGCTCAAAAAGTTTTTCTGCCTGTATAGAGTCGGACTCCTGTCCATAAGCCTGGAAAGAAAGGGCCAAGATCAAAAAAAGGATTCCTGCTTTTCTCAGCATAATCAGTTAAAAGTACATCTGCAAAGGCGGCATCATCAATCACCTTATTCAGGGTCGATGATACCGCCTTTAATTTATTTATCTTGTCCTGAGCAGGGTTTGTCAGGTTCGCCCGCTACCCGGGAGCCGGGTTCGGAGCATCCATACAATCCAAAGCAAAACAAATAGAATTATGATCAACAGGCCTAAAACGGGATATTGAAAACAGCAGGCTATACAATCGTTTTGTTTCGGATCTGTTTCTCCGGTTCCTATTCCTCCTTCACAACTATACCCCTGGGCCTCCGTTACCAGTTGTGCATTTACCTCAGAGTTAAACTGGCATTTAGGATTGGCATTGAGGAATGTAACGCACAATTGGAGGGAGTTTTGGTTTCCTTGTATCAGTTTCTGTACACCTGCCCATGTAGTGGTGACCGTAAACTCTGCTTCTGTGCAGGGGTCGCCGGCTTCGGCCTTTTCCGCTTCAGTGGCGTTAGGCAGGGGTACGCCGTCCAGGAAAACGTTCCAGGTGTAAATCCAGGTTTTATCGTTGAGGTTTGGGTCGTTGAGTACGATGGGCGGGGTGCCCACAAACTGCGGCTGGCTCAGCACGCCTGTAAAGTCTTTCAACTGGAAACTGAAATTACTCTCGTGTCGGTAGCCCTCGTTGCATACTTGCATCCGCATGCGCACCAGGTATTTGCCGTCGTCTGTCGGGCAGATTTGAGTGATGGTCAGTTCGTTGGGGTCGATGCTGCCCACCATGCCCACGTCTCGCCTGAATATACCCCTGATATAAAGGCTGGGGTTGTTTGAAATGCGGAGTGAAGGCGTATCGATACTCGGAAAATAACCCTGGGCTTCTTGAATCAGCTGTTGCACCTCCTGGGGGATTACCTGCCCTTGCCCAACCCTGGGCTGGGTGCCTACGGCAATGGACAAATACCTGCTTTCAGGCAGAACGGTGTCCTGGTTTTGTATCCAGTTCTGATCCCAGATCGATCGCAAAGTTGGGAATATGCGCACTTCGGAGTGGCCGTCCGGCAGATTCTGGTACACCGTACGGCTCACCGGCACATAGATAAAATTTTGATAAAAGGGTTGGATGCCCGTTGCAAAAGGCTCCAGAAAATGGAACGGGGCCATGTCAGCCACCGTATTTCTTGTCACGATATTGGTCGGGTTCAGCGAAAAATAGCTGGGTAGTTCGGGCGATTCGAGCACATCGTGGATTTGCCCCCTGGTAAAAGTGCCTGTCGGGCCGATTTTTATACAATTGTAGAATAAAAAAAGCCCGTTGATATTGGTGTCCTGGGCAGGCGACGAGATGACGAACACGGTCGGGTATTTCGGCCGGTTCCTTTCGTGCGCGAAGATATTCATCGAACTGTCCGGGTTGATCTGGGGTAAAAAAGCCGTGGGCGGAGCGACCATCGCCGTGACATTAACGTTGCGCTTGGGTTTGCGCGGCGGGGTCGTATTGCTCTTTTTTTCTGAAAAGACCACAGTAGGTGAAAATACGCCCGTTTTGGGGTAATTGTAGTTGAGCGACAAAGACAATGCATCGGTACTGGCATTGCCGTCGCGGAAATACCGGAACTGCCCGTCGCCCAATATCCAGAATGCCTTGTAGCGCGCACCGGTGTGGTTTTCCAACTCCGCCGTCGACTCCAGCAGGCTGTACCCTATCCCATTAGTGTTACTGATCAGGGTTGCGTCCTGGGTATTGGTTTTCGGGCAGGAGGTCCAGTTGTCGATACTGGTCTTGAGGCAGGGCGCTTCCTGTGCATAAGCGCTAACCAGGCCAATACTGGCCATTAAAAAAGCAAAGGCAATTTTACCGGGAAGATTCATTTGTATACATTTTTTGGTATGGTAATGTCATGAACGAATAAAACGTGAACATTCGTTCCCAATGCGAAACAAATGTTATTTTTTTTAAAAAAGTCGTTTCGCTGTTAACATTTTTTTCCCATAAAGCATTAATCAGCAAAACCCGTATCTACTTTTGCCCGACCAACTGCCGATACACCAATCCAAAACCGGCAGCCCTTCGGCAAATCAATATGGACGAAAAACGGGACGAACTGGCTGCGTTCCAACAGGATCCGAACCGCGTGTCAGCCGGCCTTTATGCCGGCTGCCGCCCGAAGTTCATCCGTTGGGGGCAAGACAACCACCGCATTGGCGCGCACGACCTTGCAGATATTTTTCAAAATGCGCTCGTCATCATGGTGCTCAACATTGAATCAGGCAGGCTATCCAGTCTGTCGGGTACCCTTTGTACCTACCTTTTTGGCGTAGGCAAAAACCTGATTCATGCGTTCGTCCGGAAGCAAAAACGTATCGACTTGCCGGGTAACGACGAACTCCCGCCCGGCAGCGACGATGAAGACCCGGGAGCGGAAGTGAAAATGATCGAACAACAACACAACGACGGTTTATGGCGAGATGTGGATGGCCTCGGCGAACCCTGCCGCAGTATCCTCATCCTGACGTACAAGGAGGGCATGACAAGCCAGGAAATAGCCGATGTACTCGGCTACGCCAGCGCTGAGGTCGTGCGCCAACTCAGGAAACGATGTCTGGACAAAATACGAAAATCCAAACCCTAATCCCCCGCAAGACACGACTGTTATGAACACCCGCGCCGAACAACTTATCGAATCGTATTTCGCCAACGCCCTCAGGGAGGCCGATCTACCCGAACTCCGCCAATTGCTGGCAAACGACCCTGAGGCCGCTGCCGAATTTAAATGGCAGCAACGCCTCGCAGCCGGGACCAACAATCTTTCCCTTTCCGACAGTATCCGGAACGAAACCTTTAAAACTGCCGCCCGGCCGCCCTTTCGACAAGTGAGTCTCTGGAAAAAAGCGCT
>ERZ724526.1907-NODE-1907-length-10374-cov-10.601899_pt1 | contig 10374 bp, 9 predicted proteins | sample MGYA00376059_ERZ724526 | MGnify/ENA primary metagenome ERZ724526 (study PRJEB28724, sample SAMN07190883) | activated sludge metagenome | isolation source: activated sludge of sewage treatment plant in Hong Hong | place: Hong Kong | collected 2016-03-17 ... | reverse complement strand
GGGAACGTGGCGAGACTATTGAGCAACGGCCGGAAGTCAGCCATGCTGCTGCGCGGCCCGGCGCTTCATGGCGCCGGCCTCGAAGCCGCCGGCCGCGTACAGGCCAGGACCGGCTCCCGCCTCCTCTGCGACACCTTCGCCCCGCATTCCGAACTCGGCGCCGGCCGCGTGCCGGTCGAGCGCATCCCCTATTTTGCCGAGCAGATCCTTGCCTTCCTGCAGGGCTTCGAACAGATCGTTCTGGTGGGTTCGAAGCCGCCGGTGTCCTTCTTCGCCTATCCGGGCAAGCCGAGTTGGTGTGCTCCCGAGAATTGCGAGTTCACCTATCTGGCGCAACCACATGAAGACAGCGTCAAGGCGCTGCAGGATCTCTCAGATGCGCTAGGGGCCCCGGCCCAGCCGGCCATGCGCATTCCGCTCAAGCTGCCCGGACTGCCGAGCGGCGCGCTCAACGCTTTGAGCGTGGCGCAAGTCATCGCGCAACTGACGCCGGACCATGCCATCTTCGCCGAAGAGGCACTGACTTCGAGTTTTCCCTTGTTGATGAACCTAGCCCAGGCACGGCCGCATACTCATTTGCCGCTGACCGGCGGCTCGATCGGCGAGGGCTTGCCGCTGGCTGTCGGCGCGGCGCTGGCAGCGCCCGGGCGCAAGGTGATCTGCCCGCACGGCGATGGCGGCGCGGCCTACACCATGCAGGCTTTGTGGACCATGGCGCGCGAGCAACTCGACGTGACAACCGTGATCTACGCCAACCGCTCGTATGCGATCCTGAACATCGAGTTGCAACGGGTCGGCATCGGCAGCGCCGGCGCCAAGGCCTTGTCGATGCTCGATCTGCACAACCCGGAGATGAACTGGACGCAGATCGCCACCGGCCTGGGGGTCGAGGCCAGTCGCGCGACGACTGCCGATGAGTTCGCGGCGCAGTACGAATCGGCGATGAGGAACAAGGGCCCGCGCCTGATCGAAGCGATGATTTGACGGAGATCGCCATGAACCTGACCGAGTCGTTGCGGCAAATCGTCGGCGAGACCGCCGTCCTCGACGCGGCTGACGTCACCACCCGCTCCGCCGGCTACCGGCGCCCGGACAACCCCAAGGCCGCCGCGCTGGTGCGCCCGGCGAACACCGATGAAGTTTCGCAGGTCTTGCGCTGGTGTTTCGCGAACAACGTCGGCGTCGTGACGCACGGCGGCCTGACCGACCTGGTGCATAGCGGCGACACCAAACCGAATGAAATCATCCTGTCGCTCGAGTGCATGCGCGCCATCGAGAACATCGACCCGCTACGGCGCACGGCAACCGTGCAGGCCGGCGTCGTGCTGCAGGCGCTGCAGGAAGCTGTCGAACGGCTCGATCTGGCCTTCCCCCTCGACCTCGGCGCGCGCGGCTCGGCCACCCTGGGAGGCACGCTCTCGGCCTTCGAGGTCATGTGGAATTCCTTCTACCACCTGGTCACGACGGCGCCAGCCAAGGGGCAGCCGCCGATTGCCCAGGATTTCCCTTACGCAATCGGATGCCGACTGTGGTGCCTTCTGGTCGCTGCGCGACGACGTCGAACAGGTGATGCGCGGCGAGTTGCCGGTGGTGTTCGACATCTCGCTGCCGATCAGCGAAATGGAGAACTTCGCCGACAATCTCCGCACGGCGTTGCCCGGGGCGATCGGCGAACACAGGCTGTGGATCTTCGGGCACCTCGGCGATGGCAACCTGCACGTGATCGTCCAGGTCAGAACGCAGGACAACATGGTGTTGTGGCCGAAGATCGAGGCGCTGGTCTATTCACCGCTTGCTGCCTTCGATGGCTCGGTATCGGCCGAGCACGGCAAAAAGGCCTACCTGAAGGTCAGTCGCGGCGAAACCGAGATCGCGCTGATGCGCACCCTGAAGGCGGCACTCGACCCCAGGGGCATTCTCAATCCCGGCAAGATTCTCTGAAGGAGTCGTGATGGGCCGCACCCTGAACATTCGGCCGGCGACCACGCTGGACTACCGCCGCCTCGCCGAAAAGCGCCTGCCGCGCTTCCTGTTCGATTACATCGACGGCGGCGCCAATGACGAGATCACGCTGGCCAACAACGTCGGCGACTTCCAGAAGATCCGCGTCAGGCAGCGGGTATTGAAGGACGTCTCGAACATCGACACCTCGACGATGCTCGCCGGCGAGCCGGCGGACATGCCGGTCGTCCTCGCACCGGTTGGCATGGCCGGCCTCTACGCCCGGCGCGGCGAGGCGCAGACGGTGCGCGCGGCCAACGCGAAAAACGTGCCATTTACGCTGTCGACCGTAAGCATCTGCCCACTCGACGAAGTGCAGGCCGCGGCGAGCAAGCCCTTCTGGTTCCAACTCTACATGATACGCGATCGGGTCACCGTCCGGAATCTGCTCGAGCGGGCGATGGGCGTCGGCTGTACGACGCTGGTCTTCACCGTCGACTTACCGGTGGCCGGCATGCGCCACCGCGACACCCGCAACGGCATGCTCGACAACTCGCTCCGCGGCAAGCTCGGCAAGGTCTGGCAGATCGGCAGCCGGCCGGGCTGGATCTACGACGTCGGGGTACGCGGCAAGCCGCACAGCTTCGGCAATCTCGCCGACTTGGTTCCCGACCCGACCGACCTCAAGGCCTACCGCACCTGGATCGACGCCCAGTTCGACACGTCGGTGACATGGAAGGACATCGAGTGGCTGCGTGGCATCTGGAAAGGCAAGCTGATCCTCAAGGGCATCCAGGAAGCGGACGACGCAATCGCTGCCAGCGAAGTCGGCGCCGATGGCCTGGTCGTCTCGAACCATGGCGGGCGCCAGCTCGACAGCGTCCATTCCTCGATCGCCAAACTGCCGGAGGTCGTCGCCGCGGTCGGTGAGCGCATGGAAGTCTATGTCGATGGCGGCGTGCGCAGCGGGCTGGACGTCTTCAAGGCCGTCGCCCTCGGCGCCAGGGGCGTGATGATCGGCCGTCCCTGGGCCTGGGCGCTGGCTGCCGGGGGCGAGGCGGCCATCGCCGGCCTGCTCGCCACCTTCAAGAAGGAACTCGAGGTCGCCATGGCGCTTGCAGGCGTCACGACAATCCGGCAGATTCGCCCGGATCAGATCGACTTGATCTGAATTCCTCACGTGGCGCGATAAGGTCATTGAGGGCAGATCGAGGCGCCAGCCGGACGATGGCCCAAATCACCAGCAAATTCTGTATGATTCCCCGGCTGGGACTAGCCGAAGCGGGTGTGGAAGGATGCCTATGCAGATATCCAAGCCGCAGCGAAAGGGGCAAGCACGGGTCAGGAAGATCCGGGAACGGGCAACCAAACCTGGCTGCCCAAAGTTGAAGAAGAATCAAGGCTGGCAAGAACTGTAGCCATCGAGGGGCTGTTTGAAGTCCTGTGGAAAGGAGTCATCACGTGATCTATCTCGCTGCTTTGGTCGTGCTCGCAACCCTCGTCGCCATGGCGTCGGGGCGGGTTCCCGCTGTCCTCGCACTGGCTACGGCGATCTGCATCGCGGGCGTCACCGGGTTGGCCCCGGTGCCGGCGCTTTTCGCCGGCTTGAGCAACGGCGGGATCATCACCGTGGCGGCGATGCTCGTCATCGCCAAGGGCATCGTCCATACCGGCGCGGTGACGCGGGTCACTTGGGCGCTGCTGTCGACCGTCACCAGCGCCCAACACGCCTTGCGTCGCCTCGCGCTGCCCATCGGTGTCGGTTCCGGCCTGATGAACACCACCCCGATCGTCGCCATGCTGGTTCCGGCTGCCAAGGAACTGGAGCAGAACCGCGGCATCAACGCGCGGGAGTTGCTGTTGCCCATTGCCCACATCACGACTCTGGCCGGCTCGGTAACCCTGATCGGCACCAGCTCGAACCTGCTGATCGCCGGCATCGCCGCGCCAGCGGGCATCGACATGACGATGCTGTCATTCGCCCCAGTGGCACTGCCGGTCGCCATCGTCGGCGCGCTGATCGTGTATTTCACGGCGCCGCTGATGCTGCGCGGTCACGGGGAGACGGAAGCGGCGACCCGGGACTGGCGGGTCGAGATCCCGGTCTCCGGAAAGGCGCTGGCGATTGGCCGTGTGGCCGCGGATTTCGGGATCGATCAGACGCAGCAATACGCCCTCGATGTGATCCGGCGTTGGGATGCCGACCTTGATCCGTCCGCCCCGATCGAGGCCGGCGACATCCTGATCTTCTCGGCGACCGAAAGCGGCGTGACCGCCTTGTGGGGCAGCCCGCTCTTTGGCCTGGCCGAACAGCGCCTCTATCGGGTTTCCGTCGGCTCGAGCGCCAACGGGACGGTGCGCGATTTCGAGACCGACGGAGGTATCCGCGTCATCGCGGCACGGACCACAAGCCCCCTGCGTGACACCGAGGTGCGCCCGGGCGCAACCGTCTTCGTGACCGCGCCAAGAAAGTCACTGCTCGTCGACCAGCCTGATATTACGCTGTTCGAGCGCGCCGCCGGGCTGAGCCCGCAACCGGCCAAGACCGCGTTCGCTCTCGCCATCCTGATCGCCGTCATTGTCTCAGCATCCTTCGGCCTGGTTCGGGTGGAACTGGCTTCATTGACCGGGGCCGTGCTCATGGTGATCACCGGCATCCTGACGCCGAAGTCCGCCGTGCGGGCGCTCGACTGGAACGTGTTGTTCATCCTCGTCGGGTCGGTGGCGCTCGGTGCAATCGTCGTCGAGAGCGGGCTCGCCATGGTGCTCGCCGACGCAATCAGACACCTCGCGGGAGGTAGCGTGCTGCTCGTCGTCATCGTCTTCGCGGTAACGACGGCGCTCGTGACCAACCTCGTCACCAATGCCGCAGCCGCGTCGATTCTTACCCCGGTGGCGATCGGCATAGCCAACGAACTCGGCATCAACCCGGTGACGCTCCTGGCACTGATCGGGACCTGCATCTCGTTCACCTTCATCAACCCGTTCAGCCACCAGTCGAACCTGATGGTCATGCAGCCCGGCGGCTACACCTCGGCATCGTTCGCCAGGTTCGGTATCCCGCTGGTCGCCGGATCGCTGGTGACGGTCGTCATCGTCGCCTACCTGCTGCTGCACCTGCAAATGCGGTTTTAGTCCCGGCTGCACCGGTGGGGGTCTCGCCCCACCGTCAAGACGTCGGCTCGGAGCCGCTCGCCGGGTACGGCTCTGACATGCAGGCCGACTTCGGCAGCGGCCACGGGTTCGGTCGAGGCGACGCCAGCCGTCGAGGTGACGAGTCCCGCCCGCTGCACATCATCCGCGTTCGCAAGGTTTGCGCGAGTGGCATGCCGGCTTTGCCCTTTGTGCTGCCGGTGGTATAAGACGCGCACGCCATGACCTTCGTTCGCTCCCTCGCCCTCGCTCTCCTGCTCGTCGCCGCGCCGTTGCGCGCGGAGCAGATCCACGTCGCCGCCGCAGCCGACCTGCGCTTCGCAATGGACGAGATCGTCAGCCTTTTCAGGAAAGCCCATCCCGGCGCCGGCGTCGCCGTCAGCTACGGATCGTCGGGAAAGTTCTACGCCCAGATCCGCAACGGCGCGCCCTTCGACCTCTTCTTCTCGGCCGACATCGAGCTTCCCGAGAAACTTGTCAATGCGGGCCTCGCCAGCCCCGAAGTCCGGCCCTACGCGCTCGGCCGCATCGTCGTCTGGCGCCCGGGCAGCGACGCCCTGCCGCTGACGCTGGCCGACCTCGGGCGCCCGGAAATCCGGCATATTGCCATCGCCAACCCGAAGCACGCGCCCTACGGCATGCGCGCAGTCGAGGCGCTCAAGGCGGCGAACGTCTGGAACAGCGTGGAGAGCCGTCTGGTCCATGGCGAGAATATCGCCCAGACCGCCCAGTTCGTGCAGACCGGTAACGCCGACGCCGGCATCATCGCGCTCTCGCTGGCGCTGGCCCCGGGATTTGCCGGCAAGGGCAGCTACACGCTGATCCCGGACGAGTTGCACCAGCCATTGCGCCAGGGATTCGTGATCCTCAAGCACGGCGAAGGCAAGGCGCTGGCCGCTGCCTTTGCCGCATTTTTTGCCGGGTCCGACGTGCGCCGGATATTGAACCGCTACGGGTTTTCATTGCCCGACAACGCCGCCACCCGATAGGTCAATGGAAAGCGCCAATCTCGCCGCCGTCTGGCTGACCCTCAAGCTGGCCAGCGTCGTCACCGTACTGCTGCTGCTGGTCGGCACGCCGATCGCCTGGTGGCTGGCGCGCACCCGCTCGAGCCTCAAGGGCATCGTCGGCGCCGTCATCGCGCTGCCGCTGGTGCTGCCGCCGACCGTCATCGGCTTTTACCTGCTCGTCACCATGGGGCCGAATGGCGCGGTCGGGCGGCTGACCGAAGCCCTCGGCCTCGGCCTGCTGCCCTTCACTTTTCCCGGCCTGGTCATCGCCTCGGTGTTCTACTCCCTGCCCTTCGTCGTCCAGCCGATCCAGAACGCTTTCGAGGCGATCGGCGAGCGCCCGCTGGAAGCCGCGGCCACGCTGCGCGCCAGCCCGTGGGATGCCTTCTGGTCGGTCGCCGTGCCGCTCGCCCGGCCGGGTTTCATCAGCGGCGCGATCCTTGGCTTCGCCCATACGGTCGGCGAGTTCGGCGTCGTGCTGATGATCGGCGGCAACATCCCGGAGCGGACACGGGTCGTTTCGGTGCAGATCTACGACCATGTCGAAGCGCTCGAATACGCGCAGGCGCACTGGCTCTCCGCCGGCATGCTGCTGTTCAGTTTCGTCGTCCTGCTGGCGCTCTACACCTTCAACCCGGCACGGAAAAAGTTGGCATGAGTTCCGAAATACGCGCCCGCTTCCACGTCGACCGCAGGGACTTCACGCTCGCGGTCGACCTGACCCTGCCCGGAAGTGGCATCACAGCGCTCTTCGGCCCGTCCGGCTCGGGCAAGACGACTTGCCTGCGCGCCATGGCCGGCCTCGAACACGCTGCAGACGGACTGTTCGCCATCGGCGACACGGTCTGGCAGGACGATTCCAGAAGACTTTTCGTCAAGACCCACCGCCGCGCCCTCGGCATGGTCTTCCAGGAAGCCAGCCTCTTCCCCCATCTTTCGGTGCGCGGCAACATGGAATTTGGCCAAAAACGGGCGTCGACCGCAACCGACGGTTTTGCGCTGCCGGATGTCGCCGGGATGCTCGGCATAGCGCACCTGCTCGAACGCATGCCCGGCCAGTTGTCCGGCGGCGAGCGCCAGCGCGTCGCCATTGCCCGCGCCCTGCTCGCCGCGCCACGAATCCTGCTGATGGACGAGCCGCTGGCCGGACTCGACCTCGGGCGCAAGCGGGAAGTCCTGCCCTATCTGGAACGCCTGCACCGCGAACTGGCGATCCCCGTCATTTACGTCAGCCACGCCCACGACGAGGTTGCCCGCCTCGCCGATCACATCGTCCTCCTCGACCACGGCATGGCCATCGCCAGCGGGCCGCTCAACGATGTGCTGGGGCGCATCGACCTGCCTACCGCCTTCGCCGACGATGCCGGCGTCGTCATCGGAACCGTCGTCGCCGAACACGAGGAGGACGAACTGACCCGGCTCGAATTCCCCGGTGGCCACATCCATGTCTCGCGCCGCGGCGAGCCGGTCGGAACGACGCTCCGCTGCCGCATCCACGCCCGCGACGTCAGCCTGGCGCTGGTCCCGCAAACGCAGGCCAGCATCCTCAATTGCGTTGGCGCGCACGTCGTCGACCTGGCGGCGACCACCACCCCGGGCCACGTCATGGTCCGTCTCGACGTCGCCGGCAACCCGCTGCTCGCCCGCATCACGAAACGCTCGGCCCACCGCCTCGACATCCGCCCCGGCCTAACGCTTTACGCGCAGATCAAGTCGGTGGCGCTGCTCGGGTAGCATGGCCGCCGTCGTTCATCATGAACACGTCACGCTGAATTTGCCAGGCACGGCAATCATCGAACCGGCCACGCTGCCGCTGGCCGTTGCCGCGCACCGTTCGGCGCGCACCCCGGAAAGCAAAAGCCCCGCCGCAGCGGGGCTCCGAAGCGGACTGCCGAAGATTACAGTGCCACGCGCCGGCGCGCCAAGGCCATTGCCAAGAGGGCGATTGCCAGCAGGAAGATCGTCCCGGGTTCGGGAACGGATGCGGCGAACTCCCGGCCAAGAACCGCGTGCGCGCTGGTGGTCGGGTGCACCGAATCCCAGAATACCCACTTGTCCCAGTTTCCCGGGTTGCACAGGCCGCTCGCGAGATTGTCGACACAGGCCTTGTCGGTAAATTCGAAGCCGTAGGCACCGGGGTTGGCGAGAATCCTGTTCAACACCCCGAAGGTATCGAACTGGACGATCTCTGCCGACGTCAGCGCCGCGTCGAGCGCGGTCAGCCCCTGACCAAGGTAGAGATCGAAAGCCATGCTCAGCGCCGTCATGTCGGCGGCTCCCGGCGTACCGACGTAGCCCGGCGTGTTGCCGAGATCGGGCATGTTGGGCACCAGAAAATGCTGAGCGCCCAACGATGCCAGGTATTGAACCGTCGTCAGGATGTTGCCGACGCCATTCGCGATGAGTTGCTCGACAGTCCCGGCGCCACCCGGAGAACCCGTCGCCGTACCGGGAAGTTGCCCTGTCTGGGCGTAATTGAACAAGTCGTTCGGAAACAGCCAGACGACGAACAGCGAAGTCGCCGGATCAAAGACCGGGTGTTGCGCCGTGAATGTCTGCAATTGCCAGTTGTTGCCGAGGTTGTCGTAAGCGGGTTGCACAAAGCCGGGAGCACTGGGGTTGACCGAGTTGTAGTTCGCCAACCCGCTCGTGGCGCCGCCGATGGCGTAGTTGGTGCCCCCGGCGAGCGATGGCGTGAAGCTGGTACTGCCCGGGTTGTACGCCTGCCACAGGTACTCGACGGCGACCGGGCCGTTGGAATACTGGCCGTTGTAATAGGGCGGCGGCGGATAGGTGAAGGCGCCTCCCGTAAATTGCTGGCTGACCAGTCCGCTGTTCCCGCCATCCGAAAGACTGTCGCCAAAGACGTACAGGTTGGTCAGTTCCTGCAACGAGGCATTCGCCGCGACCGGCAGGCTGGCGGAGACAATCAACGCCATGCCGGCAAGAAGCTTTTTCATTGTGTACCCCCCTTTCGCAAACTTCGTTTCAAATCACATCCGCCTGACTGGCTAGGCCGCCTCAGGCGTTCGGCCGATCCAGCAGAACTCCCGCAAACATCGTGCCTTTATCTCTGGGTAATGTACTGCAAGAATCGCACCCGCTGCGGTACACCGTTGATTTCTCGTGATTGTCCGTTCTCCGCGCAACCGGCGCGGCAACCTGATGTAAGTTTTTCCGACAGTCGCGGCGCTCAACACCCTTCTTCCGCTGCGCTACGCGGAGTGTCCGCGTCAGGTAGAATCGGGCACCGTCAAACCAGTCGCTCCGGACGCCACCCGCACCGCCCGCCCCGTGAACAAGAACCAGATTGCCGAATTCTATTCCCGCCTGGCGGCAGCCAACCCGGCGCCGACCACCGAACTCGAATACGCGACGCCGTTCCAGTTGCTGATCGCCGTCATCCTCTCGGCGCAGGCGACCGATGTCGGGGTCAACAAGGCGACGGCGCGGCTCTTTCCGGTCGCGCCGACCCCAGAGGCGATGCTGGCGCTCGGCGAGGAAAGCCTTGCCGAATTTATCAAGACCATCGGCCTGTTCCGCACCAAGGCGAGGAACGTCATCGCCACCTGTCGCCTGCTGGTCGAGCGGCATGGCGGCGTGGTCCCCGAGGACCGGGCGGCGCTCGAGGCGCTGCCCGGCGTCGGGCGCAAGACGGCCAACGTCGTGCTCAACACGGCCTTCGGCCACCCCACCATTGCCGTCGACACCCACATCTTCCGCGTCGGCAACCGGACCGGTCTCGCGCCCGGCAAGACGCCGCTCGAGGTCGAGCAGAAATTGCTCAAGGTCACTCCGCCGCAATTCGCCAGGGATGCGCATCACTGGCTGATCCTGCACGGGCGCTACGTGTGCAAAGCGCGCCAGCCCGAATGCGGCCGCTGCGTCGTCGCCGACCTCTGCCACTACAAGGGTAAGGCGGCATGAAGGTCGCCAGCAGCCTGGTCAGGGGCCCGCACCCGACGGCGGACCTGGCCACTGCGGCCGTCCGCGACGCACTCCAGGCAGCCGGTGTCGAGCGCGCCGACAGCGTCCTGCTGTTTCTCACCCGCGACTACGCACGTCACGCGCAAACGGCGATCGTCGCAGCCGCCCGCGCCGCCAACACGCTGCAAGTCAGCGGGTGCAGCGCCTACGGGCTGCTGACGCAAGAGGGCTGGCTGTTCGACCAGCCGGGGGCGGCGGCGCTGGTCATTGCCGATGCCGGCTTCCACCGCCTCCGGCACGCTGCCGTCGGTGACCTTGCTGGAACCACCGGGGGTGCTGCAGG
>ERZ724526.1906-NODE-1906-length-10377-cov-3.313214_pt1 | contig 10377 bp, 6 predicted proteins | sample MGYA00376059_ERZ724526 | MGnify/ENA primary metagenome ERZ724526 (study PRJEB28724, sample SAMN07190883) | activated sludge metagenome | isolation source: activated sludge of sewage treatment plant in Hong Hong | place: Hong Kong | collected 2016-03-17 ... | reverse complement strand
CGCACTTCATGTGGTGGCCATTGTCGGTGCCATTACTGCCTTCATGGCTGCCACAATTGCCATGAGCCAGTACGATATCAAGCGGGTTCTTGCCTGGTCCACTTGCTCGCAGCTTGGTTATATGTTTGTTGGTCTGGGTTGCGGTGCATTCACCGGTGGTATCTTCCACCTTTTCAACCATGCCTTCTTCAAAGCCATGCTCTTCCTTTGTAGCGGTGCCGTTATTCACGGTCTGCACGGCGAGCAAGACATTCGTAAAATGGGCGGGCTCTCGAAGTCTATGCCCATCACCCATTTCTGTTTCTTGATTGGATGTCTGGCCATATCCGGTTTCCCCATCTTCAGCGGTTTCTTCTCTAAAGACGAAATCATTGGTGCGGCCATGCATACCCATCCCGTTATCGGTTGGTTGATGATGGCCACTGCCGGCATGACGGCTTTCTATATGTTCCGGCTTTACTTCATGACATTCTCCGGCGCTTATCGTGGTGATGCCCATCCCCATGAATCACCGGCTTCCATGACCTGGCCGCTCCTGGTACTTTCGGTACCTTCAATGCTCTCCGGCTATCTTGGATTCAATTTGGCCAATCTGCAGGCTGCTTTCGGTGGTGCTTCCGCCGAGCACGGTTTGCCCAATCACTTTGCCGGCTTTGTCTTCGGACCTTTCGGCCCGCATTTCGAAGGCTGCAATCTGCCCCTCATGGGCACCTCCATTTTTGTGGCGGCAGTGGGTATCTTCCTGGCTTTTGCCATGTATCAGACCAAGACCATCCATATAAACAAGAGCTTTGCCGAATCCCGGGAAGGCTTCGCTCACTTGCTTTACAACTTCTCGTTCAACAAGTGGTATATGGACAACCTTTACTTCGGTCTGGTTGATCGGGTGTTCCTGCCGCTCTTCCGCGGTGTCTGGACCAGGGTCGATCAGGTTGTGGTGGATGGAATTGTTCACGGTACGGGCCTTGTCACCATGAGTGTGGGCGAAGTGCTCAAGTACCTGCAAACCGGACGTGGTCAGTACTACGCCCTGGTTATATTTGCTGCCGTAGCCGGTATCGCCTGGCTGGCTTATATGATGCCGCCGCGCTGAGAAGCTGTTACGCAGCCGCCTGTGAGTTTTTTTTAATTGGGGATTAGCAAATGTCAAAGGGTGATCACAGTAACGATAAAGAGCAGGCTCAAGAGCATGTTCACTCCGATAGCTGTGCCCACGGTCATGATCACAGTCATGGTCACGACCACGATCATGACCATGGTCATGGCGACGACCACGGCCACGGTCATGGGGCTATTGCCGACGCCGCTCCGGAGCATGACCTGCTTTTGAAGGCTGTTACTTTTGGAGCCGCTGCTCTCGTTATCGGTTTTATGGGTTGGTGGATGACCTTGCCTCTGCCGGAAGCCCATGCCACAGGCGAGCATCAGAGCCAGGGAGCTTCCGGTGAGCACGCTTCCCCGGCCGGCTCCGAGCACGGTTCCGGGCACTGAACTGTTTGACTTAGATTAGATGGAGCTTCTCTTTTAAGCTTCGGCTATCTCAATTTTTGTTGCCGAATAATGGCGTTATAAGGGCACGCTTGCCAACTTCTCAGGCCTTTGTGCTATCGTATGCAGCGAGTATAAAGGCGCACGAGAATGCGCCTTCCATTGAGTTTCGAGAGGAACTCGAAACAAGTACATGGCTTAAATAAGGCGATTTACTTGTCAGCCTATTGTTAAAAAAGGGATTTGAAAAAACCTTCTGTAGTTGTTCAGTTTGAGGTTAATTAAATGCAGGAAGTCACAATTGGGATTGCTGGAGCCGCCGGTGACGGTCTCGACAAGTCTGGCGATACCCTGGCGCGTTCGTGCGGAAGACTGGGTCTTCATGTTTACGCGTACAACAGTTATCAATCCATTATCCGGGGCGGTCATATTTGGCTCCGCGTAAGAATTGGAGAAAACAAGGTTTACTCTCACGGCGACAAACTCAACGTACTGGTGGCTCTGAACCAGGACTCCATTGAGCGTCATGCCGGAGAAGTAGAAGAAGGTGGCGTAGTCATCTTCAATTCCGACAAGATCAAGTGCGATCCGGCTCTGGTCAGACCTGGTGTAAAAATCCTCGGTCTACCCATGGCCAAGGTAACTGAAGATGTGGTGAAAGAGCACGGTCCGCTGCAAGCGATCATGCAAAACACCGTAGCCGTGGGCGCCGTTTGTTTCCTTTCCAATATCGGACTGGAAGAGCCTACTTCTGTTCTTACCGATACCTTCGCTCATAAAGGTCAGAAAGTAATCGACCTCAACATCGGACTCTTGAAAGCCGGTTATGAGTTTGCCAAAGCCAATTGCCAGACTCTCACCAAGGAATGGCAGTTCAGCCACAAGAAGCGTCCCTTCGTTACCGGTAACGAAGCCATCGCCCTTGGTGCCTATGCGGCAGGTTGTAAGTTCTATAGCGCCTACCCCATGACCCCCGCTTCTACCATCTTGCACTGGATGGCCAGCCACGCTGCTAAGACCGGAATTTGCGTCAAGCAGTGCGAGGACGAGCTTTCCGTAATCAATATGGCTATCGGTGCCGGTATCGCCGGTGCTCGTTCCATGTGCGCTACCGCCGGCGGCGGCTTTGCCCTGATGACCGAAGCCGTTGGTATGGCCGGCATCATGGAAGTGCCCGTGGTGGTGGTGGAAGTACACCGCGGCGGACCGTCTACCGGTCTTCCCACCAAAACCGAACAGGCAGACCTGTTCCAGGTTTATGGTGCTTCCCAGGGTGAATTCCCCCGCCTGATCGTGGCTCCTAAATGCATTGCCGATGCTTACGAGACCACTGTTGATGTGTTCAACCTGGCTGATAAGTATCATCTCCCGGTCTTGGTCATGTCCGACCTGTTGCTCTCCGAGCATCCTGAGACCGTCGATCCCGAGGTCTTCAACAGCGATGTGAAGATTGACCGCGGTGAAGTGGTGAGCGAGTGGAAGGAAGACCAGGGCAAATTCAAACGCTTCAAGTTTACCGAATCGGGTATTTCGCCCCGCGCTCTGCCCGGCACGGCCAACTGCAACTATGTATCGGCTACCGATGATCATGACGAAGAGAGCATCCTCATCTCCGATATGTATACATCCCCCGGTACGCGCCGCATGATCATGGAGAAGCGCAATCGTAAGATTGAAAATCTTCTCAAGGAACTGCCGGCACCGGCGCTGGAAGGACCCAAGGATGCTGATCTGACCCTGGTATGCTGGGGCTCCACCTGGGGCGTTGTGAAAGAAGCCGTCGAGCTTCTCAATGCTCAGGGCATCAAGACCAATATGCTCAACATCAAGTACATCGCTCCTTTCCACGCTAAAGAAGTGAGCGAGATTCTCGGTAAAGCCAAGAAGAAAATCTCGGTTGAAGTTAACTACACCAGCCAGATGGCCAGACATATCAAAGCCGAGACCGGTATTTCCATGGATGCTCACATCAACAAATACGATGGCGAGCCTCTGGAGCCGGCCTTCGTTGTCGAGCATGTGAAACGAATTCTAGCCGGTAAGGCACTCAGCCTCGAATGCACCGAGGAAGAAGCCAAAGATATCGGTTATCACTATCTTCGCACCCATGCCCTGGAGAAACTGCGTCCGTCCAAACTGACGAAAGAATCAGGCAACGGCTTCGGCGAGCAAGTATGGAACATCGAATTCACCGAAAGAGCCACCGGTAAGACCGGCGCGCGCATGTTGGTGGGTGTCTCTACCGGCTCCACTCATAGTTTTGAGAAACTGGCTTCCGAATAGCCGCTAATTTCCATTCAATCTAAAAGAGGAATTTAAAAGGATGGCAACTGTAATAGAGCTTCCAGTAGAAATTTTCAAAGGACCGGTAGACCCCGATTGGTGTCCTGGTTGTGGTGACTTCGGCGTTCTCAAAGGCGTGCAGCAAGCTGCCGCTAAATGTGGTATCAAACCCGAGAATTTGCTTGTGGTCTCAGGTATCGGCTGTTCTTCCAACCTGCCTGGTTTTATCCATGCTTACGGCATTCACAGTCTGCACGGCCGCGCCGTACCGGTAGCCACCGGTGCGCACCTGGCCAACACAGACTTGAAAGTGGTTATCACCGGCGGAGACGGAGACGGCTACGGTATTGGTGTCGGGCACTTGTTGCACGCCATGCGCCGTAACCTCGATGTCACCTATGTGGTGATGGACAACCAGATCTATGGTCTCACCACTGGACAGACCTCACCGACGACCACGCTCGGACATAAGACCAAGTCTACCCCTCAAGGTAATTTGGAAAGCCCGTTGAACCCGCTCGCTCTGGCTCTGACAGCCGGTGCTACTTACATTGCTCGCGGTTTTTCCGGTGAGCAGAAGCATCTTGCTGATATCATCGCCGGTGCCATCGAGCACAAAGGCTTCTCCCTCGTGGATGTCTTCAGCCCCTGCGTCACCTACAACAAAATCAACACCTATCCTTTCTTCAAAGAGCGCGTTTACAAGCTCGAAGATGAAGGTTGGGATCCCACCGACTTCCATAAGAGTATGGAGAAAGCCTTCGAATGGGGCGACAAGATTCCGCTTGGCGTCATCTACAAGGCCGACATGCCCACCTATGAAGATGGTGAGTTAGCCTTCAAAAAAGGCCCTCTGGTCAAACAGTCATTGAAAGCCGACAAGAAAAGGTTCGACAGCTTCATTGAAGAAATGATCTAGGTTGTAGATTCTGCTTTGAGAGAGAGGAGCCCCCGGGCTCCTCTTTTTTTTTGCTATCCGTTGTATATGTGTTAGGGGAATTTAAGGAGTCTATGATAAACTTATGCTCATCGTATATGCATTGGTGTCTCCTGGTCCGCCCTGTAGTGTCTGAAAGTAGCCAGAATTGAGGCGTTTGCCCAAGACGGCAGTTGCCGATAAAAGAGCTTAATGGTCTTCCTGCTCTGGTTAATCGTGCAGTTGTAAAGCTATAATGTGAAGCGCTGTTCTTTATCAGCAAAAGCTTCAGTATCGCCGAGAATCGGCAGCAAATGAAAGAGAGAGGTTTCTCAAGATGATCAATCGTTCCGTTATCGGCAAAAGAGCCCAGGGTTCTGTCCCGATAAGCAAAGATCAGATTTCGACGCTGAAGCAAAAAGCCTTACGGGTAGAAGAGATTGAAGGTTTGAGGCGTGATTCCCTCTGGGATCACATCGTTCACTTGTGGACCACCTTCACCTATTCTATGCAGCCCAGGGGCCGCCAGTGTGAAATCTATGGACACACCCTGCCCACTTCCGGCTGGACTGTCGGTCGCCTGCCCAAGTGCGTCGATTGCGGCACACCCATTCATCACCCGGAAGAACTGCGCAAAGCCGTGCCGCGCGAGTGGTAAGTTAGAGACTGCTTGACGAAGTCCAGTAGTGAGAATCGCCTGCGGAAGATAATCCATGTAGACATGGATGCCTTTTTTGCTTCCGTTGAACAGAGAGACAATGCCTCCTTGCGGGGCAAACCCGTCGTGGTGGGCGGTACGCCCGACCGCCGCGGGGTAGTGGCTGCTGCCAGCTATGAAGCTCGCAGTTTCGGCATTCATTCGGCCATGCCTTCCCGAACCGCGCTGGAACGTTGCCCGGCGCTTATCTTCGTCAAGCCCCGCTTTGAAGTTTACCGTAGCGTATCCAGTGATATTCACCGCATCTTTCACGACTATACAGATCTGGTGGAGCCTCTCAGTCTTGATGAAGCCTATCTGGATGTCACCAGCAATAAACTGACGAACCCGGCCATCAGTGCTTCCGCAACTCTCATAGCGAGGGAGATCAAAGCCCGCATTTTTGCCGAGACGGAGCTGACCGCCTCGGCCGGTGTTTCCATCAATAAGTTTCTGGCTAAGACTGCTTCCGGCATCAGAAAACCCAATGGTCTTTTTTTGATCAAGCCCGAGCAAGCGGAGTCTTTTGCGGAAGCTCTGCCCATTGAAAAGTTTTACGGCATCGGTCATGTTACCGCCGGCAAGATGAAGGCTAGCGGTATCCATACCGGTAAAGACTTGAAGGCTCTCTCGGAGGCCGAGCTAATCAATCGCTTCGGCAAGGCCGGCAGTTATTACTATCACATTGCCCGCGGAATGGACGATCGCCCTGTAGTACCAAATAGGGTGCGCAAGTCGGTGGGGGCGGAAGAGAGCTTCGCCGACGACCTCACCGGTCTGCAGGCTATTCATGAGGCTCTGGGCGACATAGCCGAAACGCTGGAGCGCCGGCTGGAACGCTCCCAGACCGGTGGTCGCACCCTCACTTTGAAGGTCAAGTACGGCGACTATCAGCAAGTTACCCGCAGTCGCACAACTTTTGTGTCAATATCGAAGCGATCTGAGATGCTCAAATTGGCCATGGAACTTCTTGCCTCCACCGAGGTCTTGAGCAAGAGCGTGCGACTTTTAGGTCTGACCGTCTCTAATCTGGATACGGAGGAGGAGGCGACCCAAGAAGAGCAATACGTGCAATTGAAGCTCGATTTTGACTGGTGATGGTTGCTAATGTAGGCTATTAGTTGGTGGGTCAAGAAAGGAAAGCCATTATGAAGTCTGCCGCAAGGATTTTTCCCGGTCTTGTCTGTCTGGTCCTTGCACTGGCGCTGCCTGTCGGTGCCAGAGATGACAAGGAAACCCTCTTGAAGGATGCGAAAGAGTTCTTCAATCGTTATGTTGAGCTGGGCAATAAGTTCGATCCGGCGTTGGCAGAGCTTTATAGCGACTCAGCCGATATTCAGAACGTTCGCTACTATCCGGGCGGCAAGACCCGCACCTTGAAACTGGCTGCGCCGGAGTACAAGAAAATGGTGGCGGCCATGATGCCTGCTGCTAAAGCCAGAAATGATATCGATACTTTCAGCAAGACAACTTATACGGTTCTGGGCGACGGTGTGAAAATACAGAGTCTGCGTCATTCCACCTTGAAAAACTATGATAGCTGGCTGGTGCTGCTCTTGCGCAAAGAGAAGGGCGGCATGAAGATCCATCAGGAATTGTCGCAGTCTAGGCCCTGATTGTTTCAGTTCTCTTGATTCAATAGTTCGTGCAGGGCTTTGACGGCTTTTGTGTGTTGCGGGTGTTTGGAGTCAATATAGGCTTCTCTCAAGGCTTTCACTCTGGTCCTTTCAGACTCCGGAATTTCCTTATAATCGTCCTCATGCAGCAAGGTGAGAGCCTCAAGAACATTTTCGCTTTTTATCGAGGCTTCTTGCGGTTTGCCGGTCAGAGCGCGGAGCACTTTTGCCGACTCGGGCATTGTCTCTGCAAGCTTTTCCACTTTTGCTTCTTTCTTCGGTGTCGGGGTATTTTCCTGGATCCCGAGCAGGGAATCTTCAGTTCTACTCCTCAGTCTATTTAAGGCATTATCAAGAATATCTCGGCTTCGCTCACTCTGCACTCGCCCACCCTCGATGTCACCTTTGAGACCAAAGAGTACGTCTTTGACTGCGTCCATAGTTTTCCGGAAGGAGGGATCGGTGCGCAGCAGATCTACCATGGCAGCGGCTCTGATATCCAGCCGCTGTTCTCTATTGATAGGCGTTGTCTGTCGGCTCTGCGCTCGTTCAAGTAAGGGTTTCATCAGGGCGGCTACTTGCTCCGGTTTGATTCCCAGTCCTTTTAACTGAGTATCCGTCAGTCGGCTGGCGATGGTGGCTGGGTCTGAAAGTGTGTTGGTCTGTTTGGCCAGGGCTCTGGCTACAGAGCCTCCGTCATGGAGATTGCCGTCTGCGGTCTGCAACTTGATATTGCCGTCGAAGACTCTAATGTTGCTCTTCTCTTTTCCTGCTGCCGGTGGTGCTGAAACTCGCGTGGCACGGGAGAGGGCGTAGGCAATAAGCTCTTCTTCTATGACCCGCTCCAGATTTTGCGTCAATTTTGGCGCCGGTAATTCACGGGCTTTCAGTTCGCTGTGAGTTTCTGCGCCTGCCAGTTTGGCGGCCATATCATTGAATAGAACTTTTTCGTTTTCGTTATTACTCCTGGCTGCTCTCTCTTTTGCCCAACTCACAAGTTCGCTTACCTGTTTGGCAGTGTCCTCATCGCTTTTAATTTTGAGGGAAGGAAGCGGCGGCCCGTCGGGGCCGATTTTTAGATGAGAGGGTGTGGAGGTCATCTTCACCAGTTTGGCTTCCAGCATGTCCAGGAAGAGCGCAGCTCTTTCTGTTGCCGGGAGGCTCTGGTCGTTAAGCAAGTTGATTCTCTGTCCTAGATCCAGATTGGCCAGTTCTGAGCGTGTGGGCTTTACTTCCTGGTTTCGATTTGCCTTGCCTAACGGACTGCCGTCCGTATCGAGGAACTGTTTGTTTACATAAATCACACCGTCTTCTCTTAATTTGAAGACAGATTTCTTTTCGTTGTTGGATGTTGCATCCAGTATATGAAAATCGCCGGTTTTTCTGTTGACCAGCAGATAGTCGGCCCCGACCTTGTCCAGTGGTGCCTGGGGCGCGGTTGGATAAATCTCCCAGTCTTTATCAATCTTCCCTTCTTTCTGCAGTTTAGCCAGCATTCCATCTTCGTTGGCGAGAATGCGGAAGACATCAAGTTGGGTTCTGTCGCCGCCTCGATTGACGGTTCTATATTGCGGACTGGAAATGATTTCAAGCTTTATCTGGTCCATGGCGGCAATCACCTTCTGGGTGGCTGCCTGGGACCAACTCTTAGATGTTTCTTCCGGACGCTCTTTTGAGTAGTGGACGGTGCGCTCGCCTTCCGACGCCACAATTTCCCCTGTGCCCTTCGCAGAATTGGGCTTGAGAAGGTCTTCCGCACCGGTGGCCGGCATATAGCCTCTTCTTACCATGTAAGCAGCCAATCTTGCTTCTTCACCCTGGGGGGCGTTGGCAAAGGCACTTTCCAGCCATTGTTTGCGGCTTGCTTCCAGTTCTTCTTTAGAAACTGCCGGGTCTTGCATCTTCAACTTAGCTGAGTCTCGTGCCACCATATCCAGTGCAGTAAGAAAACGCAGTGCCCTTGTTGATTCTTCCACCACTTGCATATTGGCGCTCAGTTGTCTTGCTGTTTCTTTCAAGGCCGCAGGCAGGGCGGGCTCATTGGCAAGGGCCGCCAGGGCCGCTTTTCCTGCCGGGTTGTTGAGGTTCTCCAGCATCTTGACCGTGCTCGTACCTGCCCCATCAAGGGCGGTGGTTAGCTCTTTGAGGTGCTTAGCGGTCTGTGCCGAACTGAGTTTCCATTCCAGTTGCCCATCGGCGGCAAGCTCGTGCAACTGTCTCTGCAATTGCCTGGTCTGACCCTGGCTTTCGCCCAGGGCACCTTCGAGGGTGCGGGAGTATTGCAGGCGGTTGGCTTTGTTTTCATAACGGGAGCCGAAGTCATAATAGGCATTGGACTGGCTGCCGAGGGCCAGAGCCGCGTCTGAGGCACCGGCCAGGGCGTTGACATACTGCTCTCGGCTTGGATTTTCACCAAGAGTTTTTCTTGTCAGGTCCACAAGACTCCGCACCGGTTCTCTCGCTAAAGCTTCAGGAGCCAGACCGGTGTTGTTGAAGGTGACGCGCAGGTTCGAAATTTCCCGGCGCATCTCGTGAATTAGGGCTTGATTGTGGCTGAACTGGGCGTGGGGAAAGTCTGCACCGCGCTGGTAGATGAACTTGTTAAGTTCCTCCGCGCTAGGCACCGCCGGCAGTTTGCCGTCTTTCATGTTTTCGGTCATATAGGCTTTGATTTGCTCCCTGGCAAATTTAGCATCATCTGCAGTGAAACCGTTCTTGCCCGCCAGGGCTTCCCTTTCAAAAGTACGCTCCCCGAAGACAGCCTTTTCCAGTCTTGCTTCACCCTTACTAAAGGCGCCTGCCATACTGTCGTCCACCAGGGTTTCCAGGAAGAGTTTGGGATTGGCTTCAAAAAGGGCTTGATTCCTGGCGGCATCCAGAAGGTGGGCGGTTTCGTGATTAACGGTTTGACCAGGCTTGACGGACGAATCAGGGTCTCCCACATAGAGGTCAATGCGCCCGCTGCGCGGGTCGAACTGTCCCTGGGCGCCGGGATTTTCGGAGGCGTCTTTGAGATCGATGCCTATTTTTCGAGCCAGACTTTCGCCTTCTTCCAGTGGTATACCAGTGCTTCTGGCAATCAGTTCACCGGCGTCCCTGACGAGGGTATCGGTGAGCTGCACTCTGGCCGCCTGCAACTCCTGCTCTTTCACCGGCAGGGTTTCCTTATCGAACCAGGCTTTGTTCTGCTTAAATTCAGCCTCCTGTTTGGCCAGGTTTTGAGCCTGTATATCGGCCAGGCTGCGGTAGTCCACCTGGTGCCCGGTGGATGGTTTGCTCTCGGCTTCGCTGTGGGAGGTGGGCTGCGTAGTTTCTGTCGGTCTGTTTGCAAGTAAGTTGTGGGACTGCCTTATCTGTTGAAAGAACGGTGCGATGGC
>ERZ724526.1905-NODE-1905-length-10380-cov-8.310121_pt1 | contig 10380 bp, 10 predicted proteins | sample MGYA00376059_ERZ724526 | MGnify/ENA primary metagenome ERZ724526 (study PRJEB28724, sample SAMN07190883) | activated sludge metagenome | isolation source: activated sludge of sewage treatment plant in Hong Hong | place: Hong Kong | collected 2016-03-17 ... | reverse complement strand
AGGATGCGATCGTGATATAGCCGACGCACCTTGCGGGCCGTCGCCTTGATCACCATGTTGCCCAGGGTTACCTGGCCATCGCCGCCAATGGCGACGGTATTGCCGCGGCGCACCGAGACAATGGTGGTGCCGTGAAAATCGAGTCTGGAATCCATGAAAACTGGCCGCCAGGCGGCGATAGGAAAAGTTGGCGCTACCTGGCCAATTGGCTCAGGCCGTCTTCACAAACAGGCTGGCCGGCGCACCAGTGAGCTGCAGCAGCACCTGAATGATGGGGGTTGCGCCGAGCACGCGAACGTCGATGGCCTGCGCCATGAGCCGGGTAAACGCATTGGCAATGGCGCCGCCACAGACAAAATCAACGCGCAACACCTGCCGCATGTCGACAACAACCGGGTTGGTGGTCACCTTGTCCACGGCCACAGTCTTCAACGACGGATCGGCGGCGCCCTTGAGCTCACCCACCCAGATCACACGATCATCAACCAGCGCTTCGTCGGGCTCATCGGCCTCGGCACTTTGGGTGGTCAACACGCTGCGCTGCAACGGCGTCAACGCTTCCAGCGACGGCGGTGAGATCTCGAAGGTGACTGCGAAGTCCACCGCGCGATCATCGAATGTTGCCGTCTGCGCCGACCATTGCAGCAGTTCAAGCACGAGATACCACTGGCCTTTGCGCGTACGTTCACCGGCTTTGAGTGGTGCAGACAGGCGGCGGATCGTGGCGTCCAGCGCCCGGAACGAGATCACCGCGCCTTTGCGTCGAAGCGCCGCCAGCGCACCGGCGAGCAGCGTGCCGCAAACATCGTTAACACCATTCAGCTCGGCGATGTCGAGGTCGAACCGTTGCGGCGCCGGCGAGGTTTCTTTCCGCTTGGCCGCCTCACTTAGCGCCACGATCACCGGTGCGTGCGGATCGGTCAGGTCGCCGCGTAGCAATGACTTGGGCTTGGCGCGCACCGCTGCCGTTGCGGTGGGTTTGCTGGCGGCGTTGCTGCCCACCGCCATCTCATCCCACGCCGGTGCCGAACGTTCAAACTGCACCACAAAACGCAGCGCAAGCTCTTCAAAAGACGCCCGGTCGTCCGCCCGCGCGTAAAGGTCAAACAGGCACATCCACACCATCGGCTGTGAGCGCTCGGCGGTATCGAGCGCGTGGACCAGCGCGGCGGTCGCGGCCGTTGCATTGCCATGCGCAAACATCAGCGCCGCATTTTCGAGCGACGGGCCGAGCGCGCCTTCCTCTTCGACCTCGATACGGGCCGCCTGCGGTGCCCAGCCGCCAAGCTCGGTGTCACCATGATGGCGCGAGATTGTGGTGGCAGGATCAGCGAGATTCCTGCCATCCTTGCCTGGCTTGCCCGCCGCATCGATTGGGGCCAGCTCCAGTTTTGGGCTGCCTACCTTCGGCGACTTCGGAAAGATCTTGAATGCCATCTCGAATGTTCGTTTTCTTCAGCGACCGTTCAAGGAACCGGTACCGCGTCCACCAGCCGGTAATAGAGCCCTGCCGGATCATCCTTGAGCACCTGCAATGTTCCGGACAACGCAACAGCGTCGAAGCCGTAACGCACATCGGACTTCGCCCGCACCTCAATCATCGCGTCCGGCCCGGCGGGCAGGCAAAACGAACAGTGCGGCGGCGCCGCGACCAGAAGGAAGCGACGCTGCTTGTCACCGATGTCAAGCGGCATCATGAAGCCTTGCACCTTGATCGCCTTGCCATCAAGCGCCGTCACCACCTGGGCGAAGGCAGGCACCATCTTGCGATCCTTTTTCACCAGCTCCACTTGCCCGAGCGTACGCCAGGAGGTGAAACCCGGCTTTTCGGGCAGGAATTGCGACGGTGGCATCAGCGCCCCATTCGCTGGTACGGGGGTTACCGCGACCGCAGGCAACCAAGCGAACAGTGTGACGGCCGACAGCGACGCGAGGCAGCCTGAAAGAAGTGAGCGAATTTTCATTTTCAATTACCTCGACGAAAGTTGCGCGGCAACGTCAATGGAAACACTGCGCCAGAGAACCGGGATAGTAGCAATAACTGCGAGGCAAAGCGCAGCAATCAAGGCAATTCCCCAGTACCCGCTGCCAACCATTGGATCTACCGCCAGGCCAGGAAGCACGCCATGCGACAGCAGCCACGCGCCCACCGCCAGCAGCACAGCCGCCACCAATGACGCGAGCAACACCAATGCCACCGCCTCGGCAAGCACCAGCACTGCCAATTGCCACCGGTTCGCCCCCATCGCCCGCAGCACCGCCATTTCCGGTTCCCGCCGCGCCAGCGCCTGCATCAGCGCTCCCAGTAAAGACGCCATTGCGGCCGCAATCAGGACAACGGCGAACGCTTTGATAATGATTGCCACCCAGTCAAAACTGGTCAAGAGACGAGCCGACTCCAGCGCCGGCACGGCGGCCTGCAGTCGGGTGGTACTGTTGATCATGCGCGGAAGCGTCGCCACACCTAGTGGCCCCCTGGTCTGGACCAAGGCAAACGTAGCCTCACGTTCACTGCCCGCCGCATGGCCCTCGTGTACCAGCCACACACTCTCGATGGGTGTGACCGCAATCTGGTCGATCACCCGCCCACTTGCCTTGAGAATGCCGACGACGCGATAAGGATTGCCATCATGCTCGGCGGCCGCGTCGCCACTGCTCATGCCGTGAGCACCAATGAAGCTGTCGCCGACGCGCAGCCTGGCACGGGCGGCCAGCGCTGATCCGACCACTGCCTCCATCGGCGCAGCGGGTAGAGCCCCTTCCGTCAGCTGGGCGCCGTAGAACTCGAGAAAGTCGTTGCCTGCGCCAACTATGCGAGCACCAGCAACCGAGTCTCCCATTGCCACGGCAATGGCCTGCGCCACCATCGGATTGGCCCGCAGTGCAGCCACTTCATCCAGGCGAATATTGCCGTTCGGTACATCCAGATAGTAAACAGCGGCCAGCACGTTCTGCAGCGCCGACCCTTTGGCGCCCACCACGATGTCAATGCCCTCGGCCTGCCGCCGGGCGTGCGCTTCGAGCGTCGCCTGCATCCAGATAATCCCGACTGCGCTGGCCATACCCAACGCGCAAAGCGCCACGGTCAAGGCGAACTGCCAGGGGCGTGCGACGAGAAAACGGGTAACCAGGCGCACGATGATGCTCATCGCGGCAACTCCAGCGTATGGACCGAGCCTTGCGGCAGACACTGACCCAGCATTTCCCGCAATTGCGGGTCGTGGCTGGCGACCACAGCGGCGCCACCCGATTCGGCATACGTGGCAATTGCGTGGGCAACCAGATTCGCACTGGTTGCATCGAGTGCGGCGGTGGGCTCGTCCGCCAGCAGAAGTTTTGGCCGCGCCACCAGTGCGCGGGCAAGGCTGGCGCGCGCGGCCTGGCCCACCGAGATGGCCACCGGGCGGCGCGCAGCCAGCATCTCGATGTCCAGTGTCCTCAACAGCTCATCTGCTCGCCGCCGGCCCTCGGCATCGGATTTGCCAGCCAGCGCCAGCGGCAGCAACACGTTTTCGCGCACCGTGAGGGTCTCGATCAGGCACAGCCGCTGCGGCATCCAGCCAACTACGAAGGGCCGCAGTTGATCACGTCTGGCAACGGATAGCCCGGCAATTTCTGTCGCCGCAATCGATACCGTGCCGGCCTCCCTCGCCAACGGCAACACACCGGCGAGCAAGTGCAGCAATGTCGATTTGCCTGCCCCGGAAGCCCCGCGCACCAACAGCACCGTGCCAGCGCCGACATCAAAACTGCCGAATTCCAGCACCGCTTCAGCGCGCTCCGGTTGTTGCCCGGCACGCGCTGCAGCGCCTCGCGGCGAATAGTGATGACGCAAGTTGCGAACACTCAACAAGGTCGTCTGCGAAGCAGGTTGTGGCAACTGAATCCCCGACGGCAAAAATCAAAAAGGCCGGAAACCCGGCCCTTGTGACAGCGTTTTTGCTACGACTACGATCAGCCGGCGAAGTTCGCGTTGGCGAAGTCCCAGTTGAGCAGCTTGTCGATCAGTGTCTCGACATATTTGGCGCGCAGGTTCTGGTAGTCGAGGTAGTAAGCATGTTCCCAGACGTCAATCGTCAGCAGCGGCTTCTGACCCTTGGTGAACGGCACTTCGGCGTTGCCGGTCTTGACGATCTTGAGCACGCCCGCGTCCGACACCAGCCACGCCCAGCCGGAGCCGAACTGCGTGACCGCAGCGTTGGCGAAGTCAGCCTTGAACTTGTCGTAGCCGCCGAGGTCCTTGTCGATCGCTGCGGCAATCGCGCCGGTCGGCTTGCCGCCGCCATTGGGCTTGAGGCTGTTCCAGTAGAACGTGTGATTCCAGATTTGGGCAGCGTTGTTGAATACGCCGACCAGCGCCGCGTCACCTGCCGACTTCTTGATGATGTCCTCAAGCGACAGTTGCGCCAGATCCTTGCCTTCAACCAGCTTGTTCAGATTGTCGACGTAGGCCTTGTGGTGCTTGCCGTAGTGAAACGACAGCGTGTTGGCCGAGATCAGCGGCTCCAGCGCGTTGTCGGCGTACGGAAGCGGCGGCAGGGAGAAGGGTGCACTCATGGGATTTCCTTTGGGTGAGACTGGCTGGCAGTCGCGCGTTTGAAGCAGGAATGAACAATTATGGCCGCTCACGGCAAATCCGCGAGTGGCAAGGGGTCATTGCAGCAGGCCAACAGCGGCCAGCGGCGATCAATCCCCAAACAGTTTCTGCATGCGCTCGCGGCGTTCCTGCGCCTCGATGGAGAGCGACGCGGTCGGACGCGCAATCAGGCGGGCGATGCCGATCGGCTCGCCGGTCTCTTCGCACCAGCCAAAGCTGCCATCGTCAACCATGCGCAGTGACTTGTCGACCTTCTTGAGCAGCTTGCGCTCGCGGTCACGGGTGCGCAGCTCAAGGGTGTATTCCTCTTCCTGCGTCGCCCGGTCGGACGGGTCAGTGGCCACCTCGGTATCGCGCAGGTGCTCGCCGGTATCGGTCGCGTTATGCAGGATGTTGTCGCGCAGTTCGACCAGCTTCTCGCGGAAGAAAGCGAGCTGCGCCTTGCTCATGTATTCCGATTCCGGCTGTGCGAGGATTTCCGCCTCGGTCAATCCGCCGTACTTCTTCTGACTGTTCATCGTCAGCACCGGCGCTGGTTTGCTTGCCGGAGCCGGCGCTGCGGCCGGTTTGGTCGTTTTGCCAACCGTCGCGGCCGGGGCCGCTTTGGCTGCAGGCGCAGTTTTCGCCTTGCTCGTAGTAGCCATAAAACTCTTCTGGAACCTTATCTGTCGATCTATCGAGTGTCTGGTCGGTCAGCCGCAGTCTTACCAGGCGGCGCCGGATTATAGCGGCTGACTCCCTGCCCCCGCCGCCGCTTCACTGCGACAATGCGAGCATCGGCCAAAGGCCGCCAGCTCGATACCCTGCAGCTCAACGCCCGCCGGCACCGCCAGCGCAGGTGCCGCCACGTCATCCAGGCAGATCGTTCGACCGCATTGCGTGCACTGAAAATGGGCGTGAGAATGGGGCTTTTCTGGTCGCGTGAAGGCAAATCGCATCGCCCGCTCAATGCCGGTTGCGCCACCGGCCGTACCTACCCGATGCGCCAGTGAATGCTCGACCAGCCAGTCCAGCACACGATAAAGCGTCACCCGGTCGAGCCCGGTGTCGGCGAGCTGCACCTCAATATCCGCATGCGAAAGCGCGCGGTCCGACGCAATCAGACACGCCAGCACGTTGCGCCGGGCGCCGGTGTTGCGACCACCACTCGTCATCACCAGTCGCCGCGCCAGCATGATTGCCGCCGACGGCAGCGGCGCCGTTGCGGGTGCGGGCGGCGTGCTTGCAGGAACGGACGCTGCGGTTGCGGGAGGTGAGCCCATGATTAAATCCTACCAGTTCAGCGCCAAGGCCTCGGCAACGACGGTGCCGGGCGCCTATCAATCTGCCGTCCAGTTCGGGCCACTCATCGTGCAATCCACTGCAACCACTGCCGCGCCGTTGTCCGCCCTCACGCTCGGCCGACCGGATGATTTTCACGTCCATCTGCGCGATGGTGCCGGGCTCGCCTCCGTGGTGCCATTCACGGCCAGGCAGTTCGGCAGGGCGCTGGTGATGCCCAATCTGAAGCCACCGGTAACCTCGGTGGCGATGGCGGCAGGATATCGCGACCGCATTCTGCAGGCACTTCCAGCCGGTTCGGCGTTCGAGCCGCTGATGACGCTATATCTGACTGATCGCACCGCTGTTGACGAGGTGGCGCGAGTGGCCGAATCCGGCTTCGTGAAAGCCTTCAAGTACTACCCGGCGGGCGCCACGACCAATTCCGATTCCGGCGTCACTGCACTCAAAAACGTCTACCCCGTGCTCGATGCCATGCAGCGGCACGGCGTGGTGCTGTGCATTCACGGCGAAGTGACTGATCCTGCCACCGACGTGTTCGACCGCGAGGCGATCTTTGTTGAACACTCGCTGGCACAAGTCGTGCGCGATTTCCCTGCGCTGAAAGTCGTGGTCGAACACATCACCACGCGCGAGGCGGCGGACTTCGTCAGTGCGGCCCCCCCCAACGTCGGTGCCACCATCACGCCGCAGCATCTGCTCTACAACCGCACGTCCATTTTTACCGGCGGTATTCGTCCGCACTTCTACTGCTTGCCCATCCTGAAGCGCGAGACGCACCGGCAGGCGCTGCTGGCCGCTGCGACATCGGGGTCGCCAAAATTCTTTCTCGGCACCGACAGCGCGCCGCACTCGCGCAACAACAAGGAAACCTGCTGCGGCGCGGCCGGCTGCTTCACCTCGCACGCTGCGATTGAGCTTTATGCCGAGGCGTTCGACGCCGCAGGCGCACTGGACAGGCTTGATGCCTTCGCGAGCCGCTTCGGAGCTGAGTTTTATGGCTTGCCGCGCAACGCAGGCACAGTCACCCTGCAACGCGACACCTGGACACCGCCGGAAGAATTTGCGTTTGGCGATGAAACCATCGTGCCGCTCACGCAAGGCCGGACGCTCGCCTGGAAGCTGCTGTAGAAGCGGCTCTGCCGAGACAGCGCCAACTTGACGTAGCGCAGGTCGCGGCCGACCCGCTTCTGCGAGCTACTGCCGTGACGCCAGCGCCCGCACCCCGACGATCACGCCGAGCACCAGCAGCACGATGCCGGCGATCTCGAAGCCGCTGGGCGAGCGCTGATAGACCAGATAGGCATAGGCCAGCGCGGCCAGTGTTTCGAACACGATCAATTGCCCGGTCAACGCCGTCGGCGTATTTTTGCTCGCGATGTTCCACAGCATGGTGCCTAGCCATGACGCGCAAAAGCCGATCACCGTCATCAGCAGCCAGAACTTGAGCGGCTCCGGCCCTGACAGCGACTGCGCAAAGCGTGGATCGCCAGTGAGGCGCAGCCACAGCAAGGAAAGCGCAAGCCCGACGGCCGCAATCGGCAGCGTGGTGATGCCCTGGGCCGTCGCCCAGGTGGTCGACGTGTGCTGACGATGTGCGTTCAACCAGCGCGCGTTGTGAATTGGATACCAGGTCCACGCTGCATTGGCCACAATGGCCAGTGCCGCGCCTCCCAGATATGCGGTCAGAGCGCCTTCGGCCTGCAGGCGCGCAACCTGATCGGCATTGACACACAGAAGGCCGCCCGCGATCAGCACCAACGATGGCACCAGCCTGGCCCACGAGAAGCGATGCTCGCCGTGGCTGCCCAGATTGGACACCACCGCAATCACCACCGGCAAGGTACCGATGATCAAGGTCGGCAACGGAGCACCGGCCAGCTGGATCGCCGCCGAGAGCGTGAGGTAATAAATGAAGTTGCCGACGATGGAGAGTTTGGTCGCCAGCCACCAGTCAGCCCGCGTTAGCTGACGCAGCGCTTTGCGCTGCCACCACGCGATCGGCAAGGTCACCAGACCAAAGGCAAAGTAGCGCCCAAACGACAGCAGCGTCGCGGGATAGTCGGGCAGCAACAGCGGCGCCACGAACACCAGTCCCCACATCAGGCCAGCGCCGAGCGCGGCGCCGATGCCGAGTGTCAGGTGCTGTGGGTGCGGGGTGGCCGCAGAAGCGGCATCAGGAGTGGCGGACGAAGAGGACATCGAGTCTATTTTGCCCGACGCTGTGGCCGGCACCGCTGTGACGCCGCTCCGTAAAATCGCCTTCAGTTCAACAGAAAAGGTCACGGAGACTCACATGACGATCAAAACAGTCGGCATCATCGGCGCTGGCACCATGGGCAACGGCATCGCGCAGGCCTGCGCCGTGGCAGGCATCGACGCGTTGATGCTCGATGTCAACCCGGTTGCGCTCGACAAGGGTGTGGCCACCATCAGCGGCAGTCTCGACCGTCTGCTCAAGAAGGAAAAAATCACTGCCGAGCAAAAAGCGGCTGCGATGTCGCACGTCAAGACCACCAGCACGATGGCCGATCTTGCCAAGTGTGACTACGTGATCGAAGCCGCGACCGAGAATGAAGGCCTGAAGATCAAGATTCTCAAGGATCTCGACGCGCTGCTGCCGGCCAGCACAATCATTGCGACCAACACCTCGTCAATCTCGATTACGCAACTGGCTGCCGCAACCAAGCGCCCCGACCGTTTCATCGGCATGCACTTCTTCAACCCGGTGCCGATGATGGCGCTGGTCGAGCTGATCCGTGGCCTTGCCACCAGCGACGCGACACTTGCGACGGCGCAGGAACTGGCCAAGGCACTCGGCAAGACGCCGATCACGGTCAAAAACTCGCCCGGATTCGTGGTCAACCGCATCCTGTGCCCGATGATCAATGAGGCAATCTTCTGCCTGCAGGAAGGACTCGCCACGGCCGAAGACATCGACAACGGCATGAAGCTTGGTACCAACCAGCCGATCGGCCCCCTTGCTCTCGCCGACATGATCGGTCTCGACGTGATGATTGCCGTGATGAACGTGTTCTACGAAGGCTTCAACGACCCGAAGTACCGCCCGGCGCCGCTGCTGAAGGAGATGGTCGCGGCGGGTTATCTGGGCCGCAAGACCGGGCGCGGTTTTTACACTTACGCCTAATTCGCGCCGTTCGTGGTGATCCTTTGTCAGGCTCAAGAGTAAACGCGGCACTCACCACTCTGTCCGTTGGTGGTGCCCCTTCGACTTCGCTCAGGGGTAAACGCTGCGCTCATCACTCACTCCGTTCGTGGTGAGCTTGTCGAACCATGAACGTCACTCCCTCTGACAACCACGAGAGCCCCCATGCCCGCTGACAAAAAACTCCGCATCGGCGTCCTCGGCGCCGCCAACATCGCCCGTAACTTCACCGCGGCACTGCGCGGCTCCGACAAGGTTGACGTGTGCGCCGTTGCCAGTCGTGACGCCGCCAAAGCCGCCGCGTTCGCGGCCGAGGTGGGCATCATGCAGTCGTTCGGCAGTTATGAGGCCATGCTGGCGGACCCGTCGATCGAAGCGGTCTACAACCCGCTGCCGAACAACCTGCACGCCGAGTGGACGATCAAGGCGGCTGATGCCGGCAAGCACGTGCTCTGCGAAAAGCCCTTCGCAGCCAACGCAGCCGAGGCAAAGGCGATGTTCGACGCGGCGAAGCGCAACAATGTGATCGTTGTCGAAGCGTATCCGTATCGCGCGCAGCCGCAGACCATCAAACTCGCGCAGTTGTTGCGCGAGGGTGCCATCGGCAAAGTGCAGTTCGTCCAGGCATCTTTCGGCTTTCCCTTGGCGATGGGTAGCAATATCCGCTGGGACGCGGCGCTCGCCGGCGGCGCGCTGATGGATGCGGGCAGCTATCCGGTAAGCCTGGTGCGCATGATCGCTGGCGAACGGCCGGTGCGGGCGCATGCGATGGCGCGCTTTGCCGAGGGCGCGAGCGGTGGTACCGGTGTTGATCGCACGCTGCTGGGCACGCTGGATTTTCCGGGCGGTGCGCTGGCGCAGATCGCCTGCAGCTTCGGCACCTCGCGGCACCGCACCGCGCTGATCGTCGGCGATGCCGGCACCATCGAGACCACGTTCTACAACGACACCTCGGACAAGCTGCCGCCGACGCTGGTCATCCGTCGTGGCATTGCGCTCGATGCACCGCGCGAGACGATCGTGTGTGACGCAGCCGCCGGCTTCCGCGCTCAGGGCGAGGCCTTCCACGATCTGCTGCGCCATGGCTGGTCGCAATGGCCGGGCGCCACGCCCGACGAGACGCTCGACATCATGCTGGCGATTGATGCGCTGGCGGCTAGCGCGCGTAGCGGTAGCGTGGTCTCCATCGCAGCCTGACCGTTTTCCAGAGCGCCGGCTTGAGGGTGACTTTCGCCGGGAACGACGGCTTCGTCATCCAACGTCAGCGCTGCGACGACAGACATACAGCTTTTTGCTGTGTAGTCCATGGAATATGGGCTCAGCGCGCAAATCGCCG
>ERZ724526.1886-NODE-1886-length-10450-cov-5.459163_pt1 | contig 10450 bp, 5 predicted proteins | sample MGYA00376059_ERZ724526 | MGnify/ENA primary metagenome ERZ724526 (study PRJEB28724, sample SAMN07190883) | activated sludge metagenome | isolation source: activated sludge of sewage treatment plant in Hong Hong | place: Hong Kong | collected 2016-03-17 ... | reverse complement strand
GTTGCAACAGAAGTACGTACGCTGGCGCAACGGTCCGCATCGGCAGCAAAGGAAATCAAGGATCTGATCGGGGATTCTGTAAATAAAGTAGAGAATGGAACCCAGCTGGTTGACCAAGCAGGAAGAACCATGGATGAGATCGTAATGTCGGTGAAACGCGTGACGGATATCATGGCTGAAATATCAGCCGCTTCCCAAGAACAAAGCACGGGTATTGAGCAAGTCAATTTAGCCATTAACCAAATGGATGAAATCACCCAACAGAACGCAGCACTGGTTGAACAGGCAGCTGCGGCGTCAGAATCGATGCACGAACAGGCAGCGCAACTGACGCAAGCTGTCGCAATCTTTAAATTACATCATGCGGCTGGGACAGCAGTGCATTGTAACGAAGAAAAGATGGAGCGCCGAGGTCCGGATCGCCCTACAAATGTTCAACGATTACCTAAAGCATCGAGTCAAGCGCTGAAAAAAGAAAGAGTATCAGTCGCAAAAACTGGAACAGACCGGGATTGGGAAGAATTCTAACCATCTTTTAACTTTATTTCGAATAGTTGAGTGACAGTATGCGTATCAATATGCCAATCAATAATGTAGAACGACAAGTCAATGAGAATGACTATCTGGTTTCTAAAACTAATCCTAAAGGTGTGATCACTTATGTGAATCAGCCTTTCATTGATATTAGTGGTTATTCGAAGCAAGAATTGATTGGTCAGGCGCATAATTTGATTCGGCATCCCGATATGCCACCAGCAGCTTTTAAAGATTTTTGGAAAACCATCCAGCAGGGAAAACCTTGGAGTGGGTTGGTTAAAAACCGAGCTAAGGATGGTTCATTTTATTGGGTATATGCCAATGTGGCGCCGATTTATGAGGCAGCGCAGATTACTGGTTATATGTCTGTTCGCACTAGACCCAGCCGAGAGCAGATACAGCAGGCAGAGTTACTTTATCGTGAGATGCGTGAAGGTAGATCCAAATTTAAGATTGAAGCTGGAGAATTGATACCTGCCAACTGGTTTGGTCATATCAAGCAAATGACGCGTTCTTTTGCCATCAAATCACGAATCAATGTAATTAGTTTGCTAGCGGTAATTAGCCTCGCTTTGATGGGAGGATGGAGTTTGTGGGGGGACTATCAAAGTAAAGAGCGATTACGCGCAGTTTATGAAGATCGAACTCTGGCGTTAATAGACTTGTCAACGATTTTAGATGCGCTAAGTCACATGCGTATTAATGCACTGATCGCTTTTAATTCTAATAACACAACCATCGCAAAGGAACGATCTGCTGACACGGAACAATTAGATCGTGTGTTTAATGAAAATTGGTTGCGATATTTCAATACTTCCCTTACTGCAGAGGAAAGAAACATAGCAGAGAAATTTTATCAGAGTGCTGAAGTCTATCGACTTTCACGGCAGAAGAGCATAAATTTGTCAGTTATAGGTGATTTTGAGGCTGCGCGGACACATGCTGCGCAGGATGCGGGGCCTAAGTACAACACAGCGCATTCATTACTTGTCGATTTATTTGACATACAGGAGAAACAAACAGAAAAAGAATTTAAAGCGGCTATCGAACGATTTGAGTCATTAAGAAATACAACTATTGCTATGATTCTACTTTTTATAGCCATTTATTTATACCTTACCAAATTACTGCATCGAGCCATTAATCTGCCCTTAGCAAGCGTAAGTGCTATTTTTAGAAAGATCGCTGCGGGTGACTATACCAATCAAGTTACCATTGTTAATCATGATGAAATTGGGTGCTTAACCGAGTCGGTTCAGATGATGCAAACACGGGCGGGTGCCGAGATCGATGAGATCAAACGAGTGGCTGCTGAAAATCGACGTATTCGTAATGCCTTGGATCAGTCAAATTCATCAATCATGATCGTCGATCCCAATGGTTACATCATCTATGTCAATCAAGCAATGCAATCGCTGCTCAGTAGGAACGAAAAGCAATTTGTAAATGCATTGGATAAGGCACAGATCAATTCGATTCTGGGTCAGTCATTTACTATTTTTAATCAAAACATTGATCTTTCTACGGTTGATAAATCTTTTAAACATTCAGTCAAAATTGGCAACAGTATTTTTATATTGACGTTTGCTCCCGTATTTAATGAGAGTGGATCCCGGCTAGGAACATCCATCGAGTGGCTTGACCGAACAGTAGAGGCTGCGGTGGAAGATGAAGTGGCCCAAATTGTGAAGTCAGCCAGTGAAGGTGATTTTAGCAGGCGCCTGGAAACAAAAAATAAAAATGATTTCTTTGAGCAATTAGCCAGGAATATTAATCAATTACTTGAAAATAATGAGAAAGGGCTAACAGACATCGGGCAGATGTTGGGTGCAATGGCTAGAGGAGACCTTACCCAAACGATCACCCAACAATATAAAGGGATGTTTGAGAAATTGAAAACAGATGCAAATGCGACTGTTCAGCAACTTACCGAGATTATTCGGCAAATCAAGGAATCGGCTGATTCGATCAATATTACCTCCCATGAGATTGCACAAGGTAATACTGACTTATCGCAACGGACAGAACAACAATCCATTAATTTGGATAATACTGCGTCCAGTATGGAGGAATTAACCGCAACCGTAAAACAAAATGCGGAGAATGCAAGACAAGCGAATTATCTTGCGGCATCAGCATCTGATGTGGCAATCAAAGGAGGGGAAGTGGTTGGGCAGGTTGTAGAAACCATGGGCTCGATCAATGAAAGCTCGAAGAAAATTGTTGATATCATCAGTGTGATCGATGGCATTGCTTTCCAGACTAACATTCTGGCATTGAATGCTGCCGTAGAAGCGGCTAGAGCGGGTGAACAAGGTCGGGGATTTGCAGTCGTCGCAACGGAAGTACGTACTTTAGCTCAGCGCTCAGCTGCTGCGGCAAAAGAAATTAAGTCGTTGATTGGCGATTCGGTGAACAAAGTAGAAAACGGTACACAGTTGGTTGACCAAGCTGGGAAGACCATGGATGAGATCGTGATATCGGTGAAGCGCGTGACGGATATTATGGCCGAAATATCAGCGGCCTCAGAAGAACAAAGCGTGGGTATTGAAAAGGTCAATTTGGCCATTGCACAAATGGATGAAATGACGCAACAGAACACCGCTTTGGTTGAAGAGGGCGCTGCTGCATCAGAATCGATGCATGAGTTAGCTAATGAACTCACCAAACTCGTTGCTGTATTCAGAACCAATTCATCAATTTCATTGATTGCTGAAGCCGGGACTGTTTCTGGGCATGTCGAGCGTAGAGGCCCTCATCGTGCAACGAATGTACAGCGGCTCCCACTATCAGCAAAATTAGCGACTAACTCAATTGAAGATACCGTGGCAGCAACTTAAACGAAGGTAATTGCCACCCAAAGTAGCGTCATATCATTTATTTAACCTAGCAACGACTGCTTATATGAATCTCGATCCGGTTATAGATCAACCAATGCGTGAGTATGATTTTACAAATCAGGATTTTGCTTGTGTTAAGCGGTTAATTTATCAGCGTGCCGGAATTGCACTGGCACCGAGTCGCAGTAATATGGTTTATACCCGCTTGGTTAGACGACTACGAGAAATGGGCTATAGCCAATTTAAAGATTATTTAACGATGTTGGAGGAAAATAGCGATAGCGTTGAGTGGGAAAATTTTATCAACGCATTGACGACAAATCTAACTTCGTTTTTCCGAGAAGCACACCACTTTGAGATGCTGGCTGAGCATCTTAAACGAAGAAAACCAGGGCAGACGATTAAAATTTGGTGCAGCGCTTCATCAACTGGGGAAGAACCTTATTCGCTTGCGATGACTGCTGTGGAGGCATTTGATACTTATACGCCACCGGTACGTATTCTAGCAACTGATATTGATACCAATGTATTAGCAACTGCCCAAACAGGAATTTATTCCATGAATCAACTGGAAAATTTTTCTGATGCCCGATTGAAGCGTTTCTTCCTTAAAGGAAAAGGGTCGAATGCTGCTTTTGCCCGTATCCGCCCTGAGCTAAGAAATTTAGTAGCATTTAAACAGCTTAATTTATTAGACCGATCTTGGCCGCTTAAAGGACCTTTCGATGCGATATTTTGTCGCAATGTTATGATTTATTTTGATAAGCCAACCCAACACCAATTACTGGATAAGTTTGCACCGTTGCTCGCTACGGATGGATTATTGTTTGTAGGTCATTCAGAGAGTTTTCAATATGGCGAGAATCCATTCAAACTGCTGGGCAAAACGGTTTATGAGTTGATAAATAAACATTCACGATGAGCACTATCGATAGCGATCACCTTGCTACAACCGCCTATTATGATCCCATTCATCAGATTGATGCGGTAAAACTATTGCCGGGTGAGTATTACGTTACGCAGAAGGACATATTATTAGTAACGGTGTTAGGTTCCTGTGTGGCGGCTTGTATTTGGGATAGTTTATTGAGAATTGGTGGGATGAATCATTTCATGTTGCCAGGCGATGAAAATAGTGGATCTTCAGCCCGTTATGGGGATTTCGCAATGTCATTGCTCATCGAGCAGTTACTAAAGCTCGGTGCGCGTAAAGAGAACTTGAAAGCAAAAGTATTTGGGGGGGGTAACGTATTGCCTGGTTTTGCGGTAACCAGTATTGGTGAGCGTAATGCGGAATTTACCCTTGATTATCTTCAACATAAAGGAATACCCATTGTTGCACACGATTTAACCGATGTTTTTCCACGAAAGATTTACTTTTTTCCCAAAACAGGCCGTGCATTAGTCAAAAAATTGCATGTTAAAAATAATACGATTTTTGAGCGAGAGAGGAGTCATTTAGCAGAAATTAAGCAAGGGTTTGCATTGACTCGTTCAGTGATGAGTTAAAAAAAGAAAAAATGAATGAACTTCATTTTGTAATGAAGTAACTTTTCCAGAAAGGGCATCATGAAAAAAAAGATTAGTGTATTGATAATTGATGATTCTGCTTTAGTTCGTAACCTACTTTCTAGCATCATTAATAGCCAGGAAGATATGGAGGTGATAGGTACGGCGCCCGATCCACTGATCGCTCGTGAAATGATTCGTCGATTAAATCCAGATGTTTTAACACTGGATATCGAAATGCCTAAGATGGATGGCCTCGAGTTTCTGGAAAAATTGATGCGCCTACGGCCAATGCCCGTTATCATGATCTCTACATTGACCGAAAAGAGCGCTGAAGCAACTATGGAAGCATTAGCGCTGGGAGCCGTCGATTTTGTTTCCAAACCGAAAGTTGATGTCGCGAGTGAGCTACAGCTATACCGTGAAGAAATCGCACGTAAAATTCGCATGGCGGCTTCAGTACAAATAAAAAAACCAACCCCTGTATCGACTGACACAAATCAAATAGTTTCTTCTGCCTTTGGGGCTAATCGCATCTATTCGACGGAAAAGTTAATTATCATAGGTTCTTCTACCGGGGGAACTGAAGCATTAAAAGATTTCTTAGTGAATTTACCACCGGATACACCCGGTATATTGATTGCCCAACATATGCCCGAAGCGTTTACTAAATCGTTTGCAAGTCGTTTGGATAATCTTTGCAAGATTTCAGTTAAAGAAGCTCAGGGGGGTGAGAGAATTCTGCCAGGGCATGCTTTTATTGCGCCTGGTCATTCTCATTTATTACTAAAGCGCAGCGGCGCAAATTATGTGACGGAGCTCAGCCAATCGGAACCTGTGAATCGTCATCGGCCTTCGGTAGATGTCTTGTTTCGCTCAGCGGCTACGTATGCTGGCAAAAATGCGATTGGAGTCATTCTAACAGGCATGGGCAAAGATGGAGCTGCCGGGATGCTGGAAATGCGTAAAGCAGGCGCTTATAACTTTGCCCAGGATGAAGCGAGCTGCGTGGTATTCGGGATGCCCAGAGCTGCCATTGAGGTGGGCGCAACGGATGAAGTCGTGCCCTTGAAAAATATGGCAGGTCGCGTGCTCACGAAATTAAGCAGCTTTGGCATGGATAAAATGAATGTACGGATTTGAACCTTGAGTGTATCCATACTCGATTTTATCGTTCATAACCTAGGATTGGCGCGAGCCATCTCTCAGCTTCGCTAAGCGACCAGCCTTTTCGTCTTGCATAGTCCTCTACTTGGTCTTTTCCTATTTTTCCAACGGCGAAATAGTCTGATTCAGGGTGCGCGAAATAAAAACCAGAAACCGCTGCAGTTGGAACCATCGCGAAAGACTCCGTAACGATAATACCGGTTCGCTTCTCCGCTTCAAGTAAGTTAAATAATGGTCCTTTTTCCGTATGATCAGGGCAAGCAGGATAACCCGGTGCGGGCCGGATTCCTTGATAGGCTTCATCAATGAGTTGCTCATTGTTGAGTGATTCATCCTTTACATATCCCCAGAATTCTCGTCGGACTCGAGCGTGCATATGTTCAGCAAATGCTTCTGCTAGGCGGTCTGCCAGGGCTTTGAGCATAATGGCACTGTAATCATCATGGGCTGCTTCAAAGGCTTTAACCCGTTCATCGATACCGAAACCAGCACTGACGGCAAATAAGCCAATTGTGTCAATAATACCGGTTTCTTTGGGAGCGATAAAATCGGCTAGTGCCAAATTAGGACGGCCTGCCGGTTTGATCGTTTGCTGGCGTAGCGTATGGTAAGTCATGAGTACTTTATTACGCGAGCGATCGGCATAAATTTCGATATCATCGAAATTGACACAATTAGCAGGAAACAATCCTATAACTGCGTTAGCCGTCAACCATTTTTGATCCGTAATTTTTTTCAGCATGGCTTGTGCATCGCGGTATAAATTTTTAGCGGCTTCACCGACGACTTCGTCATCTAAGATGGCAGGATAGCGACCTGATAATTCCCAGGCTTGGAAAAAAGGTGTCCAATCGATATAGGGAACCAATGATTCGAGGGGGTAGTGATTTAAGGTTCTAATCCCGATAAAGCTTGGGCTGGGTGGAGCATAACTACGCCAGTCTGTTTTAAAAGCATTGTTGCGCGCTTCTTCGAGTGTAAGCAGTTGAGCTGGGCCTTTTTTGTTTTTCTGTTGTGCTCGGATTTTTTCCTGTTCCGCCTTAACTTCAGCTTTATAGGCAACTTGCTGATCTTGGGACATCAATTGACTACATACGCCCACGGCTCGACTGGCATCGGGTACCCAGACGGTTACCCCGCTGTAATGGGGAGCGATTTTAACGGCAGTATGAACCCGAGAAGTTGTTGCTCCTCCAATCAAGAGTGGAATTTTAAAGCCTTCGCGCTCCATCTCTTTGGCAACATGCGCCATTTCTTCGAGCGAAGGGGTAATGAGTCCAGATAAGCCGATGATATCAGCGTTTTCCCGACGTGCGGTTTCCAAGATCTGGGCACTGGGAACCATAACGCCCATATTGATTACTTCGTAGTTATTGCACTGCAGTACGACGGTTACGATATTTTTCCCGATATCGTGGACATCGCCTTTGACCGTTGCAATGACAATCTTTCCTTTAGGGCGATTATCACCCGAACTTTTTTTCTCAGCTTCAATATAGGGGAGTAAATACGCAACCGCTTGTTTCATGACTCGTGCTGATTTAACAACTTGCGGCAAGAACATTTTTCCAGCGCCAAATAAGTCGCCCACGACATTCATGCCTTCCATGAGAGGGCCTTCGATGACTTCGATGGGGCGTCCTCCTTTATCAGCAATTTCTTGTCTAACGATTTCAGTATCTTCTTCAATGTAAGTACTGATACCCTTAACCAGGGCATGTGCTAAGCGTTGACGAACGGGCTCATTGCGCCAAGAAAGATCCTCGATTTGCTCTTTTTTTTGCCCCTTGAAGTTTTCTGCAAAACTAACGAGTCGTTCGGTTGCATCAGGACGTCGGTTGAGTAGTACGTCTTCTACTTCTTCTAATAGTTCTTTGGGGATATCCGAGTAAACGCCAAGTTGACCTGCGTTGACAATACCCATGGTCATTCCTGCTTGGATTGCGTGATATAGAAATGCTGTATGGATTGCTTCTCGAATCGGTTCATTTCCCCGAAATGAGAATGAGACATTGGAAACGCCACCACTTACCTTGACGTAGGGTAGGGATTGTTTTATTGCTTGGGTTGCTTCAATGAAATCAAGCGCATAGTTGTTGTGTTCATCGATTCCGGTAGCAACTGCGAAAATATTGGGATCAAAGATAATGTCTTCAGGAGAGAATCCAACTTGATCAACTAAAATTCGATAGCATCGCGTACAAATTTCAATTTTGCGTGCTTTCGTATCGGCTTGTCCTTTCTCATCAAAAGCCATGACAATCACGGCAGCACCATAACGTTTTGCTAATCGGGCATGTTGGATAAATTCTGCTTCACCCTCTTTTAAACTAATTGAATTGATGATCGCCTTGCCTTGAATACATTTCAAGCCAGCTTCGATGACTGACCATTTGCTGGAGTCAATCATGATCGGTACCCGGCTGATATCAGGTTCGGCTGCTATCAGATTGAGGAATGTCACCATTGCTTTTTGGGAATCCAGCATAGCCTCATCCATGTTGATATCAATCACTTGAGCGCCATTCTCGACCTGATTTCGGGCGATATTGAGTGCCTCATTGTAGTTATCGTTTAAGATGAGTCGCGCGAATGCCCTTGATCCTGTTACGTTCGTACGCTCACCGACATTGACGAAAAGTGAGTCATCGCCGATATTGAGCGGTTCCAAGCCGGATAAGCGTAACTTTTTAGGGAGATCGGGTATTTTTCTGGGTGGAATATGTTCCACCGCTTTAGCAATCGCTTGAATATGGGCAGGTGTGGTGCCGCAGCACCCCCCCACGATATTAACAAACCCAGATTGGGCGAATTCTTTGATCAAGCTCGCCGTATATTCGGGCGATTCGTCATAGCCTGTTTCAGATAATGGATTAGGAAGCCCTGCATTAGGATGGGTACTCGTATAAACATTGGCAACATTGGAAAGTTCTTCCACATAAGGGCGCATTAGTTCAGCGCCCAATGCGCAGTTGATACCCACCGATAATGGTTGGGCATGCTGTACCGCATTCCAGAACGCCTCAGGTGTTTGTCCAGAGAGATTGCGGCCCGATGCATCGGTAATGGTTACGGAGATCATGATCGGAAGTCGAATGTGGTGCTGCTCAAAGAATTGATCGATCGCAAATAATGCTGCTTTGGCATTCAGCGTGTCGAAAATTGTTTCAACCAGAAGAATATCGACGCCACCATCTACCAACCCCCGAATAGATTCCGAATAGTCTTTTACTAATTGATCGAAAGTAATTGAACGAAAACCCGGGTCATTGACATCGGGTGAAATCGATGCCGTTTTGGTCGTCGGCCCAATGACACCTGCGACAAAACGAGGGTGCTCGGGATTTCTACGCTCAAACGCTGAAGCTTCTTCACGCGCTAATCTTGCACCAGCAACATTAAGTTCATAAACCAATTGCTCCATATGATAATCAGCCATGGAGGGTGCATTTGAATTAAATGTATTGGTTTCGATGATATCGGCGCCAGCCTCAAGGTAAGCGCTGTGGATTGAGCGAATAATGTCAGGTCGCGTCAGCGTCAGTAAATCATTATTCCCTTTGAGATCATGGGGGTAATCTGCGAAACGTGTTCCACGATAATCTGCTTCAGTTAATTTGTAGCTCTGAATCATGGTACCCATTGCGCCATCAAGCAATAAGATACGTTGGGTTAGTAAGTTTTCGAGTAATGTAGAACGAAGATGAGTCATAGCATGAAAAAAATTATCTGGCGTGAGGAAGCTTATTATACCTGATGACTTAGCGACTCATTGTGATTCGAGATAAGCTAAAAAATCAGGTGCTTGATTTGTTGCGTCAATTTGAAAATGGAATATTGACCTGCTAATTTGTTCGGCGTAGAGTAACCGAGCAATTGATTGAATGTTTGGTTTTTCCCTTAAATATTAAACCTTTAAATTCAACAGGAGGATTGTTATGAGTGAATATCATGTACTTCCAACTCAGCGTTTAGTAGGTGCAATTCGAGTATCACATCCCGCCTCACCCAAATCTGTAACACTTGAATCACCTGCACTCGATATCATGACTGATTTAAGACATAGCCATGTTGCAGTTATAGAGCCGTATACTACCATTGAGTTTGCTAATTTATATATGAAACAAAGGGGAGTGCGGTCATTATTTGTTTTAGGAACAGATCAGAATCTCCAAGGCGTCATTACTGCGACAGATATTCTAGGAGAAAAGCCATTACGTTTTATACGGGAAAGAAATGTTAAGCATCAAGATATCCTCGTATCCGATATCATGACGCTCCTGAACGAATTGGAAGCAATTACGATTGAGGACGTCCAACATGCCAAAGTAGGGCATGTGATTGCAAGTTTGTGTGAAGCGGGGCGGCAACATACTTTAGTGCTGGAACGAGATCCA
>ERZ724526.1884-NODE-1884-length-10452-cov-8.434645_pt1 | contig 10452 bp, 25 predicted proteins | sample MGYA00376059_ERZ724526 | MGnify/ENA primary metagenome ERZ724526 (study PRJEB28724, sample SAMN07190883) | activated sludge metagenome | isolation source: activated sludge of sewage treatment plant in Hong Hong | place: Hong Kong | collected 2016-03-17 ... | reverse complement strand
CAAGACGGGATGACGACCACGATCTGTAAGTTGCGCGGAATTGGTGACTACAGTATGGAAGACAAGGCGGCTCGCGCCAAACTGCGGGCAGAATTGTTTTCTAAATAACGCCGCAGATCAGGCGCGGCCGTAGGCCGTCGCCTGCATTGGCTTGTTATGAGGACGACGGAATGTTTTCCGGAATGCCGATTTTGATGCAGAACAGTTCCCACGCGGCCGGCGGCATGCGGCGGTCGCCGGCCTCCCACTGCTGCCAGGTGCGGAGCGCGACATGCACCAACGTTGCCGCCTCGGTTTGCGACAGTCCAGCCGCCTTACGGGCGGCTCTAACATCGTCTGGCGTTTGGTTGGCAGAGGGGCCTTTCGGCCCCCGGTTTGGGTGGTTAGGCATTGCCGAGTCGCTCGTTTTCTTCCAGTTCGCGCAGGGCGTTGGCGATGCAGAGGCCGACTTCAGCCGAGACACGTTGCGCCTTCAGTTCCTCGCGGACTCGGCTGAACCGCCAGCCGTTCCACGCCTGTCCACCGTTCGCTGCTTGGGCGGCGTGAATAACGCGCATCGTTTCACGCGGCGCCTTCATCGCGTCAGCATGGGCTGCGGCTTCGATCCGGCCGGCGTTGCGAAGGTCTTCGGCGAGGGTGGCGAATTCGTTCATTTTCTGCTCCTGCCCCTGTTGCCCCGAGGCGCGGTAGGGAAGCAATGTGCATCCCATGAACTGAATTATACGCGCAATGCGCGTAAACGCAAGAACTTTTTGCGGGAAATTTCAGAGGCGACGGTTTTGCCTCATAACGCAGAAGTCAGCGGCGCCGGCACGGCGTCCGCTGAACGAATGGAGAGTTAGGCATGTGGCATGCGAAAACCGTAAATATCTGGCAGTGCGACCACTGCGGGAAGCAGGAGCAGTGGGGGCAGAACTGGCGAAGCCGGCTGATCTTGCACAAGAGCGGCGGGCCGGGGCCGTGGGATGAAGAATTGGTGGCATGTAGCGAATCCTGTGCAACTGCGATAGACGAAAAGCGCAAATGGCGGAAGTTGCCCGACAAGAGCACGGGTGAGCCGGCGATTGAGATTTCTGGCGGGCAATTGCAGATGCCTAACGCATAGCTAAGGGGCGCGACGCGGCTTTATCGCGGCGCGTCCCGCTTGAGCGACGGGTTGGCAGGCAAAACGGTGGGACGGAGTGATGACGGTGGATTATCTCGAATTCCTGAAGCGTAAATCTGTGATTGACCCGGATACCGGCCTCGCGTCGACGCCCGCGCTGAACCCCATGCTGTACCCGCATCAGGCCGATATGGTCAAGTGGGCGCTGCGCCGTGGCCGTGCGGCACTGTTCGCGGATTGCGGCATTGGCAAAGGTCCGATGCAGATGGAGTGGGCAGACAAGCAACCCCACGAATGCATCATCGCCGCACCGTTGGCTGTCGCGCATCAGTTTGTGCGGGAGGCTGAGAAGTTCGGGATTGATCTGGCCTATGCCAAGGATCAAGCGGGGATCACGAAGCGCCTGACGGTAACGAACTACGAGCGGCTAGAGAATTTCCACCTGGATCAATTCGGCGCGGTGGCGCTCGATGAATCGTCCATCCTCAAAAACTACAGCGGCGCGTACAGCACATGGATGATTGAGGCATTCAAGAATACGCCGTTCCGCCTTTGTTCAAGTGCCACACCTGCACCCAATGACGTGATGGAGCTTGGCACCCAGGCCGAATTCCTCGGGGTGATGACGCGAGGTGAAATGTTGGCGATGTACTTCACCCATGATGGCGGCGACACCAGTAAATGGCGCGTCAAGGGCCACGCGCAGGCGGCGTTCTGGACATGGATGGCGTCATGGGCGGTGATGATTCGCAAGCCGTCGGACCTTGGCTATTCAGACGATGGATTCATCCTCCCTCCGCTGCACATGCACGAGCATTGCGTGTCGGTTCACGCGCCGTCCAGCGGCTTCCTGTTCGCGGTAGAGGCGCAGACCCTGCAAGAGCGGCAAGCGGCCAGACGCGATTCGATTGGCGACCGAGTAGCAGCATGCGCTGACCTTGTGAATAGTTCGGATCGCCCGTTCTTGGTCTGGTGCAACCTGAATGCCGAAAGCGAGGCGCTGGCCGCTGCGATACCTGACGCGGTAGAAGTGCAAGGGTCTGACACCGATGAGCACAAGGAGGCCGCGATTGTCGGGTTTCTTGACGGCCGCTATCGCGTGATGATCTCCAAACCAAAGATAGCCGGCCTCGGCCTGAACCTTCAGCACTGTGCCGATATGGCATTCGTCGGCCTGTCGGACTCCTACGAGCAGCTTTATCAGTCAATCCGCCGCTGCTGGCGCTTCGGCCAATCGCGGCCGGTCAACGTCCATGTCATCACGGCAGAGACAGAGGGGGCTGTGGTTTCCAACATCAAGCGCAAAGAGCGTGAGGCCGAAGAAACCTACAACAGCATGATCGAACACATGAAGGATCTGAACGCGGCGGCGCTGCACGGTGGAAGCATGAGAAACAAAGCCGACTACGCGCCGAAGATGGCGCTTTCGATTCCGTCATGGATGGGGGCCGCGTAATGCAGACCAGAAGGCAAAGCATGATCGAAACATGCATCAACGTCGCCATCGGCTACGGGGTAGCGTTGGCTTCGCAGGTTCTGATATTTCCCCTGTTCGGTATTCACATTCCACTGTCAAGCAACTTGATGATCGGTGCGTTTTTTACTGTCATCTCAATCGCGCGAGGATACCTAGTGCGCAGATTGTTCAACCACATTCATAGGGGGCAAGCATGAATATCCTGAATCAAGCGCAAGGCGAGAACTGGACGCTAGCGAACGGCGACTGCATCGAAGTGCTGAATTCTCTGCCGGAGAACTCAATCCACCTCTCGATATTCTCGCCGCCCTACGCATCGCTCTACACCTACAGCAACAGCGACCGCGACCTAGGCAACAGCGTCAACGACGACCAATTCTATGAGCACTTCGCGCATGTTGTCGCCGGCCTGCATCGTGTCACCAAGCCGGGGCGGATTGTCTGCGTCGACGTGATGAATATCCCGGCCATGAAAGAGCGCGACGGTTACATCGGGCTAAAGGACTTTCGCGGCGATGTGATTCGGGCATTCCAGAAAGCCGGGTTTATCTTCCATTCCGAGCATTGCGCGTGGAAAGACCCATTGATCGAGGCGACCAGGACGAAGGCGCTCGGCTTGATGCACAAGCAGCTCTGCAAGGACTCCACGCGATCCAGGGCCGGCATTCCGCAATACCTGCTGGCATTTCGCAAGGATGGCGAGAACCCCGAGCCGGTAGCCCATATCGACGGCCTAACGGAATTCTGCGGCGAGAACCCGCCGATCCACGGCAACCTGTCGCACGAACGCTGGCGGCGCTACGCCTCGCCGGTATGGATGGACATCAACTTCAGCAACACACTCAACGCCAAAGCCGCCAGAGACAACGAGGACGAGCGCCACGTCTGCCCGATGGCGCTTGACCTGATCGAGCGCGCCATCCATTTGTGGAGTAACCCCGGTGATGTGGTTTTTGATCCGTTTTCCGGCGTCGGTTCGACCGGCTACCAGGCAATCAAGATGGGGCGGAAGTTCGTCGGGTCGGAGTTGAAGCAGTCCTATTTCGCGCAGGCATGCAAGAACATCGAATCCGCCAAAGCGAACCAGGGCGGTCTATTTATGGATGCAGCGTGAAAGTCGGCGCTGGCGATACGGCGGTGCAGGGCGACATGCTTTTGCCTGCCAACGGTGGAGGTAACGGGCGGGCGGCTTCTCGCCCGTCCCGTTGACCGAAATGTTAGAGGGCTGGATTTCAACCACGGAAGGATGACAAGTGAAAAAGACTGTTTCTCTGTTTCAGCGGAATTACGATGGTGACAGGTTGGTGCGAGACGAGATCGTGCCGGGCGCGGAATGGGTTGCTGCCGGCGAAGGCGTAGCGACGAGGAAGTTTGACGGGACGTGCTGCATGGTGCGCGACGGAAAGCTGTTCAAGCGGTTTGACGCCAAGGCGGGGAAGAAGCCGCCAGAGAACTTCGAGCCGGCGCAGGACGCGCCCGACGAAAACACCGGGCACTGGCCTGGATGGGTTCCGGTTGGCGACGGCCCCGACGATGCCCGGCACCGCGAAGCGTGGGAGCGCCCGCGCATTGGCAACGAAGGCACCTATGAGCTTTGCGGGCCGAAGGTGCAAAGCAACCCGGAAGGGTTTGAATTTCATGTGCTGGTGAAGCACGGCGAGGAAGTGCTGCATGATTGCCCGCGAACCTTCGCCGCGCTGCGCGAGTACATGAGTGACGGCGCAATCGAGGGCGTTGTGTGGCACCACCCGGACGGGCGGATGGTGAAGATCAAGGGCAAGGACTTCGGCATCAAGCGCAAGCCCTCTAACGCTAGGTTGAGCGGACCGCAACGGCCCGCGCAGGAGGTGAAAGATGGAACAGAGTAGCCGGGCCGGTGCGGGTCCGCTCGAACCGTCAGTTGGGCGGCCGGTGGACGAAGCCACGGACACAGAAGGACCGCGAGGCAGCTACGGCTGCGCCTGCGCGCACCACGACGGCAGCATGTGCGCCTGGATTCGCTACGGCTGCGATGGCCCGGAAGACCCCTGTGAATGCTTGTGCCACGGATGGCCGGAGGACGAAGATGACTACTTGGGCTGAAGAGTACGTAACCCTGCTGGAGGACTGCGAGAAGCGCAGCGAGCGCCTGAACGACTGGGAACTCGGCTTCGTGGACTCGCTGCAGCGCCAGCTTGCCGAAGGACGCCGCCCGAGCGCGAAGCAGATCGAGGCGCTGGACACCATCTGGGAGCGCGCCACCAAGCGCGGTTGACCATGACCCCAAAGCAACGCGAAATCATGAAGCACGCGCTCGGCGTAGGCCGAGGCTCCCCAGGCTGGCGCAACCACTTCGTGACCGGACCAGGCAGCGATGACTACGCCGACTGCGAGGCGCTGGTAGCTGCCGGGCTGATGACGAAGCGCAGCGGCGGCCCGCTATCCGGCGGCGACCCGGTGTACCGCGTGACCGACGCCGGCCAGGATGCGCTGGTGGGCCGCCCGAAGACGCCTAACGCTGAGTTAAGGCCGACTGGCGCGGGGTTATCGCGCCAGGTCGAGCCTTGAACGCCGTGTTAGAGGGCTGATTTGATGCGGAACAGTTCCCAGAACGCCGGGTGCATGCGGCGGTCGCCGGCCTCCCACTGCTGCCAGGTGCGGCAGGTGGTGTGCAGCAGCACCCCGGCGGCGGTTTGTGACAACCCGGCGGCTTCGCGGGCTGCGCGAACTTCTGCCGGGTCGGGGTTTGTTCCTGGGCCTTTCGGCCCCCGGTTTGGGTGGTTAGGCACTTTCCCACTCGACAGGAGCGGAAGAAAAGTCGCCGCACTGAGGGGCGCACAGGTTTTCGTTTGCGAACTCTCGGATTTCGTTGTCGGTCGCTTGACCGGGGATAACGATCTCCCCCGAGGACGCATCTGCGTTCAGGAGACGCGCGTAAAAACTGTGGGTGTCGGCGTTGTATTCGGCAATTGTCAGCATTTTCTGCTCCTGCCCCTGTTGCCCCGAGGCGCGGTAGGGAAGCAATGTGCATCCCATGAACTGAATTATACGCGCAATGCGCGTAAACGCAAGAACCTTTTTGAATTATTTTTCGGCGGGTGTGGCGAGACGGCCAAGCCCTCTAACGCCCGAGGTAACGCGCGGCCGTAGGCCGTCGCGTTGACCGAAGTGTTAGGCCCCATGTTTGACGAAGCAAAGGAAAGACGATGACCGACAACGTGACCAAGATTCACCAGCCGCTGACGCAAGACGACTGGAAGTTCATCTTCGACGTGTTGGAGGGCACGAAGCTGGACGTGCCGCGCATTCGCAGCGAAGTGGCGCGGCTGCACCGTGAGGCCAACAAGAGCGAGCGCCGGGCGATCACGTTCGGCGACATCGTGGCGCAGCAGGTGATGGCAATGCGCGCGGCCTACGTGGACGCAAAGCTGAACGGCAGCGACGCTGGCATGGCGTGGATTGAGAACACGCTGGAAGGCCCGGGGCACTTGCCAGACCTGGCCGCAGCCAAGAAGGAAGGCGGCGCACAGTGCATGTTTAACCGCGAGATGGCCGAACACGAGGCGTTCAGGGCAGCCCACCCCGCGCCTGGGGCCTAACGCTGAGGTAACCGGCGCATGACGGCGGCTTTATCGCCGGCAGGCGTCCGTGTTGACCGCCGTGTTATGCGCCTGGCCGCACTGTTTGTGCAGCCTGACGGATGCTACGCGGGGTTGCCGGACGTTGATGCTTGGCCAGAGGCGCGGGACGCCAGGAACTACACCGGGCCGCTGCCAGTAGTGGCGCACCCGCCGTGCCAACTGTGGGGCGCGATGGCGGTGGTGAATTACGCTCGATGGGGCGGCGAGCACAACAGGCCGGGGAATGACGGCGGATGCTTTGCCGCAGCACTGGAAAGCGTGCGGCGGTTTGGCGGTGTGCTTGAGCACCCGGCGAAGACAAAGGCATGGGCCGCCCACGGACTGGCGCAACCTGGAGGGATTGGCTGGCAGCGCACCATTGATGGCGGGTGGGTGTGCGAGGTTTGGCAGAGCGCATACGGGCACCGGGCCGCAAAAGCGACCTGGCTTTACTACCACGGCACGAACCCGCCTTTTGAATTGCGGTGGGAGCGCCCGGAAGGAACGCACCAGATTGGGTTTCACGATCAACGGGGGAAGGCAGCTAACAAGCCGACCCTCGGCAAGCGAGAGGCGAACGCCACGCCTTTGGAATTTCGGGACGAACTGCTGCGCCTGGCGATGAAGGCGCATAACGCTGGCGTAACCGGCCTTGCGCCGAGAGAGGACGACAAATGAACCACGAAACGCTGCCGGCGCAAGGTCCGGTTGACGTAAATGTTAGCCGTTGCACGGTACGGGTGAAGACGACGGTATGGGCAGACAAGCGAGGGCTGCACACGAAGAAAAGCCTGACGTTCTTGCGCCGCCAGTGCGAAGGATTCAACGTCCTTGCCGAAGATGTCAGCGCGATAGGTGCGGGAGAGGTTTTGCCGCGCATCTTGAATTTGGGCGAGGTCGAAGACGGAATTTACGAAGTGGTGGTGTGCAACGAAAGCCATGACTATGAAACCGGATACGTCGATGACTACGACTACCGACTTGTGACGGCTAACGTGGAGTTCAGCGGGGGTGCGCCGCTTTATGGCGCAGCCTCCGCTGGAACGCAGGGTTATGCATCTGGCGGAGGGAAAGATGAAGCTTAAAAACTGCCCCTCGTGCGGGAAACCTGTGCGGCTTGGAGCAACGAAGATACGGGTTGATCGGAAGCCGGGGGTGGCGCATTACATCGCCCACATGGATGGGTCGCCGATGCACGACAAGGGTTGGGACTGCGCAGCGTTGAAGCCGTATCCGGCGCGAGAAGAAGACAAGCCATGGGCGCAACTGTGCGCGCGATGGAATGATGCATAACGACAGGTTGAGCGGACCGCAGCGGCCCGCACAGGAGGTGGAAGATGGAACAGAGTAGCCAGGCCGGTGCGGGTCCGCTCGAACCGACAGTTAGGCAACGCGCTCCGAGCGCGCATGTGGCTTGGTGCCGCTACGTGACGAAGCACGAACGGCCGACGCGCATTGTGCTGTGCGACAGCGACGCAGAAGGCGCGTTCCCGGTATTCCGCCGCCCGCACGACGACGAATGCACGAATGACCTGTACGCGCGCAGCGTGCATGAGGCGATTGCGAAGCACGGCGGGCCGGAAGTTGCCTAACGCTGAGTTAACGGGCCGAGCAAGCGCAGCTTGCGAAGGTCCGCGTTGAACGACGTGTTATGAACGGAGACTGATATGAGAGACATGATTTGGAATGCGGTGCGCTCGAAGGTATCGGAAGGAATGATTCTCCCGTGGTGGGCGCTGGTAGTGCGGGCGGTGCTGTACCCGCTGGAGTTTTTCTACTGGCGCATGAGCCAGCAGACCGGCTACCAGTGGCAGAACGACACTTGGCTGATTAACGGAGTGACCTACTCCGGCGACGCGCTGCGGTGGCTGGCGAAGGCGCAGGGCGAGACGTACCGTGTGACGCGAGCCGGAGACACGGTGACGCTGGAACGAGTGCATAACGCATAGCTAAGGGGCGCGACGCGGCCTTATCGCGGCGCGTCCCGCTTGAGCGACGGGTTAGGTTCCGTGGTTGAAAACGCAGCACAAAATAATTGCAAAAAGTTCTTGACTATCGTTTGATTGCGCACTACAATAACAACATCAACTCAACAAACGAAGGAGAAACAAATGGCCGCCACTCTCAACACGATGACCTTCCCGCAAGTCCAGGCCGCTACGGCGATGGCCGTTGGCCGCTCGATCCGCAATGCGGATCGCCTCGAAATGACCGACTTCGGGGATTGCGTTCGCAATGATTTTTGGTGGGACGATGGCGCGTGCTTTTCGATGTTGCACGACACCAAGGACGAGGCCATTGCCGAGGCCCGCATGGGTGGGTTTTCGGCATGACCACTCAGCGCGGCGGCCCCGGAAGGGGTCAAGGACGCAAGCCCGTGAAGCAGGGAGAGGAAACGGTAACGATCTCCCTGCGAGTGACCGTGGCGCAGCGCGAAAAGCTGGCACGGCTTGGTGGTGCCGAATGGGTGCGGGGCAAGATCGACCGCGCAAAGGAACCTAACGCCAAAGGTTAGCGGACTGAGCGCAGCGAAGGTCCGCTGCACCGTGGAGTTAGAAGGCTGGTTGAGAAAGGGAAATAGCATGAGCGAAAGACAATGGAGTTTGGCGGACAGGTTTGTTTTCGTGGCGAACGAAATAGCCCGTATGAACGACGACGTGGACAACGAAAACCCGCACCGCTACCCGCTGCGGAAAATGAAGCAGACGGCAGAAAAGATTTTGTTTGAGGCGATGACGACGGCGAACGAGATTTGCGACACGGCCCGCGTGTTGAAACAGGAGCTGCATGCGATGGATGCGAGGAATCAACCATGACGCCTTCTAACGTTTAGCTTAAGGGGCGCGCGGCTTTTCGCGCGTCCCGCTTGAAGCGCCTGTTAGGGGCCGTGCGCCCCGGAAAGGATTGACGTGGAAGCACAAGAACGCGCCGCACTGATTGACCAACTGGATCGGTCTTTCACGATGATGCCGACGTGGGCGAAGGCGGCGGCAAAGCACGCGATGGCTGCCCCAACGCACCACCCTGAAACCGGCGAAGAATTCACCAGCTTCCGCCAAGTGATCGAGGCCGCGAGCGATCAAACGCTGGAAATACTGCGCGATGACTTCGCCGACAACGGGGACTTGCTGCCGGCGGTGGCGACGCAATGAAGACCCCTAACGTGGAGCTAACCGGCGAGCCAAAGCGCAGCTTTGGCGAGTCCAGTGAGCGAAGCGAACGAGGTTGAGCGCAGGGTTAGAGCGCTGCCTGCAACGGAGAAAGAACATGCGAGAAGAATTTGAACGGTGGTATTTGAAAGTGGTTCGGGGACACCCGAACAACCTGGCGAAGGGAGAGGACGGCGGATACAAATACCTTGGCGCGATGTTCCTCGCCTGGGAGGCGGCGACCATGATCGAGCGCGAGGCGTGCGCGAAGGTTTGCGAAGACAAGGCCGCCGAATGGGCACCTGGCGAGAAGCCTGCACAGTGGCAACTAGAGTGCGCGCGGTTCATTCAATTGCGCTCTAACGTGTAGTAGACACCGTTATAGGTGTCTATTTGGCTGCCGTCTAGTGATGATCCATTCGCCATTCCTAGCTTCATCGGTTCCATCATTCAGTGGCAACCGAAATATCCCTCAACAGCTCCTCGACCATGGCGTCCCGCTCTCCCGCGGTACGCGCCTCGATCGCCACATTCTGCAACACGCCCTCGCAGCGTCGCAGTAGAGACCTCAACAGATGCCGTTCCGCCAGCAGCGCTTCGTGCTCGTTCGCCGCGTCGATCATGCGGAACGGTTCGGCCGGGCGGGCGCTTGGCTGGAGCCTCGTGATCATGGCCCGGCCTTTGCGCCAGCGTTCCCGACATCGCTGCGTTCCTGCCAACTGACCACCCGCTGCGCCGTTGCCCGGCGGTCTGTCATCTCCCCGTGCTCGATCGCGCAGCGGGTTTCGACGGCAGTCAGCCGCGCTTCGGATACAAGGGCGTATTTATCGAACCGTCTGGCGTGCGTGTCGATCTTGTCTTCGAGCTTCTGCTCCAGGTTGGCGATCGTCTCCGGGATGCCCTTGACCGCATCGACCAGCGCCTGGTGCTGTCGGGCGTTGTCGCGCAAATACCATCCCACCAGACCGAACAGGCCGGCCAGAATATACGGGGCCAGGTCGGCCATCAATGCGTTCATCGGTGCGCTTTCAATCGTTGAAGGAACTGGAAATGATCAGGAACGCCCATGTGGCTGCCATGATATATCAGGCATCCGCAGTGACCCTAACGACATTTGTGCCA
>ERZ724526.1882-NODE-1882-length-10453-cov-5.003366_pt1 | contig 10453 bp, 7 predicted proteins | sample MGYA00376059_ERZ724526 | MGnify/ENA primary metagenome ERZ724526 (study PRJEB28724, sample SAMN07190883) | activated sludge metagenome | isolation source: activated sludge of sewage treatment plant in Hong Hong | place: Hong Kong | collected 2016-03-17 ... | reverse complement strand
GGTACGGGTCGACGTCGCCGGCGCCCGCCACTTCGTCGATCGCCGCCTGTCCCGAGGCAACGTCGGTGACGACGAAGGTCATCGCTTTCAACAAGTCACGAATGACGGCGCGCGCCGCTGGGTTGTCGTCGGCCACCAACACGCGGCGGCCACGCAGGTCGGGGCTGGGCAGGAGTGCAGGCGGGGCTTGCGCGGCACGACCCACGCGCGCGGTAAACCAGAAGGTCGAACCCTTGCCGTATTCGCTGCGTACGCCCACTTCGCCGCCCATCAACTCGGCAAGCTTCTTCGCGATCGCCAGCCCCAGGCCGGTGCCACCAAACTGCCTCGTGGTCGAGGTATCGGCCTGGGAGAAGCTCTGGAACAGTCGGGCCGTCTGCTCCTCGGTCAGGCCGATCCCCGTATCACGAACGGCGAAGTGGAGCAGCAGACCGTCGCCATGACTCGCATCCACGCTCACGCGAACGTCGACTTCGCCCTCCGCGGTAAACTTGACCGCATTGTTGACATAATTGACGAGGACCTGGCCGAGGCGGAGAGGATCGCCCACCAGTACCGCGGGCACTGCCGGATCGACTTCAAAAACCAGCTCCAGCCCCTTGGCGCTGGCCCTTTCGGCAACCAGATTGGCGACGTTGTCGAGCACCTCCTCAAGGGCAAACTCGGTTCGCTCGACCAGCAGTTTTCCGGCTTCGACCTTCGAGAAGTCCAGGATGTCGTTGACAATCGCCAGCAGGTGCTGTCCGGAAGCCTGAATCTTTCGTACATAATCGCGCTGCCGGCGCGTCAGTTCAGTCTTGAGCACCAGATGCGACATGCCGATGATCGCGTTCATCGGCGTACGGATTTCGTGGCTCATATTGGCGAGAAATCGCGTCTTCATCCGGGTCGTTTCCTCGGCCAGGTCACGAGCCTGTTGCATGGCCTCCGCAGCCTCGCGCTCCTTGGTCACATCCTCGAACATCCAGACCGTCCCTTGCGACAGTTTTTGGGCATCGACGGCGCGGCCGCTGATCCGACACCAGAAACACGATCCGTCCTTGCGCAACAGTTCCATGACCTGCTTGATGATCTCGCCGCGCTTCAGTAGCGCGTTCAGGTTGCCGATGCCTCCGGGGTATTCGCCGTCCGGCCGGCAGATACCCGCGACCTGCCCGATCAGTTCGTCGGGAGCGTAGCCCAGCAATTCCTCCAGACGGCGGTTCGCGTTGACGAAGAGGCCGCCTTTGATGAAGGCGATGCCAAGACTGGCGGTCTCCAAAATGGCAGTCTGTTCCTCATGGGCCTGGCGTATGCGCTCTTCGGCAGCACGCCGCGCAGTGATGTCGCGGAGGGCGACCACCGTCCCAAAGAGCTCGCCTGCCTTGTAAAACGGCGTCGTGGAGTATTCGACTGCCAGCGGTGAACCATCCTTGCGCCACAGTACCTCGTCGCCTACGTTGCGCGCCAGCCCGTCGAGCAGAGTCAGGTGCATCGGACAGCGCTCGTAAGGAAAGACTCGGCCATCGGGATAGGCGTAGTGTGCGCGATCATGGAATGATTTCCCGCGGAGCTCGGCTTCGCTGTATCCGAGCAGCGCGAGAACGGCTGCATTGGCAAAGATCACTCGCCCGTCCGTGTCGAGACCGAGAATTCCGTCGCGCACGGACCCAAGAATCAGTCGACTGTGCTCTTCGTGGGCCGCCAGTTCGGCCGCCTGAGTTTCCAGCAGCGCTGCCTGCTGCTGGCTGGCTTCGAGCAGCCGATGGGTACGCGTGCTGCGCTCAATGATTTCGAGGTTCATCGCCAAGGTGGGCAGCAAAGCGTCGAGAACCGCTCTTTGATCCTCGCCGAAGGGCTTTGGCCTCGACAGGCGAATCACCGCGAGGCAGCGTCCGGAACGGACCACCAGGACCAGCAACATGACTGCCGGCGCGGACTCACTGCCTATGCCATTACTCTCGGCCACGACGTCACCGGTATCCGCACTCACCCACACTCTGCAGTCGCTCGCACACTGGCCGACCAAGCCCTCGCCGCGCTCGACAAGGACGGCACCCTGCATGTCATCAGCGCCATAGACGGCTATCCTTTTCAGCGTGCAACGATCCTCGGTGACGATGAAAAACGCCCCCTGGCTAGCCGCGAACAGCCTCCCCAGGGATGACATGAGCGTTTCTGCCAGCTCGGTGAAGCTTGCTGCCTGCTGCAACTCGCTCGCGATCGCAGCGGTATTCGTCCTGATCCAGCGCTGGGCCACCATTCCCTGATAGACCTTCTGCAGGATCGCCACAGCACGCGCAATCTCCCCGATTTCGTTCTGCTGATCCTGCGCGGGAATGGTCTGCGACAGTTTTCCTTCCGATAAGGCGACGATGCTGTGCTGCAAACGCCGCAAGGGCGCGGTAATCGAGCGGGCGAAAATAAACGCTGCGATGAGCAGCACGGCGAGACTCGCGGCAGTGAGGTAGATCGCTTGCTGCCGTTGCCGCAAGTGGATTTCGCTGGCATGGCGGTCCATTGCCAGAGCGCTGGCCGCGGACACTTCGCTGATCCGGGCGAGGTTTTGCACCAGTTGTGGCGCGGGATTGCCGGGCGTCGCATCCAGCGTTCTGCGCCGCGCCAGATCGACCTCACCGCGCTGGAAATGTGCGAGCGTGGCCGCACGGTGAGAGAGCAGATCGGCGTACTGGGTCCGGACTTGAACGACGTCCCCTTCCGGTCCGCCATACGATGTTTGCAGCCTGTCCATTGAGGCAAGAAATCGCTCGTCACAAAGAAGCAACTCGCGGGCAAGCTGCTCACGCCTCTCAGCATTGTCTTCCCTGAGCAAATCGCGCAGGACGAGCCGCATCGCGAACAGCTCGTACTGCAGATCCTTGACCGTGCTCAGCGCAGTGTGAGGATATCGGTAAAAATCGCGATTGATTTCTGCCAGCTTGCTTAACTGGGGCAGGATCGACAGCCCAACAGCAAACAGCGTGAGGAAAGCGACAGCGGCAAAGCCGAGCATTCGACGCGCGACCGTCAGTCGCTCGAGGTGAGCGGTCAGGAAGTCCATGGTCCCTCCGATTCCCTGCGACACTGATCAGGACGGCAGATTCTCCGGCATTTGGCCAACGCGGTCCATTGTCGGCGGGAGGTCTGTGGCGCGCGCTCCCGCAACTTCGCAAGAGCGGCGGCGCTGGTCAGGGAAGAAGCGCAGTGCTACCAGTCGGAGAGCAGCACTTTCTCGGCCCAAAGCAGACCGGTGATCGTCTTGGCATCGGTAATCGCGCCACTGCGCACGGCGGCGAGCGCGTCGGCCAGCGGGAGGCTGAGCACGTCGAGGAACTCTGCGCTATCCGGGTTGGGCTCGGCGGCGCGCTGCAGGCCGCGGGCGAAAAAAATCTCTATACGCTCGTCCGAATACCCGACGCAGGGATGCATCACGCCGAGATGGCGCCACTCCTCGGCGCGATAGCCAGTCTCTTCGAGGAGTTCGCGGGTGCCGGTTTCGAGAATATCCTCGCCGGGATCGATCTTGCCTGCCGGCAACTCGAGAAAGGAACGTCCGAGTGGATAGCGGTATTGACGGACGAAAAGAAGTTGACCATCGTCGAGCACGGCGATGACGGCCACCGCACCCTGGTGGCGAACGTATTCCCGCAGGCACTCGTTGCCATCGGGCAGCAGCACGCGGTCGCGGCGCAGATCGAGCAATTTGCCGCGGAATAGCTGTGTGCTTTCGATGGTCTGCTCACGCAGGTGGGGGAAATCGCTGTCCATGGTGGAACTCCTGGGTGCCTACGCCCGAGGCCGGGCGCACAACGAAAACGCCCCGACTGGCGGGGCGCGACGGCTATAAGCTGCCGGCAGGTCAGAGGGAACGCAGCAACGAGAACGCGCAGAGCGACATCAACGCCTGCGGGAAGATTCCCAGCAAGGCGACCGCCAGGCTGTTCGCCGAAAGCAGGATCTTCATCTGCGCCGGCGCCTCGATCGGCGTTGGGCTGACTGGTTGCTCGAAGTACATGATCTTGACCACGCGCAGGTAGTAGAAACAACCGATCAGCGAGAAGGCTACGGCGACGATCGCCAGCCACAGGTAGCCAGCGGCCACGACCGCCTGCAGTACCGAGAACTTGGCAAAGAAACCGACGAAGAAGGGTATGCCGGCCATCGAGAACATCATCATCATCATCATGCCGGCAAACCATGGGCTTCGCTTGTTGAGACCGCGGAAGTCGTCGATCTCGTCCGACTCGAGACCGCCACGCGCCAGCAGCAGAATCATGCCGAAGGTGCCGGCGCTGGTCAGAACGTAAGTGATGACGTAAAACATTGACGAACTGTAGGCGTTGAGCGCAAAACGCGCGTCGCCACTGACCACTCCGGTAACCATTCCGAGCAACATGAAGCCCATGTGCGAGATCGCCGAATAGGCAAGCATGCGCTTGAGATTGGTCTGCGCGATGGCGGCAATATTGCCGATGGCCATCGAAAGGACCGCGAGGAGGATCAACATCGCCTGCCAATCCTGGGCGAGAACGATCATTCCGTTGACCATCAGACGGACGAGCATTGCGAAGGCGGCCAACTTCGGCGCGCTGGCAATGAACAGGGTGACTGCCGTCGGCGCGCCGTGATAAACATCGGGAATCCACATGTGGAAAGGCACCACACCGAGCTTGAAAGCGACGCCGGACACCACGAAGACGAGACCGAAAACGAGAATCATCCGGTCGACCTGTCCGGTATACAGGCGCTCCGCAACAGCGGTGATTTCCAGAGTCCCGGTCGCGCCGTAAATCATCGACATGCCGTAGAGCAACAGACCGGAGGCCAGGGCCCCGAGAACGAAATACTTCATTGCCGCCTCGGTGGCCGGTACCGAGTCGCGGTTCATCGCCACCATGGCATAGAGCGAAAGCGAGAGCAATTCCAGACCGACATAGACGATCACGAAGTGATTCGCCGAAATCATGACCATCATGCCCAGAGTCGCGAAGAGTGCCAGCGCGTAATATTCTCCCTTGGCCATCTGTTCGCGTTCGAGAATGTACCCTCGCGAATAGAAGAGGACAACGAGCACCGTCACGTAGAGCAGCAACTTCAGCAGGTCGCCCATCAGGTCACCGACGTACATGTTGCTGAACGTGTAGCTGATTTCGCCCGAACTGGTCGCCAAGGTGATCAGCGCGGCTGCGACCAGCGTCAGCTGCGTGGCGACAAAGGTCGCCGTGCGCTTCCTGTCCTTTACCAGAAGGTCGAACAGGAGGATCAGGCAAGCCATCAGCGAGATGAAGATCTCCGCAGCAGCAAGGCGAAGGTCTGGCGTCACGAACTGCATGTCGGCAAGAGTCATAGCGGCTACCAATTATTGGATCTTGCTGAGGGCGACGTGACGCAACAACTCGTTGACCGAGCTATGCATCACTTCGGTAAAAGGCTGCGGGTAGAGACCCATGCCTAGCGCGCCCACGGCAAACAGGACGAATATCAGGAACTCGCGCCCGTTGATGTCGGTAAGATCAGCCACGTGGTGATTGGCCACTGCGCCGAATACGACACGCTTGTACATCCACAGCGTGTAGGCGGCACCGACGATCATGGTGGAAGCCGCGGCGAACGCCACCCAGAAACTGTGCTCGACCGAAGCGAGGATGACCATGAACTCGCCGACGAAGCCGGAGGTCGCAGGCAGCCCCGCATTGGCCATGGCAAACAACATGAAGAAGGCAGCGAACTTGGGCATCGTGTTCACCACACCGCCGTAATCGACGATCTGCCGCGAATGGGCCCGGTCATACATGACGCCGATCGAAAAGAACATCGCGCCGGAAACGAAACCGTGCGAGATCATCTGCACCAGCGCACCCTCGACGCCAAGAGCCGTGAAGAGGAAGAAACCGAGAGTGACGAAACCCATGTGAGCGATCGACGAATACGCCACCAGCTTCTTCATGTCCTCCTGCGCCAGGGCAACGAATCCGATGTAGATGATGGCGATCAGGGAAAGCCCGACGAGCAGGCCGGCGAAGGCATGCGAAGCATCGGGCGTGATCGGCAGGGAGAAGCGAAGGAAGCCGTAGGCGCCGAGCTTCAGGGCGATTGCCGCGAGCACGATCGACCCACCAGTTGGTGCTTCGACATGCGCGTCCGGCAACCAGGTGTGGACAGGCCACATCGGCACCTTGACGGCGAAGGCGACGAGGAACGCCAGGAACAGCCAACTCTGCGGGGTCATGCCGATGGGCAACTCGTGCCAGTCGAGGATCGAAAAACTTCCCCCGGAAGCAATGAACAGGTAAAGCAGCGCGATCAGAAAAAGCAGCGAACCGAACAAGGTGAAGAGAAAGAACTTGAATGCCGCATACACCCGCCGCGGGCCTCCCCAGACACCGATGATGAGATACAGCGGAATCAGCGACGCCTCGAAGAAGACGTAGAACAGGAGACCGTCGAGCGCAGAAAAAATCCCGTTCATCAGTCCTGACATGATCAGGAAGCCGGCGTTGTACTGCGCCACCTTGTTGTCGATCACCTGCCAGCCGGCCAACACCACGGTCACGGTGATGAAGCTGTTGAGAATCACGAAAAGCATCGAGATTCCGTCTACGCCAAGATGGTAATTGACGTTGAAGCGCGGAATCCAGGTCTTCAGCTCGACAAACTGCATCGCCGGCGTGTGCAGGTCAAAACCGGTATACAAAGGAATCGTCACCAACAGGCCGGCGAGAGCGCCCGCCAGGGACAGCATCCGGGCCAGCGGTGCATTGCGATCCGAGCCCGTCGCCAGGACGACCAGCCCGGCGAGGATCGGAACCCAGATGGCGAGAGAGAGAAGCGGCGTGGCTGACATATCGTTCCCAGTCTTTCTCTAGCTCAGGCGCGCGTGACCCACAGGGTCATCAAGACGAACACGCCGATGATCATCGTAAAAGCGTAGTGGTAAATGTGACCGGTCTGGAACAATCGAGCCACGCTAGCAAACCAGCCCACGAGGTGTGCCGAACCATTGACGATGATGCCATCGATCAGGCCAGCGTCGCCGCCCTTCCAGAGGCCTCGGCCGAGCAGGCGGGCGCCGCCGGCAAAGAACACCTCGTTGAACCTGTCGAAGTAGTACTTGTTGTCCAGCAGGGTATACAGGAATCCGAATCGGGACTTGACCGCCGCCGGGAGATCCGGGCGCTTCATGTACAGGAACCAGGCAGCTGCCACGCCGAGCAAGGCCAGCCAGAAGACGGCCGTAGTGACCGCATGCGTGGCCATCGCGAACGCGCCATGGAAGTGATGCGCGAGTTCCTCCATCACCGGGTGCACCTCGGCGTCGACGACAATCGCACTCCTGAAGTAATCGCCGAACAGCATCGGCTCGATGGTCATGTAGCCGATGATCACCGAGGGGATCGCCAGCATGATCAGCGGCAGCGTGACCACCCAAGGCGTTTCGTGCGGCTTCTGCCCGGGTGCGAGGCCATGATGCTCCGCGTGCGCATCGTCGGCGGGATGCGCGTGGCTGTCGTGTGCCGCTGCCTGGTCGTCGTGCGCCACATGCTGCGCGGCGTGCGCGGTATCGTCGTGATGGCTCGACTTGCCGAAACGCTCCTCACCGTGGAACACCAGGAAATACATCCGGAACGAGTAAAAGGCGGTGACGAAGACGCCAGCCATGACGGCGAAATAGGCAAAACCCGATCCCGGAATGTGCGAAAGGGCAACCGCCTCGATGATCGAATCCTTGGAATAGAAACCGGAGAAGAACGGTGTGCCGATCAGCGCCAGCGAACCGATCAGCGAAGTGATCCAGGTAATCGGCATGTACTTGCGCAGACCACCCATGTTGCGAATGTCCTGGTCGTGGTGCATGCCGATGATCACCGAGCCGGCGGCGAGGAACAGCAGCGCCTTGAAGAAGGCATGCGTCATCAGATGGAAGATCGCCACCGAGTATGCCGACGCGCCGAGGGCGACGGTCATGTAACCGAGTTGCGAGAGCGTCGAATACGCCACCACGCGCTTGATGTCGTTCTGGATGACGCCCAGGAAGCCCATGAACAGTGCGGTGATCGCGCCGATCACGATGACGAAGGACAGCGCCGTAGTCGACAACTCGAACAGCGGCGACATGCGTGCGACCATGAAGATCCCCGCCGTCACCATCGTCGCGGCGTGGATCAACGCGGAAATCGGCGTCGGACCTTCCATCGAGTCGGGAAGCCAGACATGCAGCGGCACCTGCGCAGACTTGCCCATGGCACCGATGAACAGCAGGATGCAGATTGCCGTCGTCACGGCGACGCCCTGGCCCTCGCCGAACAGCACGATGGTGTTGTGGGCAGCGACGGTGGGGGCCTTGGCGAATACCGCCGCGTAATCGAGCGTCCCGAAGTAGGTGAGCACCAGCCCGATACCGAGGATGAAGCCGAAGTCACCGACCCGGTTGACCAGAAACGCCTTGAGATTGGCGAAGATCGCCGTCGGCCTTGTGTACCAGAAACCGATCAGCAGATACGATACCAGCCCGACCGCTTCCCAGCCGAAGAAGAGCTGCATGAAGTTGTTGCTCATCACCAGCATCAACATCGAGAAGGTGAATAGCGAAATGTAGCTGAAGAAGCGATTGTACCCAGGGTCGTCCTGCATGTAGCCGATGGTGTAGATGTGCACCATCAGGGAAACGAAGGTGACGACCAGCATCATCGTCACGCTGAGCCGATCGATCAGGAAGCCCACCTCGAACCGGTAGTCGCCCGACGTAAGCCACTGGTAAACCGGGCCGTTGTAGCTGTTGCCAGCCAACACGTCCTTGAAGATCACATACGAAGCGAAGCAGGAAACCGCCACCCCGGCGATCGTCACGGTATGCGCCACCCAGCGTGGAATCACCCGGCAGAACAGGCCGGCGACGATGGCACCAAACAGCGGGGCCAGCGGAACCAGCAGGTAGAGCTTTTGCATTTCCATGATCAACCCTTCAGGCTGTCCAGATCATCCACGTGGATGGTCTTCAGGTTGCGGAACAGCACCACGAGAATCGCCAGGCCGATGGCCGATTCGGCCGCGGCAACAGTCAGGATGAAGAAGACGAAAATCTGCCCGGCAAGATCCTGCAGGTAGTGAGAGAAGGCGATGAAGTTCATGTTCACCGCCAGCAGCATCAGCTCGATCGACATCAATATGATGATCAGATTTTTTCGGTTGAGGAAGATGCCGACAACGCTGATTGCGAACAGAATCGCGCCCAGGATCAAGAAATGGGACAGTGTAAGCAAGGGTGCCTCCCTGGTTCCTTCTGCACGGCGTGCGGGCATCCCGCCGCCGCCCGGTTTTGCTTCAAACGCGGCGCTACTCGCTCTTCTCGGCGGGCATCTGCAGCACGCGTACGCGGTCCCTCGCCTTGACAAATACCTGCTGCGAGGGGCTGACCGCCTTGTTCTTCCGTTTGTCGCGTTGCGTCAGGGCCACCGCGGCGACAATTCCGACGAGCAGGATCACGGATGCGAGCTCGAACGGATAGACATAATCGGTAAATAGCAGGCGCCCGACCGCCTGCACATTGCTGTCCTCGGCAGCGGCCTGGGCAACGCTGCTCTCGAACAGGCCGAGATAATTGCCACCGAGCACCAGACCCATTTCCACGACCATCAGCAGTGCAATGATCGATCCGAGTGGCAGGTAGCTCCAGAAGCCCTCGCGCAGGCGGTCGAGATTGATGTCGAGCATCATGACCACAAACAGGAAGAGCACCATGACCGCGCCGACATAGACCAGCACCAAGGCGATCGCCAGAAACTCCGCCTGCAAGAGCATCCACACGCCGCTCGCCGTAAAGAACGCAAGGACGAGGTAGAGCGCAGCGTGCACCGGATTGCGGGCGGTGATGACGCGTAGTCCGGCAAGCACGAGGATCGCCGAAAGAAAGTAGAAAACGAAGGTCTTGAATTCCATCGTGTCTGCCTGTCAGCGGTATTTCGAGTCGAGCTCGCGGTCTGCCGCGATCTGCGCTTCGTAACGGTCACCATTGGCCAGCAACATCGGCTTGGTGTAATAGAGGTCGCCACGCGTCTCGCCGTGGTACTCGTAAATCCGCGTTTCGACGATGGCATCGACCGGACATGCCTCCTCGCAGAAGCCGCAGAAAATGCATTTCGTCAAGTCGATGTCGTAACGCGTCGTGCGCCGCGAGCCGTCGGCCCGCTGGTCCGATTCGATGGTGATTGCCATGGCTGGACAGACCGCCTCGCACAGCTTGCAGGCAATGCAGCGCTCTTCGCCGTTGGGATAACGCCGCAGCGCATGCAAACCGCGAAAGCGGAAACTCTGCGGCGTCTTTTCTTCGGGATACTGGACGGTGATCTTGCGCGAAAACATGTAGCGTCCGGTCACCGACATGCCCTTGAACAGTTCCTTGAGCAGTAGACTGTTGAAAACTTCCTTCATCGAACCCATGCCTAGCCTCTCACTTCCAGATGTTCAAAGGTGACAT
>ERZ724526.1881-NODE-1881-length-10453-cov-5.937873_pt1 | contig 10453 bp, 12 predicted proteins | sample MGYA00376059_ERZ724526 | MGnify/ENA primary metagenome ERZ724526 (study PRJEB28724, sample SAMN07190883) | activated sludge metagenome | isolation source: activated sludge of sewage treatment plant in Hong Hong | place: Hong Kong | collected 2016-03-17 ... | reverse complement strand
CTTCGTCGATGGACTCCTGTAAACGTCAAACTGCTACTGCCACCCCGGCAGAGCCGGGGGAACTCCCTTCGGTATTAGTTTTGATGTGCGGAGCACTCACGGTTGCTGCGCTGAGAGTGAGAGAGCGGCGGCATTAGCCGTGACGGGTTTTGGAGCCGGGAGAGAAGCTCTCGGCTAGCCCGTCGCGGAGATGAACGATGACTAGTATGGAGATACTGGGTGGGCGCGATGTCAACGGCGGCTACAAGGTTGACGTCAGTCGGGGCCAGCGGGTTTCCCGGGTTTCTTCAGAGTGGTTCTCGCGGCCGGCGGACGAACGGTTCTTATCCTTATCTGAGCTGTTCGCATCCGTCCGCAGCCGCGCCGAATGCAGCCGGACGCGAACCCTTGAAAGCGCCACTATCCGGGTTGAGGCGCTTTGCGGCAACGCCGACTGCTTGGCACTCACCCTGCCTGGTTCCGAAGCTCCCATCGCGCCCACGCACTGGAGCTTCGGGCAACTCGCTGCACTGGTGGGCGCTCCCGCCGCTTACCTCCGGCAGCTTCCTGCCGCGCTCGCCGGCATCAATCTGCAATACGGCCTAAACGCGCATCGCGCTGAGCAGGTCAAGACGCTTGAAATTGATGACGGCCGGGTGGAGCTTCGCGCCGTCACCGGCCCGGATTATGGCCGCATCTACGACCATGAGCTCGTTGAGGCGGTGCAGCGGATCGCCGGCGACGGCGTGGGCGACACGCGCTGGAAGGTGCCCGGCGTTCTCGACTGGTCGACCGGCGTCTACAACCCGCGCGTCGACGTCACCCGCGACACGACGACCCTCTACGCCTCCGATCGCGACGTGTTTCTGTTTCTCGTGGATGACCTCAACCCGATCGAGGCCGGGCGGCTGCCGGACGGCTCACCCGACTTCTACTTCCGCGGATTCTATTGCTGGAACTCGGAGGTTGGAGCGAAAGCGCTCGGCATGGCGAGCTTCTATCTTCGCGCTGTCTGCCAAAACCGGAATTTGTGGGGCGTCGAGGATTTCCAGGAGATCACGATCCGGCACTCGAAATACGCGGCCTCGCGCTTTGCGACCGAAGCGAGACCGGCGCTGACAAGATTCGCCAACTCCAGCCCTGCGCCTTTTGTCAATAGCATCAAGACGGCCCGTGCGCAGATCGTGGCTCGCACCGACGACGACCGCGCCGACTTTCTCCGGAAGCGCGGCTTTTCGAAGTCAGACACGGTCAAAATCATTGAGACGGTGCTTGCCGAGGAAGGCCGCAAGCCGGAGAGCGTGTTTGACTTCGTGCAGGGCATTACGGCGATCGCACGCGGCAAGACGCACCAGGACGCGCGGCTGGACCTGGAAACACAGGCCAAGAAGCTCCTCGACCGTTCGGCCTGAGGCCGGTCCCAGCTTCGCCCTGCGGCTCGCCCTTCAGAGAAAGAGGCGGGCCGCAGCTTCGTGACGGGTTCGAATAGGTCGAGAGAGCAGCTTTCGGCCGGCCCGCCGCGGAGATGATCCATGCCGAAGTCCGTTGCCAAGATCGCGCTCTCGAGCTCGCGCGACATCCCGTTCAACCGGCTGGTCCTGAGCCAAGCCAATGTCCGCCGCATCAAAGCGGGCGTCTCAATCGAGGAGCTTGCGGAAGATATCGCCCGCCGCACGTTGCTCCAGAGCCTTACCGTCCGGCCCATCCTGGACGATAATGGCGCTGAGACTGGGATGTTCGAGGTCCCGGCCGGCGGCCGCCGCTTCCGGGCGCTCGAACTGCTGGTCAAGCAGAAGCGGCTCGCCCGCAACGCCCCGGTCCCCTGCGTGGTGCGGACGGAAGGGCTCGCCGAGGAAGACAGCCTCGCCGAGAACATTCAACGCGCCCCGCTCCATCCGCTCGACCAGTTCCGAGCGTTTCTGACACTGCGCGAGAAAGGAAAGTCGGAGGAGGAGATCGCGGCGGCGTTCTTCGTCTCGGTCGCGGTGGTGCGCCAGCGGCTGCGCCTTGCTTCCGTCTCGCCCAAGCTGCTCGATGTCTATGCCGAGGACGGCATGACCTTGGATCAGTTGATGGGGTTCACAGTCAACCCCGACCATGTGCGCCAGGAGCAGGTCTGGGAGGCCTTGCAACGATCCTATACCAAGGAGCCTCATCAAATCCGCCGCATGCTGACCGAGGGCGCGGTGCGCGCCTCCGACAAGCGGGCGCAGTTCGTTGGCGTCGAAGCCTATGAGGCCGAAGGCGGCGTCATCCTGCGCGACCTATTCAACTCTGACGACGGCGGCTGGCTGCAGGACCCTGGCCTGCTCGACCGGCTGGTCGTGGAGAAGCTCGAACGCGAGACAACTCCGATTCGCGCCGAGGGCTGGAAGTGGCTCGAGGTCTCGCCCGATTTCCCTTACGGCCACACCTACGACCTTCGCCGGCTCATCGGCGAGCAGCGCCCGCTCACCGAGGACGAGATCGCCGCGCACGACGCCCTCCGAGCCGAGCTCGACAAACTGGAGGAAAGCTATTGCCAGACGCAGGACATTCCGGAGGAGGTCGACCAGCGACTCGCCGAGATCGAGAGCGCGCTAGCCGCCTTTGAGGAGCGGCCGGTCGTCTACGACCCGGACGAGATCGCCCGCGCGGGGGCGTTCGTCAGCATTGACGGCTCGGGCGCCTTGCGGATCGAGCGGGGCTATGTCCGCCCCGAGGACGAGCCGCCGGTCGCGTCGTCCGACGGCACTGTCGAAGGCGACTCGAAAGAGGTTGGCGCCGACACGGCGTCGGCTCCAGAGCACGACTCCGCCGCCGCGCTCGACGCCTCCGATCAGGCCGAGGCGCCGGAAGACGACGAGGGCGTCCGGACGATCCCCGACCGGCTCGTCACCGAACTGACCGCGCACCGCACGCTGGCGCTGCGCGATGCACTCGCCAATGATCCGGACACGGCCTTCGTCGCAGCGCTGCACGCGCTGTGCCTGAGACTGTTCTATCGCTACGCCCTCGACTCCTGTCTGGAGATCGAGCCGAAGAGCGCAATGTTTAGCGGTCAGGCCCCCGGCCTCGCCGACACGACATCGGCCCAGGCGATCGACGCCCGACACGCCGCGTGGGCGGCGCAACTGCCGAAGGAGCCGGCCACATTGTGGGACGCGCTCATGGCGTTCGACCACGACAGCCGCCAGGGCCTATTCGCCCATTGTGTCTCGCTCACAGTTAACGCCGTCTCCGAGGTCTATAATCGCCGACCGAAAGCAATCGCCCATGCCGACCGGCTGGCACAAGCTGTCGCCCTTGACATGGCGGCAGTCGGGTGGCGGCCGACGGTCGATAACTATCTCGGCCGGATCACGAAAGGGCGCATTCTCCAGGCGGTCAGCGAAGCCAAGGGCGACATGGCGGCGGAATGCATCCGCTCGTTCAAGAAGGCCGACATGGCCAAAGCCGCTGAGGAGCTCGTCACCGGCACGGGCTGGTTGCCCGAGCCACTGCGCACGCCCGGCCAGGTCTTCGCCCCGGGCATCGAGCCCGCTCCCATCGCCGACGCAGAAGTCGAAGCACAATCGGCCAACAACGGCGGCGAACCGGCCATGGACGAGTCCGGCTCCGGCGACGAAGCTTCCGGTCCGTCGGCTGAGGCCGCGGCGGTCGCTGCCGAATAACACGACCTCCCTCAACTCGGGCCCGCTGCAACGCGGGCCCTTTTTATTGGAGTAAGCGATGGCGGAGAGCATCGCCAACCTCGCGCGCCGATTGGCCCATGACGCCGAGGCGGTGTGTCGACACTATCTATCGAACGGGCGTCGTTGCGGGCGCTACTGGATCGTCGGCGACCTCGACAACAATACGGGCCGTAGTCTGTATGTCCGACTGTATGGCACTGACCGTGGCAAGGGCGCCGCTGGCAAATGGACCGACGCGGCAACAGCCGAGCACGGGGACTTGCTCGACTTGATCGCCGGAGCGTGCCGTCTCGGCACCGTTGACGAGGCCGCCGCCGAGGCGCGTCGGTTTTTAAGCCTCCCGCGACACCAACGCCACCAGCGACCGGCACCAGCCCCGACCGGCTCGCCCGAGGCGGCACGGCGGCTATTCGCTGTCGGGCTGCCCATCCGCGGCACCCTCGCCGAGAGCTATCTCCGGCATCGCGGCATTGTACAGCTCCAAAATCTCTCGGCGTTGCGCTTTCATCCGCGGTGCTTCTGCCGTGCCGACGATGGGGCCACCCGTGAGACCTGGCCGGCACTGCTCGGCGTCGTCACTGACCTTAACGGCACGATCACCGGCGTGCACCGGACCTGGCTCGCGCGCGACGGCGCTGGCAAAGCCCCAATCGCGACACCGCGTCGGGCCATGGGCTGTTTGCTCAAAAATGGCGTTCGTTTCGGCACCGCGCGCGATGTCCTTGCCGCCGGCGAAGGGATCGAGACGGTGCTGTCGCTCCGCTACGCTCTGCCGCGCCTGCCTCTGATCGCGGCGCTATCGGCCAACCACCTTGCCGCGCTCGCGCTACCGCCCAACCTGCGCCGACTCTACGTCGCGCGCGACAATGATCATGCCGGGCGCCGCGCCGCCGAGACGCTGACCACGCGGGCCGAAGCAAACGGAATTGAGGCGCTCACGCTGACACCGGTCGCGGATGACTTCAACGCCGACCTTCGCATACTCGGCCGCCATGGCCTTATCCAATCGCTGCGTATCCAACTCGCACCGGAGGATGTCGCGCGCTTTTTCTTGTTCTGAGCTCCCGCTGTTTAGGCGCTGCGCCTTCATGATGCCTTCAGCGGACTTTGTCAGCCCGGATCGCTTCCGGAAAGGGCCCCGCGCGGCGGCCTTCGGGAGAGCGATCAGGCCGGAATCGGCGCGGCCCCGCAACGGCAGCGCGGCTGTTTCTGAAGCGTCGCGATCGCACACGAGGGTGCGATATGCGATGGTCGCCGCCCACTTCTCCCACCGCGAGAAAAAGCCGCGCTGCGCCGTCCTCCGCTTCGCTACGGCCCTGCGGCGGCGCCTGCGGGTGCAGGCCCGAGCCGCTCCCGGCTGAGTGATCGCCGCGAAGGCCGCGTATGTCGCACGGCCAGCTAAGCGAGGACCTTCCCCATGACCACCAACCGCTGCGCAAATGACGGCGAACATACTGCCGACCCGTCGCCTACAGCGCATCTTCTCGACGAGCTGCAGCTTTACGGCCATCGTCCGTTCGAGGACGAGCCGGACCGGCGCCCGCTGCCGGAGCCGAAGCAGCTGCAGGGCGCGCTCGCTGACATATTCGACGCGTTGGTGGCGACGCTCTCCGACACCCGGCTCGAACCCGATCTGCCTGATCTCCTCTGGTCCGTGGTCTATCTCTTCCACCGCCGTATCGACCGCATTGAACACGCGCTTGATGCCAACGAGTGCGATCAGCATCGCAGCCAACGCGAGCAGGACGGCTCCGAAATCCGCTCAGTGGAGCTTGAACGACTCATCGCCCAAGGCCAGACCATGATCGAGCGCCGCAACAGCTTCGAATTCATGCGCGACGCCGCCATCCAGCTCTACGAGACGCACATTGGCGAGGCTTGGCGCCCCCGCCACAGCTCCCTGGTTAGCCGGCGGACGCTCACCGCAGCGATGATCGACAGCCGCGATTTCCTGCACGCGCGCCGCCGCGCCGAGACCGAAGTCCTGCTGCCGAAAGGCGTGAAGATCGCGTTCGCCGGCGGGGTCGAGTGCAACGATCACCACCGCATCTGGGCTGCGCTCGATCGCGTGCGGACGAAGCACTCCGACATGGTGCTGCTGCACGGCGGTGCGCCGCGCGGCGCCGAAAAGATCGCCGCCTGCTGGGCGGACACGCGCAAAGTGCCGCAGATCGTCTTCAAGCCCGACTGGGCCCGCTATACAAAAGCGGCGCCATTCAAACGCAACGACCAACTCCTCGAATGTCTACCGATCGGTCTTGTGGTCTTCCCCGGCTCGGGCGTCACCGACAACCTCGCCGACAAAGCGCGCAAGCTCGGCATCCCGCTATTCGATTTCCGCAAGACCGGCGGCGCGTGAGCGCCGCGTGCGTGAAATAGCGATATGGGGCCGATACTCAATCAAACTCAAAATGCGACGGTGATGCCAAGCGCAATGGCTGACATGAGGTTGGCGCATCAACCTTCCGCAGACGAAATCCGGATTGGCGCCAGCTGGGGATTTTCGAGTCGGCGATTAGGAGCGGTCATCGACATGGTCTTCCAAGCGGACCGCGGTCCTGCGGTTCAAATCGATATGGCTTGATGGGCTTCGCGAGCTTGCGTCGCCGTCATTGACACGCCAGCGCAAGTCTTTCCACGCTCGCTGAGCTCGTCGTCTTGTATCCGCAGCCCGTTGCCGCAAGTCTCCTCACGCTCGTTCCGGGCGCGCCACGCGAACCTCGGATGGGCGAATCTGGCCGAGGGCCGGCTGCGCCTCGATCGTCTGCCCGCAACGGCGGCCGAGCGACTTTCTTCCCCTGCCGGGCCACCCCGCACAGGATGCGGGGACCCCGGCCAACGGCATTCCTCGCGGAAGACAAGAAAGTCTCCGGCCTGCCGTCCTCCGCTGCGCTGCGGCCCTTCGGCTTACGCCTCGGGTGCAGTTTCGATCACCCCCGGCCGTGGATCGCCATCGCGGTCGCGATGGGCGCGGCCCGACGAGAAACAGGAGACTAAAATGGCGACCATCGGCAGCTTCAAGAAATCCGAGAACGGCGACTATGCCGGCGCGGTGAAAACCCTCACGCTCAACGTCAAGGCGCGGATCACGCCGGTCGAGAAGACCAACGACAAGGCCCCGGACTTCCGTATCTACGCTGGCCGGACCGAGTTCGGCGCCGCATGGAAGAAGACCTCGAACGAGGGCCGCGAGTATCTCTCGGTCAAGCTCGACGATCCGAGCTTCCCGTTACCGATCTACGCCTCGCTCGTCGAGGTCGAGGGCGAAGACGGCCTCTCACTCATCTGGTCGCGCCGCAACGGCGAGTGACCAAGTTCGTTCCTGCGACGCCCCGTCCTAGCCGGCGGGGCGTTTCGCATGTTTACTGCAAACATATTTATTCGCGCTTGGAGAACAGTAGCGCTGAGACAAGCCGCCTTATGACGAATCAACCTTCGCTCTCGATCTTCTCGCGCGCGGCGCTGGCCAAGAACGCCGAGCGGGTGAGCCCACGTGCCGCCGCGGCCTCATCGATCGCGGTGAGAAGACCTGCATCCAGCGACAAATTGGCTTTAGCCGCTCGACCGGTGTCGCGCATGAGAGGTACGATCGCAAGGGCCGCCCCGTCAGCCAAAGCCCGCGCCACCTCGGGATCGGTGCGAAGCTTCTCGATGGAGCGCGGCTTCGGCAATTTCTCGCCGTCAGCCAGGGCATCCTCAGCCCATAGCCGCACCGCCTCGACGGCACGACGCAAAGCCTCATCGGTGGTGCTCGCCGCCGACGTGCAGCCCGGCAAGTCCGGCACGGTAACGCCATAAGCCCCCGGCCTACCGTCCACCAGAGCGACGTAACGTGCCATCGCAACTCTCCATTTAATCGAGCCAGCCCGCCTGCTTGGCGATCACCCGCGCCACGCCGGGCGACAGGGTCCGGTGCCGCGGTACGACGATGCGCCCTCGCCGATCCGGGTGCTTATAGACGTCGTGGTCGCCGCCATGCCGCGCCTGCCAGCCTTCGCGTTCAAGCCGCGCGACGACCTTGCTCCGGTTCGTTTCGACGACGCTTTGCGACCCGCGGCGTGGCATGCGTAAATATATGCGCACTCCTGGCGCTCGTCCAGGCGCCTATGGACCTGCGGTTCTGCTGAACCACCGGCTCTACATTAAAGGGATTTGCGTTTTCGCGTTTTTGGCTTTGCCCCTCCGCGAAGCAATTCGCTCGGTTCGACACCGAGAGCTTTCGCGAGCTTCGCGACCATCACAATGGTTGCATTGTAAACGCCGCGCTCCAGCGCGCTAACATAAGTACGGTCGACGTCGGCCTCATGAGCCAGTGCCTCCTGGGAAAGACAGCGTGCGTTGCGCGCCTTCCGCAGATTGCGAGCGAAGACCTCTCGTATATCCATGCACGAGAGGCGAACCCGTTGTCGTGCATTTCACCACGGAGTATACTCGACAATCGGACGACGCAGCATCTGTTCGATTACTGCTTTTCGCCGGCAAGCGAGGCCTTCGGGCATTCGCCCAGCAGCACCCCGACTCATGGACGTTGCAAACCCAGCTCGAATCTGCATCGCTCCCCGTTGGTTCGCATTCGGATCCAACTCTTCAAAATCGCCGGACCAGAGGACACGCCATGGGACAACCACCCAGCGACCCGCCCGTCGCCGACCAGGCTCCGACCGCAGATGTTCTGACCGCGTACGACCAGAACCATGCCGTGATCTATCTGCGCTTGCTCGACGCCGAGGCGGAGGGCGCGGACTGGGCCGAAGTGGCCCGCATTGTCCTTCATATCGATCCGGCGCGCGAACCGGAGCGTGCTCGTCGCGCCTGGGAGACCCACTTGGCGCGTGCCAAATGGATGACGAACCGCGGGTTCCGGCATCTACTTCGCGGGCCTCCTAACTGATACAGTTGAATTGCTGTAGAGAAACGTACTCATTATGAGCACACAAACATAGGTCTGCGTACGAACTCCTTCTGATACTTCCCCAATACTTTTGTACAACCTCAGGTACCATAAAAACGTCACTTTCCTAGTATTTATTGATTATGCCCGCTGCGGTCGTATCGCGTAACGCACGGTGAAGGGAATGCCAAAACACTCGATTTGGCGGTCAGATGCCGCCTATGACTATGTGGACGATCTTCATCCCGCTGAACTCGCTTGGGAATATCTCCGCCGGAATCCGGATTATCACCGCGAATACCGTCAAGCACTCCGGCTCGGCCATGACGAGAACCTCGCCCAGCGATGGGGGCTGAGATTTCGCGATCGACCCGGCGAAGGGGGCCGACCGGGTCAACGTGTTCTGGCTCCCGCATCTCGATCAGTCCGTCGTTCTTCTTGGGCCTGCGCCTCCGGGGTTTAGCGCGTCCGCAAATCTCGCCGGTCTTACGCCTGCTGAGCAGCATGTCGCCAGCGACGGCGAGTATTTTGTTGTTCGGCACGAGACCGGCAGGATAACCGCCGTGATGGTCGCCGGGGCAAATCCTGCTATTCCGCTTGCCGCGCTTATTCCCCTCGATGCAAGTTTCCCAGCGCGCAGCGCCGCTGCACTCCGTCTCTCGCGCATGCTGAGCCAAGGCCAGCTCCAACGCGCGCCTGATCCGCTGACCCCACAGCGCCGTCAACGGCTCCGGCTCGCACTCCGTGCGCTCGATGGACGTCTGGCCAAGGCGACTTACCGAGAGCTGGCGCAGGTTCTTTTCGGAGGGCCGCAAGACTCAAATTCCTGGAAGACGCACGAACTTCGCGACCGAACGATCCGACTTGTTCGTATCGGTCTTGACCTGATGCGCGGGGGCTATCGCGCCTTACTCCGCATCCCCACTCGCCGCAAATGACCCCATGCCTGGCGAGGGTGGCGGAAATCGAGGTGCCAAACTTCGCCATCCCCCCTCGCGGGAAAACTTCGCCATTGTCGTCACCGCGCGCCGCCGATGTCCGGCGACCGTTTTGGATGCGATGGAGAAGCTCATGCCCGACCCGCTAAACGGCCTGCCGCCACGGTTTCTACGCACGCCTGAGGCTGCCCGTTTCCTCGGTCTCTCCGGCCGAACATTGGAAAAGCATCGCACGTATGGAACGGGACCGAAGTACCGGAAGATCGGTGGCCGCGTCGTCTACGCGCTCGACGACCTGAAGGCCTGGGCTGATATCGGCGCCAAGACTTCAACGTCCGACCCCGGCGTCGGGACCGTCCTTCCAGCGAAACGCGGCGCCGTCGCGCGCACCGCCACGAACAACGCATACCGAAACTCCTGACGCGACCGGCTGTCCCATGTCACCGCTGATCATGCAGCAGACTTTGGCGATGGGCGGACTGACCCTGGTCGAACTCCTGTGGGTCGAAAAGCGCGTGGAGATCTGGCTCCGTTTCGGCCAAATCACAAAAGAACAGATCATCGACGACAAGCGACGCGTCGTGAGCTTTGCGCCCAACAGCATCTTCGCGGTCGTGCATTGGGCGGCTAACGATTACGGCACGACCCTGTCGCAGATCGACATTCTCCGCGCAGTCACGCCGGGCGAGCCCTACGTCGCCGTGTCGGACGTTACACCCGGGGCCGACATTCTCCTGCACGGTTCACGCTGGCCCAAGGTCCAGAAAGTCCTGCAAATTATTGACGCGATCGAGGCCCTCGCCATCGATCCGATCGAGGTCGCGCCCGAGCATTGGCGCCATGTCCATAATCGCCTCTCCGTCAACGACCAGCCCCGCTCCTACACCCTGAGCCGGCACGAGGCGTGGCTGCGCCGTCGGAGAATCGCGCCATGAATGACCGGCTCGGCACGCTGATCACCATGGCCGCCG
>ERZ724526.1875-NODE-1875-length-10470-cov-11.110706_pt1 | contig 10470 bp, 9 predicted proteins | sample MGYA00376059_ERZ724526 | MGnify/ENA primary metagenome ERZ724526 (study PRJEB28724, sample SAMN07190883) | activated sludge metagenome | isolation source: activated sludge of sewage treatment plant in Hong Hong | place: Hong Kong | collected 2016-03-17 ... | reverse complement strand
GAATTTCTTTGGGTGGATGCTGCCTTTGCCGGCTCGGTCACCAATACAGGTACCATACCTTCGTCTGTGGTTTCACAAAGTACGGGCATTGCGGGATCTTATACCCGTTTTTGCATTCTCAACAACTTTTTATACGGGGTCAACAGTGGCAATCTCATGCCTTTTACCCTGGTTGAAAATGAATGCCCTGTTCCCCAGGTTTCAGTACCCGTAGGCTGGAACATTGAAACCATCTTCCCCTATAAGACCAATTTGTACATAGGTTCTACTACCGGGGTATTTATTTTCAACACCAACAATCCATACCGTCCCCACCAGATTTCTGCATTTTCACATGTGACGGGTTGCGATCCTGTAGTGTGTGCCAATGATCTGGCCTTTGTAACCATCCACAACGGAACTACATGTGGTGGGGTGCGCAACCAGCTCGACATACTCAACATCACAGACCCCTATGCACCTACGGTTTTACAAAGTTATAACATGGCTTATCCGCAGGGCCTGGCCACCACCGATCAATACCTATATGTATGCGATGATGGTTTCAAAATTTACGATCGCAGCAAGCCATCCAACTTAAAGTTGAAAAAACACATCAGTGGACTCGACGTGACGGATGTGATCGCTCTGGGCAATGACCTGGCAATCCTGGTAGGTAAAGACGGCTTTTTCCAATACAACACCACAGATGCTGACAATCCTGTATTGTTGTCTAAAATAGAAGTAAAATGATACGCCTGATTATCTTTTTAATGGCTTCGTGTTTGGGCTGTCAAGTGGTGGCTCAAAACAATGTATCAAAGCCAAGCGACAAAGTTGAATTAAAAGACGGCAGCAAGTTGTATGGCAGTGTAATTTCCTGGGATATGGCCAACGAATTGGTGTTGAGGCTCGAAAGCGGAGGTGAAGCACGCATACCGGCCGCATCCGTCAAAAAGGTGACCCAAGCCAAAGCTGAGTACCAAGCTCCTTATTTCCAAATTGAATCGGGTCGTTTGTATGGCATGTTCAATGCCGGTGGTTTGCTGGGCAGATCTCCATGGGGCAATGTAAGTATGGGTGGCTTTATGCACATACAGGCCGGTTATGGACTCACTTCCAGATTGGGAGCCGGCTTTGGCATCGGTAGTGAACTCTACCTGCCACACAGTGATGCTGATATTGCCAGCTTGCCTTGTTATGCTACCCTGCAATGGACACCTGCTTCCAGGTACCTCATTGGCGCAATGGCTGGATACAGCTTTGTAGGACATGGAGAAAGCCAAGGTATCAACGTAAATTACATTGATGCCAAAGGAGGGATCTTTGCAGGGCTCCAGCTCCAATATGCACTGAGCAGACATTTTGCCCTCAACCTGGGTTTACAGACCAGTTCGAAAAAAAGAGAATGGGTTCAGACCTGGGACGAACGAAACAGAGGTTACGATCGTTTTAATCACTATAGAATGGCCATCGGCATGAGTTACCGTTTATGATATTTGCAAAAAAGACATGGACAGAAGAAGAGTTGGTATCGGCTTGCGCCCAAAACGATCGCAGGGCGCAGGAGGCTTTTTACCGGCGCTTCTTCCCTCCCATGTGGAGTATGACCATGCGCTATTTGCAGGATGAAGACAAGGCCATGGATGTACTCAACATGGGCTTCCTCAAGGTATTTACCCATCTATGCCATTACGAATTCAAAGGCAGTCTGGAAGGCTGGGTTCGAAGAATTATTTACAATACCATGGTGGATTTTGTAAGACAAAACAACCGATATGTAAAATTCATGGTGTTTGAAGACCACGATACCGCAGTTACAGAAAACGGACCTTCACACCTATATGAAGAAGATCTTCTTAAAGAAATTGAAAAGTTGCCCAGGGCGAGCAAAGAAGTGTTCAATCTTTTTGCCATTGAAGGTTATTCTCACCAGGAAATAGCAGAAAAACTGGGCATCAGCGAAGGTACTTCCAAGTGGCATTTATCCAACGCAAGACAAATTTTAAGAACAGTATTGACCCAAAAAGACAATGACCATGTGGTTCAACAAAAAATCAAATAAAAGCACCGAAGATAGAGGATGGCAGGCCATGAAGGTCATGCTTGACAAAGAATTGCCGGAAAACAAACGCAAAAGAAGGTTGGTGCCTTGGCTGTGGCCGGTTGCTGCCTCAGTGATCGGAGCTGTTTTGTATTTCACTCTCAGCAACGGTTTGGACCCACAATTGAAGGAAGTTGCCGTTTTAAAAACAACGCCCATGACAGTAGGCAGCACCTCAACTGCTGTTCCTTCGCTTGAACAGTCAAGCCCTGAAGTCTTGATTACAGAAAAGAAGGAATATTTTTCTCAAAAAACCATTGCTAACAAAGGCCAAACAAACAACAATATTGCCACTGCAGGTGCAGCTTTGTTGTCATCAGTAGTCAAGGAGCCATTACCAAAAGCTGCAACAACGGAAGGAACCATACAGAATGATGCCGTAACCCAAAACTCAGAAACCACCATAGAGAAAACAACGGCTGACGCGGAGTCAAAAATCGTAATGGCAGATATAAAAAACATAGCCGTGTTGCCCTACAATTTGAATTACCAAAAAGAAACGCCACAAATGAGGCCTTTGCCACTTGTAATGAATAAAACCAGTGCATTTGGTCTACATCCCTATGCTCTGGCAGGGGTGTTTGCCCCTCCTGCTTTAGACAGGGCCGGTTATGCACTTGGTGGAGGTATAGCCATACATTACAAAAAATGGATTGGCCTCTCATTGGGCATTCAATACGAAAAATACAGGGGTAAATACGATTATCAAAATGAAGTTGCATCATCTATTTCCGATTTGAATTCACTATCCGCGTATACCGATGTAAAGCAATATTCAGTGCCATTGTTGCTTCATGTCGCAGTGCCTTCTACACCCTTAACGGTATATGGTGGCGTGGCTAAAAATTTTGTGCAAAATACTGCCAATTATTACGCCATTCCAAGTAGGTCGCAGGCAGAATTAAGTGTACCGGGATTTGATGTTAATTCATTGAGTTATGCCAGCAGTGCCGCCGCATCAATTCCTGGCACCTATTACGAATGGCAGCTTGGCCTGCGGCTAAGGATGTGGAAAAAATGGAGTATTGGGTTGCAGTACAGAGAACAATTTGAAAAAGTGAAAAACGGCATCATACCGGGCTTCAACCACCTGGGACTAAATCTTAGTTATGGTCTTCAGTAGTCACTGCTGTTGAAGCTTTGCCCGTGTGCCATTTGTTGATCAATAAGCCCAAGACAATGGAAAGAAGGCAGTAAGTAGTAAAAAACAATGCGCCGGCAGACAGATGGGTATAATTGACTGTCTCGATGGCAAATCCCCCTTTGTTGTTTTCCAGTTGATGCAGTTGAGCGTCGAAAAGACCGTAAAACCCAATGTATGCCATAAAGAGTGCCACTACAAACACATCGGCCATACTCCATTTGCCTAAATAAAATATGGTATTCCTGGCAAAACGACTGCCTTGCAACATAGGATACTGAAGAAACAAACCTCCCAACACAAGTTTGATGAGTGGGAAAATGACAGAAAAACAAAGGATCATCACACCTACCAATTTGAGGTCAAAGCCTGTGCTTTCAATAAGGTTTTTGGTCACATCCAAAATGGATTTGCTCTGATAAAAAACGATCTGCTCATCGAATGAGAGATCTTGCTCAAACAGATTGAAAACAAAAGAATTGAGTCTTGCATCGATGACAATCATGGGTAGTGAAATGCCCAAAGCAAGCAGCAGCATAGAGAAGAGGGTCATCCCACCCACCGCCCATGCCGGTGAAGATTTTAAATAAAGCCAGGTCAGGTAAATGAGGGTAGTGATTACCAAAACCATCAAGGCAAGGTTGAGTTGATACTGATGACTTTTGTGATGGATCAACTGTTGGTTGAGCAATGACCTTGCCTCAGCTGCATTTTTGCAACCGAGCTGATCAAAAAGGGCTTGCCTGGGATCACGAAAACTATATTTGTCTTTAAATTGCAGAAGCCGCACCAATTCCTGTTGCATGAGTTCCTGAAAACGGGGTTCATTGTTTTTGAGCTCTGCGGCCAGCTGTTTGGCCATAGCGGGAATTTGTGATTTGATGTTGAGGGCTTCTACCTGAGAAGCAATGTTGTCTTTAAACAGCTTGAGGATCATCTTGTTGACCTTGCCATTTTTTTCAGCCTTCTCAAATACATCATTAAATAGCGAGCCATCCGCCAGGTATTTGTCGTAAACGCTGTAAAGGTATTTTCTCAGCTCGGTCTCCGCCTCTTTGTAAGCGGAAGGAGAAATTTTAAACTGGCTGATGTGGCCGGTAAATACGTAAAATGCTTTTTCCTTCCATGCCTGCATGTTGAACAGGCCATAATTGATCCTATGGATCTCTGCATAAATAGCTTCTTTCTCTTCAATCTGTTTTTGTTCAATGCGAATTTGCCATGCCAGCCAAACAGCGGCAGACAGAGAAAACAATACAGGAAGAAAGAACCACTTTGATTTCAAGATCTGAGTTTTTTAGCGATGGCAAAGATACACCAACACACATTCACACTAAAACGGAAGAAAACGACAAAGGTTGCTGTCTGGTTTCAAATTAATGGGGATGATAAAGCAGAGTCTGGTCTTTGCCACCAAAAAATGCCATCTTTGTATTATGGTTTGGAAAGAAGATCTTGCAGCCTACATACAATTTTGTGAAGCCAATGCAGCTTCTGTACCCCTTTTTTATCAACCATCATGGCTGGAAGCCGTCATCATTAATGGAAGCTGTCGGTTTTGGGTAGCTGAAAAAAGCGGCGAAACAGTTGCAATCTTTGCCGGCCATTACCGGAAAAAATACGGGCTTAAAGTGCTGCTCATGCCCCAATTGACTCCCTATATGGGCATTTGGACTATAAGGATACAGGACGATGAATGGATGCGGGATTTAACCACTACCTTGCTCCAACAGCTACCATCGGTATTTTTCACAAGTCTTTGTCTCCATCCCGGCATTAAAGATGTGATGCCCTGGAAGTGGAAGGGCTATCAGCAGCAGACACGTTTTACCTACCTTATTAAAGCAGCTGATAAGAGTGAATACCACAAAGGTATCCAGGGCAAGCTACACAACCACATTAAATATGCAACAGAACGACTTACCATAGATACAAATGCAGATTTGCAAGCACTGTTGCCACTGGTAAAGGATAGTTTTACCCAGCAGGGATTGTCGCTACCTTACCCTGAAAAATTGTTGGAAAAAATTGTGGCATGTAAGACAGCAAAAGCCAGAATCACATTGGCTCTGGATCATAACCACGAAGCCCATGCGGCGCTGCTTACCGTAGAAGATGCCCATACAGTTTATAACCTGGTATCCGGCAGGAAAAATCAAGCCGTAAGAGGAGCCATGCCATTGTTGCTCAATGAAGCCATAGAAAGGGCCATGGATGAAGGTAAAAATTTTGATTTTGAAGGTAGTTCTATACAGCGCATCGCAACATTTTTTGCATCATTTGGAGGTAAACTAACACCATTTCACCACGTTTACCGCTCTGCCAACCGACTTACAGATGCCATTATTGCTCTTATAGGTAAGTACAAAGCCCAATAGTCCAAAAATTAGGACGAAAGCAGCATTTTCATCGACCACACCTGAAACCGAAGAGGGGCAAACTTACGTTATGACATGTAAACACACGAAAAATGTCAAAGCTTAAATACAAAATCACAGGGTTCGCCAGATTTATGATGTTTATGGTGGTATTTGTACCCCTGGCTTATGCTGGTTTTACTTTATTCAAAGGCGAATCTCCTGAACAAGGATTTGCCGACCTGAAAAACAAGGTGGAGTCATTGAAAGATAGAATCAAGGGCAATAAGACATCAAAAGAAGATGCTTTTCAGGTACAGCTGCAACAAAAAGACGAAGAAATTCAAAAATTAAGGGAGGCCTTGTTTCAATGTGAACAAGCCAAAAATTAGTGTCGCTCTACACCCGCCCGACCAAATTCATCTATGTACACTTTTATCAATAAGATGAAGATCGACAACATAAGCGGACCGAAAATGACACCTAAAAAGCCGAAGAGGTTGACACCAATGATCACACCAAAAATGGTAATCAGCGGATGGGTATCACTCATGCGCTTTTGGAGCATAAACCGGGCAATGTTGTCTACAGAACCAATGACCACTAAGCCCCAGATCACAATGCCAATGCCCGGCCAGGTCCTGCCCTGCGACATTTCGTAAATGGCCAGAGGGAGCCAAATCAGCAAAGAACCTACCACCGGTATAATGCTGCAGATGCCGGTGAGAACACCCATCAATAAAAATTCAGCGCTGCCAAAAATAAAATAGCCCAACATGCCGGCCAGACCCTGCACTACTGCCACGATGGGTATACCTACCGCATTGCTGTAAATTACCTGCTTGATTTCTTTGATCACAATGCTCACATTGCTGTGCTTTAATGGCATATTGCGTCTCAACCATAACTCCATGTCGTTGATACGGGTGAGCATAAAATAGAGCATAAAATACATGATGGCCAGATTGCCCAGAATGGAAACAGTGCCTCCAAGTGTTGATTGGGCAATACCCACCAGTTTTTCATTGACAATGGCTACATTTTTGGCGCTGAAAATATTCACATTCAAATGTGACAAAAGATAGGCATTGATTTGTTCAAATGAACGATTGATCATTTGGGGATCATCCATCACAGGTCCCAGCTTGTCGATCACCACAGAGGTGAGCCATGCCACAGGCATCACCAGAAGGATCAAGGAAACCACCATTAAAAATAAAGCAGCAAGGGGTGTTTTCCATTTGTAGTCAACCACCAGGTGGATCATGGCATTACGCATAAGTACATAGAGGGTAACAGCACCCAGAAAAGCACCCAGCATAAAAAACATCTCCAACGCAATTACCAGGCCTAGTGCAATTAATACACTGATAAATAAAATCTGTCTGATCTTGTTGGGGTGGATCTGGTTGATCATGCCTTGGCTTTTTTGTTTGAACAATATCCTTACGAAAATAAGAAATTATTCAGGGTAGAGCCAAAAAAAAGAGACCGGTCGTTTTTCCCCTTTGACCGGTCTCAAGTAACAATTGCTTAAGTAAAATCCTTAATAATCTGAACAACCTATCCATGCTAATACCTTGCCAGACTGATGCCAGAGGATATACAATAAGTGGTATTTTTGATATTATGAATATAAATAAACTATTAATTATTGATTTACTGTTTTTTATATATTTTATATAATTTATGTTTTAGATTTTTCCTTCATTCTTTATTTAATACAAAACAAGAGTGCTTACTTTCCTTTCAATAAATGGTTAAAAAGACGGCCAAAAGACCTATTTATGGCGATTTTGGGGGTAGATGCTGTATCTTTGCGGCTTACCATCAACAAAACCATGCACGGAATTTACCAGGATTGGTCAGCAGCGCGCAGCAAAGGAGAAAAAAAATTTGTTGTGCTGATCGACCCCGACAAGTTGAGACTCCGGGAATTGGAGAAAGTGATCGATTTGGCCGTTATGGGCGGTGTAGACTACTTTTTCATAGGAGGCAGTCTGGTGGTCAACGACATGTTGGACTCAGTGCTGAAATCAATCCGTGAAAAATGCCCCATCCCTATGGTTTTGTTTCCGGGCAACAGCTTTCAATTGAGTTATCGGGCCGATGCCTTGCTCTTTTTGTCGCTGATCTCGGGCAGAAATGCAGAGTTGTTGATTGGAAAACATGTAGTAGCGGCTCCTTTCTTAAAGATGAGCCCATTGGAAATCATACCCACGGGCTATATGCTGATCGATGGTGGCATTCAAACTACTGTACAATACATGAGCAATACCACACCCATTCCCTCCAACAAAGAAGACATTGCCGTGTGTACAGCAATGGCCGGTGAAATGTTGGGTCTAAAGATGATGTACCTCGATGCAGGGAGTGGGGCTGCTAAACCAGTACCATCAGCCATGGTTGAAGCCGTATCGGGTGCCATCAACATACCGTTGATCGTGGGAGGTGGTATAAAAACACCTGAAAAAATAGCAGAAAACCTAAAAAGTGGGGCAGATATCATCGTTGTGGGTAATGCCATCGAAGGTCGCCCCGAATTAATAGTAGAAATGTCAGCTGCTTTCCGTGAATTTAAACCGACATCCTCGTCAGATGCGGTATAAAATCTAAATTTTACTACTTTTGCAAGAATTTTTTTTTGAATGGCAACGTTGATCCTGCTTTCTTTACTCATGCTATTGCTTTCGGCCTTTTTTTCAGGGTCGGAGATCGCATTTGTATCGGCCAATAAGCTGGGCATCGAAGTACTCAAAAACAAGGGCCACATCAAGGGCAAACTCATTGCCGGTTTTTACGAAAAGCCCAAGGAATTTCTTTCGTCTATGCTGGTGGGCAATAACATCGTGCTGGTGTTGATCACCCTATTTATGTCGCAATTGATTGAACCCCTTCTTCTGCCCTACCTCAATGAGGGTAGTTTGGTGTTGCTGCTCACTGTGACCCTCTTCATCACGTTGGTAGTGTTGATTTTTGGTGAATTTTTGCCCAAGACCTTTTCTCAGCTCTATTCCAACGAATATTTGTATCGCTCCGCCTTTGTTATCAGGTTTTTCATGTGGTTGTTGTATGCACCTACCTGGATATTGACCGGTGTCTCCAACTTCATCATCCGTAAGATCCTGAAAGTACCCGGGTCAGAAACCGATACAGTTTTTTCTCGGATAGACCTCGAAGAATACATCAACGAAAATATATCCGAATCTGAAGATATTGACAAAGAAATCCTCACCAATGCCCTGAATTTGGGGCAGTTTAAGGTTAGAGACTGTATGATACCCCGCAACGAAATCATCTATGTTTACCGGACAGACACCATAGATGAGTTGGTAGCAACGTTTCGAACCCATAAAATATCCAGGATCATCGTAGTGGATGACGACATTGAAAATGTCGTAGGATATATACACCACCAAAAATTACTCTACCCTACTGATAAAATTGAAAAGCTCATCTCACCGGTGCAATTTGTACCGGATGCCATGGGGGTAAAGGACCTCATGCAAAAATTTATCAAAGAGCGCTTCAACATTGCCTGCGTGGTTGACGAATACGGGGGCATTGCCGGATTGATTACCCTGGAAGACATTCTGGAAGAAATCTTCGGAGAAATCGATGATGAACACGATGTAGAAGAAATGACAGAAGAAGTGATTTCAGAACACGAGTTTGTCTTTGCCGGGCGATTGGAAGTAGACTATCTCAACGAAAAGTACCCTGTTTTGGAATTGCCGGAGGGCGATTATCAGACCTTATCGGGTTTGATTGTCAAATCTGAAGAGACCATTCCGGAACAAGGGGCAGAAATTATTATTGGGCACAACAAATTTATTCTGGAGAGCGTTAGCGACACCAGGATAGAAAAAATAAGAGTGATTAGATTACATGGCGACAATGAGTAGAAAAACTAAGGGGTTAGTGGCGTTGTTTTTGTTGCTTTTTACCTTTTCCTTAAAAGCGCAGCAGGCTTCATGCAATAAGTTGGGTGCATGGCTTTGGTACCTGGAACTGACCAAATTCAAAGATTATGAATCGCTGGCAGATACCCTGCAAAATCTGGGTATTAAACGCATTTACATTAAGGTAGCCAATGGCAAGGTAGATACAGTTAAGTGGACCGAACTGGTAGATGCTACCATTCCTAAAATTTTTGAGGAGAGAGGCATTGAAGCCTGGGCCTGGTCATACAATTACCCCGGCAATGAGAAACAACAAGCCAATGCCTTGTACAAAGCAGCAAAAGCAGGATACAAAGGTTATGTCATTGATGTAGAAGCACAGTTTGATCGAAAACCTCTGGCTGCTGCCAAAATGTTTAAGGCCTTTGATGCCGCCCGGGAAAAGGCTACACAAGAAAAATACATAGACCAGGATTTTTTGGTTTACTGCACAACCTGGGGCAATCCCAGGGCACACAATTTTCCCATATCCACCATCAACCAGTACGTAGATGGTTTTATGCCCCAAACTTACGTGGAAAATTGGGGAGGAGATCATATTATGTTGCTGGAAGGCACCATTGACCGGGTCAATGAAGAGTATAAGAGCCTGGGTGCTACCAAGCCTATCCATCACATCGTATCCACCGAGAAAGGCACCATTTCGCCTACCGAAGTAAATCGTTTCATTACTTATGCGGGTCCTGAAACCAGCGTTTGGCCCATACCCGGCACAAATACATCACTGTTGTTGTGGCATACATGGAACAATGTAGAATGGGACTTTGACTTTTGCAATGATAGTTATGCCAATTACACCGCCAAACTCAAGCCGGAACCTGATGTTAAGAAAGCACCACACAAACATGAAATCCATGTCAACGAGCCGGTATCTTCGGTGCAAATCTTAAATGCTTCCGGTCAGGTAGTTGCTGATATCCTCAACCC
>ERZ724526.1874-NODE-1874-length-10473-cov-3.555673_pt1 | contig 10473 bp, 8 predicted proteins | sample MGYA00376059_ERZ724526 | MGnify/ENA primary metagenome ERZ724526 (study PRJEB28724, sample SAMN07190883) | activated sludge metagenome | isolation source: activated sludge of sewage treatment plant in Hong Hong | place: Hong Kong | collected 2016-03-17 ... | reverse complement strand
ATCCTTGTCCGTAAGTTATGGTAACACAATATTGTCCTGCACAGAGATCCGTCAAATCCTGTGAGGTTGCTCCATTAGACCAGTTGTAGGTATAGGGCAATGTACCTCCTGACACGTTCAGATCAATCGCGCCTTTACAATTTTCATTGACATCATTGGTCAAGGTTGCAGTGACTACTAATGCAGGTGGCTGAGTCACTACAAAGCAGGAGTCTCTGGTGCTGCCTCCGTTATCTGTCACCGTTACACAATATGTGCCGGCCTTCAGATTAGCGATGTCTTCGGTTGATTGTGTCGGTGTTGTATTCCATACATAGGTATATGGCCCTGTACCAAAAGATGCAGAGAGATTGATGGCTCCATCTGATCCTCCAAAACAAGATACATTAGTTACCGCTGCCGCAAGCTCTGCACCGACGATATAAGGATTGGGGATAAACTGGCATCCTTGACTGTCGGTAATCGTAACGGTGTATGCTCCAGCAGGTACATTACTAATATCCTGAGAGGACGATGGTGGTGTTGCATTCCAGTTGTACGTATAACCTGGTCTGCCACCGGTAACCGTGATATCCACTGCACCTGTAGCGGAGCCTGGTGGGTTGGGATTCGTTACGGTACCGGTCACTGCAATAGCCGGGGGATCCACTATGGTGGCCATCGCTACGACGACCTGATTCCCGAGTGTGATGGTGACGGTATATGTTCCTGCGCAGGCATCTGTGATATCCTGTGTGGTCTCACCTGCTCTGCTCCATAGATACGTTGGAGTCTCAGGACAATCTTCAATAACAGTAAGATTGAGTACACCATTGCACTCACGTGGACAATGTGGTGGAAGGGTAACCAGTGTGTAAGAGAATTGACAACCTTCACAAGATTGTTTTATTTCGCCACGTCCATGAAGCAAGCTAAATTCCAATACGCTATCAATTGTTGCGATCTCAATGGCCAGAGGATCGTTCGAAAACGTAATAGCAGATGAGGTGCCTGAGGCTCCTTTAGCTTTAAGACATAATCTAAAGATCGTTGAAAAATCAGGCAGGGTCACGCCATTTAAACTCAGATCAATCCAGCTCACGGTGAGTTCACCTTCCTGTACATCCGGAAATCCTGGCGTGCCAAAAGCAGATTGGTCAAGACCCGGAATACCAAAAGCTTCGAGATGATCATATTCAAATACATTGGGATCCCAGTTGATACTGAATCCCATGGCAATGATATCATCGAAATCATTGACTTTAATATCAAAGCATGCTGTGCCATTGGGCATCGTACAGACGGTGTCTGTGATCAATGCAAAACCTTCAAGTGCACACTGGGCAGTAATCTCAGCAGCTGTGATCGTCACATCATGCGCATTGCCATCAATATCTGAAATGGCAGGCGGTGGATTGTTGCCAAAAGTAATTTCACTGGACTGTCCACCTGAACCGATGACATCAAAACAAATCTCAAACAAGGTGGTCCCATCGGCCAACGTATCATTTTCAACATTGCTGTCAAACCATAATACACGAAGGGTTCCTGGTGTCAGAAGATTTGTGTTGCCTTCACCAAAACCGGGGAGTGGTGCAAAATTTCTGAATTCATTGAATTGAAGTACAGAAGGGTTGTAGCTCAGTGAAAATTCCATGGCGCCTACCGTAGTAAAATTCTGAACCGTAAACTGAATACATGCTGTGCCTCCGCATGCGCCTACGATGGAATTGCCGATAAACTGAATCGATTCAGCACATCCGGCACCTGGCACAGAAACCGTACCGTTATTGGTTTGTAATCCTACGGAGACTTCACCCACTTCTGCGACTTCAATTTCAAGAGGGGTGTTGGTGATCGCTACAGGAGAATTGTCGCATGGATTTCCTACTACTTCGAATTCAACGGTAAAAAATAATGAGCCATCCGGTATAGTGATCGGTGTGATACTGCTTTCAATCCAGGAGAGTGTAAACTTACCGGCATCAATCAAGGCCTGAGGTGTACCAAAAACGGCCGGTGATAAACCCGGAACAGAGGCATTAAAATTTTTAATGGTCCTGAATTTAAGTACAGCAGGATCCCAATTGACAGAATACTGCACACTAATGATGTCTGTGAAATTGTCAACTTGAAAATTAACATCAATGATCTGGCCATGATCTGCTTCCGTGCTGCTGATGTTGAATATGGGTTGCTCAGCCCGCAATGAGAAACCGGCGAACAAGGCGATGATGATAACTAGGATGGATTTACTCATCAGTAAAAACTTTATTCGGTTCGAAAAACTTAATATTAAGCAAATCAGGGGCAAATATAGTAATAGTAATTGCAATATTATGCACACTGGCTGGCAATTCCGGATATGACTTTACCGCTAAAATCATACCACTTCAAACGGTTAAAGAGAGGGAGACGTTGGTTAGACGGGACAAAAATACCCTTATCCGGAGGTAAAATGGATGGTTTTTACTCCAAATGAGAAAAATCTAAGGTATGTTCAGATTATAAGGGCGTACATAATATTATTATTTACAATATGTATGGTGTTGATTTAAAGCGCTAAAGGTTGATTTGTCCCTTAAATGATCAGGACCCATTCAGCCAGGGAATTTGATCCAGCCACTAAAAAAAACGCCATTGCTTCTGTTGAAGCAATGGCGTTATGCAATGCGGTTGCAATAATCCTATTGACGGACAAATTTTCCGGACAATTCTCCCCGGTTGGATTTGACCCTATAGTAATACACCCCAGGTACAGCAATGATATCTGAGCCTATAACGATCTCAGAATCATTGGTATAGGAAGTGTATTTGCGGTTGTAAAGTTCTTCACCCTTCATGTCATGGAGGGTCACTACGAATTCTTCTCCTACCGGAATTACAATGTGCAGCGTGGTCACATCGGTAAACGGATTGGGAGAAATCCGGCTTTCGAATGTATTGAGCGATTCGGTTTGGCCCATTGGAACCAGTTCAATCATCTCATTTTTAAGACCTTCTGTATAAATTTCCGGATAGAGTGCGTCCTCACCCTGAACTATGATTTGTTCCAGTGGCATCCCTGCGGGGAGATTTTCGAGTGTAAACAGAACCGTTCCGGCCTTCAGACTGACTGGGTTGGACTGGCCCCAGCTAAGGTTGGTAAATCCATCCTTATCCTCAGCCAGGCTGCCTTCATCCATAGGTAAAGCCCCTGCTGACAGGTTGATTCCCAGGCTGTTGAGTGACATTTGAAGTCCATAAATATCAGCATCCCGGGTGATCATAAAGTCATAGGAATGGTCGATTTCGTTTTCATGTACAGAGATCGGCAGAGCGGAGGAGGTCCGGGGCGTGAGGTTCCAAGCCATATTGACCATATCGGCATTCACATCTCCCATTTTCAAAGCTTTGAATGTGGTTAAAGCCGGGAATGTACCATTATGGTCAACGGCGACGCCGTTGTGACAGAGGTCACTGAACAAATCTTGTGGATTTGTCGGGTCACAAGGATCTCCAAAGAACACCCATGACAAGTTGCCTTGATAACTTCCCAGTTTAAAGCCGCCTAGAATCGCTTTTCTAAGTAACTGGAGGTCATTGGCCCCTACTCTTCCGTTTCCATCCAAATCAGCTGCATAGAGCTTATATGGCTCAGTGATCAACTGCGTACCATTGATGTGTCTTTGGAGGGCAATAAGGTCGAGGGTCGAAATACCTTCAAGTTTTTTGCCATCGCGGGCCAGCGTCACCATACGGTCATACTGTGTGGTACCAAATCCCAGTTTGAAGTGACCCGTAGCGTCTGAAGCAGAGGCAGACTCATCTTCTTCCAGAGATTGATCTGGCATGATTTTAAACAATGAGGCTGAAACCTGTGGAACAGCGACATTGGTAAACGTGGTTACAAGACCTGAAACTTCATGCATGCCTTCGCAGGCATCTTCGTTGTCATTGAGTTTAATAAATGTGGTACAGTAATCCTTGTTGCCATACTCATCATGAGCCCATATCTGCAGGGGCACAGTACCGAGGTCATCACATGTGAATGTCCTGGATGCTTCCCATGGGTTTTCAGAGAATGAAAACTTCAGTTTATAGTTGGGAGTGCAGTTGTCGTAACTGGAGGCATTGAAATCTTTAGCCCAAATGGTCACCATACCGCCAAGAGGCATCACGACGCTGGAGAGGCCATAGTAGCAAACCGGTGTAGGAGCTTTCTTGTCGATGACATGGAGTTTGTAACTGCAGGTACGGTAATTGCCGCATCCGTCAGAAACATTCCAGAGAATCTTATGCCAGCCATTGGGAAGTATCCTGTCTACAGATGGCTGACCTGTGCCTTCGAGGCTGATATCATAGGAACCGTCATTCCATAAGTCAATCTTGTAATCCCATTTGAGATTTTCAGTTGGGGTACAATCATCATATACCTGCGGTTGCTCCTTATATCGACCCGAACAATTGGGTTCATACCCTTCGACAACGATATCCTGGCACCCATTGACAAAAACGGGACCATTGGCATTCATCAGTTTGATGACCTGGGTATGATGCCAGATGCCGGGGCTCCATGGGTTATTGGGTTGATATTTACACCAGTCAATAACGGTCCATTCGCGGAGGATCTTTTTGCATGCGCCATCAGAGAAAGTAAAGACCAGATCGTCATGCGCATACCCGATCAGTGCACAGGAACTGCCATAGCCGCCATACCCATCAATTGTGGGCTTGTTGTATGGTGGATTGAGATCTTCAGGATCTACATCTTCCGGGCCATACAGGCATGCATCTGCTGTGTAATCATCCGGCCAGTTGATACCATAGTATGAATCTGAAAAATCCTTGACGGTGATCGTCTGATAGCACCAGTCGGACCAGTTGCCTTTTTGCAGGTAGAATTTACGTTTGATTATCCCTACGCCGCAGGAATTACGGTAGTCGATGACTTCGGGGATGGTGACCCACACATTATTGCTGCCGCAAACACTGCCGCCGGCTGCTCCGTCAATACCCCAGTTATGCGGCTGCTGGTAGTAGGTATTGCCAGGGTCATTGATAATAATAGGCAGCCTGGGTGCTCCATTGACCGCAATGGTACCAAAGGTTCTGTTGTTTGGATTATTGAGCGCATCTGAGCTAAACCAGAAGCTGCAGCTTACGGTGATATTTGGCGGACACCAGATTTCCGGATAGGTATTATCCTGAACGGTGACTTCGGCCATACATTCATTGTAATTGCCGTGAGCATCCGTGACCCGAAGCACCACCCATATGGTCTGACCTACGTCTTCGCAGCAGAATTCCACATAGGGTCTGAACTGCGTGTCGTCGGCAACGCCAGGAGGGCACCAACCCGGATTCATTCTCCTGGCCTGGTAGCTTTCGAGGTGACAGTTGTCATAACTGCCGTCGTCGATGTCTGTAGCATACAATTTAGCCGTACCGGTATTACTGAGCGCGACCACGGTGTGGGCATCGCAAATCGCCACCGGGGCGACATAATCATGGTAACAATCCACTTCCGCCCTGACAGGGGTAAGGAAGAAGGCAGTAAACAGGAGGGACAATAAAAGGGTAAAAGATGGCTTCATAGGTGAGTGGGATTATAGTATTTGTTTGATTTTCATAGCATTACAGGGTACGACACACCATGGGGGACAGGCATATCCTGAGTAAAAATAATAAAACAAGTTTAGTAAATAATGTAGGAGGGCGGTCAAAAATAACTTAAAAATTGGATTTTCAAGCTTTTGCAAAAAAATTGGCAAAATTTTTGAACCTGGCTTCTAGCCTAATTGGTTCTCGATCGCAAACCGCACCAGACCGGCAGTGGAGGTGATATTGAGCTTTCGCATGATGTTTTTCCGATGCGCTCCAACGGTTTGCGGACTGATATAGAGCCTGACGGCGATATCCGCGTTACTTTTAGCCTTGGCGATCAGGCCCAGGATCTCAAGTTCCCGCTTCGTCAGATTATACCGAGCAAGGAAGTTTTCATCAAAAATGGAGACCACTTCTTCTTCAATGACTTCTTTCGGAAACAACTGGAGGTTTTTGCTCATGTAGAGATTGCCGGCCATGACTTCCCTCAGTCCTTCGAGAAGGTCGGCGAGTTGGCTGGTCTTGAGCACGTACCCGGCCACATTATGGATCTGGAGGCATTCCCGTACAAACTTCGGGTCACTGTACTTGGTGACCACCACGATGGGGAGCTTTGGGTACTCGGTTCGTACCATAGGAATGGCTTCAAGTCCATTTAATACCGGCATATTCAGATCCAGTATCAGTATATCGGGCAATTGGAGCCGGAGCTTACGGAGCATGTCTTCCCCATTGCCGGCAGTTCCGATGACCCGTATGACTGGATCGGCCTGTTGCTCCAGAGCCAATACCAGCGCATCCACATAAAGATTGTGGTCATCGGCAATAAAGACTGAAATCTGACTGGGTTGAATTATCGACATCCTTTCACACCAAACTTTCACAATTTCCGTACCACGTTTCCTGGTCAGGAGGCCTACAAAAGTATATGATCTCTCCTTAAGGAGGAACAATATCTTTGAGCATGCAAAAGTGGCTAAAAGGAATGGATACCCTGGTCGCGTTGATGTTGCGGTATGTGATCCGATACCGGTTTAAGGTCATTCGTAAAAATCTTTCCGGGACGTTTCCCTATACATCAGCGAAGGAGCTTCGCCGGGATATTTTCGCCAACTATGTGTACCTCGCCAAAATGCTGAGGCAGGCCATGGTCTCCCCTACCCGCAGACTGCTCCAACGCAGGATGCATCTTGAGCCTACTCCATTATTGGATCAGCACCTTGGAAATGGGAAAAGTATCATTCTCTCATTTGGGCACACCGGAAACTGGGAATGGACCGGATCGTATATCGGCCTGCGATATCCGGATCAGGTTTGTGCTTTGTATAAGAAGATCAAATCTTCGCGGATCAACCGTCTGATGTACAAAAGGCGCAGCTCGCATGTCAATTACCTCATTGAAACGAAGCAGACTGCTGATCTGATCCGCCTGATCAAAACAAAACCGGTCATCATACTGATGATTGCCGATCAAAATCCAGGTTCGCTGACCGGGGCGATCTGGGCAGATTTTCTGGGACGAAAAACCGCATTTGTCAATGGGCCTGAATCTCTTGCGCTACGATATGGATTGCCGGTCATCTATGCAGAGAGCTTACCTGAACCGGACGGAGGATATACCATGACCTGCAAAGAGCTGTACGATGGCCAGGAATCTGTTGCCCCCGGGGTCATCATGCAAAGGTTTGCCACAAGTCTTGAGCAGAACATCCGGGCGTGTCGATCACATTGGCTTTGGTCCCACAAACGATGGAAAAGAAAACCTCCGGTTTCAACAGAGACACCAAGTCCTAGTTGATCTTTTCCTACTTTTACCCCTAATGAACAACCCGATCAAGCAGTATGGCAGATAATGAGCAGGAAGGCCTTGGAGCCTATCTTCGGAGCCAGGTGTTCCGTCATACGGCCTTAGCCATTATTCTCTTCTTTGGCATTGTATTGCTGGCCGCCTTTCTCTGGTTGCGGATCTATACGCATCACGGACAGGAGTTGGCTATGCCGGACTATACCGGATTTCAGTATGAGGATGCGGTAAAGGATGCCGGACGAAAGCGGTTCAGAATGAGCATTCAGGATTCGTTGCATGTGCTTGGCAAGCCCGGTGGAGAAATTCTCAAGCAAAATCCTGCACCCGGTGCCCTGGTCAAATCCAACCGAATGATTTACGTCACCATTACCAAACGCAGCGCGGATAAAATCCTTTCCGGTAGACTGCCAGAGATGTATGGTAAGAGTTATGACCGAAAGAAGCGAGAATTGGAAGAGCATTTCGAAATCAAATCCAGAATTATTGATACCCGATACGATCCCGGAGACCCCCGGCAGGTATTGGAGGTGAAATACAAAGGGAAGACAGTCATGGACAGCAAGGGCAGGGACAATTCCGTGCAGATTGAAAAAGGGGATTACCTCGATTTTATTATTTCAGCCAGATCGGGAGGTAAAGTGGAGGTTCCTGATCTGACGTGCAAGACGTATGAAGAGGCGCAATTTTTACTGGAAGGGCTTGGATTAGTTATCGGCGAGGTTACGCAAAGCGGAGACATCCAGGACCTGAATACCGCTTATATTATTTCACAGGAACCCGGGCCTGATGGCTCCATGATTGAAATGGAATCCGCTATACGGGTGACCGTGAGTCAATCCAAACCAGCTACTTGTCTGTAATGTAGATTACCTTTACATGATGAAAGACATTTCCGTACAAGAACTCAGGGAGCGTCTCCAATCCGGTGCACCTTTGATACTGATCGATGTGCGTGAGCCCCTTGAGCATGAGGAGCATAATATCGGAGGGATCAATATTCCTGTGACTGAGCTGCCGTTTCGGATTGATGAAATCAAAGCAATGGGGGAAAAGGACATTGTGTTGTATTGCATGTCTGGAAACCGAAGCATACTCGCGCAAAAATTGCTGGAGACTCAGTTTCGCATAGAAAACACCTACAATCTGCGAGGGGGTGTCAACGCATGGATGGAGGAACAGGAATAATCACAAAATCACCCTGTTGACGCTTCATACGTTTCTGCACCTCATTACGCTTCAAAACTTATTTTTCCACATCATGCTTTCCATCGGCCGATGGGTCCGTTCGTTGTATTTCGCTCCGGGTTTACGGTTATACATATTGGCTATCGGACCGGCGACCTGGAAATAGATGAGTTGGCCGATCGGCATTCCAGCATAAATACGAACGGGTTTGACACAGGAAATTTCAAGCGTCCATGTGTTGCAATAGCCCACATCTCCTTTTCCAGCTGTGGCGTGTATATCGATGCCCAGGCGCCCGACACTTGATTTTCCTTCCAAAAAAGGCACGGCAGTGTGGGTCTCTGTATATTCTTCGGTTACGCCCAGGTATAATTCTCCGGGACGTATCACAAAGCCTTCCGGACCAATATCAAAATGGCGGATAGTATTATGCTTTTTGGCATCCAAGACTTCATCCTCGTATACAGCCAGGTGTGAAGCCAGGTGAACATCATAAGAGTTGGTTCCGAGCCCGGCCCGGTCAAAAGGTGTAATGACAATATCCCCCTTTTCGATGGCCTCTAATATTTGAATATCCGTAAGTATCATCTGTGCAGTTTCTGAAAGAAGCGCAAAGCTACACAATCAGCCAGGCATCATGCTAAAGAGCCGTTGATGCGGAAAAATAAGGATGAAACACCCCATGCCGGCAATGTGTAGTTTTGCGGGGATGGATGTGCTTCACAAAATCCTACTCCACCCCGGATGCGTCGCTGTGGGGCATCATCGTGGTACTTACGAACTCAAGGAAGGCTTGCATTCTGCTGAAGAAATGGATTTTCTTTGCACGCTTTCGCCCAGGAAACAAAGTGAATGGATTGCGAGCCGGGAGTTGTTGTACACGATCGCCGGATTGCCGGAACGGATCCAATGCCTGTATGATGATTTCGGAAAGCCTTATCTGAAGGATTCAGATAAGCATATATCGATCAGTCACAGTGATCTTTGGTGTGCCGCAATGATCAGTGATGTTCCATGCGGCGTCGATATCCAGGTATACAATGATACTGTGCGGCGGATTGCATCGAGATTTCTGACTGCTGAAGATCTGAGTGTCATCGAAAGAAGTGCGCACCCCCTCGCCACACTGCATGTATTGTGGGGAGCGAAAGAATGCCTGTACAAAGCATATGGTAAGCGTAAACTGGGATTCCGTGAACATATCTTTATCCATCCATTGGACATCAAAACGGGAAAAGGTTGGGGAGAGATCGTTTACGAAGGACTACATTTGCAGTATGAAATCCAATTCAGATTACTTCCGGAATGCGCTTGGGTGTATTGCCTTCAGCGCGATCATGATCCTGTCCTTCACCAGTGAAAGTTGTCAATCCAAATCCGCTTCAACTGAAGCAGAAACTTCTACAGAGACCGAAGGCGATACGCTTCCCAAAGAATTTGTAACGTTTTATGACCGCTTTCATCTGGATTCCGCGTTTCAGATGGAGCATATAGTGTTCCCGCTGGAGGGACTTCCTAACTCCGCAGGAGACGGTGACACCTTGTCCGGTGAACGTTTTTTCTGGCAAAAAGCAGATTGGAAGAGACATCGTCCATTTACGGATCCGAGCAACAACTTCACGCAATGGTTTGAAATCCTCAATGATCGTGTTATCGAACATTGGATTCAGATGAACGGTACCAATCTGTACATGAAGCGGAGGTTTGCCAAACTGGGTGATGACTGGTTCCTGATCTATTATCAGGGGATGCGGCCTATGAACCGTGAGCCGAGGGAATCGACTGAATAATGGCAGTCTTCAGTTTTCGTATAAAACGACTTTTACAAACAGCTCGCCAGGACTACCTTAAAAATATTTCCCTGCGTTGAGATATTGGCGGACGTAGTCTTGCACACCTTGTTCAAGTGAGGTTGC
>ERZ724526.1873-NODE-1873-length-10476-cov-3.932636_pt1 | contig 10476 bp, 2 predicted proteins | sample MGYA00376059_ERZ724526 | MGnify/ENA primary metagenome ERZ724526 (study PRJEB28724, sample SAMN07190883) | activated sludge metagenome | isolation source: activated sludge of sewage treatment plant in Hong Hong | place: Hong Kong | collected 2016-03-17 ... | reverse complement strand
TGGGCTCCAACCCTTGTCGAGATAACTGGTTTTCAACGCCTCGCGCAGGCGGCCTAACTGGACATCGCCGAGGTCGGGAAAGATCGCGGAGAAAATGTCGCGCAACATGCCAACATTGTCGAGATAACCAAGGGGTGCATCTCCCTCAACCTGCATAGGATTGAACCCCAGACCCGCATAACGTACCACCAGCGGCGGTTCAGGTAACCGCGCCGCCAGCTTTTCATCGATGTCCTGATGGTAAGAAAAAACAATGGGCACAATTTGCCGAGCCTTGAGCTGCTCGCACATATTTATTAGGCATGTTGTCTTGCCCATGCCAGGCAGCCCGAGAATCATCAAATGCGGATTGGCCTTGATGCTGGCGCGCCAGACAACCGGATCATCTCCAGGCTCTTTATGCCCCAGCAGAATGCCAACATCCATTTGACTATCTGCCGACGGCTTGGGTTCGCTCGTCAATGTGGAGTCCAGCGCTGCCATAGAATCACCAGTCGGCTCTTTGGCCTCCATTTCCACAGCACTATCAGCCGGAGTCGTCTCACTGCTCTGCGCAGGAACCACAACGGGTGGCTCTGTAGATCGGCCATCATCCGCAGGCATTTCAAATCTTGGCTCCGGCAATAGGCCAGGACCAAAGAGCCAAAGGCGTGCGTCGCCCTCGTGTTCAATCGATGCCGGGCTTCGACCGCCATACTCGGGGCAGAACACGAAACCAACCCGTCTCAGGTCAAGCAGTTCTGGTGGATCGGACTCCTTGCGCACCAGGCGGTCGATTTCCCGCATCGCGTTACGATAGGCATCTTCTCCAAGGCCATGGCGTCTCCCCTTGCGCGCATAAAACCGAAGAATGCGCGCCAGCCACGCGCGATTAACCGTCTTCTCCAATGCGGATGTCTTTGCCCCGAAAAGATGTTCCCAACGCTGGCAGGACGCATCAATTTGTCGGTCCATCGTCTGGGCAAGATCGGGGGCGCGCGCAGTCTTCAAGTACCGGCGGAACTTGACCTCAGCAAAAGCCATACGCAATCCGCCACGCTTCTGCGCCGTCACATAAAGCAAATCGGCCCGCTGTTCGCCTCCTTGTACCCTTTTGCCAGGATCGCGAAACAACTCCGGCACATCATCTAGCGGTATGAAAAAACCTTCGTTTAGCGGCAGCCATATTTCCTCTGTTTCCTCAGCCTTTGCACAGTGGCTATACGCCAAAGCCACTGCGATCATCTCCTGGGCCGAGCTTCCAGCACCGGCGAGACGAAGTGCCAGTCGACCACTAACAGCTTTCAGCGCATCCAACAGGAAGCGGCAATTACGTGGACTCGCGGAAAGCCCCATTTCGCCAAGAGCTTCGTCCAGCAGATTGACCACCTCGTCAAAACTGCTGGTCGAAGTAATTAGCTGCATGAACCCCAGATCATCCCGTTCAGGTACGCAGTCGATGATGTAGGACTCGTAAACCTTCGGAAGGTCTCTCGGTGAGTCGAAATATTCGATGCCCGCGTTGCGGTCGGCAGTGATAACCCAGTCGCACAGTCCATGCAAATCTTGAAGCAGATCCGCTTGATCCGGGCTGACTTCCGTTACCAATACGGGCCAGTCCTTATCGCTGCCGCCCAAGTGGCGTGCTGTTGCGTGCAGGATATGACCATGCAAACTCACTTGACGCTTGGTGAGGATGCCGGTGACCGGATGCTTCTCGCCTTCAGGATTGGGCGGGACGAAGCTCAACCAATGGGGGTTGGGAGCAATCCTGAAATCGCGGGTCGGCATCAGCATCAAGCCGTGAGCTTCGAGAACCCCAGTAGCTGGCAGTTCGGCAAGACTCCGGTACTCGACCCGAGAAGAAAACACATCAAAGGCAATTGCCAAGTGAGCCGCCGAAGACGGCGTTGCCACCTTTCGGCGCGCCCACCGCAGGCGAGGCAAGCTGACGCCACCAGGACGATTTACGCTATCAAGTAACCAGCGATCAACCTCGGGGACGGAGCCGGCTCCCGTACGCCGCCGTTCTGCGGTAGCCGATAGGAAGCGGCCTGTCAGTTCGACCGAATGTTCGCTGGCCGGATAGAGGTCAAGCTCGTAACAAAGCTGTTGCCTATCGCCGTCGTCGCTTGCGCCTTCCTCGTCGTCAGCGGATGACTGGACGGCTTGGCCTAACGCCCGTGCCACCGCCATAGCATCGCCGGCGCGCAAGGCATGAATTTGAATTCGCCGATATTCCGGATGCAATTGCAGGTATCGGCCGATTTCGCCCGCCAACGCAGCTGCCGCCCCTTTCCCAACGGTCGGCGCTGAACTCTCATCGCCACCGAGCAGTCGCCCGAGCAGAGCTACCGTAGCCTTGGGTTCCGGATCGTCGGCTGGCACTAGTGCAACCGCATGGAATCCCAGCGTATCGGCAAAGACGAAAGATTTCCCGGGCGCCAGCCCCGGCAAAAACGATGGGTAATGCGCTCCTGTAACCTTATCTAGCAGACGCTCCACCCTGGCCGCCGGCAGATTCTCTTCATATCGGTGATACGCAACAAGCATATCGAAACTCTGTTGCCAAGCGACGCGCAAGGGATGGGTGGGCAAGACGACCAGTCCCAGACAATTGCCGGTCAGCGAAACAACTTCCAAAGTATGGATCAAGGTCAGGCTGGGCGAGCTGCTTTTCCACACCTCCATCGCGGCAAGGACATACTTGTTTACCGCTTCGCCAACCTCGTGGTGGTAGAGGATACCGAGCGGTCCCTGACTGTTGGCCAGCCGGTTCGCCATCTGGCGGGACGATTCGATAAGGCGCTCTGCGCCCGCTTCACCGCTCATATCCACAAACGTCGTCTCGCCAACTGGCGTGCCATCCGCGCGTACCTGTAGGCGCCAACGCCCCAGCGCGCCTGCACGGTCGACCCAATCTTTCCCGAGTCTTGATAGAAGCGGGGGGCTGAAGACCTTGCCAACCTTGCCTTCCCAGCGGCACGAGATGTAGCCCCTTGCATCGCTGCCGAAAAACTGTCGGTTTCCGGGATCGCGTGCCACGCATTTGAATGACTCGTTATCGGGCGCGATATGCGCGATCGCCAGCGCCAAAGTGGGGAACACCTTGCCGGCGCTGCTCTTCGCCGGCTTGTCGGTCTCGCCGAAACACAGCACAAAATCCTCGCTGATCGCCTCACATCGGTTTTCACCGAGTGCACGGATAAAGACCTGCGCCTCAAAGCGCGCGTTCTCTTCGATATCTTCGAAATCGTCCTGGGTGAAAACCGCTTTCTGCGGCGACTTGCCGCTGTGACTGACTGACTTTTCGGCTAAGACATCCTGGCCGGCTCGCACCTCGACGAGGTAGTCAACGGCGCACTTGGCGAGTGTTTCCGGTTCCGCCTTCCAACGCACCTCCATGCGGGCGCGTTCCTTCGGGTTGTCGGCATTGGGGTTAAGCCGCAGTTCCAATCGCTTGTCATCGTTCTCCAGAAGACCAGACCACGCTTGTGGCTTGCCCGTCCTGCCGCGCCACGGCACCCATTCGATGGCCTGCAAACTTTGTTCATCGAACAAGCCGGGATGAATACGGTTTAACCAAAATTCGGGAATGCTCTCCACATGCGCAAGCGCCTCAAGGCGAGGCAGGCCATCCATTTCGCGCAGAAAAGCCGTCAATCGACGCTGCATTTCGATGTCTTCCGACTTCAATTTAAGCGCCGTGACACGTTGCTCCGGCGTCAAACGAGCACCTTGCAGCGGAAACAGCCGTTCGGTTAGGCGTGCTGCCTTATCCAGATCAGCGTCATCCGGTTTGTCACCAATCGCTACCGGCCAAAGGCCGAGCAGCGGTAACGAGCCGCCGGCATCCTCGGCCCGCAGTATCGCCCGGCACAAGTACGAGAACGCTTGCCAAGGCGCAAGGCTACGTTGCTTTGACAGTTGCCTGGCTTTGTCGACTGCCCGCCGGGCGTAACTCTTGAAACCGTGGGGCAGCTTCTGGCGAGCCAGTTCCTGCGCAATCGAGAACAGTTCGGCTTCGCCGATTTCTCGGGCGGCGCTGTAGATGCCATCCATGCCCGCGCCGGCCGTAGTCGCATCGACGAGCAACAAGGCGGGTTGAGCCTTGTCTTCGCGCCATTCCACCGCCTCGTCGGCGGTAATCCAGCGCCGCGCAACATCCTTGGTGTCGACGACGGCACCCACCTGCCAGCCGGGCAACTTGAAACGCTCATCAGTGGCCAAATTGCGTGCCGCATCTGGCGGCAAACAACGCACAAAGGCCATGCTACCTTGCTCCGGACGCCCGAGCAGTTGGGTAAAGGCCAGCGCCAGCAGCGGGGCTGCGTTATCAGGCAGCATGCTTGGCCTCCCCGTGGTAGCGCGGCTTGAGCTGTTTCATGCTTTCCGCATCGTTGACGCCAATCAGTAGCCCCAGATCGCGCAAGCGGCGTTCCAACCAGTTCTTGTTTCGTAACAGCAACTCCTGTGGAATCGGGTGGCCGGGTGGTTCCCGATCCACATAGAGGCCGTACCGCTCGCGCAGGATCGTCAGAAAGCGTTGAAAGGACAGTGGCTGTTCGGGTTTGCCCTTTGCCGCCTTGCGTAGATGACGATGCACGAGGTAATCGAGCAGCGATGACGTCAGCACGATGGCGCGCAGGTCTTGCGCCCGCTGGGCACCATTCTGGCTACGGCGGACACGGCGTTTAATAGCCAGTCCATTTGGGCGATCCGACATCAGGGCACTCTCCATGGCCTTCAAATATTGCCCGCGTTGATTTGTGTCTCCCATCAACTCACAGAGCACTTCTGCCAAGCGAAGCGCAGGGGCGCCATGTCCATGCCGTAAACGCTCTACAAGATCGCCGGCTTCTCCCCCTTGCTCCAACCCTTCCGCCAAGCGCTGACAATCCTCGTCCAATGTGTCCTGAATAGCTTCGGCACGGGGATGCCGCTCCAAGTGGACTTCCCCAAGCAGATTGATAAATGCGGTGGAGTCCGGGTAGATCGGCGGCAATTGGTCGCGCAATTTGCGGTCGTTGCGTACCCGGTCATCCAGAACCCGCAGTAGCGTCATGAGCACGGGGAACCGCTCATAGCGCCGCATCGACTCCGTCATTACAGACTCGGACAGTTCGCGAAGAGCCTTGTCCTGCCCGTGAGATGCATCAACGAACAGGGGCCACGGTGTCTGCTCCCTGGTATCAGGCAACTGCCCGGCGCGTTCCCAGTACATCATGTTCTTCAGGGTGGCGAGGGTCAGATGGGTCATGCCCAGGCCAATGCCAGCCTCCAGCATTTGCAGGAAAGACTGTCGCGGAATGACATCGCCGTACACCTCGATGAAGGCCGCAAGGTCTTCGCGTAGCGCATAGGCGGCTTGACGGGCAATCGGGTGCCGGTTAGGAATACGTTCGCTCTCGTTCTTCCCCTTGGCCTTGAGCGGCGCACTGCCACAAGCTTGCGCCAAGCGAACGGCCAGCAGTTCGTCGATACCAATGTCGGTTGCGGATGCTTCGTCGAAGGTGTCCGAGGCCAGATCGGAGGCATAGGGTCCGCGAACCGTCATGGAGCGTGCAAACAATGCCAGCAGATCGTTTTCTTCGTGTATTACGCCCACGGGAAAGTAAGACTTTCGCTTGGCAACACCCAGCCACTCGTCATTTGTTTGATCCGCCAGCAAGCTGGTCAATAGTTCTGGAACTCCTCGAAGGTGAGCAACACTATCTGGCAGATCGATCCAACTGGCCAAGTAGTGCGTAGGATAAATGCGCTGTACCTGTTCCTTGTGTCCCTCCGCATGCCGCTTGTTTTCCAAGCACCATGCCAGCAACAAGTCGCCGAGGATAGCTTTCCCCACCTGGCCATCAAAGCCATTCATGCAGGAATCCGTGCGGGCAAGCAGACCGGACGACACATCCTCGATAGTCGGTGGTTGCGGCTTGCCATTCCGCACCGGACCAAAGCTTGCGACAAAACTTCCCTTCCCGCGGCGATGCCCCCAGCGAGCCATGTATAGCATCGCCGGCAGCAAAGCACCGATGTCATAGACCTGCGGAGTCACTGGAAGCGCCGGGTAATAGTTCGCAGTCCATAGCGTATTGGCGCGTTGAAAGCCGAAGGTTTCCTCGACGATCGTTCTTACGGTACGCGACATCAGGCTGCCTCCCGAACCAAGATTTGACGCCCATTGCCAGTCGTGACCCGAAGACTGAAGATGTGCTTTTCCTCCGCAGGGTGCCAGCCCCAAAGTTCCCGCGCGTCCTCCCGCGCCAGCCGCTGGGTGAATACTTCCAGGTTGGAAAACACGCTGTCCTGAGCGACCCCGGAAAGCTGTGTACCTTCCTTCAGTTCGAGTAGCAGGTTGAACAGCTCCAGCCCGAGCAGCAGGATCTCTTCGTTGCCATCCGCGTAGCGATACACCAGTCGCAAGTGCGTATGCAGGGCTTCAAGTCCTTCTGCGGTATGTGGCAGCGGGGCGTCGAGCCGGAAACGGCCCCAAGGCTTTACAACCCATAGGGCAGTCTCCGTTGGGGTGCGCGGGGTAATGCGCAGCGGCACCCCTCGTTCCATGTGCTCAAACGCGAAGGCTGCTGAAGGCAGATTTTCCAGATGCGCGATACCGAGGCACAAGTCAATCATCAGGTCAGTACGCGCTTTTTCATCCATCAGCGGGACATCGCGGAAACGCGCGAAATGCCGGCCATTGGCCAAGCGGATGGGAAGCCCCGCCTCGGTCTCAGGCAGGGTGAACCAGGCACGGCGACGCCTCTCGGCAAGTCGCCCCTCTCCGCTGCCTGGCGGCGCTTCCTTGAGCAGGCTACGATCAAGCATCGGATCGGCTTCCAGCGCAGGATCGAACCGTGCCAGTTCGGCCAATAGTTCGCCTTGGCGATGACTAGAGCCGGCGTCAAATGCACGTTGCCAATAGCGGGAAGGTCTCAGGTCGGGGTTCTCGTGCAGTTCGGCACAGTCATGGACACCAAAGAAAATGTAAGACAGCGCCGCGCGCAACTCGCGAGCGGTTATGTGAATCTCGCCACGTTGATGGCTGGCTTGCAAAGCGTCAGTCAGGCGATAACGCAGGCGAAGGCTGTCTGACTCGCGCAGCGCCTGCACGGAATGCCAGGCGGTACAGCGATTTTGCGCGGTACAGGTAACACAGGGGTGCCAGGGGTTATTGCCCTCGCCATCGACGAATCTTTCGAGCAGCGCATCCAGAAAATGCGTAGTCAGCTCACGACTGCCCAAGTCGATGCCGCCGACCAGCGAGCGCTGGTTGAGGTCAATCAAACGGAATCCAGGATCAAGTTCGACCGCTTCGCCCATGAGAACCTGGCGAAGCTGGTCAGTCAAATAACTATCTTCCGGCTGTTCTTCAATCCATTCCAGCAACTTGCCGCTGTTGATGGCAACAATGTGGACACGATTGCGAGAGTATTCCGACGAGAGAAATGGACTGAACATGCTGTCCAGTAGTTCGTTGGCACTCTTGCCCTGCCATGCGGCAGAACCGTCCAGATTGACCATGAGTTTCTTTCCGTTGGTCAATTGGCGGTCCCATACGCGACGCGACGAGTGAATATCCTGCATGCCGAGACGTTGGGCAAGATGTTGCAGGAAGGCCGTCTTGCCGTCACCCGCGTTACCGAAGAGGATTACCAGATTGACCTCGCCGGACTCGATTTCTTCGAGCAGTACATCGTCCAGGCGAGTTTCGACGTAGGTTGCGAGCGCGAATTTAGAATCGAGTCCGCGGGTTTCGCTGTTGCCGTGGCGCGAACCGGGGTACGCCGACAACAGGCTGCGCAGCCAGGCAACGGTGTTGGGTGCCAGCGTGAGAGGAGGTGTTTCCGGTTCAGTTGCCGTCCCAACATCTTCGCCAACCCGAAGCCCCAGGAGGAATTGGCGCGCCACCAGTGCATCCGGGAAGCGATCCTCCGCGTGGAACGAAGTGGCTCGATCAAGGAATGGGCGCAACACTTCAAGATCACTGATCGCCTGCCAATTCAAGCCGCGATCCTTACGCCGTTCCGGTCCGTGGGTGAATGGATCGCGATCCGTCAGAATGTGGAAGAAGGTCGCAGCCAAGGCATATATATCGTCGCTGCATTGGATGGCGACGCGACCCTGCACGGCCGGGCTTGAATACGGCACCGTGCCACCACGCGGCGCGCCGCCGGCATCGGTGGCGGTATCGTAGTCTGTCAATATGACCGCACCGCCCTGCACAATGATGTTGCGGGCGCTCACATCGCCATGCACCAGGCCAACGCGATGCAACTCCCCCAAGGCACCACAGAGGTCAATAAGCCAGCGCAAGGCCAGTCGCTCCGCGGACGTTTCGCCAATGTCCTCCGCATACAAGGGCAAGACCCCAATCAAGTCCTGCAAGGGAATGCCTTCCACCCACTTCATCAGTGCGACAAAGCTACTTGCAGTCCATTCCGGGCCAATTTCGTGGATAGCGGAAAGATGCGGGTGCGTCGTATATGCCCTGACCTTCCGGTATGCCCGAAGTGCCGTGACGCCATCTTCTTCGTGTCGTACCACCTTGGCGACATAGGTGCCAAACTTTTCATCGGAATGAGCATCCAGTTCGACCACCTTGAATGTCTGACCAACGCCGCCTTGCCCGAGCCTCCCGACGATCTTGTAGCGGGAGTGCTGGAAGGGGACGATGGTGTCTTCATCCCAGTAGTCAGGGGCTGGCAATTGGTGCTCAAGCGGTTTCTGGCTACCGATTCCCAGCAGCAATCCATCCAGTTCCTCCAAGCTGGCACGCCCCTCCAAATTGGATGCGCAGCCTAGTTCAAGAATGCCCCGGACCTGACCGGCTATAGGATCGTCGCCTTCGAATAATGGCAGCAGCGAAGCGCAGAGGGAATAGATGTCGGATCGGGTATCGGCAACTGCCAAACCACCACTCTGAACCTCCGGCGCAACGAATGGCGTAAGTGTGGCCAAGTCAACGTCTGCGGTACAAATGGTCTGGGCGTCCTGCAGTCGAGTTAGCGCAAAGTCGGTAAACAATGGCTGGCCGTTGTGTCGCACCCGAAGGGTTGCCGGCGTAATGCGGCGGTGGATGATTGAGGTGAGACCTGGCTCGTCCGGTTGATGGAATCGGGCAAGTGCGGCAATCGCCGCCCGGCAGTATGCGATACGGGCATTGGTTTCCCAGGACTCATCCTGTTTTCGGTCAATCAAGGAAGGCGCCGCAGAATCCACCAGCGAGAAGAAATACAATTCGCCGGGATAACCTTCCGCCTCCTGAAAGGAGTCAAGCAAGCTGGGCACGAACGGCGACTTTTGCCAACGCTGGATGGTTTCAAATTCTCGCCTAGCCAATTCGCGCGCCTGTTTGTCGTGGCTGGCCGACAAGTCGTAAAGATGGAGGATGACCCGGTCGCGTCGGGTCGGATGCTGCCCCCGATAGATGCGATGAAAGGCATCGGACTTGCTCGACAGGCGTTCCAGATTTATCAGGCCAGCAAAGAACCGTACATCACCGCTCAACGCCACCTTTGCGGTCGGCTCAAGGAGCTTGGCGGCCAAATCGATCTGATCCGGTGCAAGCTGCGCTTCTCCGCCAACGGCGATCAACTGCAAACACTCTGGGAGACCAAATACAGAAACGCCACGTATCTGGGGCCGCTTGTCCGTCTCGAATTTGATCTCGCCTCGGGTCAATAAGAAGCGGGGGGCGACAAAACCTGCATCAAGCTTCTTTCGCAGCTTTCCAGCGATTCGCTTGGCCTTGGAATTGATGCAGTCGGCTTCCCGCTCAGCCATGAATTGCTGTTGGCGCAGATAGGCCGCATCCCAATGCTTGACCTCGACGACATGCACGCCACTCGGGCCGATCACCACAAGATCGATTTCATCCGAGCGAACGCCGGGATGCTGGGAATGGTTCAAATTTGAAAGCAATATCCAATAGCCCCCGGCACCTTCCAGCTTGGCGCGAACCCGCTCCACGGCCAGTTGCTCACTGGCGTTTACGAAGTCGCCACACGGCAAATGCCTCACTCCGCTGACTCCCATGCATCTCCCCTTAGGCTATGTGTAGCTCGGCTTTTCTAAGACTATGGCCGGAGTTATGGTGCTATTCTGACCAATTTTTATGATAATGCGAAACGAGTGACAATGCTCATTCCTTCGAAGTCAGCAATCGTTAGTATTGCTGTCGATTCAGGGGGTATTGCGCTACAGCAGCAATGGCCGACGAGTTGTCGGTAGGTGGGCGCGTTGTGTTTCTGCTCGACTCTGGAACCTGCCGTTGAATCTCTGAAAGGACGACCGGCGGGTCGATTCTTCCCTGTCAGTTCCCATCTCAACCAACAGCCTTTCTCAGACAAAGTCCGGATTTCCCACATGATCGGCGGCCGCGTCGACGCTGTTGCGGTCAACCTCTCGGCCGGGCTGTTTTTCGCTGCCACCCGTCAGCGACGAGAACGAAGTCGATCTTGTTGCTTTCCAGGTCGGCGCGCACCAGCCTGACGCGCACGC
>ERZ724526.1869-NODE-1869-length-10486-cov-13.787652_pt1 | contig 10486 bp, 8 predicted proteins | sample MGYA00376059_ERZ724526 | MGnify/ENA primary metagenome ERZ724526 (study PRJEB28724, sample SAMN07190883) | activated sludge metagenome | isolation source: activated sludge of sewage treatment plant in Hong Hong | place: Hong Kong | collected 2016-03-17 ... | reverse complement strand
AGTTGAATCTGTTGTGGAGACAACTTTTGAAGCATTTTCTGACTTAAGCTCTGTTTTAGCATGACGATTTACTACGCATTATTAACAAAAAACGGTTGCCACTGGTTTCAGAAACGCAGTGGGATGCGCTGCAAATATAATTTCTTTATTTCATATTACAATTATTAATAAATTTTAATTTGTTGAATTTCATTATTTAATCCATTAAAACAATATATAATATATTTACATTTTTTATATATTTCATTTCCTCCTACATTAGCGTCTCATAACCAAAATGAAGCCATGAGCAACACCGCCAAAGTAAATGCCTTAAGAGAATTAATGAAGAAAAAGGGCATAGCCGCCGTGATCATACCCACTGCAGATCCGCACCAAAGTGAGTATCCGGCAGCCTGCTGGAAAGACAGAGAATGGATCAGTGGTTTCACGGGTTCAGCCGGAGTGGTAGTGGTAACCCACAATGAGGCCGGCTTATGGGCAGATTCCCGCTACTACTTGCAGGCAGAGGAAGAGTTGAAGGGCGGCGCTATTCGACTGTTTAAAGTTAAAAATCAATTTGCACCTGAGCATATTGAATGGTTGTGTTCAACCCTCAAAAGTGGTGATGTAGTGGTCATAGATGGAGCCGATATATCAAAATCGCAGTTCGATCAATACGAACAAATGTTGGCCGTTCAGGGCATCTCATTAAAGACCATTGATCTGATAAGTATAATCTGGACCGACAGACCAGCCCTGCCTGACGGACCGGTGCGTTTGTTTGAGCAGCCTTTTCCGGGCCAGATGCGTAGTGAAAAATTAGACCTTATTCGTAAGGCTATGGCAGAAAAAAACGCCGATTACCATGTAATGAGTTCACTCGACGATATAGCCTGGACATTCAATATAAGGGGTACGGACGTAGAATTTAATCCTTTGGTGGTTTCCTTCGCTCTGGTGGGTGATCAAAACGTTGTTTTATACCTGGATCCAAAAAAATTGGATGAAACAAGCAGAGCGGCTCTGGAGGTTGATGGAGTACAAGTGAAACCTTACCACCAAATCGTGGCCAATCTCAATGATCTGGATGCATCAAAGACCGTGATGGTGGAAGCGTCAACCCTCAATACTCAACTGTACAAGGCCATAAATGGCCATATCATCCATGCCGATGCTCCTGCGCGCATAGCCAAAGGGGTAAAAACAAATTCAGAAATCGACCATTTGAGGGCAACCATGGTTAAAGATGGAGTAGCCCTGGTCTATGCCTTCAAATGGCTGGAAGACCATTTGGGTAAATCGGTCATCACAGAAGCAGTATTTGGGGAAGTTATTGCCAAATTCAGATCGGAACAAGAAGGTTATCAGGGGGAAAGTTTTAATGCCATTGTAGGATACAAGGGCAATGGTGCCATCGTACATTACCATCCGGATCACCACCACAGTGCAGAGATCAAACCAGAGGGCATCTTACTGATCGACTGTGGCGGACAGTACCACGGTGGCACTACCGATATCACGCGCACGATTGCATTGTCCAAGCCGGATCAAAGTCAAAAAAGACACTATACCCTTGTATTAAAAGGTCACATCGCTTTGGCCAGAGCTATCTTTCCGGAAGGAAGTTGTGGGGCACAACTCGATGTGCTGGCAAGGCAGTTTTTGTGGCAACACGGACTCAATTACCTCCATGGAACCGGCCATGGCATAGGATATTACCTCAATGTACACGAAGGCCCGCACGGCATAGCGGGTGTAGGCACTGAAAGGGGCAGAACTGCCTTATTGCCGGGCATGGTCATATCCAATGAACCCGGCCTTTACCTTGAAAATCAGTACGGCATTCGCATCGAAAACGTAGTGGTCGTAGGTAAGTCGAATATGGATGGTTACTTTAATTTCGAAACGGTGAGCCTTATGCCCTTCGACAAAGAACTCATTGATGAAGCCATTTTAGATGCCGGAGAAAAGGCATGGATCAACCGATATCATACCGAGGTGTACGACAAATTGAGCCCACAGCTGGATGTGGCTCATGCTGCCTGGTTGCGGCACCAATGTCATCTTTTTGGTTAATGGGATAAAAAACTCACAGTGGTGACGAAGATCACCCGCCATATTTCGGACAATCATATCCTGAATTGTTTTAACCGTATAGATTTGTGCCGAAATTTTGCAATATGTTTTCAAAATCGTGTGAATACGGAATCCGTGCAGTACTTTTTATTGCCCGTGAAACCCTTGAAGAGCGCAGGACCAATCTCAGTGCCATTGCAAATGCCATAGACTCACCCGAAGCCTTTACCGCAAAAATTTTGCAGGAATTGGTGCATAAAAAAATCATCAAATCATTGAAAGGGCCATCAGGAGGATTTGAAATGGATCACCACACCCTGAGAGAGATGAAGTTGTCTAATATCATAGAAGCCATAGACGGTGATGTTTTATTTACCAAATGTGGCATGGGTCTGAGGGATTGTGATGCCGAACGACCCTGTCCGCTTCACCAAAATTTTGTTGTGGTGCGCAATGCTCTGCAGCAAATGATGGAACAAACAGCAGTGGCCACTCTTGCAGAAGATGTGGGCTGTGGTTTAACCTATTTGAAATAAGTACTATGAAAAAAGACATTGAAACACTAGAGGATATTCAAAATCTTGTCAACCAATTTTACGAAGTGGTGAGGCAGGATGAGCTCATCGGCCCAATTTTCAACAACATCATTGAAGACCGCTGGCCCCAGCATCTGGAAAAAATGTACCGCTTTTGGCAGACCATTTTATTGGACGAGCGCACGTACCAGGGCACGCCATTTGCGCCACATGCAGTGATGCCATTGGAAGCTCGTCATTTTGAAAGGTGGCTGACATTATTTTATCAAACCGTGACCAATTTATACGAAGGTATCAAGGCCAATGAAGCCCTGTGGAGGGCTGATAAAATGGCAGAAATGTTTCAGATCAAGCTCGATCATTACAGGAAAATCAAGGGACAAGCAATGATTTAATTATAAAAAAAATGACCATGGACATTCATTCCAACAGCATCATAGGAGAAGTTGTAGCCTATGATTTTCACACAGCATCTGTATTTTCAAAACACAAGATTGATTTTTGCTGCAATGGCAAAAGGAGTCTTGCAGAAGCCTGCCACAACGCAGAAGACATCACCCAACAGCTGGTATCAGAATTGAAAGAGAGCCTTCAAAAAACGGAAGGCAAGGAGTCGGATTTTAATGCATGGCCACTAGACCTGCTCATCGATTACATCGAAAAAATCCATCACCGGTACGTGAGAAACAAGATCAAAGAAATCACACCTTACCTCGACAAAGTATGTAAAGTGCATGGTGCCAATCACCCTGAATTGCACCAAATCAAAGCTTTGTTTATGGAGAGTGCTGAAGACCTGACCCAACATTTGTACAAAGAAGAAATCATCCTATTTCCTTACATCCGACACATGTGTGCGGGTGAGTTGGCAGCAGCGCACAGTTCATTTGGAAGCGTTGACAACCCAATTCACATGATGGAACACGAGCACGACACAGAAGGCAATCGATACCGCACCATCAGAGAATTGTCAAATGACTATACCCCTCCGGCTGATGCTTGCACTACCTACCGGGTCTGCTTTTCTATGCTGGAAGAATTTGAAAAAGACCTCCACAAACACATACACCTGGAAAACAACATACTGTTTCCGGCCGCTGTGCGAATGGAAAAAGAAATGACCCCATAAATTTCTAATACCTACACTTGTGCTTTGGTGTAAGTGTTTAGAGGGGCAGCCGCATTTGACCGGATGGCCCCTCTTTTGTTTCCAGGGCATTGGAGATGGTTAGGCCCAGCAACCGAATATCTTTCATCAAGTCTGCATTTTCGTTTACCAATTGGTGAGATAACGCTCTGATCTCATGTTCGGACTCCAAAACATAAGTACGAGAAACAGAGCGGGTACGGGTCACAAAATGTCGGTCACGAAATTTAAGGGTAAGGGTCTTGCCGAAGTACTGACTTTTTTTTAGTCCCGGATACAATTTATCAACAATGCCATCTATATAATCGTGAATATCATTTAATTGGGTAAGGTTTTCGTCGAGTGTTCTTTCCACGGCATAAGATTTCCGGGGTCGGTCGGGCTCCACGGTTCTGTGATCAATCCCTCTGGCAATGTCGTAATAATAATGCCCCGCTTTGCCAAAGAGGCTCACCAAATCTGTCTTCGACCATTTGAGCAAATCGCTGCCTTTGTGGATGCCAAAGCCCTGCATCTTGGAAGCCGTGACCTTACCCACACCATAGAATTTTTCGATGGCTAAGTTTTCGATAAAGGCAGCGGCCTGGTGGGGTTTGATCACTGTGAGGCCATTGGGCTTTTGCACACCGGAAGCCATTTTGGCCAAAAATTTATTATAACTCACCCCGGCTGAAGCGGTCAGTTGGGTAACATCATAAATTTTTTGTCGGATCTCTTTTGCAATGTCGGTGGCGATGGCCATGTTTTTTTTATTGACGGTAACATCAAGATAAGCCTCGTCAAGAGCCATGGGTTCTACGAGATCGGTGTATTCAAAAAAGATGGATCTGATTTGTCGGGATACTTCGCGGTACACCTCAAAGCGGGGTTTGACAAAGATGAGTTCCGGGCAAAGTTTGATGGCCTGCCAGCCGGGCATGGCACTCCTTACCCCAAATTTGCGGGCCTCGTAACTGGCTGTGGTGGTCACCCCTCTCTTCTCTCCCCCACCCACGGCAATGGCTTTGCCGCGCAATTCCGGAAAATCGCGTTGCTCCACGGAGGCATAGAAGGCATCCATGTCGATGTGGATGATTTTGCGGAGGTCAGACATCGGTTAAAGATAGCTTGCAGATGTTTGACACCAAAATGTTTTCTCACATCAAAGACAAATAACCTATTCTCCAAGTTTCACAAATGGTAGTGCCACTTCTCTGTTGGCTAGTTTTACGAGCAGGATGTATGTACCATTGTTCAGCTGGTCAACTTTTACCGACAGTCTAAGTGCAGGTGAAAGTGGAGATGAAGGTTGAAGGACTGCACCATTTTAACAGGCGCCATGATTTGCCGTCATCATCAGAATAACTCACAGAGTTACGTGTGGCAGCAAACAACCTGCCATCCTTCTTAAAAATACTCCAGGCCAGTCCGCGTTGTGGTCCACCTATATTTTGCCATAGCCCGAAGGCTTCAGATGTGACAAAAAGAAGGGAAATGAAAAGCAGGCAAAAGCGGAATCTCATTTTCATAGTAGTGATTTGATCCAAAAACAGATAAAATCAGGCTTTTGTGATGCTTTACGAGGTGATTTTTACCCTGTCATCGCAGATTTTACTTTCTAATTTAAGTAAGTACTGTAATTTTCACTGTTAACCAGTGCCAATTCTGCCTCCGGATACGCCCGTGTGAACGTTTTGGAAAATTTTGGTTTAGTGGCCGGATTCCATTTGAATTCGTATGCGTGGATGGCACCTGAGCCCACTTCCAGGTAGTCGATTTCCTGTTGTTCGCGGGTGCGCCAAAAATAGGTGTTGACAAAATGCCTGCGGTAGTGGTTGAACTTCATCCTCTCGGAGATTAAAAAATTCTCAAACAAAGGCCCCACATCCTGTCTACCTTCGAGAAGTCTGAAGTCATTGATCAGGGCGTTGCGAATGCCGTTGTCGTAAAAGTAAATCTTTTTAGATTGTTTCAGTTCGTTCCTCAAATTGCGACTAAACGAAGGCAGCTTAAAAATGATGAAGGCTTTTTCCAATAGACCGATGTAAGATTCTATGGTCTTGCTGTCGATGCCCACCATTGATGCCAGTTCGTTGTATGACACTTCGCTACCTATTTGATACGCCAGGGCTTGCAACAATCTGACAAGTTTTTCTGGTTTTTTGATGTTGTCCAACATGAGTAAATCTTTAAACAGATAACTATCGGCAAGGAAACGGAGGTATTCGTGGGTATCGTTTTCCTGTTTTACGACATCCGGATAATAACCGCTGACCAGTCTTGTGTTTATCAGCCTGCTTTCATTTAATTCTCCATGGTGATCTGCCATCTCTCCAAAAGAAAGTGGAAACATATGGTATTCTACCTTTCTGCCTGTCAATGGTTCATTGGTTTCATTGATCAATTCAAAGGCAGAAGAACCAGTAGCTATGAGTTGGATATCCGGAAAGTTGTCATGTATGAGTTTTAAGGCCAGACCAATATCCGGGATTCTTTGTGCTTCATCAATAATTACGGACTTATGATTGCCAATCAATGCCTTGAGTTTGGTTGAAGTGGGTCGGGCTACTCTTTCACGCAAATCATATTCATCGCCATTGATCCATAGTACATCACCCAGATCCGAGGCAATGTCCTTTAGCAAAGTAGTCTTACCTGTTTGTCGGGCCCCCAACAACAAAATCACCTTTTTCTTGGGCAACTGTTTAATTATCAACTGTTTTAGCGCTCGCTTAAACATTTTTTATTTCAAAAATACAACATTTTTGGATTTAACTCCCAATATATTTACTTTTTTAAGGAATATATTCCAAATTAATTACCTTTTTTGAGGAATACATTCCGTAAATATTACGTTTTTTACGGATTCTATTCCGAAAATGTGATGTTTTAGACTATTTTTTTGTAAATCAACTGGTTAGAGGCTACAAAAAATCCGCAGAACCTGAAAGGTGTGACTTATTGAGGAACTATTTCTCCCCTGCCAACACATAATCAAAATTGATCTTGCCGTATTTTTCGCCATTTTTGCCCTCGACGCTGGCATAGAGCCTGTCACCGATTCGACGGTACTGGATGCGCTGTGGGAAGTCGTGGCTGGGGTTTTCTGCTATGAATTCTGAACCGGAAATAAAAATCACTTTAAAGTCCACTTCCTGATTGTCGTTTTGTCCAAAGGCTGTAGGTTGGTAGTGCCAGCCATCGGCTTTCAACTGCAGGCGGATTGTTTCCTGTGGGGTAACACTGCTGTCTGCTGCTACCAATTTACTTTCTCCTGTGTACAAAGAATCGTTTGATTTAACCCAGCTTTCGATAAAGGTTTTGTTGTTTTTGAGGGTTAACTTCCATTCTCCTAGGAGCCAGTCGGGCGACTTGGGTGCTTGGGCGTGGGTGTAAAAGGAAGCCATAAAACAGCAAAACAATAGAGAGAAGAAGTGGGGCATGGATGGTTTTTTGGGGGTAAAAATAAAGGATGCTGTGCAAAGCACAGCGTCCTTTATTTTTGTAAGGGCGGAAAATTTTCCGCCTGTGCCCACGGGGGCGGAAGGTTTTCCGCCCGTGCGGTCAAGCCAAGCCCTGTTCCAGGGCGGCTTGCGCAGCGGCTAATCTTGCGATTGGCACCCTGAAAGGGGAACAGCTCACGTAATCCATGCCGATTTTTTGGCAGAAATGGATGCTAGCAGGATCACCTCCGTGCTCACCACAGATGCCCACTTTTAATTTGGGTTTTGTGGCCCGGCCTCTTTCTGTACCCAACTTGATCAACTCGCCAACGCCGTCCTGATCGATGGTCTGGAATGGGTCGTCTTTGAGGATCTTTTGATCCAGGTAGTTGGGCAGGAAGCCGCCGATATCGTCTCTACTGAAACCAAAACTCATCTGGGTGAGGTCGTTGGTACCAAAGCTAAAGAAATCGGCTACATTGGCCATGTGGTTGGCTTTAAGGGCCGCCCTTGGGATTTCGATCATGGTGCCGTACAGGTAAGGTATTTTTCTCACCTTCATCTTGGTGCACACTTCCCCATAGATTCTCTCTACGATGGCTTTTTGGTGTTCCAATTCATTGGCACTACATGTAACCGGAATCATGATTTCAGGCATGGCTTTTTTGCCTGCTTTGATCAGCTCTGCGGTAGCTTCGAGGATGGCCCTTACCTGCATTTCAGTGATTTCAGGGTAGCTGATGCCCAATCTCACACCGCGGTGACCCAGCATCGGGTTGTTTTCGTGTAAGGCCAAGACCCTTCTTTTGAGGATGCTCATACTGATGCCCAATTCTTTGCTCAACTGGTGCAGTTTTTCTGAATCGTGGGGCACAAACTCGTGCAGTGGCGGGTCGAGCAACCTGAAGGTTACGGGATGACCACTCATCACACTGAGGGTATCCTTGATGTCTTTTTTGACAAATGTGAACAGTTCTTTCAAGGCCGATCTTCTTTCAGACTCGGTTTTACTCATAATCATCTTGCGCAGCAGGAACAGTGGTCGGTCGCTGCCTTCGCCATAAAACATGTGTTCTGTTCTGAAGAGACCTATACCTTCTGCACCAAAAGCCAGTGCTTGTGCTGCATCCTTAGGTGTATCGGCATTGGTGCGCACTCCCAGTACCTTGGTTTTATCCACCAGCTTCATCAAATCTTTGTACGACTTATTGCTGTTGAGGTCGGTGGCGATCAGGGGCAACTGACCTTCATAAACGAGGCCTTTGGTACCATTGAGGGTGATCCAGTCGCCTTCATGGATGAAGTTGCCATCCTTGGTTTTGAATGATTTGCTTTCGTGGTGGATTTCGATGTCGCCGCAACCCACGATGCAGCATTTACCCCAGCCGCGGGCTACCAGGGCAGCGTGTGAGGTCATGCCTCCTTTGGTGGTGAGGATGGCTTGTGATTTGTGCATGCCATCGACATCTTCAGGTGAAGTGTCTTCCCTAACCAGGATTACTTTCTCGCCTTTCATTGCCCATGCTACGGCATCGTCTGATGAAAATACTACTCGTCCGATGGCACCACCCGGACCGGCTGGAAGCCCTTTGGCCATGGGCCTGGATGCCAGTTCGGCTTCAGGATCAATCATTGGCAACAGTAGTTCCACCAATTGATTGGGTGATACCCTTTTGATAGCAGTTGGCGCATCGATGAGTTTGGAGGCATACATTTCGGTAGCCATTCTTACAGCAGCTACACCGTTGCGTTTACCCACCCTGCACTGGAGCATAAAAAGTTTGCCTTTTTCTACGGTAAACTCGAGGTCCTGCATGTCTTTGTAGTGCTTTTCCAGTCGCTTTTGGTAGGTATCCAGTTCTTTGTAAAGAGAAGGCATCACTTCCTGCATAGAAGGGAGGTGTTTGCTTTGGTCATTGGTAGAATAGGCATTGATTGGAGCCGGAGTACGGATACCGGCTACTACGTCTTCGCCCTGGGCATTGACCAAAAATTCACCGTAAAATTTATTTTCACCATTGCCCGGATTTCGGGTAAAGGCTACCCCTGTGGCACTGTCTTCGCCCATATTGCCAAAGACCATGGCTTGCACGTTGACGGCGGTTCCCCACTCGTCGGGGATTCTTTCGATGCGACGGTATTCGATGGCTCTCTTGCCATTCCAGCTGGCAAATACGGCCCCCATGCTGCCCCACATTTGCTCCATGGGATCTTCGGGGAAGGCCTTGCCCAGGGTCTTTTTGATGGTAGCTTTAAAGTCTACCACCAATTTTTTGAGGTCGGCTGCGGGGATCTGGTCATCACTTGCATAGCCCTTTGAGGTGCGAAGTTGTTCCAGTTTTTCATCGAGCAGCTTGCGGATTCCTTTTCCGTTTTTGGGTTCGATGCCGGCGGCTTTTTCCATGACAACATCGGCGTACATCATAATGAGTCGGCGATAGGCATCGTAGGCAAATCGTTCATTGCCTCCGGATGCATCGATCAGCCCCTGGATGTTGTTTTCGTTTAGACCTACATTGAGCACAGTCTCCATCATGCCAGGCATGGATTTGCGGGCACCACTGCGGATGGATACCAGCAATGGGTTTTTGGTAGCTCCGTATTTTCTGCCCATGATGCGCTCCATCTTGGCGATGGCAGCCTTCACTTCTGCGTCAAGGGTGGTGGGGTATTTGTGTTTGTTTTGGTAGTAATAAGTACAAACTTCGGTTGTCACGGTAAAGCCGGGAGGAACAGGCAACTGAAGATTGGGGTGTCCTGCCATTTCGGCCAGGTTGGCGCCTTTACCACCTAAAAGGTTTTTCATAGATTCATTGCCATCCGCTTTTCCTCCTCCAAAAAAGTAAACATACTTGGGCGGCTTTTTGGTCTTAATTGTTTTGCTCATACGCTTAATTTACAAGCTACATAATTACGGGCATTTGTATGTTGCAACAAATCCCACTATCATAAAGAGCTATGATATTCATCAATGGAAGGTGCAGTGCTGTACAAAAGAATACAAAGGATTGGCATATGTCAGTTGGACCAGACAGCATACCGCTGCCTTCTCAAATCAAGGGTCAGGGCTTTTTCTGCTGCCAGGGCGGCTGCCTTACTTCGGTAGGTAGGAAGGTGCTCGTATAAGCTGGGCCTTAGGTACACACCATACTTTTTCACGATTTCCGCTGACAGATCATAACCTTTTTTACTGAGGGTGCCATTGATGTGCTCGTCGAATCGTTCGTAAGGGGTCTTGCTGGTCATGCCCACGTACAGGCATTCCAGCACCCCATTGAATTGGGGGTTAGCCTCCCGAAACTTGCGATTTTCGGTGAAGACTT
>ERZ724526.1864-NODE-1864-length-10506-cov-4.201225_pt1 | contig 10506 bp, 10 predicted proteins | sample MGYA00376059_ERZ724526 | MGnify/ENA primary metagenome ERZ724526 (study PRJEB28724, sample SAMN07190883) | activated sludge metagenome | isolation source: activated sludge of sewage treatment plant in Hong Hong | place: Hong Kong | collected 2016-03-17 ... | reverse complement strand
GGCGGCGTTGTCGCGCACATCCGGCAACAAGGCCCGCGGGATGTCGAAAAACGCCAGCAGCTCGTCGTCCCACTGTTGCGTGTGGATATTGAACAGCAAGGTACGCGCAGCATTGGTGGCATCGGTGGCGTGCACCCGGCCACCGGTGAGGCGCCACAGCAGAAAGCTGTCGATGGTGCCGAACGCCAGTTCACCACGCTCGGCGCGTTCGCGCGCACCGGGAATCTCGTCCAGCAGCCATTTGATCTTGGTAGCGGAAAAATACGGGTCGAGCAGCAGCCCGGTCTTGGCCGCCAGCCATTGTTCGCGCTCCGGCGAATACAGCGCCTGACACTGCGGTGCGGTGCGCCGATCCTGCCAGACGATGGCGTGGTGAATCGGTTTGCCGGTGGCGCGATCCCAGACGATGGTGGTCTCGCGCTGGTTGGTAATGCCGATTGCGGCAATCGCTGCCGGAGTCACACCGTTGCTGCTCAGAGCCTGCTGGCAGACTTTCAGCGTATCGGCCCAGATCTGCTCCGGATCATGCTCCACCCAGCCTTCGGAGGGAAAAATCTGCGGCAGCTCCTGTTGTGCTTTGCTGACCGGGCGGCCGTTCAAATCGAACACAATCGCGCGCGAACTGGTGGTACCCTGATCTATAGCGAGCAAATACTGTGACATTTTTCCCTCTATTTTTCCATTATGAATATGCATGCCGGCATTGTGCCACGAAGGCATGGCAAAATGTTCGTAAGCAAGTGTTCAGTTCAGCCTGGACGTGGCTTTGGCATTCACGGATTATCAGTTTAGAATCATCGCCGAACATCATTTCCGCTTCTGTCCAGCATTCACAATAACAAGTCGCAGCGCGACAAACAGCAGATTCGGCCAAATTTCCAAGAGGGAGAACAAAAAAATGCGTCAACCCCGCCACGAACGCATCATTCAGCTGGTCAAACAGAACGGCTACATGTCGATCGATGCACTGGCACGCGAACTGGATGTCACACCGCAGACCATCCGCCGCGATATCAACATGCTGGCAGAAGAGGATATTCTGCGCCGCTATCACGGCGGCGCCGGACTCGGCAGCAACAGCGTGCAGAATGAAGACTACGTCAAGCGCAAGAACTGGAACCAGCAGGAAAAAGACCGCATCGCCATGCTGGTGGCCGACCACATTCCCGACAACTCGTCGCTGTTCATGAATATCGGTACCACGGTCGAATCGGTGGCGCGCTCGCTGCTGAATCATTCGGGACTGAAAATCATCACCAACAATCTGAACGTTGCGTCGATTTTTGCCGGGCGCGAGGAATTCGAAGTCACCATTGCCGGTGGCACGGTGCGCCAGCGCGATGGCGGCATCATCGGCGAAGCCACCATCGACTTCATTCGCCAGTTCAAGGTCGATTACGCGGTAATGGGCATTTCCGGCATCGATGAAGACGGTACGCTGCTGGATTTCGATTACCGCGAAGTCAGGGTTGCGCAAGCGATGATCGAACATGCACGCAAAATCTATCTGGTAGCCGATCACAGCAAGATCGGCCGCAACGCGGTGGTCAAACTCGGCCACATCAGCCAGGTATCGGCAATGTTCACCGACATTCCGCTGCCGGAATCGCTGCAGCAGCAGGTCGATGCCGCCGGGGTGAACGTTTACCTCGCCAACGAGACCGCTCCGGCCTGATCAGCCGGCCAGATCCAGCAGCTCGTCTTCCAGCCGGCCATTGGCCGAGCACTTGGTCGGCGCATTGGGAAAAGTGGCACTGGCGCCGCTGACAAACACCAGCTCGTCGCTGGTCTGGATTGGCGCCACCCCTTCGGCGACGGCACGCTGCTGGCGCTTGAGGCGGTATTTCACCTCCACCTCAAGCTGGCTCCGGGCCGCACCCAGCGCCGTGATCTGCAATTGTGCCGTGGCTTGCAGCTGCAGCTTGCGCGTAACGCCGTACAGCCGCTCCTTGATCGGCAAGGTATAGCTATGGCTGGCGATTGCGCCGGGAAACCTGCTCGCCGGCCGCCCGCCTCCGGCCGGCACCGCCACCTCGCCACAATCGACATAACGTTGCGGATCGGCCTGCGGCGACAGCTGCAACACCCCGCCGCTCGCACTGTCGAGCTTGTAACGGCCGCCCTTCAGCCGCCGCACCAGCCGCTCCTGCACTGCCCCCGCATCTCCCGCAACCACGCGCAGGCGCTCAACCGTTGCCGCCCCGGGCGCTTTCTGCAACACAGCGGCAGGCGCCGGCGCGGCAGCGGTGCCTCCGGTCGAGGAACAGGCAGACAGGCCGGCCAGCGCCAGCAACAATGACGAAACAGCAACAATACGCATGACAGACCAATGAAAACGTGAATCCGGAAAGCAGCGGCCATTATGCCATTGCCAGCGGCGAGCCTAATGTCTGCCAGCTGACCGACACGTGAACCGTGCCCCGCAACGGGTAGCAAAATCAGCTAAAACTTGTGCCAATAACCCTATCTGCCGCACTACAATAGGCTGATGAATACTTCGACTTGCGCCGTGCAATCGCTGGACTGTGAAGATGCCGAGCTGTTTAACCGGATCCGGCTGGGCGGCTGCGTGCTGATATCGATCATCAATCACAGTTTCGACGCCATTTTCATTCATGGCGCCGACGGTCGCATTCTGTGGATCAATCACACCATGCTGACGATGTATGGTTTCGACAGCAAGAACGAGGCCATGCAGGTCGATGTTGCCGCACTGTCCGATGCCAGCGTCAACGACGAGCGGATGGTCGAACAATGCTTTGCCGGCGCGCGCGCGGATCAGGCGATCTTTTTTCCGTGGCGCGCGCGGCGGCCGCAAACTGGCGAGACTTTCGACGTCGAAGTGTTCCTGCGCCGGCTGCACGCGGAAAACGGCGAGTTGCTGTTTTTCGCCCAGGTGCGCGACGTCACCGAGCGGCGCCAGACCGAGCGCCGGCTGGCGCAGGAACGCCAGCGCACCGAAGAAGCGCTGACGCGGCTGGTAGCGGCGCAGCACGAGCTGCAGCGCCAGGCGGTAACCGACCCGATGACCGATCTGCCAAACCGCCGGTATCTGGACAATATTGCCGAGCAGGTGCTGGCGCGCGTACAGCGCGAGAATCTGCCGGTGTCGCTGCTGATGATCGATGCCGATCATTTCAAGAGCATCAACGACCGCTACGGGCACGCCGCCGGCGACGAAGTATTGCGGCTACTGGCGCAGCAGATCAATCTCACCATCCGCACCGCCGATACCGTAGCGCGCATTGGTGGCGAGGAATTCTGCGTGCTGTTGCCGGCGACCACCCGGGCGGTGGCACAGGAAGTCGCACAGCGCATCCGCACCAGGGTCGCCGATGCCAGTTTCCGTTTTGCCAGCCAGCCGATACCGCTGACCGTCAGCATCGGCATCGCAACCGCCGAGCCCGGCAGCCAGAGCACGCTGGAAGCCATGCTGCACGAAGGCGACATAGCCTTGTATCGCGCCAAGCGCGCCGGCCGCAACCGCGTTGCCGGCTGCGATGCGGTGCACGAGTACTGAAGCGCCGGCATGCCGGATTTCATTTATTGAGGAGACACCGCCATGGGCCTGTTCGATTTCATCAAGAAGCAGTTTATCGACGTCATCCACTGGACCGAGGAAACGGACGGCGTGCTGGTCAGCCGCTATCCGATGCAGGATTTCGAGATCCAGTACGGTGCCCAGCTCACGGTGCGCGACTCGCAACTGGCGCTGTTCGTCGATCAAGGCAAGGTGGCCGATGTGTTTGTTCCCGGCGGCCCGTACACGCTGACCACGCAGACGCTGCCGCTGCTGACCAACCTGAAGAACTGGGACAAGCTGTTCGAGTCGCCGTTCAAGTCGGACGTGTATTTCTTCAGCACCCGGCTGCAGCTGGATCGCAAATGGGGCACGCCCAACCCGATCACCATCCGCGACAAGGATTTCGGCGTGGTGCGGCTGCGCGCATTCGGCATCTACAGCTATCGCATCAGCGATCCGGTGAAGTTCTACAAGGAAGTCTCCGGCACGCGCGAAACTTATACCGTCGACGAGCTGGACGGCCAGTTGCGCGCACTGGTGATCAGCGGCATGACCGACCTGTTCGCCCAGTCCGGCGTGCCGTTCCTCGACATGGCGGCGAATCAGGATGAGCTCGGCACGCAGCTGAAAGCCAAGCTGAGCGAGCAGTTCAACCGCTACGGGCTGGAGCTGGATCAGTTCAGCGTGCAGAACGTGTCGCTGCCGGAAGAGCTGCAGAAGGTGCTGGACCAGCGCATCGGCATGAATATCGCCGGCGATCTGAACAAGCTGACGCAGTACAACGTGGCACAGAGCATCCCGATTGCCGCCGCCAACGAAGGCGGCGCAGCCGGTGTCGGTGCCGGCCTCGGGGCCGGCGTGGCGATGGGTCAGGCGATGATGGGTGCGCTGTCGCAGGCGATGACACCAGCGGCAGCGCCTGCGACCGGCTCGGCGCCGAATTCGGCCGCGGAAGACCCGCTGGCGCTGATCGAAAAACTGCATGGCCTGATGGAGAAAGGCATTCTGTCGCCGGAAGAATTCGCCGCCAAGAAAGCCGAATTGCTGAAAAAGCTGAGTTGACCCGCTGCCCGTGAAAACCGCCAACTGCCCTTCCTGCGGTGCGCCGGTCGAATTCCGCTCGGCACACTCGATCATGGCCGTGTGCCAGTTCTGCCAGAGCACGCTGGTACGCCACGACGTCAATGTCGAGGATATCGGCAAAATGGCGGCGCTGGCCGAAGACGCCAGCCCGATCCGCTGCGGCATGGCCGGGCGTTACAAAGGCCGGGCATTCGGCATCGTCGGCCGCATCCAGCAGCAATATGAGGGCGGCTACTGGAACGAGTGGTACCTGCTGTTCGACGACCAGCGCGAAGGCTGGCTGTCGGAAGGCTCGGGCCAGTTCTACCTGACCTTTCCGGTCGAGAACAAGGAAGTGCTGCCGCCGTTCACACAGATCAGTGTCGGCATGAATCTCAAGCTGGGCGGCAAGTTCTTTACCGTCACCAATCTGGAAACCGCACGCTGCGTTGCCGGCGAGGGCGAATTGCCGTTCCGGGTCGGCCCCGGCTTCGAGGCACCGGCGGTCGATCTGCGCGATGCCAATTCGTTCGCCAGCATCGATTACAGCGATGCAACGCCACGGCTGTATCTGGGCGAAACCGTCGAGCTGCAGGATTTGCGCCTGGACGACAGCGCTGCAGCGGCGGCCGAACCGCGCAAGGTGGTCGATCTCAAATCGTTCCAGTGCCCAAGCTGTGCCGCACCGATGGCAACCCACAGCAAGGATATCCAGGCCGTTGCCTGCGGCAGCTGCGGTGCGATTGTCGATACCACCGACCCGAATCTGGCGATCATTTCCAAGGTGCGCGCCGCAGAGAAGGTCAAGCCGAAGCTGGAGCTGGGAGGCCAGGGGCGGCTGCGCGGCGAGAGCTACACCATCATCGGCTTCCTGCGGCGCAAGACGGCGATCGAAGGCCAGACCTACGAGTGGGACGAATACCTGCTGTATAGCGACAAGCAGGGTTTCCGCTGGCTGACCGAATCCGATGGTCACTGGAATTTCGCCAAGGGCTTGTCCGGCCTGCCGCGCATATCCGGCGGCAGCCAGCCGAGCGTCAATTATCTGGGCAAGGAATACCAGCATTTCCAGACCTGTACTGCAGCCGTGTCATACGTGATCGGCGAGTTCTACTGGAAGGTGAAACAGGGCGACAGCGCCGAATGCGCCGATTTCGTTGCGCCGCCGTTGATGCTGTCGAAAGAAAGCAGCAAGAACGAGATCGCCTGGAGCATCGGCGAATACATACCCAAAGCCGAGATCGAGACCGCATTTAAAGCCAGCCTGCCGGAGCCGCGCGGCATCGCGCCGAATCAGCCGGCGCCGGGCAGCGACAGCGGACGCTACTGGAAGCTGTTCGGCCTGCTGTCGCTGATTGCACTGCTGCTGCAGATCGGTTTTGTCGCCGGGGCCAAAAATCAGCGCGCCATCCAGCATTCGCTGACGCTGGCGCCGAACGAAGCCACGCAGAGCTGGAGCAGCGAGCCATTCAGCATCGAAGGCCGGCGCGGCAATATCGCCATCCGCCAGAACGCCGATGTCAGCAACAATTGGGTATATTTCGACATGGCGCTGATCAACACTGCCGACGGCACCGTGCACAAGGTTGGCCGCGAGGTCAGCTATTACTCCGGCTACGACAGCGACGGTTCGTGGACTGAGGGCAGCAAGAACGACGAGGCGTTTCTCAGCGACATCCCGCCCGGCCAGTATGTGCTGGAAATCGATGCCGAATCGGCCACCGATCACAAGGACACGCTGTTCGCCACGGTTGCGGTGTACCGCGATGTGCCGCTGTGGGCGAATTTCTGGGCGCTGGAGCTGCTGCTGCTGTGCTTCCCGCTGCTTGCCTGGTGGCGCAGCTGGGGCTTTGAAGTCAAGCGCTGGGCCGAATCCGATCATCCGAAAGTTACCAGCTCGGGGGACGATTGATGTACCGCTTCTCGACCATTGCCGGTATTGCCGCGCTGCTGCTGTATTCCTGGGCCAACTTCAACGGCCGCTCGATCCTCGGCACGGACGAGCAGAGCCGCGAAACCAAGGGTGCGGGTTTCGCCCGCAGCTATCACAAATAGGAGCCTCACTCCATGCACGACATTCTCACTCCAGCCTACCTGATTGCTTCGCTGGTCTACTCGCTGCTCGGCGTGGTGGTGTTCTGGGTCGCGTTCATCATCATCGACAAGATCACCCCCTACGATTTGTGGAAAGGCCTGGTGGAAGATCGCAACCAGGCGCTGGCCACCGTGGTGGCGGCGATGTGCCTCGGCATTGCCATCATCGTCGCGTCGGCGATCCACGGCTGAGCGCGGCCGGATCGCCGATCCCGACTGCCGCTGTCGCAGCGGCGTTTTACCCCTGCCCTGCAGGCCAATACCAGAGCGGCCTGCAGGCCGGGCTGCAGACCAATACCGGCAAGGCTTGCAGCCTTGCCCATTTGAATCCGTTCCGACCTCATGCGTTTTGCCCTGCTGCTGTCCGTTTTCATTGTCGCCTCCTGCGGTCTCGCCTATGAACTGATTGCCGGCGCACTGTCCAGCTACCTGATCGGCGACTCGGTGCTGCAGTTCTCCACCGTGATCGGCGTCTACCTGTTTGCCATGGGCTGCGGCTCGTGGCTGTCGCGCTTTGTGCTCAACGGCGTGGCGGCGCGCTTCGTGCAGATCGAATTGCTGGTCGGGCTGATCGGCGGCTATTCGGCGGCAGTGCTGTTCTGGGTGTATGCGTTCCTCACCGCTCCGTTCAAGCTGGTGTTGTACGGGCTGGTATTCCTGATCGGCGCGCTGGTGGGGCTGGAGATACCGCTGGTAATGCGGCTGCTGGAGAAACAGATCCAGTTCCGCGATCTGGTATCGCAGGTGCTGACTTTTGACTATCTCGGCGCGCTGGCAGTATCACTGCTGTTCCCACTGCTGCTGGCGCCACATCTGGGCATGGTGCGCTCGGCGCTGCTGTTCGGTCTGCTGAACGCAGTGGTGGCGAGCTGGACCATCTGGCTGTTCCGCGTGCAATTGCCGGAGCGCCGCGCGCTCGCCGGCCAGGCGATGGTGGTCACCGTGCTGCTGCTGGCCGGCTTCATCGGCTCGGACAAGCTCACCGCTTTCGCCGAAACCAGCCTGTACCAGGATGAAATCGTGCTGACCGAAACCACGCCGTATCAGCGCATTGTGATGACACGCTGGAAAGACGACTACCGGCTGTTCCTCAACGGCAACCTGCAATTCTCCTCGCGCGACGAATACCGTTACCACGAAGCGCTGGTGCATCCGGGGCTGGCGACGCTGCCGTGGGCGCGACGGGTGCTGGTACTGGGCGGCGGCGACGGGCTGGCGGTACGCGAGATCCTCAAATACCCGCAGATCGAGTCGGTGACGCTGGTCGACCTCGATCCGGCGATGACCAGGTTGTTCCGCGACGTGCCGCTGTTGCGCCGTTTCAACCACGATGCGTTCCACTCGCCGAAGGTGAAGGTACTCAATGCCGATGCGTTTGCCTGGCTCGACCAGCATCAGGATATGTTCGACTTCATCGTGGTCGATTTCCCCGACCCGACCAATTACGCGGTCGGCAAGCTCTATACCAACACCTTTTACCGCCTGCTGGAGCACCATCTGAACGTGCGCGGCCGCGCGGTGATCCAGTCCACCTCGCCGCTGTATGCGCGGCAATCGTTCTGGATGGTGGCCAACACGCTGCAGAGCGTAGGACTGCAGGCCGCCGCCTATCATGCGCTGGTGCCGGCATTCGGCGAATGGGGTTATGTGCTGGCCGGCCGCGAGCCTTACCGGCCGCCCACCAGGCTGCCGGCCGGGTTGCGCTTTGTCTCGGCGCAGCAGATTGGCGGCATGTTCGAGTTTCCACCCGACATGGCACGCGTCGACACCGGCATCAACCGGCTCAACGACCAGACGCTGGTACGGATATTTGACGAGGAATGGCGGCGGGTGATCCGCTGAAAACGACAAGGGCGGCCATTCCGGTCGCCCTTGTCGTTTCGGCCCAGCCTGCGCTCAGCGCTTCAGCACCACGTTCAGCCCCGGCTTCAGCTCGCTGGAATCGATATAGCCGATTGCCCCGGGCGTGGACTGTACGTAGCCGATCACCTCGGCGCTGCCTTCCAGTTCCCTGGGTGGCGCGCCCTTGCCGATGTAGCGCCGTACCGTCCAGTACGCCACGTAGCGTTCCTCGTCCATACCGAGCAGATCGGCGAGGAATTGACCGCGCAGGCGCACGCCGCTTTTCAGGTTCACCGGCGTGACGTTGACCCCCGCCACCTGGATTGCGCGGCCGGTATACAGCCTGACCGCGGTTTCCGCGTCGATTTTCGGTACGTTGCCGTTGCCGATCAGCACCACGTCGCCCGCGTAGCCGGCCGGAGCAGCCAGCAGCAGCGCCAGAGAGAGGGTTGCAAGCAATTTGTTCATTTGCGCCTCTCTCAAAACACGAAATTGTAGGAAACCGAGAATACGTTCAGGTTTTTGTGACTGAACTCCTTGCCCGGCGGCAGATCGATGGTGGTCGAACGGTTGCCGATATAAGTGCTGCCCCACTCGGCCTTGATCTTGTGCGTCGGATCGATGCGATACGAGGTACCGAACGCCCAGGTGCGCTGATCGAACAGCATCGAATAATCGGCGGCCATGCGCTGGTATTCGACCATCGGTGCAAAACCGTTGTCGTACAGATCGTGGAACAGCTTGCGCGGCCCGGCCTCGCTCTGCAGACGCGAAACGCTGAGATACGGCGTCCAGTTGCCAAACGATTTGCGCAGCGACAGGTAGGCACCCCAGCTATCCATGCCCTTGACCGCATCGCGGATGTCGCGCCGTGCGTATTCGCCCATCGCGCGATAGCCGGCGCCGACATCGACATCGGCGCCGAAGGTGTAGACGATGTTGTGCAGCGTTTCTTCTTTCGGCACCCCCGGCCCCGGCAGCGCGTTGTCCACCTGGAAATAGCCGGGCGGATCGACGTAGGGATAAAACTTGTCGAAGCCGTCATCGTTGCCGACGCCCTTGCGCACGAACACTTCGGCGATGGTGGCGTGAAACACATCTTCATTGCGCTGCAGATTCAGCGCCAGGCCGCGCAGATTGGCGCGAATCGGCACGTACACCGGCTCTTGCAGCGGGCTCAGATAAGTACGCAGCGCCGTTTCGGCGCGGCCGGAAAATACCTCGGCGCTCAGCTCGCCACCCGCCAGCGGCCAGCTCTTGCTGATCGAACCGCCCTTGTAATCGTTGGTCGGCAGCAACGAATACACTTCGCGCGGCAGCAAGCCCATGTCGTAAGTCACACCGACATCGAGATTGGAGCTGTGCAGATAGACCGGCACGCGCAGTTTGCCGGCGCGCAGCAGCCAGTCGTTGCTCGGCCGGTACGACAGGAATGCCCAGGTGAATTTGGCGCTGGTTTTCAGATCGTCCACTTCCGACGGCGCCACCCTGCCCTGCAGCGTGGCGCCGAACTGCTCGTTCAACGCCGCATCGAGCTGCAATCCGAAGCGGCTGTCGCGCTTGAAACTACCGTTATTGTCGATATGGCGCAGATACTTGTATGGCGCATCGGACACGGCATAGCCGGCGCTGCCGAAACCGGAAACGGAAATATCGGCGGCGCTGGCAGCGCCGGCCAAGGCCAGCAGGAGCAGGGACGGGTAAACGACAGACGTGCGATTCATGATCCGGACAATCCGCGGGCAAGTGTTGCAATCGTCTTATTATGGCAATCGCGGCGCCGATTGACAGGCGTTGTTGCGCCCCGCGTCAAATCCCGTTCTGCAGCATTTGCCGCGCCTGCTGTGCGCCGGCATCGAGCGCGTCCCAGTCCTCGCTGGCCAGCGCCGCCTCCATCTGCTGCAGCGACTGCTGCAGCGGCGCTGCGCCGAGAAAGCCGGCGCTGGCGCGCAAGCCGTGCAACAGCGGCCGCAACGCTGCTGCCT
>ERZ724526.1863-NODE-1863-length-10513-cov-2.796041_pt1 | contig 10513 bp, 9 predicted proteins | sample MGYA00376059_ERZ724526 | MGnify/ENA primary metagenome ERZ724526 (study PRJEB28724, sample SAMN07190883) | activated sludge metagenome | isolation source: activated sludge of sewage treatment plant in Hong Hong | place: Hong Kong | collected 2016-03-17 ... | reverse complement strand
GATCCAACTGATCACGGAAGAGATTGGTGACCAGCACAGTGCCTATTTTAACTTCCCTGGCCACAACAGGCAGCGCCGCCTCATCAATTTCAAACAAGCACATATCGGCACTGATACCGCTTTGCCAGGTAGCTGACTCCACCAGGCTGGCCGTGATACCAGTGACAAGATTGGCTCCCTGACGATTATGGGCAAAGGTAAAACCGGCAGTTCGAAGGATCTCGGACAAGATACCACTAGTGGTGCTCTTACCGTTTGTACCGGTGACGGCCACCACCCCTTTGGCGCTCTGGGAAGAAAGATGGCTCAATACGGAAGGGGAGAGCTTACGGGCGATACGACCGGGCAAATTGGAGCCCAGTCCCAGACCCAGCTTGCGAATAGTCTTAGCGGCCAGTTGCGCCACCAGCACCGCCGCTTTATCGGAAGCAGTCAAGCCGCTCTTAGGGACCTCGGTCATACTCTACATTTCCCCCGAGCACGTCTTAGTAGTTTGAGCCAGAGGCCCGTCGAAGATATCGTTGACATCTTCCCTGATAAAAGCTTTCAGATTGAACTTGCTGGCTTTGATGACAAGCTCCTCTCCCAGGCTCAAGGGATAAATAATATGAGGACCGTCTATGTAGACTTCGCCGGTGCGCATCTGAGAAGTGACTCTGATCTCGGCGCCGTCGGACACCAGACCATTCTTGAGGTGGAAAAATTCACCCGGTCTTGTATAGGGCTCCCGCACTAAATATTCGAAGTTGCGACTGGCTATCGGGCTTACCGAACCACCGGCGGAACGCATGGAGCCGGTGGAGCCGGCGGGAGTGCTGACCCAGATACCGGAAGAGCGATGCTCCTCGGTGAGAGCCCCCACATTGAGGAAATAGCGACTGGTGGCAGCCGGCGAACTATGCGCCACCAGCACTTCGTTCAAAGCTAATTCCTGAATGACAATGCCGTCTATGGACAGTTCCAGTCGCAGGATGTCTATGGGTTTGACCCGTTCGTCGATAATGGCTTCCAGACAGTCTTGAAAGTTGTCTTTGTTAGCCTGGCAGAAATGGCCGAAACTGGAAGAACAGGAGGAATTGACACCAAGGATGGGGACATTTCTCAAAGCATGAGAGGCATCCAGGAAGGTGCCGTCGCCACCGACGGAAATCATCAGGTCTACGTCTTCGACTATACCCGGCACCTGAGAACGCCAGAGCGACTGGTACTCGATACCGAGGCGCTTCAGTTCGCCCTCCACCAACTCCAGGGTCTCCATATGCTCTTCATGAGCCAGGCGCACGCGCCTGACCACGTCGGAGCCGGCCTCGATGAGCTTCAGGAATCGAGCTTCCTTATGTTCCTGGGCCTGAATTTGATAAGTGGACTTCTTGTGGACGACAAGAACTTTCTCAAGCTTCAAATCGCATTACACCAAACTAAGCTGCAGCTTACAAAGAACTCAGATTAGCAGATGGACGACCTGCATTACAAGCTTATTCATCAAGTCCAATAGAGGTTCTGAAAATAAGCTATAATCAGCCCTCAGTCTAAGTGACTGACTGAAGTGCCCAATGAATGACCGTCCAAGATTAGCGTCAAGGACTACCGTCTTCAGGGCAACGTACATGCTTTGGCCAAGGAGGAGCATATGGCGCTCACAGGTAACGAGATCCGCGCAAAATTTGTGTCGTACTTTGAAGAAAAGCGCGGACACCTTCATTTACCAAGCTCCAGCTTGATTCCGGACAATCCCACTTTACTACTGACTTCAGCCGGTATGGTCCAGTTCGTGCCGATTTTCCTCGGGCAGGCCAAGCCCACCGAACCGCCCCGCGCCGTCACCGTGCAAAAATGCGCCAGAGCAGGCGGTAAAGACTCAGACATTGAAAACATTGGTCGCACTTCGCGCCACCACAGCTTCTTCGAAATGCTGGGCAATTTCAGCTTCGGCGATTACTTCAAGAAGGAAGTTATTCCATGGGCCTGGGAATTCGTCACCAGGGACCTGGGACTGAAGCCCGAAAACCTCTATGTGACCGTTTTCAAGGGAGACGAACAGAACCCACCCGATGACGAAGCCTACGAAATCTGGAACAAGGTTGTAGGCGTGCCGGCCGAGCGCATATACAAAATGTCGCGCAAAGATAATTTCTGGGGACCACCCGGTCCCACCGGGCCCTGCGGTCCCTGTTCGGAAATCTATTACGACCGCGGTCCTGCTTATGGGCCGGAGAGCTTCGACGACTATTGTTACAAAGGTGTGGAAGGCGACCGCTACATGGAGTTCTGGAACCTTGTGTTCATGGAACTCTACAAGGACGAGAACGGCAACTTCAGCCCACTTGAAAAGAAAAACGTGGACACCGGCTCCGGTCTCGAGCGCGTGGCGCTCATCCTGCAAGAAAAGAACAATACCTTTGAAACCGACCTCTTCTATCCCATCCTGGAGAAAGTGGCGCAGATTGCCGGTATTCCCTACCGGGGCGGCATCAATAACGGTCCATGGAACGCCACGAGCGAAACCAAGCAAGACAGTTACCTGAAAATTATTGCCGACCATGCCCGCTGCGTCACCTTCCTGGTAGCAGACGGCGTGCGCACCAGCAATGTGGGGCGCGGCTATGTGTTGCGCTTCATCATCAGAAGAGCGGCTCGCTTCGGTCGCCTGCTCGGTATCACCGAACCTTTCATTCACACCCTGGTGGAAGAAGTAGCGAAAATCTACGGACACTTCTACAAAGAACTGATCAGTCAGAAAGAAAGCACCGTCACTGTCATCAAAGAAGAAGAAGAGCGCTTCGCCAAGACTATCGAGCGGGGCACCAGCCTCTTGAACGATTTGCTGGCGGCTGAGGGCAAAACTCTTGCCGGTGAAGATGTTTTCAATCTCTATGCCACCTACGGCTTCCCCGTGGAGCTGACGGCGGAAATCGCCCTCGAGCACGGCAAAGATATCGATATGGAAGGCTTTGCCCGTGCCAGAACCAAACACGAAGAAGTTTCTTCCGTGGGTAAATTCAATGTCATCATCACCGGCGAAGAAGCCCTCGGTCGCGTGCTGAAAGAGCACGGTGCAACAGGCTTCACCGGATACGGTCGCCTTCATGATGAAGGCACCATCCTGGCCATCTTGAGCCAGGACGGTCAGCTCAAACCGGAGTTGACCGAAGGCGAAGAAGCCGACATCATCCTAAGCACAACCCCCTTCTACGGTGAGTCAGGCGGACAGCTTGGTGACACGGGCTGGCTCAAGAACGAGGCCGGCATCTTGCAGGTGCTCAACACCAAGAAGCACGAAGGTCTTCATATTCACAGAGTACGGGCCGTATCGGGCACCCTCGCAGAAGGCGACAAAGTAAAGGCTGAAGTAGACGGCGTAAGACGCAAAGACACGGTCCTCCATCACTCCTCGGCCCATGTCTTCCATGCCGCCGTGCGCCAGATCTTCGGCAAGGAAGTAGTGCAAGCCGGTTCCCAGGTAGGACCTGCCGCCATGCGCTTCGACTTCACCTTGAGCAAGCAGCCCACGAGACAGGAACTGGCTAAGGTGGAAGCACTCATGAATGAATGGGTGCGCACGGCAAGTCCGGTCAAGACCACGGAAATGTCCATCGATGAAGCCAAACAAACCGGTGCCATCGCCATGTTCGGTGAAAAATACGGAGAGCGCGTGCGGGTGGTGGAGATGGGCGACTTCTCCCTGGAGTTCTGCGGCGGTACCCATGTGAACAACACGGCCGAAATTGGTCAGATCAAGATTATCTCCGAAGGTAGTATCTCCCAGGGCGTCAGACGCGTTGAAGCCCTCTCGGGCGAAAAAGCCTGGAACTATATCTCCGACCAGCTCAGGCACCTCACCGAAGCCACGGACAAACTCAAGATCAAGCCAGCCGAGTTGGGGGCGCAGATAGACCGGCTACAAGACAATCTGAAAGCCAGAGAGAAGCAATTGCAAACTCTGGAAGAGAAACTGGCTATGGCCCGCATTCCGGAACTGATCTCCCAGGCCAGCCAAATGGGAGATACGACAGTGGTGGCACAGGCGGTGCAGGACATCTCCCCGGCCTCCCTCAAATGCGTGGCGGAGAATCTCAAAAACCGCCAGGGGAATCTAGCCGTGATGCTCTTAGCCACCCAGCCCGATGGTGGAGTTTCCCTGGTAACGGCCTTCAGTCAGGAAATGGTAAAGCGCGGCTTTAACGCCGGCAAGATCGCCAGCGAAGTAGCACAGATTCTTGGTGGAAAAGGCGGCGGCAGACCAGACCTGGCCCAGGCCGGCGGAAAAGAAGCAGCACGCCTTGATGAAGCTCTCAGCCGCTTCAACCAACTAGTTTCCAAACAGCTTTCTTAGCACAAACACTAAACGGGTACTGAAGAATGAACGAAAGCACAGGCAAAGCCAGCGCCGCCCTCGTCTATGCCGACGGCGGCTCCCGGGGAAATCCCGGTCCGGCCGGCTGCGGGGTTGTAATATCCGACCGTGAAACCGGCGAGAACATCGGCAATATCTCCAAATTCCTCGGTCATACAACCAATAATGTGGCCGAATACACCGGCTTGGTACTGGGGCTGGAACAGGTTCTCGCCCTGGGCATCGACGATGTGGAAGTGCGAATGGACTCGGAACTGGTGGTCAAACAGATTAAAGGTGAGTATCGAGTCAAAAACGAAAATCTCAAACCTTTATATCAACAGGCAACCAAACTGAAGGGGCAATTCAAGAAATTTGCCATCGCCCATGTCAGACGGGAGCAAAACAAGGATGCGGATCGTCTCGCCAACCAGGCGATGGATAGAGGAGTATAGAATGCGCGAGAAGACAAACGGGTATAGAAATTTCCTTACTAGAAGCAAGAGGCTTCTTTTGGGTCTCAGTACCCTGGTCCTTCTGAGCTTCAGCCAGGCTCAGGCCGCCCCACCGGTCAGAATTGCCGTAGTCTGCGGCAACGGCAGCGGTATCGAGCAAGAAATTGTTGACCGTATTTCCGGGCAACTTTCTTCCATGTCCGACGTCGTACTGTCCACAGTCAATCCTGACTGGTACGTAGTCTGCAATATAAATGAAAGCCTCGACCAGGGCTCCGGTTCCATTCGCTACAACGGCTCCGTAATAGTTAAAACCACATCCGGTCAGGTTCTCAACACCGTGGCCGTACAAAAGTACAACCAGGACTTCTCCGTATCAGGAGTAGCTCAACTGAACAAGAAGCTGGTCGACAACGCCGCCCGCGACGTTATCAATTCAGCCAGCCAGAGGGTTATTGCCCCCATTCAGCAAGCCGTCATGGTGGAAATGGAAACCCGGGACCGCATTATTCAAGCCCAGACCTTAGGAGACCAGGATCAGTATCAGGAAGCCATTGCCCTTTTGAGACCGATTACACCGGACACACCGCACTTCAAAGATGTGCGCGACCTCATCGATGAAATGGAAATGGAACTGGACGCCTTTGAACGTATGAAGAGCGCCAAGGCAAAAGCGGCCTCCGGCCGTCTGCAGGAAGCAATCAACATCGCCAGGGATGTCAACAGCAAAAGCAAGCGCTACAAAGAGTCGCGCACCCGGATTGCTGGCTGGCGCGCTGCTCTAGCCAGAAAGCCGGCGGTCAAGAAAAGCCGTTGAGCATGACATTAGGCAAAAATAAATTGGTCCCTTATTCCTATCTTCTAGCCGCCGGAGGTTAATCCAGTAGACTCTTAGCTAGTCAGCAAAAGAAAAGTCGGCTAGCCCAGGGATGTCTAAACGGAGCAGAAGCAAGTTCTGAATCTATATACAGTCAATTCCACCAAGCATCTAAAACGAAAACAAGCAGACCTCAAGCAGACTTAAGGAGTAGATAATGAGTTTAAGGAAGACAATGGCGCTGATGTTCGCGCTTCTCTTTCTGGTTGGAGCGGTACTACCGCCCTCGGCAATGGCTGCCACCAAAAGACGCATAGCCATCTTGCCCTTCGAGTATGGCGCCGTATCCAGCACAGTGGGAACCTACGACGTAGGTAAGGGTATTGTAGGTCTCCTGGTCACCAAGCTGGTCAACGACGGCACCTACTCCGTAGTCGATAGACAGATGCTCGACAGTATCTTGAAAGAGCAAAATCTCTCGGTTTCCGACCGCGCCGACCCGGCTACCGCCTGTAAGATCGGTAAAATTTTGAGCGTGGACGCCATCGTGGTGGGTACCGTTACCCAATTCGGTTACGAGACCAAGTCATCCAGTGCCAGCCTGCCCACCGGCTACATTCCATCCATTCCTTATGTAGGCGGTCTCGGCGGCTTCATCGGCACGGTGCGCTCCAGCAAGAGCAAGGTAAAAGTAGCTGTTGATGCTCGCATCATCGACGTCAACACCACCGAAATCCTCGCTGCCGTGCACGGCACAGGCGAGAGCAAGCGTTCCTCCACCGGAGCCTTCGGCTTCGACGTTGATTCTTCCGACTTCGCTTCCTCCATCGCCGGTGAAGCCACTCTGCAAGCCGTTGAAGACATGGGTGGTCAGCTCATTAGCGCCGCAAGCAAAATTCCCGACAATCAATCCATCGCCGCTCAAAACGTGGAAGGCAAGATTGCCGATGTGACCGGCTCGGCCATCACACTCAATGTGGGCAAAATCAATGGACTGGCAGTCGGCGACAATCTGGCTGTGGAAAGACCCTTCAAAACCATAACCGACCCCGATACCGGCAAAGTCATCAAAGAACTGAAGAACACGGTAGCGGTCATCACACTTGATTCCGTAGACAAAGACAGCTCCACCGGCAGCGTTGTGAAAGGCGCAGGAGTGCGAGTGGGTGACAAGGTCAAGAAAGTGAGCATGGAAGTTTCCGCCATCGTAGTCTCCCCCGTGGGCGGCAGCGGCGGTGAACCCACAGGCATGAGCCGCTCCATGAGCGCCACCGGCACCATCATCAATAGTGCCGCCAAGCAGGTGATCAATGATGCCGCCAACAAAGCGGTGAACAGCGCCTCCAAGCTCCTCAACAAAAATTCCCACATCAAATAGATAAGGACCGTCATCCATGAGACCCTCGACCGGGAGTCGAATAATTGCGGCACTTCTACTTCTCAGCCTGCAGGCTCCGGCCGGGGCTAAGGAAGTAAACTTCGACGAAGTGCTGAAGAGCGGCAACTATATGCTGCAAATCGGTGAGTCGGAAAAGGCCGTTGCTTTCTTTGCCAATAAAACAAAGAAATATCCCTCCTCCGGCGCCTGCCATACGGCTCTCGGTCGAGCTCTCAAAAGACTGGGAAAACTGGATCAAGCCAAAGAGGAATTCAGGGTGTCCATGGAAGTTGAGCCGGCCTATGCCGACGGCTTCTATGAATTCGGAGTGCTGTCCGAGAGCGATAAGCAATGGGCCCAGGCGGCGGAAGCTTTTGAAAAATACATCGAGCTCAAGCCGGACAATGCCCAGAGACGCACTATCGAAGACCGAATCAAGTACTGCAAAGCACAATAAACGTGAGAAGGAGCGAAGGCCGTGACTGAAGAAAATACCTATGCCTATTTCCAGGGTGGAATTGTGCCTCTGGCGGACGCCAAGATAAGCATCATGAATCACTCCTTCATGTACGGCACGGCGGTTTTTGAAGGTATTCGCGGCTACTGGAACGCCAAAGAAGAAGAACTCTATCTCTTCAGGCTGCAGGAGCACTACGAGAGAATGGCCGACAGCATGAAAATCATGTACCTGTCCGTCAATTATTCCGTAGAAGAACTCTGCAAGCTGACTGTGGAATTAGTCAAGAAAAACGCTCCCCGCACCGACACCTATGTCCGTCCCTGTGCTTACAAAACCGTGCACAGAGTAGGACCGAGCCTGGAGAATAATCCCTCGGATATCTGTATTTTCACCGTACCATTCGGTGACTACTTCCATGGCGCCGCCGGTCTGAAAGTACAGGTTTCCAGCTGGCGCAGAGTGGAAGACAATGCCATTCCGGCCAGAGCCAAAATCGTAGGCGCCTACGCCAACACAGCCCTGGCTAAGACCGACGCCCTCATGGCCGGTTTCGATGAATGCATAGTGCTCTCGGAAAACGGACACGTATCAGAGGGCTCAGCCATGAACGTCTTCATGGTCAAGAACGGCAAGCTTATCACCACACCCTCCACCGAGAACATTCTGGAAGGCGTGACCCGCCGCACAATTGTGGAAATGGCTGAAAGCGAACTTGGTTTGAAAGTCGAGTCACGACAAATCGACCGTTCCGAGCTTTATATTGCCGATGAACTCTTCTTCTGCGGTACCGGTGCCCAAATAGCTCCTATCATCGAAGTAGACAGACGTCCTATCGGTTCTGGCAGCGCTGGACCAATATCGACTATGATTAAGGATAAGTACATCTCTATTTGTCGTGGGGAAGTGGCTAAATACGCAAGTTGGCTCACTCCCGTCTACTGCAAGAAAGAGAGTTCCAAGGTCAAATCCCCAGCCTGAGTTCCGCAAAATGCTCCCTAAAGTGCTTTCCAAACTGTTTCTATCGGCTCTCGCCCTTTTGCTTATGGTCTTAGCACCGCCTGCGGTCAATTCAGCCGAGAGCCAGCAAGCAGTTATCTTCTACCGTTACATCAGCGAACTCTATTACGCTAAAAGCCTGAAGCCGGTAGCCAAATACTGGATTTCAACAGTACGTAACCAGCTCAGTAACCAGACCGGTCAAAGAGCTGTTTACGAACTGGAGAAGCTAAAACACGGTTATGTTTACAAGCCCAAGATCAACGTACAGAGCATGCAAGGTCAGCGCTGCCTCATGAAGGGCACCGGTATCGCCTCCGATCTGGGCCGCACATTCCCTTGCACACTAGATGTAATCATGATCTTCGAAGAGGGTACCTGGCGCATCCAGTACTACAACTGGTCAGCGACCATTCTGAAATAGCCGTCGGAGGCTACCAGCTTGGTCTACCACTACCGGCAGTGGCAGTAGCAGCGCCGGAAGCACTGAAGGGTGCGGCAGCACCTGATTGCTGCGCGCTATTTTTGTCCGGCTTTGTTTCCTGCGTATTCACGGAACTGGCCTCGGGGCGATACTTTCCACCACCGCCGCCTTCGGATTCAATGGCTTTGGGTTGAGGAGAAGCACCGGTTGCTTCCATGGTGGTAGCAGAGTTTGCCTTACCGCCACTGCCTGCTTCGGCACTTTCATTGGAACCGGAAGTTGCAGAAGAACCGCTCTGCTTGGCGGCATCTTCCGAGCCGGCTTTGGCGGAGCCATCGGCGGCTGAGTTCTTGTGGTTCAGGCTCTCGCCGCTTTCGGCTTTAGTGGATCCGTCGGCTGAGCCCTTCTGCTGTGGGTTTTCGCCGCCTTCAGCATTACTGGAACCACTGGCTGGGTGCTTCTGCTGCGGGCTGTCGCTGCTTTCAGCTTTACTGGAACCATTGGCGGAACTATTCTGGCGCTCCTGAACTTCGCCGCTGCCTGATCTACCATCCACCGAGGCGTTGCCGCTGGTAGCGGCATTGGAGGCATCACCGGCGCCAGTCCTTCCCGGCTGATGAGCCTCAGAACCTGCTTGTTGAGGATTTTCAGAAGAGGCACCGCTTGCCGGCTGCATTCCGGTCGCTTCGGCATTGGAGTTGCCGGCCTGGCTACCGGCACTGTTATCGAACCCTTTTAACTGATGTTTGGAAAAATCAATTTGCCCGTTATTGTCCACAGCATTACCCTGGGACGCTCTATCGCTCACCATATTGTTGGCGGCAGCCTGCTGCAATTCCTGATGATTGAAATTGGGCTGAGCATCAAGATTCTGGGAGACATTTTCGCTTCCCTTAGCAATTTCATTGTCGCGCATAAACGGCACTCCTTCGCATAGAAAAGAGAGTCAATTTCAATACAAGCCCGAGTGTGACTGAATCAGCGCACACGCAGTGGTAATTTTTTGACTTTCAAGACTCAAGTAACGGGGGGTAAAAGTGGTATCAATCGACCACGAGCACACAGTAGCAAATGCCATGTAATCAAGTTGTAAATATCAAATTCCGTTCCGCCCCTATTTCTCAAGATGACTTAAGTAAGGAAAGGTGAGATCCTTAGTATAAAGACATGGGCACACAAGCTCGAACCAGAGAGTATTGCAATGAATTTGAATGTTTTCCGCCTGCCTTTAGCTACTTTTCTGACCAGCCTCTCCATCTTTCTGGGAAATGGGGCTGAGGCCCAGCCGGCAAGCTCCGACAGCGGTCTTCCGCCACAGATAGTAGTAAGCGATCCGAACTTCATCGGCACAGGCTCTTCCCTGAGCCGCCTCAGCCTACCCGGCGGGCGACCATCTTTCCTATCCGGCCGCTCCTATTTCGGCACAATCCCCTATGTGGGCACCCCTTCCCACCTCGGTTCGCTACCTTATGTGGGGTCGTTGCCCAATTTAGGCTCGGTTCCCTATGCAGGGTCGGTTCCCTATGTAAGTTCGATACCCTATGCAGGCTCCATCCCATCCATCGGATCAATTCCCTATGCGGGGTCAATTCCCTATGTGGGCTCCTTGCCGGGGCTCGGCTCGCTGCCCTACGTGGGCGGCTACCTGCC
>ERZ724526.1858-NODE-1858-length-10545-cov-7.131268_pt1 | contig 10545 bp, 7 predicted proteins | sample MGYA00376059_ERZ724526 | MGnify/ENA primary metagenome ERZ724526 (study PRJEB28724, sample SAMN07190883) | activated sludge metagenome | isolation source: activated sludge of sewage treatment plant in Hong Hong | place: Hong Kong | collected 2016-03-17 ... | reverse complement strand
CGCCAAGCGCGTCGCCGCCATCCGGACCGGCGACCCCGAACCGCCGCCCGAGCGGGTCCGCGAGGCGCTCGCCGACGTGGTCGGACGCTGCATCTACGGCGTCGACCTCAACCCCTTGGCCGCCGAACTGGCCAAGGTGTCACTGTGGCTGGAGACCCTCGACCCCGGACGGCCGCTGGCTTTCCTGGACGCTCAGATCAAGGTCGGCAACTCCCTGATCGGCGCCACCCCTGCGCTCGTCGGGCAGGGTGTGCCCGACGAGGCGTTTGCGGCGCTCGAGGGTGACGACAAGAAGGTCGTCACGGCCCTGAAGAAGCAGAACAAGGCCGAACGTTCCGGCCAGGACGACCTGTTCGGTGACGACATCGCGCTCACCTTGGACGCCGCGGTTGCGGGCGAACTGGGCGCGCTGATCGGTGGTGGCCGCCCGGCGTCTCTGGCTGACATTCACGCCCGCCAGCAGCGACTCAAGGCGCTGGAGGCCAATCCGGCGCTACAGCAGCAGCGTCTGGTCGCGGACTCCTGGTGCGCCGCGTTCGTGTGGCCCAAACAGCCGGGCGGACCCAAACCGGTCACCGACCGCAGCCTGCATGCGCTCGAACGCGGAGAAGCGCTGCCGGCTGCCACGCTCGCGACCGTCCACGAGCTCGCCGCCGAGTACCGGTTCTTCCACTGGCACCTTGAGTTCCCGCACCTGTTCCACCAGCGCCGGTTGAGCCCCGTCGAAACCGTCGACGGACTCGGCTGGCGCGGCGGCTTCGACGTCGTGCTCGGCAACCCGCCGTGGGAACGGGTGAAGCTGCAGGAGCAGGAGTTCTTCGCCGTCCGCGACCCCCAGATCGCCGCGGCTCCCAACGCCGCTGCCCGCAAGCGACTCATCCAGGCCCTCGAAACGTCGAATCCGTCGCTGCGCGTCGCGTACCTGGGCGCGTTGCGGCGCGCCGCCGGTGAGTCGCACCTGCTGCGAGTTTCGGGTCGCTACCCGTTGGCGGGGCGCGGCGACATTAACACCTACGCGGTGTTCGCCGAGGGCAGCCGCACGCTCATGAACGAGCGCGGCAGCATGGGGATGATTCTGCCCACCGGCATCGCCACGGACGCCACAACTCAGTACTTCTTCAAGGACCTGGTGCGGCGGGGCAGTCTCGTGAGCCTCTACGACTTCGAGAACGCTAAGCAGCTCTTCGAAGGCGTGCATCGCTCATTTAACTTCTGCCTGCTCACCTTGACGGGCCGCGACCAGCGAGTGGAGCGGGCTGAATTCGCGTTCTTCGCCCACGACCCCTCCGACCTCCTCAAGAACGATGCCCGGTTCGGGCTAACCCCTGAAGAGATCCGGCTGCTCAATCCAAACACCGGCTGCCTCCCACCGCTTCGATCTCGTCGAGACGCCGAACTGCTGCTCGCTTTGCGGAAGCAGGGCACCTTCATCATCCTCGATAGTGGTCATAACCCTTGGGGTGTTGGTGTTCGTCAGGGGCTCTTCCACTTGACTCTCGATGGGAGGAACGGAATCGTCACAGACGGCCGAGCCTCAGACGATCAGGTTGGTCTTTACGAAGGCAAGCTGATCCATCAATTCGATCACAGATTCGCGAGCTACGTAGATTCATCTCTGACTTCCGAGACGAGTGATCTCGACAAACGGGACCCGAGGTATTCGTTGCGCTTCCGCTATCACACGAGTCGGCGGGAGTTGGACAGGCGTTTAGGTTCAAGTAGCCGCCCCGGCTGGTTGCTAGTCTATCGTGACATCGCACGGAATACCGACGCGCGCAGTTGCATCGCGGCGATCATTCCAAGGCAAGCAACGAGTTACACGTTGAGGACCATCACGCAGATCGGAGTGGACGCTCGGGGGGCTGGCTGTCTCATGGCGAATCTGAATTCCTTTGCTCTCGATTATGGCTGTCGTCAACTTCTCTCGGGAACGCACCTTTCGGATCACATCGCCTTCAATCTACCGGTGTTGCCTCCTTCGCGTTACTCGCTTCTTGCTCCATGGAATCGCTCGAGCAAGGTTAGTGAGTGGATTCAGCAAAGAGTTTTGCGTTTGGTCTACTGCAGTCACAGCCTCACTGAGTTCGCTCGGGAATCTGGGTTCGAGGGCGATCCTTTTGTGTGGGATCCTGAGCAGAGGATGCTGATCAGATCTGAACTGGATGCCGCATTCTTCCACCTCTACGAGTTGACCAGGCGAGACGTGGAGCATGTTTTGGCGACGTTTACGACTGTGAAACGCAAGGACGAGGCGGCCTTCGGTTCGTACCGCACCAAGGATCTGATCATGGAGGTGTTCGACGCCATGCAGGCGGCCACAGCGTCTGGCGCGGCGTATCGCTCGCCTTTCGATATGGACGTTCACCAAGGGGCTTGATTGATGCTTGGACGAACATAGCGAAAGCAATCTCGGTGGAGATCAGGCCCTTCGACCGCGCCTTGGTGAGGAAGTCCACCTTCAACTGCGGCAAGCCCGAACTCGACGAGTGGTTGCGCTCGTATGCGGGGCAGCAGGAGCGCAGCAACAACACGCGGACGTTCCTGGCGGTGCCTTCGGGTTCCGCTGTGGTCGTGGGGTACTACGCGACGACCACGTACCGGATCGAACTGGATGAGCAGTCTGTCGAGCTCGGCGCGGGTCGTCGGCGTTATCCGATCCCTGCCGTCCTGTTGGCCCGACTTGCCGTCGACCAACGTTGGGGTGGCTGCGGCATCGGTCGCCAGTTGCTGGTTGACGCGCTGCACCGGATGGCGGAGGCCAGTCGGGCAGTGGGATTCGAGGTGGTGGTCGTGGACGCGATCGACGACTCTGCAGTCACCTTCTACACGCGGTACGGCTTCGTTCCCTTCGCGAGTCACCCGCGCAAGTTGTTCCTGCCGACCAAGCATCTGCTCGCCACTCCGGAGACCCACGAAGGTTGAGCGTTGGTGTTCGTTGTACTTGGATGGTGAGTACCAAGTGCGTACAGTAGCGATGAACGTGCACAACGTTCTGCTGACCCTGGAGATGATCATGCCGAAGAGCGAGCGAATGAACCTGCGTTGTAGCGCGGAGTCCTTGGCGACTCTGCGCGAGGCGGCCGAACTCCAAGGACAGGACTTGACGTCATTCGTGCTCGGAGCGGCCTTGGATCGGGCTCGCAGCGTCTTGGCTGAGGATCGCATCCTGCGCCTCGACCCGGCGGAGGTGATTCAGCTGGAGAAGGCCCTGGACGCTGAGCCGTCCGTCATCCCTCAACTGGCTCGATTGTTCGGCAGCGTGCGATCCAAGGAGAACGCGCAGAGTTGAGCCGCGAGCTGCGACCCGAGGGCCTCATCCAGCATGTGACGGGCCATGTTGCCGCTGGCTTCGTGGTGTTTCGTGACGTGCGAGGCCTGTTGAGCGTGGTGCGCGGGGGGTACGACGTCTTCAACGACCTGCAAGGCCGGGAGTTGCCGGCCGACGCAGACGGCGTCCTGGTGTGGGGTCCGGCGGCCGACGACTTCCCGGTCGAGGACGCCGTCACGTGCGCCGTGGTGACCAGGACGGAGGAGTCGTGGTGGGTGCTGACCGGCAGGGAGGCGTCCGCCCAGGAGTGGACCCTGTTCGGCGAGGATGCCGACATCGAGGGGCTGCTGCCGTGTCCGGCGCTGGAGTTGGCCGCGGTCCGCCGCTACGTCACGGGGGCCGCGGTGGTCGACGTGCCGCATGGTGCGAACACGCCCATGACCTGGGTCGTCGCCGGCGCCGCTGGGGCGTTCTGTAGATTCGCGCGGTCCCACGTTGCTCCAGACGCCGCGGACGGTCGTCTGCCGCCAGGCCTGTCGGATCGGGAACGGGCGGAGGTGCTGACCAGCGCTGCCGATGTGTTGTTGGGCCGCATGGTGGGCGCGGCGTTCCTCCGCCTTGCCCATGCCCTCCCTCACGTCATGCGACTGATTGTCGCTTCGAACGTGGACGTGGAGGCGATGGATCCGGACGAGGTGTGGGCGGCGTGTCAGCGTGCGACCAACCTCGTTGAGTCGATCCCGTGGGAGCTGTGCGACGCTTCGCGGTTGGCGGCAGCCCTTGGCGCGTCGACGGAGGTGGATGCTGCATGGTGGGGGGCGAGTGGGATCGGGGGGCTGGCGTTGCTCGATGTGGACCACCTCTCGGACAGCCTGGAGGAGACCTTTGAGGTGAATCAGCAGTGGGGGCAGCTGGCCTTCACGCGGCTCGGGTCGCTGTTCGCCAGTCATCGGGGGCCTCACGGAGTCTCCTGAGGGATCGGTGGTCCCGCCTGCGCGTCCACGCATCCCAGTCGCACCTGCCTTTCGGATTTTGCGAAGCGTGCCTACCATGGTTGCATGAACACGCAGTTGGGTGAGCGCAGGACGGTGTTACCCCCGCAGGATCTGGAGGCGATGCTGGATCTGTCCAGATTCCTGGACCACGTCAAGGCTCCGGCTGCGCTGTTGGGTCCTGACGGCCAGACGGTGCCGCTGCCCCTTGAGGTCTTCCACGTGCTGGTTGAGGTTGCGCACGCGATGCGCGCCGGCAAGGCGATCACGGTGGCTCCGGTCGACCAGTCGCTCACGACGCAGGAGGCAGCGGACTTCCTGGGTATCAGCCGCCCCACGTTGGTGAAGGTGCTGGAGTCTGGGGAGATTCCGTTCGATCGTCCTGGAGCCGGGCGACATCGCCGGGTTCGTCTTCAGGATGTCGTCGCGTATAAGGAACGGAGGCGCGTCCAGCGCCGCGCGGCGCTCGATGAGTTGACCCGTGAGGCGGCCGAGGTCGGGCTCTACGAGGCCGACGTGGACTACACCGCGGCTCTGAAGGCCGCGCGCAAGCGGATGGGGTGAGCGGTGGCCCGGTTCAGCGCGCTCCTCGACGCCTGTGTCCTCGTGCCAGTCACACTTGCTGACACGCTGCTCAGACTGGCTGAGGTCGACCTGTACCGACCCTTGTGGAGCCAACGGATCCTGGACGAAGTGATCGCAGCGATCGAGGAGATCCATCCTGATTTGGCGGCGGACGGGCGAGCCCGTCGGCGCGTCTCGACGATGGACGCTGCGTTCGAGGACGCTTCGGTCACTGGCTGGGAGAACCTGGTCGAGGGGATTGATCTGCCGGACCGTGACGATCGGCATGTCGTGGCGGCCGCGCAGCGAGGTCGAGCGGATCTCATCGTCACGGCGAATCTTTCCGACTTTCCGCCCGAGCGACTCGCTGCGTTGGCGATCGAGGTCCAGCACCCCGACGACTTCCTCCTGGACCTGCTCGACCTCGATCCAGACCGCACCGTGCGGGTCCTCTTCGAACAAGCCCAGGCCGCTCAGAACCCCACCATCACGGAGACGGCGCTTCTGGGGCAACTGGCCCGCTGTGGTGTGCCGCGGTTCGCCGACAGTGCTGCCCGGCAGTTGTGGCGCGGGATGTGAGCTGGGGCAACCTCGCCCGGACTCTGTCAGTCGCGCCCTTTACGATCAGCACAGACGGCGTCCCGGGGTCCTTCTGGGCGCCTTGCGGAAGTGAGCAGGAGATCCCGTGACGACAGCGAGTACTTCCTCGAATGAGCCGGTGCGGCGTGGGCTGTTGTACCGCACCCTGCTCGAGGTGCTGGCGGAGCACGGTCGTCCTTTGCGCAGGCTCGAGGCTTACGCGCGCGTAGCCGAACGGCTGGGCGACCAGTTCACCGATTACGAGCGGGCCACGTTCCGGGACGCCGATGACACCCCTCGCTGGCGCCACGTCCTCGGCTGGGGGACCACCGACATGGTCGCGGCCGGTTGGATGGACAAGACACGCGAGGGCTGGGTGATCACGGAGGCGGGTCGGGAAGCCCTCGCGTCCCATCCGGACGGTGCGGGCCTCGACAGCGATTCGGCGCGCGCCTACCGGGAGCGGTTGAAGGCCCGAAAGGCCGACTCCGGCAGCGAGGCCGGGTATGCCCAGATCCTGGAGGCGGCGCTGGAGCTCCTCGAACCTGGCCAGTGGACGACCTACGGCGAGCTGGCTGTTGTGGCAGGGACCAACGCCCAGACGGTCGGGAACTTCATGAACAAGACGGCCGCCGACGGGGCGTACAGAGTTCTCGGGAAGGACGGGCGGCCGGCGTCCGGTTTCGTCTGGTCTGATGGCCGCGCCGACAACGTACGCGACGTGCTGGAGGCCGAGGGGCTCCAGTTCGACGAGTCGGGGGCGGCGAGCGAGGCCCAGCATGTGCGCACCGAGGACTTCCGGGCGTTCCTGGAGGAGCGGGGAGTTCTCGTCGCACTGCCGCGCCGCGCTTGGCTGGTGCGGGGTTCGTCGGTGGACGGTCATGACCTTGTCCCGAGCTGGCGTCGGGACGGCTTCGCGTCCCTGCGGGCGTCCAAGCTCCGCGAGGTGGAGCCGGGGATCGGGCGTCCGGAGCTGAAGGCGATCGTGGACGAGGACTACTCGCAGACCTCGTACGCGGCCAAGGCGGCGAAGTTGGACGAGTTCCACGCGTTCTTGTCGCGGATGCAGGTGGGCGACCTCATCGCGACCACCAGCCAGGGGCAGTTGTATCTGGGCCGGATCACCGGGCCGGCCGAGTACGTGAAGTCGTCGGATGGGTTGTCGAACCTGCGGCGTGCGGTGGAGTGGGCGCCGGAGGGGTTCGATTACGGCGACTTGGCCAGTGAGATCAAGGCCCGATTGCAAGTGCAGTACGACGTGGTGGAGATGACCCAGCAGCTGGACCTGTTGGAGCAACTGCTCACGGCGCAGACCACCGTCATCGAGGTCGATGAGCCGCCCGCCGCGCCGGTCGTTGTTCGTGAGCTGGCGCTGCCGGATGCCACCGAGGCTCTCGCTGAGTCGCTGAATGTGGATCGGGTGTGGTTGCAGGAGTGCGTCGACCTGTTGCGGGATCGGCCGCAGTTGATCTTCTACGGCCCGCCGGGGACGGGCAAGACCTTCATCGCCCAGGCGCTCGCCCGACACCTGGCCGGGGACAACGTGCGGCTGGTGCAGTTCCATCCGGCGTACTCGTATGAGGACTTCTTCGAGGGCTACCGGCCGTTGGAGGAGGGCGGGTTCAAGCTCAGGCCGGGTCCGTTGCGCAAGACGGTGGACGCCGCGCGGGAGAGTCCGTCGACGCCGTTCTTCCTGATCATCGACGAGATCAACCGCGGCAACCTGGCGAAGATCTTCGGGGAGTTGTACTTCCTGCTGGAGTACCGCAGCCAGAACGTCGACCTGCTGTACGCCACCGATGACGACATCGGCTTCACGCTGCCGGAGAACGTGTTCATCATCGGCACGATGAATACCGCCGACCGGTCGATCGCCCTGGTGGACGCGGCGATGCGGCGCCGGTTCGCGTTCGTGCCGCTGCACCCGTCCGAGCCGCCCACCAACGGGGTGTTGCGCAGGTGGCTGGCGGCGTCCGACCTTGATGTGGGGGTCGCGGATCTGTTGGAGGAGCTCAACCGGCGGATCGAGGATCCGGACTTCAAGATCGGGCCGTCGTACTTCATGCGGAAGGCCGTGCACCAGCCGGGCGGTTTGGAGCGGGCGTGGCGGACGGCGATCCTGCCGTTGTTGGAGGAGCACCACTACGGCGACGGCACCGACGTCCGTGCCCGGTACGGGTTGGACGCGATCCGCGCCCGCGTGGCCGGCCGGGCGGCGTCCGACCAGGCGGGGAGTGGTGGTGAACCCGCTGATTCTGCGTGAGGGTGACCCGTCGCGGTTGGTGGAGTTGCGGCGTCCGGTCGCGGACGCGTTGGCCGCAGCGGGGGTCGTCCAGGTCGCGCTGACGGATCGTCCGGGGTGGTGGGAGGTGACTCCCGGCACGCAGATCGGGGTTGTCAGCGTGGCGGGGTTGCAGGTGGTGATCGAGCCGAAGATCGACATCAACCGGTTGGTGTTCCTGATGGGGTACGCGCGGCGGCCGGACTTCTGGCGCGATGACCGGGTGCTCCTGGACGCCGACGCTGACCTGCCCGAGGCCTTGGCGGACGCGTTCGTGCGGTTGGCGAGGCGGGCGTTGGAGCAGGGGCTACTCAAGGGGTATGTGACCGTCGATGACACGTTGGCGGTGTTGCGGGGCCGGGTGCGGGAGGCGGACCAGTTGCGGCGCCGGTGGGGGCGGAGCATCCCGCTGGAGGTGCGGTACGACGAGTTCACCGTCGACATCGCCGAGAACCAGCTGCTGTTGGCGGCGGTGGAGCGGTTGTTGCGGACGCCGCGGGTCGGCGTCCGGCATCGGGCGGGGTTGCAGAGGCTGCGGTTGCAGTTGGCGGACGTGACCGCTCCTGGGCGCGGCGGCGTGCGGCCTTCGTGGACGCCGTCGCGGTTGAACGCGCGGTACGTGCCGGCGTTGGAGTTGGCCGAGTTGGTGCTGACGGGGCGCTCGTTCGAGCAGCGGGTGGGGGACCTGGTGGTGTCGGGCTACCTGTTCAACATGGCGACGATCTTCGAGGACTTCGTGACGGTCGCGTTGCGGGAGGCGTTCCGGCCATACGGGGGTCGTTCGCGGTTGCAGTACCGCACCCATCTGGATGAGGCGGAGATGGTGCCGGTTCGTCCGGACTTCGTGTGGTCGAACAGCGGCATGCCGCGGGTGGTGGTGGACGCCAAGTACAAGGCTGAGAAGCCCAGCGGCTTCCCGCAGGCCGACCTGTATCAGCTGCTGGCCTACTGCACGGTGCTCGGCCTGCCGGTCGGGCACTTGGTCTACGCGAAAGGGTTCGAGGACGCCCGCGAGCACGTTGTGCGGAACGTCGGCGTCCGGATCGTTGCGCACACGCTTGACCTCAGCGCCGAGCCGCAGGAAATGCTCGCCTCGGTCACGGAATTGGCTGGGCGAATGCTGGTGGCCGCCACCCCACTGACTTCCATGGGGGCTGGTGAGGTGACGTGGGACCTATCGCGCTTATGACGGTTTGTCCGCCGAGGCACGTTCGTCTCTGCTGATCTACGGCGGCGTCGCCTTGGCGAGTTCGCTTAGCGGTGGCGTATGGTGCAGAACGACACGCCAAGGAGGGCCTGAGTAAGTGAGACGCACATGATGGCGCCCGCTAGCGAAGCGTGGGGGTACTCGCCCGACGCGGCCCGAGCCACCTCCCTGCAGCTCGACGGCGAAGCGCAGATAGTACTTGTTGGACGACTCTTGCCGATCCCTTGGTGAACGCGCCGTTCCGGTTTATGCGCTCGCACGCCAAAGTTCTCTGCACTGGCGACGATTGGTATGTCCGAGACATGGAATCGCTCAACGGGACCAAGGTCAACGGAAACACCATCGCCAACCAAACGAGACTTCGCGATGGAGACAGAGTATGCGTCGGCGACACCGTTCTCGTCTTTCGCATGCGACACACAGCCTCCACATCGCGCCGCGGAGGAACTTCCCGCAATTGAAACCGATCGAGTTCGTGAACGCTCGATCGGGACTGTAATCTCAACGGTGTAACTCCCTTTCAAGGAGGTACACGATGAGCATGCAGGTTGATGTGGCCGCTGGGCCGCTCGCGATGGAGGATGACGAGCAGGTGTCCACGATGTTGGAGCGGCCGCCGGTGGTGGTGGATAAGAAGTTGGTGGCGCAGCTGGTCGGCGACGCCCAGCGGCTCGGGGTCCAGGTGGACGGCGAGGGCGGGTTGCTGGCGCAGTTGACCAAGCTGGTTGTGGAGTCGGCTCTGGAGGGCGAGCTGACGGCCCATCTGGGCTACGACAAGCACCAGCGGGTCGAGGACAGCGGGAACGCTCGTAACGGCACCCGGTCCAAGACGGTGTTGACGAAGGCTGGCCCGATCGTGGTTGATGTGCCGCGGGATCGGGCTGGGACGTTCACCCCGGTGATCGTCGCCAAACGGCAACGCCGACTCGGGTCGATCGAGGACGTGGTGCTGTCTTTGTCGGCCCGGGGGATGACTCACGGCGACATCTGTGCCCACCTGGCCGACGTGTACGGCTCGGAGGTGTCCAAGTCGACGATCTCCACGATCACCGACAAGGTGCTCGACGGCATGGCCGAGTGGCAGAAGCGGCCCCTCGACTCGGTGTATCCGGTGGTGTTCGTGGACTGTATCCACGTCAAGGTCCGCGACGGGCAGGTCGCCAACCGGCCCATCTACGTTGCTTTGGCGGTCACCGTGGAGGGGAACCGGGACATTCTGGGTTTGTGGGCCGGTGACGGCGGCGAGGGCGCCAAGTACTGGCAGCAAGTCCTAACCGAGATCAAGAACCGGGGCGTCGACGACGTCCTCATGCTCGTCTGCGACGGGTTGAAACACTTACCTGACGCCGTCGGGAACGTGTGGCCCCGCACGATCGTGCAGACGTGCGTTGTCCATTTGATCAGGGCTTCGTTCCGGTACGCGGCCCGGCAGGACTGGGACAAGATCGCCCGTGCCCTGCGGCCCATCTACACCGCCGACACCGCCCCCGCTGCGGAGGAACGGTTCTTGGAGTTCACCGAGGAGTGGGGACGCAAGTACCCGGCCATCGTGAAGCTGTGGTCGGATGCGTGGGCCGAGTTCGTGCCCTTCCTGCAGTTCGGAGCCTGTTGCAGATTCGAGTGTGTCCCGGGCGGCCGCGTTCGCGCTGGCTTG
>ERZ724526.1853-NODE-1853-length-10562-cov-5.000476_pt1 | contig 10562 bp, 5 predicted proteins | sample MGYA00376059_ERZ724526 | MGnify/ENA primary metagenome ERZ724526 (study PRJEB28724, sample SAMN07190883) | activated sludge metagenome | isolation source: activated sludge of sewage treatment plant in Hong Hong | place: Hong Kong | collected 2016-03-17 ... | reverse complement strand
CCACTCGCCATTCAGCTCGTCCTCGAATAAGCGTCCGGCCAATTCTTCCGGATCAGGCGATGCAACCCGGCAGGCATCCAGATGTAACTGAGCGATGTGAGCCAACAAGCCGCCCAATTCCCCGTTGGAATCATCACATTCCTCCATGACGCTTTCCACCCGCGCTACAGCGTATTCGGCCAGATCGACCACGGCCGCCGCTCGGCCATCGGTAATCCAGCTATCCAGCGCGTTGACGACATCCCGGATGCCAGTGACAAAATAGGGCATTTCGTCATAATCGACGAAGCCTCGCGTTGCGGTCGCGCGCTTCAGCGCCTCCTTCCAGGTTTTGATGGCGGCGTGGAGATCACCTCGTCCGCGTGCCGCCAACAACAGCTTTTCCCGCATCCGGTCGTCGCGCCGGCAGGCGTTCACGATCAGATCGATCAATTGGTTCGGTTCCAGACTCGCCAAGTAATCGCGAATGTCCTCGATGGCGCCATGGCGCTTGGGGGGTGCTTCTCCGGGTCGGGCCGGTTGCGATTCAATCTCCCCCAGCCACGCGAGCGCAACGGCGACGCAGTGTTTGCAAAACTCACCGTCTTGGCCAATCGGGCAATCGCAGTTGTACCGAATCTTGTCGTCCTCCTCCCAAAGCTGGACGGTGTAATCGCGGGTTCCTCGGACGCGGGCGTTGACACCTTCCTCATCTTCGTCCAGCCATTGCACGCGGTTCTGGTCGTAATAGTGCTTGCCACGGGCGAAATACGCCGTATCAGCGATACCTTTCAAAGCGAGAGCAAGCAGTTCAGGCCGCATCGAGAAACTCCTGAGAATAAGGATCGGATCGCTTAGACCGCCCTGGTCGGGTTAGCAGACAGATCGAGCATAATCGTTGATGATAGCAATCCGCGATGCTGGTATGGTCTCGACCGGACCGCTACAATTAGTTTGAATCCGGAGAGGTGGCAGAGCGGTCGATTGCGGCGGTCTTGAAAACCGTTGACCCGCGAGGGTCCGTGGGTTCGAATCCCACCCTCTCCGCCAACTCATGCAGCAGTTTTATCGAGCATTGTGCCCGACGATCTAGCCAGTTTGGTACAACGCCGGCACACGGTGCCCGCCTTCTCGTTTCGGATCGTGCATGACGACCCTTCCTGAACGGATGCTCCGGCCATCACGCGCGAGCTCGATGCAAGGGTTTCCTGCCAGGACGAACCTTTCTCTATCCCTTCTCTTCGCTTTACACCGCGTCAACTCTACCGCGTTCGCAGCCGACCGCCAGGCTCGAAGCGCCAGGGGCGGGAAATGTAGAGCACATCGTATTGCTGGCGAAGCGCCGATGGAAAGGGCGCATAAGGCGCACCGAGTTTGACGATCCGTTGCGCTGCCAGATCCAGTTCCGCGTTGCCAGAGGAACGGATCACTCGCACATCTTGCAGGGAGCCATCTGCCCGTATGGCTACGTCCAGCACCGGACCCGTACTGAGGTTCAATTTGCGAGCCACATCGGGGAAATTCATTTCGCCAATTTGCTCGACCTTGCGCACCCAAGCCGCGATATAAAAGCCTTCCGGAGAACGAGTATCGCTCGGGTTCACCCGTTTGCTGCGTACGTTTGCATTCGCCCGCCGTTGAGCTTGGGTTTCGAGGCCAGCGATCTGACCTAGCAAAGCGCTGCTATCGAGTCGGCCCCGAACACCGGTTGAGGCAGCTGTTCCGCTCCCTCCGAGACGCTCCGACCGACGGTTAGGGCGGGTCGATTGGGGCGCGGATTTGGCGGTCGCCGAAAAATCCTGTTTGATGGAAGGCGGTATGGGTTCGGGCGCTCCGACCGACTGAGACGATGCATTCGGAGTGACCGCAACACGCGGCGCGGGTGTCGTTCTGGCCATGATTGAAGGTTTGGCCGGCACAACCGGTTTCGGCGGCGATTTCGTGGCCGGCACAACCGGTTTCGGTGGCGATTTCGTGGCCGGCACAACCGGTTTCGGTGGCGATTTCGTGGCCGGCATGGGCAACGAGAGGGGTGGTTCGGGCGAGATCGCGGTTGGAGGCTCGGGTGACGGAGTGGATGCCGCTGGTGAGATCGGCTCGGGCGCGGATATGGGTGGGATCACGGCCGGCGCGGATATTGGCGTGGGAGATGCCGAATCTTGGACTGGAGTCGCGGCAGAAGGAGCAGGCGGGAGATCGGGTTGTGCCGGTTTTGGACTGGCAGCTGGCGATCCCGGTAAACCCGTCCGCGTCACCGGCGGCAGTAACACTACCTCAAAACGCAGCGATTTGGGCAAACGGATCGGCCACTGATCAGCCGGAACACCGAGGAACAGCGCGGCATGAAAACCGAGCGCTAACAGCAATGCCAGCACCAGCCGGCCAGTGGCGCCCGAATCGCGGTCGATGAAGTTCATCCGCTATGGCAGTCGTCAGCGCCGCAACCGCCGCTCAATGGCAAGCATCAGATCACCGCCGATATCCAATCCGAACTGGGCATCGAGTTCCCGCGCGCAGGTCGGGCTTGTGACGTTGATTTCGGTCAGCCAATCGCCGATCACGTCCAGTCCGACAAACAGCAAGCCCATTTCTCGGAGTCGAGGCGCCACCTGCGCACAGATCCAGCGGTCGCGCTCGGTCAATGGCACGCCCTCGCCACGACCTCCCGCCGCCAGATTCGCGCGAGTCTCACCCGCTTGTGGAATCCGCGCCAACGCATAGGGAACCGGCTCGCCGTCGATTAACAGAATGCGTTTGTCGCCAGCGGTCACCTCTGGGATGTAACGCTGCGCCATCACCGACCGCCGGCCGTGCGCGGTCAGTGTTTCCAAAATCACGTTCAGATTGGGATCGTCCTGACGCAACCGGAACACCGATGCACCGCCCATGCCATCCAACGGCTTGACCACGATATCACCCTGTTCATCCAGGAATGCCTTGAGCCGCGCCGGCTCCCGGCTCACCGAGGTCGGCGGGCCACATTGCGGAAAGTTCAGGGCGAAAAACTTTTCGTTGGCATCGCGCAGGCTGCGGCACCGGTTGACCACCAGCGTTCCAGCCGCCTCGGCTAATTCCAACAGATACGTGGTGTAGATGTACTCCATATCAAAGGGCGGATCCTTGCGCATTAAAATCACGTCCAGTTCCGCCAATGGAAGATCCCGCTCGCCGCAGAACGTGAACCAACCGTGTTTGTCGTCCTTGACATTCAGCAAGCGAGCCCGGCCAAACGCTTCGCCGCCGCGCGCGTATAGATCGGCCTGCTCGAAGTAATGCAGCTCCCAGTTGCGCGCTTGGGCGGCCAGCAACATGGCAAAGGTGGTATCCTTTTTGATAGTGATGGTGGCGATAGGGTCCATCACCACCCCGAGTTTGAGGGTCATGTTAAGCGAATCCGTGAGGTTGGATGATTCGGCCGAGGCAGATGTCCGGCTGGAGGATCGAGGATCGGTCAACCGTTGCGGGAAAGAACAAGGAGGATGCGGTTTCTATCATGGCGTCATACTCTTGAGTATGCTAAAAGATACGCTAAAAAGATTATCAATCTAGATGCGTGGCTCAGCGTTTCGCATCTAGATCAAGAAAGCCGGCGATCTCCGAAGGGATCGCGTAACGGCCGTCCCGCTCCTAGACTCCGCGATTTGAGGACAGTTAGGTGGCAGATGCGGTAATCACTCCCTCTACGGCGTCACCTCCGCTGCATCCATTCGATGTGCTGCTGCGCTTGGACCAGCATATTCGCGAGCGAGCGCCGCCCACTGCGGCCAGCGCACAGCTGTCGGAGATCAAGGGACAGCTTGCGACGCGTCTCGGTTCCTGGAACCTGCTATTCTCCATGGACGATGTCGCCGAAATCATTCCGCTCCCGCGTGGCATCACTCGGGTGCCGGGCGTCAAACGCTGGCTGCTGGGGATCGCCAACCTGCGTGGCAGGGTTATCTCGGTATCCGACTTGCGGGATTTTGTCGCCGGCCGACCCACGTTGCAATCGCCTACCTGCCAGATCATCGTCGTTCGTGCCGGTGGGTGGGATTATGGTCTATTAGTAGATGAAGTGATCGGGATGCGGCACTTTGGTCCCCAACACCGATTACCGACGCTGGATACCGTGGAGGAAGGCTTGCGGCTCTTCGTCACGGAAGCATTCTGGAGCGACAATCTATGCTGGATGGTGTTCAATACTCGGAAATTGCTGGCGGAGCCTCAATTTTTGAATGCGGCCAGCTAGCGTCATTTTCCAGAATTTCCCCGTTGGGCCAGCGGGTGGAGTGGCTCGGGCTTAGTTCAACGAGAAACAACAATGCGTGATTCGCGAGATCGTCCGGCACAGAAAGGATTATCGGTCACCTACACAGCGCTATTAGGCGCGCTGGTGATCTTCATCGTGCTAATGGGTGTCATCTTCACCACCCTGGAACAGCGGGGCAGGCAGAATGACCTCCATCTCAAGCTCGTCGGCGAGCAGCGGTTCCTGTCGCGCTCGTTGGTGACGGAAGCCCTTGAAGCCGCGCGGGGTAAGGAAGCAGCGTTCGCCAGGCTGAAGGAGGGGCGTGACCGCTTCAGGCAGGTACTCGATGGCCAGAAAAACGGCAGTCCTACCTTGGAACTGCCCCCCGCGCCGGCGGAAGTCCGGTCGCAGCTGGACCAGCTAGAAAGCCGTTGGGCGCCGATGGAAGCCGACATCGATGCGATATTGGCCGGGCGCGGGCCGATCATGGCTGCCAGCAATTTCGTGCCGCTATTGGAAAGTGCGCTCACCCAGATCGTCACGATCTCCGACGAGGTCGCTAAGAGTCTGGCAAACAACCGCATCGATTCCCGGCAAATTTATCAGGTCACCAATCAACTGGTGCTAGGGCAACGGATCGAAAGCGATCTGAAACGGATGTTAAGTGAGGGCGGCGCCGGCACTGCCGCCGCTGCCGACCGGTTCGGCCGCAACGTCAATTTATTCGGCCGGATCTTGAGAGGCATGCGGGATGGAGATGCCAAGCTCGGCATCGACCGAGTCACTCTTCCTGACAGTGGGAGCAAAGTGGTCGATCTCGCCGAGCGATTCAAGTCACTGGAAACCGAAGCCACTCGCATCGCCGATTCCGCACCTGAATTGGTCAAAGTACAAAACGCCGCTCAAGGCGTTGCCGAGAAAGGCGATGCCTTACTGGAAGCGAGCACCAAGCTGCTTGACGCCTACTACCAGAGCAGCCGTCAGTTCAGCTTGTTCGGCATCCACTTGAATTATCAGATCGCCTACCTGTTCGGTGTTCTCGCCCTCATCCTGTTGCTGGTACTGGTCTACCTGCAAAATCGGGAAAGCCGACAGCGTTTGCTGGAAACCGAGCAGCGCAAACAGGACACCGAGGACCAGAACCGTCGTAACCAGGATGCGATCCTGCGCTTGCTCGACGAACTCGGTAACCTCGCCGAAGGTGATCTGACCGTACAGGCCAGCGTCACTGAAGATATCACCGGCGCCATCGCTGATTCCATCAACTACGCGATCGAAGCGCTGCGCGACCTGGTATCGACCATCAACAACACTTCGGGGCTGGTCGCGAGTGCCGTGCAGGAAACCAGCGCCATCGCTGACCGACTGGCCAAATCCAGCGAGATTCAAGCCCGCCAGATCGACAACGCCAGCGCGACCGTCGTGCAGATGGCGCAATCCATGGACGACGTATCATCGAAAACCGCCGCTTCCGCCGAGGTGGCCGAGAAATCGGTGGGCATCGCACACGAGGGCGGTGATCGGGTGCGTCGAACCATTCACGGCATGAACGCCATCCGCGAACACATTCAGGACACCTCCAAGCGCATCAAGCGCTTGGGTGAATCCTCGCAGGAAATTGGCGATATCGTGGCATTGATCAACGATATTGCCGATCAGACCAACATCCTGGCGCTGAATGCCGCGATCCAAGCCTCGGCGGCAGGCGATGCCGGACGCGGCTTCGCGGTGGTCGCCGACGAAGTACAGCGACTCGCGGAACGGTCCAGCAACGCCACCAAGCGTATCGAAACGCTGGTCAAGACCATTCAGGCCGATACCAATGAGGCGGTCATCTCCATGGAGAAGAGTACGTCCGAAGTGGTCGGCGGCGCCAAGTTGGCCGAGAAAGCCGGCGAGGCACTGGAAGAGATCGAAAAAGTCTCCGCCAACCTGGCGGAACTCATCGACGAAATCTCCAAGTCCGCCGGTCGGGTTTCGGAAATGGCCTCGCGGGTATCGAGTGCCATGGTTTCCATCAACGAAATTACCGGACAGACCGCCGAAAGTAGCGTAGGGACTGCATCCGCCATCGGCAAATTGAATCAGCTGGCGCGAGAGTTGCGCCAAGCAATTGCCGATTTCCGGCTGCCCGCTTGAGTCATCTCGTTAGAGACGGGATGCGTGAGGCAAACTGTCGTCGTCCCGATCAACCCGGTTCCGGCCGGCAAGGGTCCACCGGGGGGGATGTCGGCATGGAGGTAGCGCAATGATTTCGCGTCGTGTCGCCGATCACCCGCTGGGCGCTCTCAATGACGACCTATCGCTGGCCTTGCAACGGATTCAGTTTGACCTGGATGCCTATCAACAGGAGCCGACCGAATCCACGCCACTGGAGGCGATGACCAACACCATCGGCCAGATTCGGGGTCCACTGGTTACACTAGAACAGCGCAAAGCAGTTACTCTTCTCGACGAAATGCGCCTGCTCACCGTGGGGTTGATCAAGGGCAAGCTCCCCGCCTCTTTCAATCCGACCGTGCTGCGACAGGCCGTCACCTGCTTGGCCCACTATCTGGAATCCTGCCTGATTCCTGGCGCTCAACCAGCAGACAGCACATTGGTCGAGATGATCGATACCCTTCGTCGAGCGCGCCAGCAGGATGTACCGAGCACTGCCACTGTCAGCAAAGTGCCGATTGTTTCGTCTGATGTGACCCGAGAGAGCATTCTGGACGAGCTGAAGCAACTACGGAAGACAGTTGCCGACGCTCCAGAGAGCGTTGTCGAACAGCCCGAGATATGGGAGTCGCTGCAACGCGAACTGGTGACCGTGCACCGCATGTTGGCCGGACAGGAATGGACACGAGCAGCCTTGGCTTCCGAGCGGTTGGGGCGGATCGCTGGCGCCCTGGCCACCGACGCCGAACATTACCGGTTGCTCGCTATCGGCGTCTTTGGAGAGATCTTCGTCGCGCTGTGCCATTATCTGGAGCCGTTGGGCAACGAGCGCCCTGCCGCCGGCACGGTTTTAAATGAGGTGGAAAACTACCTGACACAATTGGAAACCCTGCTTGCGTTGCCAGCGCGATCCGAGCCATCAACGTCCGATCTGGCTCTCGCCCCAACCCACTCGGTCGATTCGATGGGAAATTCCATTGCCGTGCCCGACCTTCCCTTGATTCTGACCGGGCCATCCGATCACCAAATACCGGTTGCCGACTTGGCTCCAGCTGTCGAGTTGGAGCTGGAGCTGGAGCTGGAACAAAAACCGGTCATACCGGACGAAACATTGTCCAGCGGACTACCGACGCCCGATCTCGGTGAATACCCTAATTTCGCCCTCGATTCCGTCCCGCCGGTTGCCAGCGAAGAGATCGATTTGATCGATTTGCTGGACCTGAAGGAGGCCGATCCGGAGTTCATCGAAGTTTTTCTGGAGGAAGCGCGGGGAGAATTGATCGCCATTCGGGAGCAGTTGATCAATTGGCGGAGCAATTTCAACGATCGCGATGCGCTGACCACGATTCGCCGGGCTTTCCATACCCTCAAGGGTAGCGGCCGCATGGTCGGCGCGACTGTGATCGGTGATTTTGCCTGGGAATACGAGAATCTGCTCAATCAGGTTTTAAGCGGAACGCTGAATCCAAGCATGGCCCTTTGCGATGCTGTCGCGGCGGCGGTTTCGGCGCTGGCGCCGCTCGTGGGCGAAATTCCGCCACGGGGTGGCGAGCTGGATGTCTTGCCGACCTTGATCGCCCAAGTAAAAAATCTGCCTTTCACCCAGGCGGAGGAAGCGGTCGCACCGCCGGCAGCCCCTGTCGAATCTACCGCGACCTCGCTCTTGATGCGGAGAACACTGCGACCCGCCGCACCACCGCCGGTCATATCGCCGCCAGCGCCCGCCACACCGCTAGCGAGCGCGGCTGTGGAAATCGATCCAGAATTTCTGGAAGTCTTTCTGGAAGAGGCGCGCGAGGAACTGGACCGCATTCGCGAACAACGAATCGTCTGGCAGCGCAATCTCACCGACCACGAAGCCTTAACCACGATTCGTCGGGCCTTTCATACGCTTAAGGGTAGTGGCCGCTTGGTCGGCGCGACCGAAATCGGCGAATTTGCCCTGGAATTCGAAAACCTGTTGAACCGGGTTTTGAGCGAGGAACTACCCGCGTCCACCGCGATAGCCGACTTGGTCGGCGAGGCTGCGAACGTGTTGGATCGCCTGGTCGGCAACGAACCGGTCACCGACCAAACCAAGCCTATGATGGCAGCCTTGGTCGAGCAGGCTCGCACACTATCGCCAGCTGTCTTGGCCGACACCGCATCCACGCCGCCTGCCTCTGTTCAACCGCCGGAAGTGGTTCTGCCATCTGTCCCCGCTCAGCCGGCCGAGGTCGCTCTACCGCCCGCGCTTACCCAACCGTCCGAGGTCGTGCGGCCAGCACCCGCTCAAACGACTGGGCAGGTTCCGCCACCTGTGGTTCCAGAGCAGGCCGCGACGTCGGATTTGGAACTGGCACAGGTTTTCCAATACGAAGCGACCGAAATCCTCGATGCCAGCGATCTCATTCTGCAACGACTGGCGACGGAAACCGATCAAACGGTATTGTTGAACGACCTGCGGCGGAACATGCACACGCTCAAGGGCAGCTCGCGCTTGTCGGGCCTGCTCTCCATCGGCGACTTGGCACATGCCGCCGAATCGGTGCTGGACGCGCTTAGTAAAACCGCGGGCCGTGCCTCGTCAGTGGTACTCGACGCCCTGCAACAAACCGTGGATTACTTGAACCGGATGGTGGCGGAAGCTGCCGGTGGTGCCAGTCCGGCTGCCGCGACCAAAACGATCAGCGGCTTACATCGCCTGGCCGATGCCCTTGCCGCGGGTGAACCGATCACCGAATTGTCCCCGGTCTTGCTGGCCGTCGAACCGACGCCAGCAGAGCCGATCAGCAAGCGGCGGGCAGCAACCCCACCGTCCGAGCCCGCCGCGTTCCAGACCATGACCGAACTGGATCAGGAGTTGGTACAGGTCTTCCAGACCGAAGCCAGCGAGATCCTCGACTCCAGCGACGCTATTTTGGCGCGCTTGCGCGGTGACCCGACCAGCACCGAACTGCTGAATAACTTGCGCCGCGAGATGCACACGCTCAAGGGCGGTTCGCGGATGGCCGGCTTCATGACGGTCGGCGAGTTGGCTCACGCCGCCGAATCGGTACTGGACGCGCTCGGCAAGGGCACGCTGAAGGGATCGTCACGGATAATGGACTTGATTCAGCGTGCCTTGGACGGCCTGCACCAGATGTTGGCTGGCGTACTCAGCGGCGCTCAACTGCCCACGCAGCGGGAATTGATCGAGGAATTGCATGGCGTGCTCGGTGCCAGGCCCATCGAGCGCTCCAAACCACTATTGCCGGCGGTGACCGCGACCCTGACCGCCGCAGCCGCAGCCGCAGCCTCGGCGACCCAGTCCGCCGAGAAACCTGCCGCCGCATCGGCCGTCGATAGCATCCGTGTGAGCGCCACCCTGCTGAACACCCTGGTCAACCAAATGGGTGAAAGCAGCATCTTCCGCGCCCGAATCGATCAGGGCGTCAGCGCGATGAGCTTCAACCTCAACGAGCTGGAGCAAACCATCGTGCGCTTGCGCCGACAGGTGACGAATTTGGCTACCCAAGCCGAGGCGCGCATTCAATCGCGCCACGATCAGGATGCCAAGACACATCAACTGGAATTCGATCCGCTGGAGCTGGACCGTTTCACCGAGCTGCAACAAGTCAGCCGGTCGCTGATGGAGGTCGCCGACGATCTGAGCAATATCGGCAACGCGCTGGGCGAGCATGCCCGGGAAGTCTCCTCATTGCTGGACCAGCAGGGCAAAGTCAACAAGGAGATTCAGCAAGGTTTAATGCGCACCGGCATGGTCCGGTTCGGCGGTATTGTCTCCCGGTTGCGGCGGGTGGTCCGACAATCGGCCCAGGAATTGGGCAAGCGGGCGGAGTTGCTGGTCGGCGGTGAGGATGCGGAAGTCGACCGCAGCGTGCTGGAAAATATGATCGCCCCCCTGGAGCACATGTTGCGTAACTCGCTGGCGCATGGAATCGAGCCACCGGAGCTGCGCCGGGAACGCGGCAAACCCGAGATCGGGACCATCACCCTGAGCCTGCGCCGGGAAGGGGCGGAGTTGGTGCTGGAGTTGAACGACGACGGCAGTGGTCTTAATTTCGACGCCATCCGGGCCAAAGGTGAGGAAAAGGGTCTGTTATCGCCCGGACAGCCGGTCACCGACGAGGAATTGATCGCGCTGCTGCTGCGTCCCGGATTTTCCACCGCGACCTCGGTTACCCAGATTTCCGGGCGAGGCGTTGGGATGGAT
>ERZ724526.1852-NODE-1852-length-10566-cov-4.591380_pt1 | contig 10566 bp, 12 predicted proteins | sample MGYA00376059_ERZ724526 | MGnify/ENA primary metagenome ERZ724526 (study PRJEB28724, sample SAMN07190883) | activated sludge metagenome | isolation source: activated sludge of sewage treatment plant in Hong Hong | place: Hong Kong | collected 2016-03-17 ... | reverse complement strand
ACCTCCGGCCTCTACGTCCCGAACGTAGCGCTCTACCAGGCTAAGCTACACCCCGTGCTGCCTGGAGCAGCCGGGTCTTGGCAGGAAAGCTCAAGACCGACGCTCCAGAAGCTGAGCCGCTAATTGTAGCAAACCTGCCGAGTACGGATTCTCCGGCAACAGGCTGGCGGCCTCCATGGCGCGCTGGGCTTCCGCGCGTGCCGCAGTCCTGGTCACTTCCAGCGCCCCGGTGCCGCGCACAATGGCAATGATCTGGTCCAGATCCGCCGTCGAGCCGGATTCAATGGCATGCCGGATGATGCTACGTTCTGACGCATTGCCCCTTTGCATGGCCGCAATCAGGGGCAGGGTCGCCTTGCCCTCCCGCAAATCGTCACCCAGGTTCTTGCCCATTTCGGCTACGTCGCCGTCATAGTCGAGCACATCGTCAATCACCTGGAATGCGGTGCCCAGGGCCTGGCCGTACTCGGCGCAGGCCTGCTCGATGCGGTCGTCGCTTTGGGCCAGCACCGCACCAAGCCGTGCACTGGCTTCAAACAGCTTGGCCGTCTTGGAGCGGATCACGCGAAGGTAGGCCGTTTCATCCAGCGAGGCGTCGTGCATGTTCATCAGTTGCAGGACTTCACCTTCCGCAATCACGTTCGTTGCATCGGCAAGAATCTGCATGATCCGCATGTCGCGGGCGTCAACCATCATCTGGAAGGCGCGCGAATACAGGAAGTCTCCCACGAGAACACTGGCGGGGTTGCCAAAGCTTTCGTTGGCGGTGGCACGGCCGCGACGCAGGGTCGATTCGTCGACCACGTCGTCGTGCAACAGCGTGGCAGTGTGGATGAACTCCACCACGGCCGCGAGGTTGAACCTTTGTGCCCGGGAGTAGCCCAAGGCGCCACACACCAGCAGGAGCAGTGCTGGCCGGAGCCGCTTGCCACCTGCCGAAATGATGTAACGGGATACTTCGCCGACGAGGGGAACACCCGAGTCCAGCCGGCGTGCGATGACCTGGTCGACTTCGCGCATGTCGGCGGCAATCAGGTCAAGAACGGCTTGGGGGCTGGAGGTGGTGGAGGGAGTCAAGTTCAAGGGTCCGCGAAGCCGCGATTATAGGAAGGCGCCGGAGCGCCGGGTGGCATCGCAAAAGGGTGCGCATGTTAGTGACTGCAAACCGTGCTATAATTTTGGGCTCTGCGGAAATTCGTCCCCAGAGCTTCAAATCAAGAGGTCAACATGTACGCGGTCATAAAAACCGGCGGCAAGCAGTATCGCGTTGCTTCCGGCGAAAAAATTAAAGTAGAACAGATTGCTGCGGACGTAGGCCAGGAGATCGTGATCGACCAGGTGCTCGCTGTTGGAAACGGCAGCGACATCAAGGTCGGCACCCCCCTGGTGTCCGGCGCAACTGTGAAAGCCACTGTGGTGGCGCACGGCAAGCACGACAAGGTTCGCATCTTCAAGATGCGTCGTCGCAAGCACTATCAGAAACGCCAGGGGCATCGCCAGCAGTTCACGGAACTGCAAATCGGCGCGATTGCTGCATAAGGAGCACGAGTCATGGCACAGAAAAAAGGCGGCGGCTCTACGCGAAACGGGCGAGATTCCAAGCCCAAGATGCTCGGTGTGAAAGCGTTTGGCGGTGAACTGATCAGCGCTGGCTCCATCATCGTGCGCCAGCGCGGCACCAAGTTCCACCCCGGCACCAATGTCGGCGTGGGCAAGGACCACACGCTGTTTGCGCTGGTGGACGGCCACGTGTCGTTCTCAACCAAAGGCGCCCTGAGCAAGCACACGGTCAGCGTCACCCCCGCGTAAGTCATCAGGCTTTCCGGCACGGAAGCCCTGCGGTTCATTCGCAGGGCTTTTTTGTTTCAGACCCCTAAAATCGGTCAACCATGAAATTCGTAGACGAGGCTTTTATTGACGTCGCCGCCGGTGACGGCGGGAACGGCTGCGTCTCGTTCCGCCACGAGAAATACAAGGAATTCGGCGGTCCCAATGGCGGTGATGGAGGACGCGGTGGTCATGTTTTTGCTGTTGCCGATCCGGCCCTGAACACCCTGGTGGACTACCGCTATGCACGCCGCCATGAGGCCAAGCGCGGTGAGCACGGCATGGGCTCGGACATGTTCGGTGCGGCGGGTGACGACATCACGCTCAAGATGCCCGTGGGCACCATCATCAGCGATGCTGAAACAGGCGATGTGCTGTTCGAACTGCTGACGCCGGGTGAAGTCATCACGATCGCCAAAGGCGGTGATGGCGGCTTCGGCAACATGCGGTTCAAGAGCGCAATCAACCGTGCACCGCGCCAGAAGACGCCGGGTTGGCCCGGCGAAAAGCGCAACCTCAAGCTGGAACTGAAGGTCCTGGCCGACGTGGGGCTGCTCGGCATGCCCAACGCCGGAAAGTCCACACTGATCTCGGCCATCTCCAACGCCAGACCCAAGATCGCGGACTACCCTTTCACGACCCTGCATCCGAATCTTGGCGTTGTACGGGTCGGACCCGAGCAGAGCTTCGTGGTGGCGGATGTCCCGGGGCTGATTGAAGGTGCTTCCGAGGGAGCCGGACTGGGGCACCAGTTCCTACGGCACCTTCAGCGCACGCGCCTGCTGTTGCATCTGGTCGACTTTGCGCCGTTCGACGACAGCGTCGATCCGGTGGCCCAGGCCAAGGCCATTGTGGGAGAGCTCAAGAAGTACGACGAAGCGCTCTACAAGAAGCCACGCTGGCTGGTCCTCAACAAGCTGGACATGGTGCCGGCCGATGAGCGGGAGGCTCGTGTCAAGGACTTCGTCAAGCGGTTCAGGTACAAGGGGCCGGTGTTCGAGATCTCGGCCCTCACGCGCGAGGGCTGCGAGCCCCTGATCAAGGCCGTGTACCAGCACATCAAGGCGCAGCAAGTGGCGGAGACGCCACACATCGACGTGGACCCGCGATTTGCGGGCGATGCCGCCCAATGAGTGACACCAGCACCGTATTGCGTGATGCCCGGAGGATTGTGGTCAAGGTTGGTTCCAGCCTGGTCACCAACGAAGGACGTGGTCTCGATGAACGTGCCATTGGTGAGTGGTGCCGGCAGCTCGCGGCACTGGCGGCCGAGGGGCGTGAAGTTGTGATGGTGTCCAGCGGCGCCATCGCCGAGGGCATGAAGCGCCTGGGCTGGACCACGCGTCCGCACGAGGTCAACGAACTCCAGGCCGCTGCTGCCGTCGGGCAGATGGGCCTGGCGCAGATGTACGAAACCAAGTTGCGCGAGAACGGCATGGGGTCGGCGCAGGTCTTGCTGACCCATGCCGACCTTGCAGACCGGGAGCGCTACCTGAACGCACGGTCCACGCTGCTGACGCTGCTGCGGTTGAAGGTCGTTCCCGTGATCAACGAGAACGACACCGTCGTCAATGATGAAATCAAGTTTGGCGACAACGACACACTCGGCGCGCTGGTGGCCAATCTGGTGGAGGCCGATGCGCTGGTCATCCTCACCGACCAGAAAGGTCTGTACAGCGCGGACCCGCGCAAGGACCCTGCTGCCGTCTTTGTCCATGAAGCCAAGGCCGGCGACCCGGCGCTCGAAGCCATGGCCGGTGGCGCGGGTTCCAGCCTCGGCCGCGGCGGCATGATCACCAAGATCCTGGCGGCCAGGCGTGCGGCCGGGTCCGGCGCATCCACGGTCATTGCCTGGGGGCGCGAGCCGGACGCACTGCTTCGCCTGGCGCGCGGCGAAGCCATTGGCACGCTGCTGGTGGCGCAGACCCAGAAGACTCAGGCGCGCAAGCAGTGGATGGCAGACCATCTGCAACTGCGTGGCGCCGTGCTGGTGGACGACGGTGCCGCCATCAAGGTGCGCGATGAAGGCAAGAGCCTCCTGCCTGTGGGCATGACCGCCGTGGAGGGGGAGTTTTCGCGCGGGGATGTCATCGCCGTGCGCAGTGCCGGCGGCACCGAAATTGCCCGCGGGCTGGCCAACTATTCCAGTGCGGAAGCCCGCCTGATCTGTCGCAGGCCCTCGAGCGAATTCGAAAAGCTGCTGGGCTATGCGGCTGAACCCGAAATGGTCCACCGCGACAACCTTGTCGTGACGCGCTGACCCGCCGCCGCTAGCGGATCTTCTCGAAGTTCTGGTTCTTCAACTCACGCACAACGTCCTGCGTCGTGCGCGGCGGTGCGTTGCCCACGCAACCCCCTTGCCTTGCAAACATCAGTGTGTGGCGGGAAGGCTGGCTGCTCCAGATGGATTTCCATGCGCTGCTGTCTGCGGCGGTCCAGCCGCTGCTGGCGTTGTAACGCGCGTAGGTGCGGACTTCGCCAGTGCTGCAGCGCAGGCCCTCGTACATCGCGTTGACAGTACCCGTGCTGCTGCGGGCCACCACCACGTAGCGCAAGATGCCGTCGCTGCCAAGCTGGAGCGTGGCAGGGTCGATGCCGAACTTCAGTGTTGATCCGGCACTGACCTCGAACGGCAGCAGGCGCGAAAGCTCGAACGCGGGCGGAGGTGGCGCATCCAGCTCCTTCCAGTCAGGGTCCTGGGCTGCGAGTTGGGCGGTCGCCGGCAGCGTCAACGCCACAAGCGGAACCGCCAGCCATTTAGGGAGATGCATGGGATTTGTCCTGGGCATCGGTATCCAGCCCGGTTTGGGGGTCGGGTTCAAAGGTCGCGCCCGGCGGCAACTCGAAACTGGCGCCCGGCATCAAAGGTTCAGGCGCTGGGTCTGCAGGATCGTGGTCATGTTCGCGCAGTCGCATGCCCCCGCGCAGGTACCGGTTGCGGTGGTCGTGGCGCGGCACGTAGCGCGCCAGCTCCGTGAGCGCCATTTCGTAGACGCCACGCTTGAACTCCACCACCACGTCCAGCGGGACCCAGTAGTCATTCCAGCGCCAGGCATCAAACTCCGGGTGGTTGGTGGCGCGCAGGTTCAGGTCCCAGTCGTGGCCCACCAGCTGCAGCAGGAACCAGATCTGCTTCTGCCCCTTGTAGTGGCCGCGGGCATCGCGGCGGATGTACCGGTCAGGCACCTCATAGCGCAACCAGTCGCGGGTCCGGGCAAGAATGCGCACATGCTCCGGCAGGAGCCCCACTTCCTCGTGCAGTTCACGGTACATGGCCTGCTCCGGGTTCTCGCCCCGGTCAATGCCCCCTTGCGGAAACTGCCAGCTGTGGGTGCGTATGCGCTTGCCCCAGAACACCTGGTTTTTCTGGTTGAGCAGGATGATGCCGACGTTCGGCCGAAAGCCGTCCCGGTCAAGCATAATCAAACCCCAAATTTTTAAACTGAGTTCATTATGCACGCCGCTGCCGGGCGGGCAAGGGGCTTGGTACCAACGGTCTCATTTCCGCCTGATGAAAGCCTCCCAGTTCCTCATTTCCACGCTCAAGGAAGCCCCCGCGGACGCCGAAGTGGTGAGCCATCAATTGATGATGCGCGCCGGCATGATCAAGAAGCTCGGCGCCGGCATCTACAACTACATGCCCATGGGTCTGCGCGTGATCCGCAAGGTCGAGGCCATTGTGCGCGAGGAGATGAACCGCGCCGGCGCGGTGGAACTGCTGATGCCCGTGGTGCAGCCCGCCGAGTACTGGCAGGAAACAGGCCGCTGGGACAAGATGGGCCCTGAACTGATGCGGGTGAAAGACCGCCATGGCCGGGACTTCATCATCCAGCCCACCAGCGAAGAGGTGGTGACGGACATCGCCCGGCAGGAACTGCGCAGCTACAAGCAGCTGCCGAGGAACCTGTACCACATCCAGACGAAGTTCCGTGACGAGCGGCGACCACGTTTTGGCGTGATGCGCAGCCGTGAATTCATCATGAAGGACGCCTACAGCTTTGACCGCGATGTGGCCAGTGCGAAGGCCAGCTACCAGGTCATGGCCAGGGCCTATCGCGCCATCTTCGACCGCTTCGGCCTGCGTTACCGCGCCGTGGCCGCAGACAGTGGCGCCATTGGCGGGGACCTGTCCGAAGAGTTCCAGGTCATTGCCGCCACCGGGGAAGATGCCATCGTCTACTGCCCCACCAGTGACTACGCGGCCAACATGGAAAAGGCTGAGGCTCTGGCGCCACAGGGCCCACGCCCGGCGCCTTCCAACGCCATGGCCAAAACACCCACGCCCGGCAAGAGCACCTGTGCGGATGTCGCGCAGCTGCTGGGTGTGCCCTTGCAGACGACCGTGAAGTCGCTGGTGCTGGCCACCGATGAACTCAACGAGAAGGCAGAGGTCGTGAAGTCGCAGGTGTGGCTGCTGCTGGTGCGCGGCGACCACGACATGAACGAGATCAAGGTGGGCAAGGTGGCGGGGCTGAACAACGGTTTCCGTTTCGCCACGGTCGGGGAGATCGAAGACCACTTCGGCACCCGACCCGGGTACTTGGGTCCGATCGGCCTCAAGAAGCCGGTCAAGGTGGTGACCGACCGCGATGTGGCGGTAATGGCCGACTGGATCTGCGGTGCCAACGAGGTCGACTTCCACCTCACCGGTGTGAACTGGGGCCGCGACCTGCCCGAGCCCGACGTGGTGGCCGACATCCGTAACATTGTGGAGGGTGACGCTTCGCCAGACGGCAAGGGTGTGCTGGCGATCGAGCGCGGCATTGAAGTGGGCCATGTGTTTTACCTGGGCACCAAGTACAGCAAGGCGATGAACGCGACCTTCCTGGACGAGACCGGCAAGCCCCAGTTCATGGAAATGGGCTGTTATGGCATCGGCATCACGCGCCTGCCCGCCGCGGCAATTGAGCAGAACCACGACGAGCGCGGCATCATCTGGCCCGACGCCATCGCGCCGTTCACCGTCGTGATCTGTCCGATTGGCATGGACCGCAGCGCCGACGTCCGGGCCGCCGCCGAGCGACTGCACGCCGAGTTGCTGGGCGCCGGCGTGGATGTGCTGCTGGATGATCGTGGCGAACGCCCCGGGGCCATGTTTGCCGACTGGGAACTGATCGGCGTGCCGCACCGTGTGACCATTGGCGACCGCGGTCTCAAGGAAGGCCATGTGGAGTACCAGCATCGCCGCGATGCCGCCGCCACCAAGATACCGGCTGGCGAAGTGCTGAACTTCGTGAAGGGCCGGCTGCAGGCGTGATATCGCGTCGCCACTGCCTGGCCGGGCCGCCATCGGCAGCTGGCCTGCTGATGCGGCCCCGCGAGGCGTCAGCTGGCGCCCAGATCGAGGAGCCGCTCATCGACTCGGTACGCACCGCGTTGAGCTCGGCCATTGCCAACAGCGCGCCGCCCGTTCCTGAATTCAGCGATACCGAATCGCGGCTGGCCTACTTGCGCTGGCTTGGCGCCATGAGCAACCGCCTGAAACGGCGCAAACCCGACTGGCAGCAACGCAAGGAATTCCTGCAGACCGTCTGGTACGAGAGCCGGCGCGCCGGCCTGAGCACGGCGCTGGTGCTGGGCCTGATCCAGGTGGAAAGCGGGTTTCGCAAGTATGCGGTGTCCAGTGCCGGCGCACGCGGTTACATGCAGGTCATGCCGTTCTGGACCCGTGTAATCGGCGATGGCGATGCCGGCAAACTCTTCCACATGCAGACCAACCTGCGCTTTGGCTGCGTCATCCTGCGCCACTACCTGGATCGCGAGCGGGGTGACCTCTTCATGACGCTGGGCCGCTACAACGGCAGCCGCGGCAAGGCGCCGTACCCCAACGCGGTGCTGGGCGCGCAGAAGGCCTGGGAGTTCAACGAGTAGGCGGTGTCCGCGTGACCATGACCTGGTCAATGCGGTAGCTGTCCACGTCCAGCACCTCGAAGGTGTAGCCGCCCCAGCTGACCTTGTCGGTGCGCCGCGGCACGCGCCGCAGCATCACCATCAGGAAGCCCGCCAGGGTCTCGTACTCCTCGCTGTGGGGCAGGGCGTCCAGTTCGAGCGCACGCAGCACGTCGGTGACGGGCGTGACGCCGTCGATCAGCCAGGAATTTTCATCGCGCTGGACTATGAGCTCTTCATCGGGCGGTGCCACCAGCTCGCCCATTACCGTGCTCATGACGTCGTTGAGCGTGACCACCCCCACCACCAGGCTGTATTCGTTCACGATGATGGCAAAGTCCTCGTGCGCCTGGCGAAACTGCTCCAGCACCTCGGCCAGCGTCAAGCGGTCGGGCACGATCAGCGCCTTGTGCAGCAGGTTCTCGTCCGTCAGGCGTATCGGCTGGTTGTTGAGGACGCGCTGGAACAGGTCCTTGGCGTCCACGTAGCCCACGATGTGGTCAATGTCGCCATCGCATACCGGGTAGGTGGAAAACGGCTCGGCCGCGATGCGGGCACGCACCACTGCGTCCGGGTCGTCACGGCGGAACCAGGCCACGCGCTCGCGGTGCGTCATGGCGCTGCTCACGGTACGGGTGTCCAGCTCGAACACGTTTTCAATCACCTGCTGCTCTCGCCGTGCCAGCACGCCAGCCTGGGCGCCCGCTTCGGTCAGCGCCAGGATGTCGGCCGAAGTCACCTGGTCGTCACGCTGTGCCGGCAGGCCCAGCAGGCGGAACAGGCCGTCCGTGCTCTTGCCAAACAGCCACACCACGGGCTTCAGAAGGGTGGTCAGCACATTCATCGGCCCCACCATTCGCATGGCCAGTTGCTCGGGGTGGGTCATGCCCAGGCGTTTGGGAAACAGGTCGGCAAACACCAGAAACAGGGAGATGGTCAGCAGGAAAGAGGCGACAAATGCGGCGGTTTGTGCCGCGGACGGCGACAGCCAGAGCAGGAACACCTGCACGAACCACGGGCTCCACGCCCCCTCACCGACGATGCCACCCAGGATGGCCACCGCATTCAGCCCGATCTGCACCACGGTGAAGTAGGGGCCGGGGTGTTCCTGCACACGCAGCACCTTTTCGGCGCGCAGATCACCGGCGTCCGCAATCTGGCGCAGGCGCAAGCGCCGCGAGGCAGCGAGTGAAATTTCCGCCAGCGAGAAGTAGGCGCTCGCGGCGATCAAGGCAACGATCAGCAGCAGGCTCTGGGTCAGGGTCATGGGCAAACTCCCGCAAGGAGTTTACCGGGCAGGCCCGGTGCCCGTTGCCTACTGCATGAAGCCGATGCGGCTCTTCTGTGGCCCCGCCTTGGGCAGGTCAGCCGGTTGCACCGTGTCGCGGCCGTCCAGCCGGGCATTGCCAAACCCCGTCATCAGCGCGCGGCGCATCTCGCGGGGTGCGAGCTCAGCCAGCAGGTCCAGCACGTCATCCTGGGGCTCGGCAGCAAAACGCTCGCCCCAGCCATGGTCGGCACGGATCGACTGGTACAGGTTGCGCGCGATGCGCCGGGCCGCTTCGGGCGACGGCGGCTCAATCTGGAACACATTCATGCGGTTCATGATCGGCTCGGGGATACCGCGCTCGTCATTGGCCGTCAGGACCCACACCACCTGGCTGGCGTCGATCGCCACCTCGGCGAATTCGTCCATGAAGTCGTGTGCGCTGTCGTGTTCCAGCAGGCCATAGAGCGCGCCCAGCGGGTCGTACTGGGCGTCGGTGCTGGCCTTGTCGACTTCGTCGACCACGATCACCGGGTTGGCGTACTGGCCGTCCACCAGGGCCTCGAACACCTTGCCGGGCTTGGCGCCCTTCCACTGCGACGACGAGCCGGACAGCAGCCAGCCAGCGGTCATCGAGCTCATGGGCACCAGGTTCATGCCGGTGCCCAGGAGCCCGGCCAGCTTTCGCGCGAAGTGTGTCTTGCCAATGCCCGGCGGCCCCAGCAGCAGCATCGGGGTGACCTCCAGCCCGTCGCGGCTGTCGGTGCTCAACGCCACGTGGCGCTTCACGTCGTCCAGCGCGTCGGTGAAATTGGGCAACTGGTCGTACAGCGCCGACATGTCTGGCACACCGCTGGGCTTGACCTGGAAGCGCTCGGGCCCGCGTTCGAGCATGCGTTCATAGGTATTGCGCAGGGCTTCGTATTCGCGCTGGCCGCCGGCGTCCTGCAGCTTGGCCAGCTTGCGTTCCACCTCTTCGGGGCGGAACACGCTGCGCACATTGGCGATTGGCAGCTGGAAGGAAGAAGACTGTGGAATGAGACTGCGGGATTCCATCAACGACTCCTGGAACGAACACAATTCATTCCAGCATAAGCCGTGCCAGCTTGCAAGAGGGAAGTCAGGCGGCGTTGTTGCCCAGCACCTGTTGCAGTTCGCCGTTCTCGTACATCTCCATCATGATGTCGGAGCCCCCGATGAATTCGCCGCGCACATACAGCTGCGGGATGGTGGGCCAGTTGCTGTATTCCTTGATGCCCTGGCGGATCTCGTCATCCTCCAGTACGTTCACGGTCTGCACGGTCCTGGTGTCCACGCCGCAGGCCTTGAGGATCTGGATGGCGCGGCCCGAGAAGCCGCACATGGGGAAGCTGGCGCTGCCTTTCATGAACAGCACGATATCGTTGCCCTTGACCAGGCTGTCGATGCGTTGTTGGGTATCGCTCATGGGAAGGTCCTCACAAAAATGGCGGTGCCAGGCTGTGCCGGGCGAGAAGCCCCAATTATCCCCGTTCAGGCCATTGCCCGCCGGAGCAGCGCTCAATGCCGGCCAGGTCGTGGCGGCTGCTGACGCGGGCAAAGCC
>ERZ724526.1851-NODE-1851-length-10570-cov-4.656301_pt1 | contig 10570 bp, 10 predicted proteins | sample MGYA00376059_ERZ724526 | MGnify/ENA primary metagenome ERZ724526 (study PRJEB28724, sample SAMN07190883) | activated sludge metagenome | isolation source: activated sludge of sewage treatment plant in Hong Hong | place: Hong Kong | collected 2016-03-17 ... | reverse complement strand
TAAAAGAATTAAATAAAAAAATATGATAGCTTATTTTTATCACAAAACGACAGGGTTACCACTTATTGGTGGAACTGTAACAATGACTCTTGTAAATGCAAATTCTAACAGCATAGTTGTGAATGCGGGTGCTATGAGTGAAGTTACAAATCTTCCTTGAGCTTACTATCATCCATATCTAGCTGATCTAAATATTGACTATATAGGTCAGTATACTTGTACTGATCCAAACTATGTATCAAGTATTGATAAGATATATCTACAAGCTAGCAGAACATCCGTATGATCATACAGTAATAAAAACGATTTTGGTGCTATAGATAGAGATAATATTGAAAAGATAAAGAAAGTAGTTGATACATTAAAAGATCTTATAGAAAGTACAAAAAAAGAAATAATGAATCAAGAAGAGAAAGAAATGGACTTTTCTTTAATTATTGATAAAATTGACTCTATAGAAATTCCAGAGATGGAAAAGGTAGATCTTTCTCCTGTATCTAAAAAGATTGATTCTTTCAGTAAAGATATAAAGGAAATTAAAAAAATGGTTAATTATGATTATTCAAAAGATATCGAGGAAGCAGTCAAAGAAAAAGAAAGCGAAATGAACGATACTTTCGAGAAAGAAAAAGAGGAAATTATGAATGATGCGAACGAGATAATCCGTATACTTGAAGAAGAAAATATACAAGTAAAGGAAAGCCTAAAAAATAAAATTATATCTTCACTTTCTGAATAATGGCACAATTACAAGACATAATAGCAAAGAGAAAAGAACTGATGGGTGCCAACAGTAATTTGAGCTATACAGATGCAATGGCACAGGCTCGTCAACAGGTTGCAGGAACTACTCCAACAGTTACACCAAGCACTCCTGTAAATCCTGCAGTTACTCCTACTCCTACAACACCTGTACAGCCTACAACACCTACACCAACTCCTGCACCAACTCAACCAGTTACACAAAAACAACCACAAGATAACTGGATGGGGGATTTTTCACAAATAAAGAAAAAACCTTTTAATGTAAATGATCTACCTTCTCAACTCACTCCAGAAGATCAAGCAAAAATTGATAAAATGCAGGCTGAATGAAAATTCTGACAACAAAGTGTTGAAACACAGCCATTACAAGTATGACAAACAGAATTTAAAACAGTAGATCAAACTGCAAAGGCTAAATGGATACCTTGAGAAGCTCCAGTAATAAATCGACAACAAGAAATCCAAAATAATCTTACAACAGGATACAATACAAATCCAGCTCTTTTTTCTGATCGTACTGCTTTTAATCAGGCATATAACTATGCTACAAAGAGTCCAGAGGAACAAGCTACTCTTGATTCTTTCTACAACTCAAAACAACCGACTATATCTAGTATGTATTCGGCTATTGTTAATAAGCAAGAAGTGCCAGATAGTACCAAGATGACTCCAGCGTATAAGATCGCTCAAAACCGATATTCAAAAGCAAGTATGTACTCTTCTATGACACCTACACAGGTATCAGAAGAAATGAGAAACGCAAAACTTGTAGAATGATCACAGGCTTTCGAGGATCTTAAAGCTATCAATCCAAAACTCGTTCAAGATGCAACAAACCTCCGTAAAGTAAACGGGGACACTACAAATATCTGGACTACAAATGCAGATGGTACAAAAGTAAACAATCTCGAAAAAAATATAGCCGATGACTATACTGATAATTTCGGTGAGTTTATTAAAAGTATGTACAAGGTATATACACCTGCAGAGATTACAGCGATTATTCGTACTCCTGATGTAGTTGCTGCAGAGGATAAAGCTCTTTCTATAGAAAAAGATATAAATGAACTCGATAAACAGATTGATAATATCGATTCAGACATAGACATAGAACAAAAATGAGGCGGTGCTACAGGTTCTCGTATTGCTTTAGAAAAAGCATCACGGAGAGAAAAATTGAGTAGAGATCGTGATTCACTTGTACGAGAATACACAACCTATGCAAATCGTGCAAGTAATCTTATTACTCAGAATACAACTTCATTTCAGACTCAACAACAACAGCAACAAGCTCAGAATGCTGCAATGCTTCCATTTATTCAAGATCAATATAAAACTGCACAAGCGAAGAAACAAGCAGAATTTGAACTGAATGACCCTGCTACACAGATCAAAAATACACTTGAAGAATTTTCAAAACTTTGAGTTACAGCAACTGGATCACTACCTTGAAAAGTAAAAGAAGCCAAAGATTGGATAGATAAATGAGGAACTCTTGAATGATATATAAACCAGATGAGAAAAGATCTAATGGAGAAACCTGAATATAAAGCACAAGCACTTAAAAAAGCTAATGAATGAGTATCATTCCAAACTATTGGAGATAAAGTTTATAAAGTAAAAGATGGACAATTGATTGATACAGGTGTTAGTGCAGCTAAAACGGAAAAATGAACATTCGTTAAGTGAGAAAATGGTAATTGGATAAATACAACTACAAAAGAAATTATAAATGAAAATGATTTAATCTCATCACAGACAACTGATAAACTTAACACTTATTTATCAAATACTCCTGTATGATCTAAATGAGGTCAATGTGGTGCATATGCAAATAAAAATCCAGTGGCAATTGCAAACTGATTTAAGTTTGGAGATTCATACCAATCTAAACTTGATCAAACAAATTCTAAAGAAGGTACTATTGGTGCTTTTGCAGTATGGAATCCAGGTGGAGTAACAAAACAATATGGTCACGTTGGTCAAGTTGTTGGTGAATCACAAGATGGAAAATCTTGGCTTATCCGTGATTCTAACTTCTCAAATAATCCAAATGATGAAACAGTTCGAGAGCATTATGTTCCAAAAAGTGTTATTAGTTCTACGGGTGGTGCATATGCAGTTCCTTGAATTGGTAAAAAATCAAATACAGATTTTACGTCTTGAGAGATTGCATTATTTAATAGTTCAAAATATAATCCTCAAACAGATAAGGATAAGGCAAGAGCAGCTCGATATGAAGAATATCAAAATAAAAATGCAGAGATTATGAGTGATCCAAATGCAAGCATTGTAGATAAAATGAAATATTCAAAATGATCGAAAGATCTTACAGAATCTCCAAACAAGGTATATAAAGATATGGGTCTTGTCGTATGACAACTTGGAAGACTTAATCAATCAATCAAAGATTATGACAATAAAACTTGGTTTGGCTCTAAATTAAACCCTATCCAAGGAATTATATCAAATGCAAATCCTTGGGATACAAAAGCACAAGAAGTAAAAACACAGCTTATACAATTAGTACCTAAAATAGCAAGGGGTGTATTCTGAGAGGTTTGAGTTCTTACAGAATCAGACTTCGCAAACTATATCCAGACACTTCCAAATATTAAGCAGACAGCTGATGTTCAGGATGTTGTACAATTAGCACTTCTAAGTACCTTGAAAGAATCATTAGATAACAGTCTTACTGTTGATTCTGCTACTTATGATACTTCTGGATTGATAGGAAATTATAAAAAATTGAATGATAAAATAAATGAACTACAATCAAAAGTATCTTGAACCCCTAAGAGTTCAGTAAATTCTAAAGAAGAATTATGGTCTTCTATTTCACAAATAAGTTCATCATTTCAAAATGCTTTATCAGGAATTAAAAAATAATTATGAATATTTTCTCTGCAATAACATCAGGATTACAAGCATATCATAATCTTAGTGGGTTAAACCATCCAACAAAACAACAACCTTCTCAAGAACCAACTTGAGAGGGTATGCTATGATCTGTAAGTAATGTAGATACAAGAACAACACTTCAAAAATTAGCTCCTAAAATATCTGATGTTTGATCACAAATAGAAAATTCGGATATTATAAAAAATATTGGACACACATTATCCCCAATAGCGAATACATTTTATTGAGCTACTGCAAAACCAGTTGTAGAGCAAGTACAATATACCAGTAAAATAAATACTGCTAAAAAACCATTTCAAGAACAACTTTCAAGTCTCGGTCTTACATCACAAAAACTAGATGAGCTTTGATTATCAGAAGAAGAAAAACAGCAAGTAAAAAATGTATATGATCAAATTTGAGTTTCACTTGATCCAGAACCAACACAAAATAAACCAGAAGATCTATGAGTTTTATGATCACTTAAAGAATGAGCAATAGGTGCTTCTCGTGTTGGTCAATATCTTCCAGAAATAGCAGGAAATATAGGTGGAATGGTTCCTGGATTACTGTGAGAAGGTGCAGGACTTATAGGAAGTGCATTTTGAGTAGAAAAACAAGATAATCCTGTTTATCAGAACTTAAAAGCAGGTCAGAGAGCAACTGAGAATATAGGTAAATCAATAGTTGCACCATGAGAAGTTTGACTCACTGAATGACAGAAATCTGCTAGACGTTCAGGTGCTACAACAGCACTTACACTTCCAGTTGGTGGAGGTTATTTGAAATGAGCTACTGGATTATGAAATCTTGCTGCAAGATCTGGACTCGTAGGTGCTTGAATAGGATCGACAGCACCTATTATAGAAAAAGGGAGTGAAACAAGTGTTGGAGATATAGTAAAAGGCGGAATTGTATGAGGTACAGTTGGTGCAGCAGTCCCATTAGTTTGATGATCAGTATATAAATTATGAAAATGAACTATAAATGTAGTAAGACCAAAAACAGTAGATGAAAAATTAATGAAAACAGTATGAGATGTTACTGATGCTATAGTTAATTGAAAGAAAGTAAAAGTTCCAGTCCCAGAAGAATGAATTTTAACAAAAATATCAAAGCCTCTTAGAGAATCTAACCCAAAGATACTTACTTGAAGAGCTCTAACACCTTCTTATGCGTGAAAAACTCCTAAACAAAAGATAAAATCTCTATGAGAAATGACTGATAATGTAAAGAATTTTTATTCACAAGTGCGTACTTGAAAGATGAAATGAGATATTTCTACTCTTGAATGAGCAGCAAATACAGTTATAAATAATCTTGATTCTATTTGAGAAAAGATATGAAAATCAGTTTCAAAGGCTGAATGAACTGTGAGTCCTTCCGTATGAACAATGGAAGATATATCTAAAACTCTTTCATCAAAGATAGAATCAAGATCGTGAGCGTATAAAACACTACAGAATTTTATAGAAGATACTAAAGATCCTCTTAGTTTACAAGATGCTTTTAAAGCAAAAAAAGTTTATCAGGCAGAAATATGAAAATTGATAAAATCATGAGATGCTGGGACAGATTCGTATAGTTCACTTGTGAAAGGTGTACAAGAATTGTCAGACAATATTGATAATATAGTTGAAAAGTCTATTTGAAGTAAAAAATTTATAGAGTTAAAAAATCAATATAAACTTCTGAAAAAGATTGCTTCCGATATATCTTCTTCTGCAGTAGTTGAATGAAGAAGGACACCACAAACATTTATAGAACAATTATGAACACTACAAGCAATAACTGAATGAGTAACAAATCCACTTTCTACTGCAAAAACATTATTCGCAAAAGAAATATGAGAGTTGAATACTAGAGGATGAGCCTGGAAGGAATTGATAAAAAACTATGATAAAGAAGCCATTAAATTATTTAAAAAATAAAATATGATTACATTAATAATTTTATCTATACTTGCTTTATGTTTCGTAAAATGATTATACGATTGAATAAAATCAATCAATTCTGTTGAAGAGTTTGTAAAAAAACTATAACCCTATCACAAGGGTTTTTATCGTCAAAACTGACGACCATAAAAAACTTGATAATGAGAACGATTCTCATATACTTTTAATATATGCCACCAACTTCTTGGACTCCCAGAACATCTGTACCAACAACTTCTTGGACGTGAAGAACTACAACTCCAAGTGTTACAAATACCGTATCGCCTATTATAACAGGTATATGGAACGATCTTAACACTTGGACTGAGACTGGAAAGTTCTGGAATGATACCTGAGACGTTACCTGACTTACTTCTCCTAACTGGTCGTGAAGAATAATCCCTTAAATCTATGAGTACAATAACATCATTGAACGACTGAATCACAGCAAATTCATTTCGTACACAAACCAACACAAACTTCTCGAATCTCAATACAGATAAACAAGAAACCTCCTGAAAAGACGCATCGGGAGGTTATGCGTGATTAACTCTTTTTAAGATAAACTTCAAGAACGTTGCCAATACTTTCACAAGTTTTTTCACGAATACAAACACAGCTTCAAGAACGTATACTTTTCAGGATAGAGATGGGACTATTGCTGATAATACTGATCTTGCTACAAAGGCGGCTCTATCTGGATCAACATCTCAGGCTTTTTCTGTATCAACGATAGATATCGGTAATTCTGATACGACTATTGCTCGTTCATCTGGAGGGGTTATCACTGTAGAAGGTGTAGTAGTTGATACAATATCTGCATCGAACACTCTTACGAATAAGCGTATAACGAAAAGAACTGGAACCACTACGTCATCGGCAACTCCTACAATAAACACAGATACTGTAGATTTTTACTCTATAACTGCACAGTCTGGAAACATAACGTCTATGACGACGAATCTTTCATGAACACCAACTGAATGACAGACTCTCTGGATTGCACTTACAGCAACCTCTGGAACTCCTACTGTAACTTGGTGATCTTCTTTTGAGGATAGTACGGCGACAGCTCCTACGGCTCTCAGTACTACAAGACAGGATGTATGATTCGTTTGGAATACAGTTTCTTCAAAATGGAGATGTGTGGCTAAGGCTTAATAACTTTTATAAACTATGGCAACTGTAGAAACATTAGTAGTAGCTTGAGGATGAGGATGAGGATGAGCCAATGCCTGATGATGAGGTGCTGGATGATTGATATATAATGCATCTTTTACAGTTACTCCACAAGCATATTCAATAACTGTTGGTACAGGTTGATCAGCTGGTACTGCAACAAGTTCAACAAATGGTACAGTATGATGAAATGGTACTAATAGTATATTTGATACTCTTATAGCTGTAGGATGAGGATGAGGAAGTACTTACGATAGTGATACTCTTATAAATCCTTGAAATGGTGGTAGTGGTTGAGGTTGACGTATAAATGATGCTGCTAATGGATGACAGACTGGATGAACTTGAACTTCTGGCCAATGAAATGCCTGAGGTACAGGACAGACAGGTTCTCCTTTTGTTGGTGCTGGATGATGAGGTGCTGGATGAGTTGGTGCAGATGGTAATATTTGAACTGGATGAGTTGGTCTACAATATAGCATATCTGGATCTGCAACATATTACGCTTGATGAGGATGAGGTTGATGAAATAGTGGTGCTGGTGCTTGATGAAATGGTGGTTGAGGTGCTGGTAAAAATTGATCTACTGGATGATCAGCCTGAACGAATTGACTTGGATGAGGTGGATGAGGTGGATGATCAACTGGTGCTGCTGGTAGTCCTGGATTTGTATGATGATCTTGAGTCGTTATTATCTCTTATAATACAGACGGAAGTAACTGAGTTTCTACAAGTTCTACAGGAGGTACTATTACAACCAGTGGATGAAAAACAATTCATACTTTTACTTCAAATGGTACCTTTACAATGGTTGCAAGTTCCACAACTAATTCAAGTTTCCTTGCTTTTATGTAAATATTTATAATAATAAAATTATGATCAAAACTATCTACACACATTATAAGTCTCTTATTGCATCTATCATTGGACTATTTATAGTCTACTGAAATGGAAGAGGATGGATTGATGCAGATACTGCAAAACTTCTTTCAGAGACTTGTGTACTGATATTCTGAGCAGTCAATATATCTAATCATATGAAAAGATAATATGCCAGATAATCCAAATACTCAAATAGCCCTACTAAAACAAAGTATGCAAAATGTAGAAAAGCAAATAGACGAGATGAAAAAGGAGACGAAAGAAAGTTTTTCAGTTCTTTCCGATCAAATCACAAAGTTTATTGATTCTGCACATCTTACTTTTGCGACGAAGGAAGAACATCGACAGAATAAAATAGATATTCAGGAATTAAAGAACACACAGTCAAAAGTATGAATGACTCTTATAGGTACATTCTGAACATTGTTTCTCGCTACTATATGAGTAATTCTAAAAAAACTATGAATCCTATAAAAACTGCAATCATCTTCATAGTTCTATGAATCATCATTGGATCTGTTACTGTTATTGCTTTTTTATATCTATTCGGTACAATGAATAAAATAGATCGTATCCACGCAATGCTTGAACAGAACGATATTAAATATATCCTTAACAAATAATCACTATGCCAGTAAAAAAATCACCAGATAAAAAACTCGGTACTATTACTCTTACTCCAAAGAAACCAGAACCAAAAGTAATGCCAAGAGATAAACGAAAATCTTGTTAACTATAAAACTATGAATCACTCAGAAGTATTAAAAAAATGGGTTGGTAAAACATATATAGAACCTGGAATATGAACAGCGGAGTGTGTCGGTTTTTCTAAAAAATACTGCCAAGAACGCGGTTATCCAATTAAAGCATTTTGAGGATCAGCTTGGAATGGTTGGAAGACTGGATGCCCTTTTGATAAAAGTTGGGAAAGAGTTATAAAGACTCCTTTCAATTATCCAAAAGAAGGAGATATTATATTTTGGTCAGAAGATCGATGCAAGTTTGGTCACGTGGCAATAAGCAACAAGTTTTCAAATACTCTTGTTCTAAGATATACCGATCAAAATGGAACTGGTCACGGAGATAAAATAACTAATCGTTTCTGAACATATAAGAACTGCTTGTGATGGTACCATAAAATATAAACTATGAAACCAAAAATTATAAGGATGAACCCATTTCCGTTTGATCTAATAGTTTTTTTTGGAACTGAAAAAAATAAATTATTCAAATGGTTAAAGAAAGAAATTCCAGAACAAATTGTTGCATCTCCTGATGTATTTACTTTTAATGGTAAGTGAAGAACTATCAGAACAGATGGAGGATGGATTATCTTATGGACTGAAACAAAAGAAGATCAATTTCTTATTCACGAATTATTCCACGTTTGTGAGATGCTCTTTGATAAAGTCGGTATAGAACATAATTTAGAATCTGGTGAATTATGGGCATATATGCAACAATTTTTATTCAATGAGATAAAAAAATGCGATTTTTAATCACTTTTATCATCATTTTTCTTATTGTTTTTGCAATATCAATAAAAACCCTCTTTTCTTTGTGATAGGAGGGTTTTTGGTATGTAGCGTATGTTCTATCATTATTTCACTTTCTTTGGTGCTGTTTTCGTGCCAAATACTTCCATATTTCTCTGAATAGCACATTTTATAAAACATTCTTTACAACGACTCGAATATGGAGTCTTCGATCGAGATTTATAGAACATTTCGAATGGTAGAAACTTTTTACATTTTGTACATCACTTTCCATTTTCATTGATCTTTACTGTCATTTTTCTTCATGGTTTATTCATAGTGGAGTATTAAATTTTATAAATTTAGCTGGTCACATTTTTTCGTGTATTTCTCAAAAGTTTTTCCAATGAGGTTCTGGTTCTGATCTATCCCATTTTCAAGTGTTCAAAACTCTTTCCTCTAAACCTACTCTCTTGAACTTACGAAGTTCATCTATAATCGACTTCATTGTATTGTATTGTCGAGCAAGATTTTCAGAAGTATCATTTGATTCTTTGATTTCTCTCTTTTGTTCATCTGTTAATTGATGACGAGGCTCTTTACGAGAAAAAGCAACAACACGATACATAGAAATTTTAAGTATTTCCTTTATTTCAATATTTGATCTTCATTCATTTTTGAGTATCTGTATTTTATTTCTGAGTTCTTCCATTTCTTCTACAGGAATAAAATCTTTTTTCGGCATATATTTTCTCATAGTGACATCAGATATAGACCATTTTTGTGAGAATTTTTTTACTCAGAGATTTTTAAGATCTGCATACATTCCTTCTGAATCTTCTTGGAGTGCATCTATGAATTTTTGTGGTTTTTGCATATTTAATTTTAATTATAGTCGCCAAATAATAGTCATTAGCTATTGTATCTGGCATATGATCTCCATCGTACAATACAGAAGATAGGAGATAAAGTGTATAGAATTGCAGAATAATAGATTCTATTTACGATTTGATACGGTTGAAAAAAACCAAATCTCGTGGATTTTATTATTCCCACATCAACAACGTCTGTATTTCTGCTTGGACATATTCACTTTTTACAGAAGTGTAACTGTCTTTATAAAAAGAAGGGAAACATCAAGTGTGGAGTCGAACCACGATATTCTAGAATTTTGCAACCGAAGCTCTTGATAGGATTTTCAAGTTAATTACTCTTTACTTATCCGTTTATTCCCCTACTTTCTACAAAGGAGAAAGTATTCTATTTACTTTCAGATTCGCTCATCAAATATCAGGAAGACCATCTTCATACTCTGTATCATCGATGAGGTCTTCTATTTCCATAGGTATTCAATAGTTAAAAATATCTATAGTATTCACGCAACTTCTGCACACTTAAAAAGTATTAACTGAGTAGAATAGTGAGCAATTTGTT